>MKWU01002735.1_pt1 | contig 25252 bp, 27 predicted proteins | sample 809101 | NCBI WGS metagenome assembly MKWU01 (sample SAMN05860141, study PRJNA318959) | sponge metagenome | host: Aplysina aerophoba | place: Slovenia: Piran, Adriatic Sea, Gulf of Piran | collected 2013-05-07 | reverse complement strand
TCGGGCATCGAGCGTGCGAGGCGCTCGATGGACATCACCGTGCAGGCGGTCACCGCGTCGAAGGCCAGGCACTTGCGCAGGTCGTCGGCCAGATAGAGCTTCCGGTCCTTGATCCGGGTGCCGACCTTGAGGGCCCCGAAAAACTCCTCGATCAGCCACCGCTTCTCGTACCAGGTCACGATCTGGAGCGCGTCGTCCGGCGCTGCGTCGCCGAAGGTGGCGAGCAGCAGCCAGTCTAGAGGCTCGCCGTCGCTCGGCGGGTCGGGCTCGAGGACCCGAACCGCCAGCATGCGAAGCGGCGGCATGCCGCGCGGCTTGTCCGTCGGCGGGACGAGGTCGACGAAGCCGGCGCGGACCTCCAGGCGCACGCCGGGGCGCCTCGCGGGCGCGCGGGCCGCCGCAGGCTTCGATGTCGATGGTCTTCACGGCGACGAGCGGCAGCGCGGCCGCATGGACCCACAGATCCCGCTTATCGCCCGTCGCGTCGAACGCCCTGCGCTGCGTCGAGCGGCTGGCGCGGAACAGCGCCTCTGCTTCGTGCGCGAGCGCCTTCTCCATCAGGTCCCAGCTGTCCCCTCCCGGTCGCAGATCGCCACGACCCGGGCGTCGGGGCAGGCCGCGGCCCAATGTCATTCGTTTAAGTGAAAACGGTAACGCGATCGGCGTCTTCCGAGTCAAATTTTGCGTGAAAATTTCAATGCATTGGTAAAAGGCGGCAGATAATCGTCGTGTTTTTGTGACTTCGCGACATCGGATGTCAAATTTACAGATCGCCGTTTTGACCGGAAATGAAAAAATTAGAAAGATCTTGTTTAACCGAATACCATTGGTACGCCGCCTTCCGCTCGGCCTCGCCCGGGAAAACCGCCGGAAGCGAGGCGCCGGGACGCTCAGCCCAGGCCCGGCCCATCGCCACCATCCGCGCCCGCAGGCGGGAATCGCTGCGGCTGCTGCGTCCATATTCCCGTTCCGTCCAGTCGTCCTCCGCGCCGCCGTAGCCCGGCGCCCAGCCGATCGCCCGCGACGGCTCCCGGCGAAGAGCCTCGCGCCCGTCCGCCGCCAGCGGCTTCATCCACACCGACCGGCGCGGACCCGGCTCGCGGCGTCCCGGCGGCGTGCCCGACGTCCGCCCCGCGCAGAGCTCCCGGCCCGCCGCCCGGTAGCTGGTTCCTCGCGCTCCGGCCCGACATAGCTGTACAAAAGAACCGGAAGCTCGCCGTAGCGGCCCTCCCAGTCCCGCGCAACCCCGTTGCACGGCAATGTCATTGACTTATGGTTCAGGTCCCGTTGACTTAAGGGAGGGGTGCCTTCCCCACCGTTCCGGGCTTTCGCTTTTTCCCCTACGCCTTCGCGACCTTCCTCTTCGCCCATTTATTATGAGGCTTCCGGGACCGCCGCTCGAAGCTTCTGCCACTCTGCTCCCGCCAGCAGTTGGCGGCGTTGGCCCCGAGATTCAAGCCGGAAGGTGGCCTTCGTCGAAAACCCACTGCAGATCCTGATCAACCAGAGTCTCATAGAGAGGATTGCCGTGTTCGTTCCATCCCATCATCCGATAGTAGGCCGCAATCGCCTTGCCGAACAAATCTCGATCGAGACTGGTGCCCGACCAGCTTCCCTGCGGGATGGGATCGTCGAAAAACCGATCCGGCAATCCGTCGTCGGCGGCAGTGAATCCCTCACGAGCATTGTAGGCCCGCATCAAGTTGTTGCGTCGTTCGCCGAGTCTCATGATTTCGTGCGAAGAGGTATTCCAGCCTGTAACAGCCGCGACCAGCTCGGCCATTTCGGCCAGTGAAAACACTCGCGTAGGCGCAACGGCGAATATGCACAGGTCGAGGGCGTCGGCGGCAGACCAGATTGTGTTGAGTGCCTTGAAATTGCGAACCTTGCCAATTCCTAAATACTGCATCGGAATGCGTTCCAGAATTCCCAGCGTTCGAGAGCCTTCCATCGTATGCGGCCAGCCGACTTCCGTATCGTAGTCCCAATCGTGTTCGCAGATGTCGTAGCGAGGGCCGATCGGAGCCGTGGCGTATCCAAGCGCGAGATTTGTCTGGGTGCGGGGCTCGAAAACAACCATCTCCAGCCCCTTGACCTGCATCGCGTATCGCTTCGACCCCTCGCCAATAATTTCGGTTGCGAGCTTCGTCCCTTCCGCCAATGCGTCGCCAAATCCTTCCCGCTTTGCAATTTTCTCGATCATTCCAAGAAATGCATCGGCGTTGCCGAATCTCAGCTTCATTCCAACTGTTTCCTCCGAAAGGATGCCGCGCTCAATGCATTCCGCGGCCATTGACATGGTAAAGCCGATAGAGGTGGGATCCATGCCGAATTCGCTGCAAAGGAGATTGGCCTGCAAAACATCGTCGAGGCGCTCCAGTCCCAGATTGGAGCCAAGAGCCCCGGTCGCTTCCTGGTGCAGGCCCGCTGCATTGGCAAATCTATCGACACGGGCATCGCGGTCGCCCGCAAAAATTTTTATGCAGTTGTTGGGACAGCCGGGACATGGTTCATCTTTCAGATAGCGCTTCATGAAATTGCCGGGCGCGTAGTTTCTCGCGTTTTCGAACACGCTGTCCCGGTAGTTCCGAACGCAAAGCGCCGCATCGGTGCCGTGCACATGCACCCAGGCGGAGAATCCCGGCGGCTCGGCCTGCCATTTCGTCAAAGGATTTTGCAGCATTCGATCTCGATAGGAAATAGTAAGCTTTTCGCAGGATTCGGCATCCGCCACGGGAGGCAATTCACCGCCCTTGACGATGATGGCCTTGAGCCGCTTGGATCCCATGACGGCGCCCATGCCCATTCGCGAAGCCTGAAAATTCCGATCAACGACGATGCTGGCGAAGCGAACTAGGTTCTCGCCCGCCGGACCAATTACCGCGGTAGACGCGTCGGCTCCGAATTCGCTTTGCAGGTCGTCATTGCAGCGAGAGGTCGTTTGGCCCCAAATATCCGAGGCGTCGCCGATCTTTACGGTTCCGCGATCAATCAAGAGCGTAGCGGGATTGTCGCATACGCCGGTTACCACGACGGCATCGAATCCGCTGGATTTCATAGCGCCGGCGAATGGTCCCTCGCATCGGGTTTCGCCTATTCCTCCCGTAAGAGGGCTCTTTGCCGAGGCCGTAAAGCGCGCCAACCCCGCGTACGGCTGTCCCGAAACGACGCTCGTTGAAAGTACTAGAAGATTTTCGGAGCTGAATGCGTCGATTCTCGGCTTGCAACGCTTCATCAGATAGTAAGTTGCGAGCAACCCGCCACCGGCGTACGTGCGCCAAAAGTTCTCGCCAGGACTTTCGACCGACCAAGATCTATCGTTCAAGTCAACATGAAGGATTTTTCCGTTGAAACCGTAATATTGCATGAGCATGCCCCTTGAGGTACCGTCCAGGTTTTACCGTTCGCGCCGCCGTCTATCGCACTCCGGCGCATTGCCGCGCAAATCCTGAACTGCCGAATTTCCTATATCGGGCTTAAAATTATGCGGTGCGCGAGGTTCGATCTCGATCCTCCATTGAGTTGATTTCAATTACGCCGCGCACGGTTACCCTCAGTCAATTTTCGGAGCCCAGCGGGTTATCCTTCGCATCAGGAGAACGAGGCCGAAATCGACCAGGGCCGCTGCGAGCGACACCCAAATGATCCCGACGATAATCGCATCAAGCGCCTGAAATGAAATCATCGCGCTGAACACCCGACCCATGCCCAATTTTCCGCCCATGAGCTCGGCGACGATCTGCACTCCCCAAGCCACTCCCAACGCTACGCGCAGTCCACCAACGATCGCCGGAACCATCGCTGGAAGTATGACTGTCGCGAATATCCGGTTGCGGCTTGCGCCAAGAGTCGCCGCGAATGTTGGCAGCACGGGATTGATATTTGCCGCCGCGTTCAGCGTCGTTACAACCATCATGACAAACACATAGTATCCGACCATCATAAGCTGGGCGGGATTTCCCGGCCCAATCCAGATTAGAATGAAAGGAATTGCAGCTAGGGGCGGAATGGTCCTTAGAAGCTCGATCGGAACTTCGGTAACAGCGCGCAACACGCGCGATCGAGATACTGCCAGAGCGAATGAAACGCCCAAAAACACGCCCAGCGCGCTGGCGCCAACCGTGTATCCGATCGTGTGGAGAAGGTGCGGCCAATATCCATCGTCGCCGCCGCCCTGGAACCCTAGCATCCGACTTTCGACTAGGAGAGGAAAAACCTCGGGCGCGATTAGAAGGAATGAGGGGAGCCTGTAATTGCCGAGCAATGCCGCCACCGCCTCCCATATCACGAAAGCGATGGCTATTCCGAGGACGTACCAGCCGTACGCCCTCGGAAAATTTCGAATAGCGAACAATGACTTGCGCTAGACTGTATTCGCTATAGGGATGTCATCCGCCAGCCGCAGCTTTAGCGAACCGGTAGGCGTCAAGAAAATCGAACGCCGCGTGGAATGCCATCGCCTTGTCGCGCAGCGCGGCGGCATCGTCGCTCAGTTCAGAGCCTTCAAGGTCGGCAAGAATAGTTTCGGCATCGCTCTTGTATTTGGCAAGGTCATTATAGACCTGATGCGCAAGCGTGAACTGATCCCAGGAATACTCACCTTCCTGGAAAAGCCCTTGCTCTTCGTAGATTTTTATTGCGGAACCAATTACATATTCCGCGTTGAGCGGGTTGTCCTTGTCCATGATCCATCCCGTTTGGGCATCGAACGTCCAGAACGGATCAAGCGAAGTATACGCTACATGTGCCACTTCGTTCGCAAAGCTTGTGCCGGCCACGCTGTTCAGGAAAGGCGTGTGGATCGCCGCCGCCTCGTCGGCATGATCGTTGATGAATTGATTGATCCGGAATCCGACGGATGTAAGGCGCAGAACGGTTTCGTAGTTCGCGTTGATCCACTCGTCCGAAGCAACCCATCCGTCATGGAAGACTGCCCTTAATTCGATGCTGTCGGCCGAGGGTCCGGCGTATGCCGCCAAGTCGCCCGACGTGAGGATCGGCTTGAATCCAGCAATTTGAAGCGTCATCCGGGACGGCACTCCGCCAACCTGGAAGTCCGCCCTGCCCGCCTGCATCAATGCGACGTTGGCGGCATCGTCGGGCGCGCCTACCGCATCCACGTCTTCAAGCGTCATGCCGCCTTTCTGGATCGATAGATCAATGAACCCCTTAATTGCCGCTTCGGTAGGAAAGGCGAAGCGCTTGCCCCGAAGCTGGTCCATGGTGGCCTTGAACGCGTCGTCGGGCGTCATTCCTTCGCCAAGAATCTCCTGAAAGGACTTGGCACCTCCGTCGGGTTGAGCCATGACCGCGTAGCCTTGGAAAATGTCCGCATAGTGAAAGACTTTAAGCGGCGGCAGGGTCGGAGCGGCTGGCAGGAATAGCTGCGCCGACGCCGACATCACGTCCACTCGACCGGACGCGAAAACGGCGCTGGCTTCCGATGCCTGCACAACGATGCCGTGCGGTTCCGGATCGAATGTAATTCCGACCTCGTCGAACCAGCCCTGCTCGAGCCCGATGATCGACTGAGTATGGTCGAAGTAGGGGAAGTGCGCGAAACGCACCTTCACTTGCGGAATTTCCGGAGCTTCCGCGGCCGCCTGAAACGCTCCGGCCGCCGCTGTCGCGGCCGCTATCGCGGCCATAGTAATAGCGTTACGAATATTCATGGTCTCCTCCTTTTTGCGGCGCTGTTTCGATGGACGGAAGGGAATGTCGCCGCAAGCTTCCCTCCCATCCGCTAAATCCTAGGTACCCATCGGGTGATGCGGGCAACGCACACCGACACGACCTGGTCCAAGGCATAGGTGTAAAGCATTATTAACAGAACGATCAGGATCATGCGGCTTAAGTCGAAGTATTGCTGCGCTAGGATCATGATTCTTCCGATCCCTGACTGAGCGGCAAGAAATTCCGCAGCGAGCAGAATTGCCCATGCCAAGCCTAGGACTACGCGAAGCCCGCCTGCTAATTCCGGCACAATAGCAGGGATCACGACTGTGCGGTAGACTCTAAGTGGCGATGCGCCAAGCGTTCTTGCGAATACGCGCGCTACGGGATCCACGTTGCGAATGGCTTCAAGCGTATTGACAAACAGCATTGAAAATACGGCGAACGCGACGAAGGACACGGAACCTATACGAGCGCCACCGAACCAGGACAGAAACAAGGGCAGCAATGCAAAGAGCGGAATAACGCGCACGACGAGGAACGGCCCCTCGAACATTCTTCGCAGCCTGGCGTTCCATCCAAGCACGAGGCCAAGCCCGATCCCGAGCGCACCGCCGCAAAGCAAGCCGCCGAACAGCGTTGTCGCGCTGGCAACGGTATTGACAAGTAGCACCCAAAAAGCATTGCCGAAGGTCTGCGGAGTTCCCGGTCCGGCGAAAACCGAAAGCCGGGGGATTGCTTCAAAAACATCGGCGGGAGACGGCAGCAAAGGACTTGATCGGCCCGATGGGTCCGCCACTGACCAAGCGGCGAGCCACCACCCGGCGACAAGTACCGCCGCAACCAGCAGCCCCGTCAGGCGGTTTCCCGAACCATGCCGCAACCCACGAAGATCTGACACGTCAAGCATCCGCGGTTTCGTCGGCTGCGGTAAGCCAACCCTCCAGCGCACGCCATAATTCGGCCTTTTGCTCCGCGAATTTCGCATCGACCCTGAGGTCGCTCGCTCGCGGCTTCGTAAACGGAACATCGACGATGCGGCGGATCGACCCTTTTCCCATCACGACGATGCGGTCGGCTAAAAACAGCGCCTCCTCGATATCGTGGGTTACGAACACGGTCGCTTTCGGCTCTCTGGCAAGAATGTTGAGCAGCTGTTCCTGTAGCTGGCATTTCGTGGGGTAGTCAAGCGCGCCGAATGGCTCGTCCATCAATAGAACTTCCGGACTGTTCGCCAGCACCGTGGCGATCTGGCAGCGCTTCTTCATGCCTCCCGACAATTCCTTCGGATATAAGTCCGCGAACTCCATCAATCCGACCAGCTTCAAATACTTTTCCGCGTATTCCTTTCTTTCGGCTCTCGGCAGTCCTTGCGTCTCGAGCCCATACTCCACATTGCGCCTTACCGTCCTCCAAAAGAACAAAGCGTCCGCCTGGAAAACCATGCCCCTGTCCCTGCCGGGTCCCCGAACGGGGCGTCCGCGTACGCTGATTTCTCCCTCGGTCGGTTCCGCCAGCCCCGCGATCTGGTTGAGCAGGGTCGTTTTCCCGCACCCCGAAGGTCCCACTACGGCAACGAAGGATCCGTTGTCGATATCAAGATCGATGCCCGTCAACGCAGTGATTTCCGCGCCGCGCTCCGTTCGGAGGACTTTCGAGACACCGCGAAGCCGGATATGCGGCACCAACTCGGCTATTGGCGCGTCACCGCCCACGCTGGACGGAACCATTGCGTTTTCTCGGCTTGAAAAACCTAGACCATGGCCAGCAATCGCACCGGCGAACCGGTTCCTCCCCGAATTTTCAAGGGTGCGGCAATCGTCAGGAATTCGTAAACCTTGTCCTCGGCGATTTCGGTCATTTTGACATTTTCCATCAGACGTATGCCTGCCTTCGTCAGCATAGCAATATGCATCGGCAAGGCTTCGCCCGGAAACTCGAACGGAATAGGGTCTGTCGCAAATTGGTCGAGGCCCCAGCAAATGATGTTCTTGTCGACGGCCCACTGCGCGCATGCCTTGCCGAGGCCCGGTTCGCCGGAAAGCGTCATTTCCGCATCTTCCCAGTTGCGCCCCCAGCCGGTATGCACGAGAACCACGTCGCCGCTTTTGACTTCCGTTCCCTGAGCTTCGAGTGTTTCATCGAGTTCGCCAGGCTGGATCGCATAGCCGGCGGGCAGGATTTCCTCGCCCTTGTGAGTTGCAACATCGATAAGCACCCCTCGTGCGATAACGGGAGGCATGTTTTCGGCTCCCAATCTTCGTGTCCCGAAGGTGTCGATGATGTCGCGGTTGCGAATTCCGTTGTAGACGAGAAATTCTCCGTTTTCCTGCATCTGCCCGACATGGTTGAGCTGGTCGATGTGCGTTCCCGAATGATCGCTTATGGCCATCCGAAGGTTCTGCGCCGAATAGCCGTTCTTCATTTTCCCGATAACGCGGTCATGCCACTCGACACCGTTTTCCAGCGTGTACTGCGTGTTGGCGAAGTATGAACCATGGAACCCCGGCACCGGCATGTCCTGATCCATTACGTGGGACAGGTCGTAGACGCGTCCTTCCTTGACGAGTTGAAGCGATGCCAGAATCGTCTCCGGCGTTATCAGATTCAGAGCGCCGATTTCATCGTCCGCGCCGAATCTTGACGGATGCCAATTTTCTAGGCTCCATTCGTTCATTTTATCCTCCCCTTGCTGCGCGGCACGCTCGCTGAAACCCGTCTAGCCGCTCATCGGCTTTCTCGCTTCCGGAGCCACTTGCGGCAGCTGCGTCCGAGGCTGTCCTGCACTCGGTCGCCGGAAGGCGCAAATGCTGCCGTTTTTTCGCAGTCAAGAATCTATGCTAATCAGAAGGCAACCATCGTGTCAATTGTACTGGATTGCTTGGGTGTATCTCAAACTTGTTGCAAAGCGACGCGAGAAAGTATTCCTATAGCAGCGCGCCTCTTTATGGGTTGGAAGGTCGGAAACTCACATTCGGCCCAATCAACCATTTTGGGCTACACCCGGATTGCTTGAATGAAGCGGCTCCAAAAATTTATTGGATGAAATTGGAAGCGCGCTTTAATTGGCGAAGCCTGTCCGGGATTGACATCAGCGGCACCTATCCGATCAGCTGCGCCCTGCCCCATTGGTCATTATAGCTCTAGACACGATTGATTTTGTCGGCTATGCCGACTCCATGACAGCGAACACATCGATTCGCTGCGCGCTGCTTTCCGACCAAGGTCGGGCGGTTCTTGCGGCCATGCCGCCGCCCGGGAGCTTTCTGAGCCGGACGGCATTTGCGCGCGAGGTGCGCGCACGGTTCGGCTTTGTCGACGCCCTCGGCAATCCGCGGGAATCGAGCTGCAAGGCGGCTCTGCGCGATCTGGATGCGGCGGGCATCGAGGGGCCTTGGATTGTCGGAGTCAGGGGTTCCTTTGCTTCATCCACGTGCTCCTCGGCTACTTCGATATTCGCGGCTAGACCATCCCGGCCGCTCGCGCCGCCGACACCGAAACAGGCTGGTGGCGGTGTGCGCAGCCGATTCGGCAACAAAGGCGCGGTGACCGAGGAGCATCGCCTCAATCTCGAGACCGACGAGTTGATTTCCTTCGCCGGAATGGACGCGAGTGCCCGTCCGGTCGCCGCTGCCGCGTTCGGCGTCGCGGCGATTGGCAAGCAGGCGCGATATGGCGAACGGCTCGGAGGCGGCGCTGAGTTCCCGACCCTTGATGCGCTTGTCAGGCACCTGGAACTCGCCGACCGGTTTCCTTTGTTTGTCGAACAGCGTCGCGGCCAAACCGAATCCGGTGTTGCGCACGACGAATTTGATCAGCCGAACGCGGCGGCTCCCTGTTCGCGGCGAGTACAGGAGCGGCTCGCGAAGCGTCACCTGGCGCCAGTAGCTTCTTCCGGTGACGAGGAGGCGGAAGACGAGCAGAGTGATCCTCTGGCCGTCCAATACTTGGCGGCTCAATGGCCGCCCGGTGAGAGCCTTCGTCTTCAGCGCCTTGATTCGCAGATCCATGCTTCGCCTTAGGAAGAACTCGAAGCCAAAATACGGATCTGCAAAAGATTGTTAGCACCCTTCCCGGAAAATTTTCGCTTTTTCGTTTTATCCAAGAAAATCAGAGCGTTGCGCGGGACTCAAAATTACCGGCCTCAGCGCTGTGGATAACCGAATGCCATTGAACAGCGAGGCCCGCCCGACCCGAACCAGACGATCGCGAGCTTCGCGGCCAACACGGCCCGCCTCGCCGGATTCATCCCCAGGAAGAGGCAGCCGCTGCCGGGAACCAAAAAACTCTGGGAGGGCTACATGCTTCTATCATTGTTCGTCGAAGATTTCAGAGCTTGGTGAGACTACGGCATGATCTGAGTTAACCGTGTACGGATGAAAGACCCCGGAGTTGGACGCGAAATGCTTCTTCACAGACATCGAAATCGCGATCCTCGCCGACTTCGCGACCGAGCGGCGATTCCCCGGGCCGGACAATCTCGGCCGCGCCATGGGCCTGGTCGCCGCGATGGGCGGCCACCTGCACCGCAAGCACGACCGGCCTCCGGGGAACGAGATCATCTGGCACGGCTACGCCCGGCTGGCCGATTCGTCCGCCTCGACCGAGCGCGCCTTGAGGCTGGAGCCGGAAAAAAGTGAAGTGTACAAGCTATTGCGGGCTGACTAAATTTATGGCCAATGGGCAGCCTGCGAGCCATCGCAACCGACGACCTTCCCGAAAAGCCGCCCCGACCGACGACCACCTCCCCGCAGACAAAACTATCCGCAGTCCCGTTGGAAATTCGCCCAGGCAAGGAGAAAATCGAAAATGAATTGATAATGAGAATTACTGCCGAAACCGCCGTTTACTTGCGATGCGATTCGCGCCGTGCGATATCGATTCGAGGCTGCAGGCCGAGCAGCCGAATCCCGAACATTATCCGGTGGCGAGCGGCGGCTTGTTCATGAAATTCGATCCGCGACCATCCCGGAAATTCAATACCGGTAGTGCTCCGGTTTGAACGGGCCCTTTGCTGGAACATTTATGTATTCCGCCTGCTCCGAAGACAGTTCGGTTAACTTTGCGCCAAGTCGACCGAGATGCAGGCCGGCTACTCTCTCATCCAAATGCTTGGGCAGCACCATGACGCTGTTTTCATAGCGTCCTCCATTTTTCCAAATGTCGATCTGCGCGAGCACTTGGTTCGTAAAACTGGCGGACATGACGAAACTGGGATGGCCGGTTGCATTGCCCAAGTTGAGCAGCCTGCCTTCCGAAAGCAGGATAACCCGTTTTCCCGAAGGCATTTCGACCATGTCCACCTGGTCCTTTATTTTGATCCACCTGTGATTGCGCAGCGCATCAACCTGGATCTCGTTGTCGAAGTGGCCTATGTTTCCGACAATCGCCATATCCTTGAATTCGCGGATGTGTTCGATGCGGATGACATCCCGGTTCCCGGTCGCGGTAATTACGATGTCCGCCGTGGATGCCACGTCTTCGAGGCGCACGACTTCAAAGCCGTCCATCGCCGCCTGTAGAGCACAGATCGGATCGATTTCCGTAACGAGCACTCTTGCTCCAGCTCCGCGCAATGAAGCGGCGCAGCCCTTCCCCACGTCGCCGTAGCCGCAAAGCACCGCTATCTTGCCCGCGATCATCGTATCCGTTGCGCGCCTGATGCCGTCGACAAGACTCTCGCGGCAGCCGTACTTATTGTCGAATTTCGACTTCGTTACGCTATCGTTGACATTAATTGCCGGAAACGGAAGCTTTCCCTGCTCCATAAGGCGGTATAGGCGATTTACGCCGGTAGTCGTTTCTTCCGTAACGCCTACGATAGCGGCGCGTTGCCTTCCGAACCAGCCCGGGGATGAATCCAAGCGGGACCTGATTTGTGCGAAAAGGCATTCTTCCTCTTCCGAACCGGGGCCTGAAATGCAGGAGTCGCCCTCGTCTTCGGCTTGGGCTCCGAGAAGAATGTAAAGCGTCGCATCGCCGCCGTCGTCAAGAATCGAATTGGCGAACCCGCCTTCGAACTGAAATATTCTGTCGATGTAATCCCAGTATTCTCCGAGGGTTTCGCCTTTGAAGGCAAAGACGGGAACTCCGGATTCGGCGATCGCCGCGGCGGCATGATCCTGCGTTGAAAAAATATTGCAGGAAGCCCACCTGACCGATGCGCCGAGCTCGGTCAAGGTTTCGATAAGAACAGCCGTTTGGATTGTCATGTGCAACGACCCAGCGATGCGAGCGCCCGACAAAGGCCTGCTTTCCCCATACTCTTCTCGCAGCGCCATCAATCCTGGCATTTCCGTTTCGGCAATCTCGATTTCCTTCCGCCCGAAATCCGCTAGAGATATATCTTTTACGATGTATTGGCTGGTCATTTTTTCCTCGGCAATATTCAAGCGAAGGGCGTTATCACCGACTATCGCACTCGACAATAGCCTAATGATTCTGTAGAATCTGCTGTCGGTTTCCAGTCCATCGCATTGCATGAAAAATAAGAGAGCCTGGCAGCGAATGCTATCCGGTCGCAGGCTGGATTTGCTAGATCCCTCGCCATTCGACATTGAAATAGAAGACATTGCGCACGGTCTTGCCTTCGTCGCGAGATGGAATGGGCAGACGAAAGGCGATTACCCCTACAGCGTTGCCGAGCATTCCTTGCTGGTCGAAGAAATATTCGTCCAAAACCGACCGAATTCAACAGCGAACTGGCGGCTGGCGGCGTTGTTGCACGATGCTCCGGAATTCGTAATCGGAGACATGATTTCGCCGGTTAAGGGCGCAATCGGCACCGGTTACGAATCTCTGGAAAGGCGGCTGACGGAAGCGGTTCGGCTTCGTTTCGGCTTGCCGACGGAATTGCCTCGCGCAATTGAAAAATCGATAAAGAAGGCAGACAAGCTATCCGCATGGCTAGAAGCGACTCAGATTGCGGGATTTTCCCATGCCGACGCAAACAAGCATATTGGCTACCAGCGCACGGCAAAAGGCAAGGAATTGAAAGTCCTAATTCGCCCGCCCGCCGCGGTTCGTTCGGAGTTTAAAACTAAAATGGCCGAACTTCTAAACATAATGGACAGCGGCATTCCAGCAAACCAAAGGAAACTGCGCCGAATATTTCCCGTTTCGCCTACTTCCGATATCGGAAGCCGCCGATTAACCTATTCTGCTAGCGGAATCGATAAAACAGGAAGTTCGCAGGGCTAATTCCTCCGGCGTTTCGCGTCTCCTGAAAAATTCTACAAAGCCGTGTTCCGGCAATACGAGATAGGTAAAGGTCGTGTGGTCGACCAAATAGAACTCGTCCTCGCTTTCGTGCCTTTTGAAAAACACCTTGTACGCGTCCGCGGCATCCTTTACCTGATCAAGCGAGCCTGTAAGCCCGATCATATTCGGATGCATGTTGGAAGCGAAATCGCCAACCACTTCAGGCGTGTCGCGTTCCGGATCAACCGTAACGAATACGGGAGTTACGTCGTAGCCTTTCGCTGTCAGCGCGTCGGCCGCCTCGGCATTCCTAAGAACGTCCAGCGGGCAGATGTCGGGGCAATACGTATATCCGAAGTACAACAGCGACGGCTTTTCGAAAACATCGCGGTCGCTAACTGTCCGGCCGACCTTGTCTACGAGCGCGAACGGCCCGCCAATAGAACTTTCTCCCGCTACGGCTTTTGTCGCCCTGCATTCGACAAATGAGACTTCGGCTCCGTCGACAAAAGCGAAGTAGACCGATCCCGAGAGAATTGCGGCCATGGCCGCGGACGCTGCAATTGCGTAGCGCTTGGTCATGGAATCCTCCTAGCAGCAGAAATATTAGCGTCTAAGGCTTCAAATTGGCGCCGACGAAATTGCCGACTGGTTCTGCAGCGTAATCTGTATTTGGGAAATCCAGTAAATTATTTCAATCGGATGGCCGGTGGCCCGTTGCAACAATCGCGGAGCATGAAATAAATCCCGAAATTGATCTTACGCACGGCATTGATATGACGGATGGAGCCAAGTCCAGCCCGGGACTTGCGGGGAGCGTCAAACGAAAACCGACTGTTCGAAGAACGGCATGCTATAATTTCCGAGCGACGATGATTAAATTACCGGGATCTTGAGGCGACATAGCGTGCAATTCCTTAGCCGCCGGAACGATTCCGGCAGACCTCAATTGAAATTGCCGATGCCGCCGGTTGCAATCGGAATTCTACCTGTTGGCTAATGATCCAATCACAGATTTACGAATTCGCATCGAATCGCATGGACCAGCGGAAACGATGCGGCTTGCCGAAAAGATTTCAATGCTAGTAGGATCAGGCGATGTGCTGCTACTATCCGGCCCGATCGGCTCAGGCAAGACTCTTTTCGCCCGATCGCTGATTCAGGCCAAGCTGCGGCATTCGGGTCAATACGAAGAAGTGCCGTCACCCACTTACACGCTCGTGCAGACCTACATGGCCGGCGAACTAGAGATCTTGCACGCCGATCTCTATCGAATCGAATCCGAATTCGAATTTGCGGAGCTTGGGCTTGAAGAGGCTTTTGAATCCGCTCTTTGCCTCGTTGAATGGCCGGAAAGACTGCCAGCCGCAATGTTTCCATGTACTTGGAAACTTGATCTTTCGCCATCGAAGGTATCGGAAGACCTGCGAATTATCGCAGTGGAAGTGGCGGAGCCGGAAAAGCTTCCGCTCTTATCGCAGCTGGAGAATTTCGAGTGAACGAGCGAGATGGCAAAATTGAGCGGTTCCTAAGGGAGTGTGGGCACGGCGGGGCGAAACGAATTGCATTGTCCGGCGACGCTTCGAGTCGCCGCTATCAGCGGATTTTTACTGGAACCGGCGGCCGTACTTTGATACTAATGGACGCTCCCCCCGAAACTTGCGAACCCGTCGACGCTTTTGTCGATGCAGCCAAATTTCTGAGGTCCATTCAACTGAGCGCTCCAGCAATTCATGGCTTGGACCGAAAGAATGGATTGATGCTTCTCGAGGATTTCGGGGACGACCTCATTGCAAGAATCCTAGAGAAAGATTCGAGCGCCGAGATAAAGATATACGAGATTGCTGTCGATTTGCTTGCTGACTTGCAAAGTCATCCGCCTACTCTGAACTTTCCTGCCCATACGCCCGAATTGCAAGGGGAGTTGTCGGCACTTTCCGTTTCATGGTACCGAAAATTTGCAGTCGGCGCGGAAAACATTGAATCGCAAAGCGCCCAGATAAAGGAAATTATTGAAACCGGCATCGCGTCGATACAAACAGAATCCGTATTTGTTCATCGGGACTACCATGCGGAAAACCTTATCTGGCTTCCAGAGCGCGAAGGGCTGCAGCGGGTGGGTCTATTGGATTTTCAAGATGGCTCGATTGGCCACCCCGCCTACGATCTTGTGTCTCTCCTGGAAGACGCGAGACGCGATGTCGGGCCGGGCGCGCGAACTCGGGCAACGCAAAAATATTGCGAAGCGACCGGAAAAAGCATGGATGCCGTCAACATGCATCTCGCGATATGCGGGGCGCAAAGGAATCTTCGTATTATCGGCGTATTCGCTCGCTTGGCGATTCGTGACCGCAAACCATGGTATCTCGACCTTTTGCCGCGAGTCTGGAGAAATTTGGAATTTGACCTCAGCCATCCCTGCAACTCCAAGCTTGAATTGCTCGTCCGACGAATTTTTCCAGCTCCCGATCCTCAAATCCTTGATAAGCTACGAATAGCTGCCTCCCGAATTCCCGCTGGTCCGTAAATTCGCGGATTCTCGCGTTACAGACGTCGGAAATCCATTCGAAAGATGCCATCGTCGAAAATGAATAAACCGGTCTCCGCATTGGTCTACGCCGCAGGTTTCGGCACCCGAATGGGAAGGCTTGTGGAAAGCAAACCCAAGCCGCTGCTGAAAGTTGCAGGCAAACCTCTATTGGAACACGCTCTTGAACTGGTAGAAGAAGCGAAAATCAAAACTTGCGTCGTCAACGCCCACTATAGGGCCAGCTCAATTGTTAGCTATCTCGAAAACCGACCCGAAATTACGGTTTTAGTCGAATATCCGGCAATTCTAGAGACGGGCGGCGGCCTGGCGAATGCACTTCCCGTCCTGGGGTCCAACCCCGTCTTCACTCTCAACACGGATGCAGTCTGGCTGGGGCCTAATCCGCTCGAATGCCTGAACGAATCCTGGGATCCAGAAAAAATGGATGCCCTACTGCTCGTGGTTCCATTGGCGAAATCCCGCGGGCATGCCGGACCGGGCGACTTTTCCATGCTCCGTGACGGTCGACTGAGAAAAAGACGCGCGCAAGAGCGTTTCGTCTATACGGGCGCGCAAATTATTCGCACCGATTTGCTGTCCGAGTTTGGAACCGGCACATATTCGATCAAGCCGGTTTGGGAACGCATGGGTGCGGACAACAGATTTTTCGGCGCGGTTTACAACGGCCTCTGGGCCGATGCCGGAACGCCGCGCGGTCTTGAATGCGCCGAACAGATGCTAGCTGAATGCTAGCGGATTTTGTCTGTCGTTCGAATTGGTCGCGAAGTTCAATTGGGTGTAAGTAAGCGTTCGGTCGAGCGGTGGCGACAGTCCGTCGCGGCGTCATTTCGGTCACTGCGAAATTGGTACTGGTAACCAGGAATCCGGCGTGCTATTTGGCTGCGCATAAAGATTCGCATCGAGGATATCGGGACGCCGCCCGTTCCGCGCGTCGCTGACGACGGGCAGCTGTCGGAGGCGTCGGCTCCCGGTCCGGTCGACTGGAAATTCCATTGCAAGCGCTTTGAGCAACCACATTAAATGAAGCAATTGGCGGTTCCCGCGTTCACGGTATTTGGGGAACCCCGGCACGATTGCGCATTCCGCGCGGCGCGCGCTCCCGGCAACCGTTCACGGCAACGTCCAGGGAGTCGGCGGCAGTCGGACAACACGGATCGTCACCGCTGGACCGAACGCATGCTATAAGACCATGTCCATGCCATTAACATTAAGCTGGCCTTCCACCATGCCATTGGCTAGATCGCGTTGGGCATTATAATAGCGCTGATCGCGGATCTGATAATTAGTTACATCCTTAACGCGCTCTTCTCACCAGTCCAATTTTTTGGGGTATTGACGGACCAAATTTGGGATTTCGGACAGTTAATCGGATCTTCACGGCCGGAAAACCGGGTTTCCTCCGTTATATCAGGCCATTAGGCCGATATCAGCCTGGACTCGTACTGGCAACAATCCTCGCCGGGTCAATCTCCGGCAACTCAAATGCCCGCCGTTGCAGCGGCATCGGCTGCGCCAGCATCTCGAAAACATGATCCGGGCTCTTCGGCAGCATGACCTCGTTGAGCGTCAGCGTCGGGTCGTTTGCGGTAGGGGGCAGAATCGTGCGCCAAGCCCCTGAAGCCGTCATTCCGGACCACCTGTATTCGCTCGTGAGCAAATTGTGACCCAACCCGAGCGGTAATGTGTGTCGGTGGCAGGCTTGATCAACGCAGCCTGGCAGAATTGCAGGAATGCCGTGTTGGCCGATCACCCTCCCCGGATGCTCCTGCACCTCGATCTCGTTCGCCCGGGTCAGGGATCAGGAAATTGCGGCGCTGTCGCTGCAACTCGTCTAGGCATCGCTTGTATACGTCAACACTGTGTTCATTGCCGCCTGCGCAGAGGGTTCTCTCCATTTCTGCCTCTCCGGAGGCCTGAACCGGCCGGTTTTCGGCACTTCGCCTGAGACCCCGTTTCCGGCCGGTAGAGCGGGGGAAGGGTTATGCGGCCCCAACGAGGGTCATCCAGGCGGCGTTTCGCTCGCGAGGCGGGCGCTGTGTAGAGGGGTTTTCACGGAGTCGGCAAGTTGAAATGATTTCTCCGGAATCCGGGCTGGGGCAGTTCCAAAACAGGCAAATTATCCCAGCTTCCAATTCTCCTTACGAAGCAAATCGAGAAACCTGATGTGCCTGACCCCGATTTTTTTGCATACAAAGGGAATGTTCGGATTTTTATGGGCGTTGCCGATTGCAAGCCTCTCTGACGACACAACACGCCATTTATCTCCGTTGATAACAGCCTGGGCAATTACGAATGGATCGGCGTTACTTATACCGCGTGTTTTCCTGGGATATTGAAACTCATTCATGATCCCACGGACCTTGATCTGGATTGCATCGCTGTCATCTAGATAGAAGCCGTTCTGAGCCTTGCACCATTTTGCAAGTGTCAGCTCATCATCTGAGTCCTTGATTTCGTCCCGAACATAGCGAACCGCGCGCAGGCGGCCCTCGATGATCAGGTTCTCCGTCAACGGCAAAAGCCCGGGAAACACATCCTGGGGGTAATCCTCCCACCAGCCGATTAGTGCGCTCGTATCGATGCTGTAGCAGGGACGGTTCTCAACCAATGCCTAATCCTTACAACGCGAGTTCCTGAACCTTGCGCACAGCTGGAGCTCGAACCTGCAAATACTGGGCAGCATCCGCGAGCGTGATACGTTGCTCACCCAAACTGTTCAGGATGGTACGGACGTAGTTACTGCCAAAATCGCTTATGGCTCGCTGTGGTCCACTCTGCCCTATGAAATCCTTCTCCTTGTTTTGTTCCCGCTCACGGGCCTTCTGAGCGGAAAGCTGGGCATGATACTCTGCACGGCGCTCGCGGTAGAAATCGACGGTGGTCAGATTGAAAGTCAGAAGACGCCTTACGGCCGCTTCCCGGCTTACACCGAAGCTGGACGCTATATCCTTGATTTCCTGGTCGCTCCAATCGACGGCAGGACCACTGCAAGAACAGACGGTCTTGTTGGCTCTGAACTCTGCCTCCGGCATCAGCGCCGCCGCGGCAGCGTGATTGCAGAACACTTCGACCTCCATGTCGGCCTGCGCTCGCTGCGTGTAGTCGTCGATATCGCAGATGCCGCTTCTGCCCATTAGCAAGTGGGTGAACTCGTGGAGCATCGTGAAGGTACGGCCGTTTGGAGCCAGTTTCTTGTTGATCCCGATCACAGGAAATACCGGCTCGACAATGGAAAACCCCCAGGCTTCTTCAACATCAACGCCATCAAACTGGAAAACAAGGATGTTCTGTGCCTCGATCCGCTGACGCCATCCGTTCAGGGTTTCGCGCGGATCCTTCCAGGTTATCTGTTCAGTGGCGGCGACACTCAGAATGTCGCGAATGCTCTGGCCAACGCGTTCGGGTGACTGGCGCATCCTGGCCTGATGCGGGAAGTGGACGAGTTGATCGCCCATATCATCAAGCAGATCTTTGGTAATGTCCTGGCGTTCGCACGCAAAGCGGAGCTGTTTGCGAAGGGCGGGTGAGTAGTCGCCCGCAATGGCGCCACGAGGTCGACGAAAATCATGTGGAAGCGGTCGTTCGGCCGGTGGTGCAGGAAGATAGAAATCGGAAATCGGCCGTTTGAACATGTCCGCCATAATGCGCAGCTGTCCCATGAACGGCATTTCTTCGCCGCTTTCCCAGGCCAAGATCAGTTCCGGGTCTTTTTTGAATTTATTGGCGACGTCTTGAATTGAGTATCCGGCCGTCTCTCGCGCCCAGGTGAGGATCGGCCCCTCGACCAATGCTCGAACGCGCTTAGCCACAGCCTGACTCCGGTCCGTTTCGATCACCAGGAAAATGGCGATACAATGTTGCACGGGACTCGTCCATCAATTCATCGATCCCTGTATCTCCTAGTCAACTCTCCAAAGTGGCCGTTCTCGCCACCTTCCGCACCAGCAATTCCCGCTAGGCGAACATTTAGCCTGCCGTCCGCAATTTTGGCAAGCCGGTCACCTGTTTTCGGCCGGATCGCTCACTTCCGCTGCCGAATCCGGCTCGGACTCCGTCCCGCGGGCGTCTTTGTCGACGCAATTTCACCGCCCGCATCGCCCGGGCGCCGTTTGCCCATTGGCCATAAATTTAGTTGGACCGTAATAGCTTGCACACTTCGCTTTTTTCGGGCCCCAGCCTCAAGGTGCGCTCGGTCGAGGCGGACGAATCGGCCAGCCGGGCGTAGCCGTACCAGACGATCTCGTTCCCCGGAGGCCGGTCGTGCTTGCGGTGCAGGTGGCCGCCCATCGCGGCGACCAGGCCCATGGCGCGGCCGAGATTGTCCGGCCCGGGAAATCGCCGCTCGGTGGCGAAGTCGGCGAGGACCGCGATTTCGATGTCCGTGAAGAAGCATTTCACGTCCAGCTCCGGGGTCTCGCGCCCGCATATCGTCAGGGCGGCCAGCCTCCAGGCGATCACGGCGTTGATGGCGGCGGCGCGCCGGATCCGCTCGGCGGCGGCGTGCGCGATCTTCTCGACCCCGCAGCCGGACCTCAGGACCCTGTGCCAGTCCTCGATGCGCCAGCGCAGAGCGTACAGCTCCAGCGCCTCGTGCGCCTGTTCCTCGCCGGCGACCGGAAGCGTCGTCAGCAGAAGCCATTCCAGGCGCTCCGAGCGGTCGGCGGGATCGGCGTCCTCGACCGCGTGCACCGCAGTCATCCGGAACGGCTTGGAACCGAACCGCCTGCGCTTCTTCTCCGGCACCGGGATCTCCAGCGCCAGCAAGCGCAGCTCGCAGTCCGCCTCGCGTGGCGCGCGGTATTCCGTACCGGGCGCGCACGAGCAGGTCAATTTCGCCGCCCAGGCGCCGCCGCTCTGCGAAGACCTCGACGGCATCGCCCTCGCAGTCCATCACCGCCACCGTCCGAACATCCGCCAGCGGCGCCACGAGCTCGGCGCCGGGCCCTCGGGCGGCAGGCTCGCGGTGGCGGTGACCGAAGCAGTGCCGGCGGGAGATATGCGATGAGAGCGACTGGCAGGATGGACGGGGCGCGCCGGGAAGACGACAATCTGGGGCGGGAACCGATGAACAAGGCTGATATCGCCGGTCGAATCGTCGGCCAGTCCGGATCGGGCACGTCGGCAATCCATCACAGGAGAGGAGGTGGGTGTTCCGGATGTTGAAGCCTGGCGGCACGGCTTGCCGGGAGGAACCACGCTGGACCCACGGGTTGATGGTTGACCGCCTTCACGGCTACCTCTAATGTGGCGGATGAGGCCGGAAGACGGCAGGGGACTACCACCATGCAGTTGGCGGTTTCTCTCAAGGCCTCAACGGTATAGGCTGATCAACACTACTGGAGAGGGCTGATAGGTGTCTACGCTCCCTTGCAGAGAAGGCAAAGTCAGTTCTGGAAGTGCACCTACCGGGAGTACTTCCAGAACCAGCGGGCCTAGTGCTCCACACGCAACCGCCATCGCCCTGCCGCTGCTGCCAAGGCACTTATTCGTGCAATTGTGAACCCCACTCGCATTGAGAGACTTCAGATACGTTAAGTCCAATACAACTGCTGCATAAAGTATAGCAATCGCGAACGCGCTTTGAGGAAACAGCCACAATGAATTCAGATAGCCCGCCATTCAAACTATCCCTGTGGAAAGATTACGTGCCGCAACGAACACTTATTGCGACGCAGGTTGAAGAAAATGGTGCGGCACCGAAAGTTATTTCTCAAGAAAATTTGCAAGAAGAGATTTACTCGTGGCACACATTAGAAGATCCGTTTGGCGGTGTTATCGATCCCGAGCTGCGGCAAAAGCTTCACCACGCTCTGGTGGAGCGGTTGAATCCGTCACTTCCGCCGTCTCAAAGACGCATTGACGTCCTTAAGGAGTTTGCACTGTTGGCAGAAAAGGCTATTGTTGATCATAGGGTTAAGTGGATCTGGGGACACGGTGCTTCTCAGCATAACGATTCGATAATAGAGCCGCTAAACTCCCTATTGGCACTTAAGTTGCATGTGGATTGGCTTCTGACCTGCTTTACCGCGCGACCTGGAATTTCGGTATCGGTCCGATGATGCCCTTCTATTTGAATTCACCTGCAGAAGCAGAAGTCGCGATAGCTAACCTTCTCAAGGACGAATATTCCAAGCCTAATGGTCAATGTTCTATTTGCGTACGGGATGACGGTGCCTTTCTACATCAAGATTGCCAAGATTGGCTCAATCTTGGTGTTCTTCATTTCCCTGATTTGTTGAAGGGTTTCGGTGACTTAGAAGAGGAAGAGGCTTGGGCAAATCTCGTGAAACTCGGGGCATTCGAGTGGCATGTGGCAGATCACAAAGTGACCAAAGCAGAACTAAAGAATTTGCTCTGCAGTGAGGCCGAAAAGGAGAATTTTCATTTAGGAACTCTAACCCGCGATATCTCTTGTATTGCGGTCAGGACCGGTTTGTTGTTGCCAACATTCGATCCGGCGGCCCTGGACGAGATGCCCTATTGTCGATCTATGACAATCATATCAGATACATCCGGTGTAGTACAGGGCGGTTTGGACTTTGTTGCATGCCATCTGAGTCCGGCTGCTAGAATTAAGGTTCCTTCAATCGTCCATATGGAGCTGGTTGGTGCCGCTGAGAACTACTTTAGACTTCGTAGGGCCACTAAGACAAAAAACGCCGCTCGCCGCCGTAAGGAACTCGTGGAACACTTGAAAAGCCAGGGTGGACAACGCTCATTGCTGCGACTGGAGCTTCACCAAAGTACCGAAGTTGAGCGTACGTTTTTACTCGGCGACCCGCTCCGGGCAGCCTTTGAAACAGACAATAGCGGCGAATTGTCTGGTCTGAACATTAGTTTACCAATTAGGTCTTATGCAGACCGACTGATTTTGGAAGCGGCTCGACAACATCAAGCACATTCGGGACCAGGGCACGAAGTTCGACTGCTAACCGCGGATCAGGGTTTGGCTAGGATGGCCCTGGCGGAGGGCATTCCGCCTCTGTATTTTGAAACAATAGGTTCAGAAAGGTTCTTTGGCACCTGCCTGACTGGCAGGACCTTTGACCCGTTCCAAGGGACAGTGCAAGGGGTCTCGCTAGCGACGGTACTTTGGGAATTTGCCACAGCGTTCGGTTCAGCACGGCTGGAGGGGAAGCAGACGGGGAGCGAGTTTTGGGTTTCAGCGCTTGGGGAGGACATGTCGTGGTCCCCGTATCATTCGTTGGAAGACCTGCTTTGGTGCCGAAGGACGACTGGCATATCCAATGTTGCTACGAAGACGGCTCAGACCAAGGGGGAGGACCAAGGCGGTGCCGAGGCTAAGCGACCGAAATGGAAAACCACATACCGTCGCTTTGACGTCTCGAAGTTACTCCGGCTCGTTTGCAAGCTGGACGACGCTCAGCAAATGGACAAAGACGGCGTTGTACAGATTGTACAAACGAAGCACGTGCGCGGGTTTCAGGAATACGAGCAATTTCTGTTGTCAGGTGGATTTATTTCAGAGTCAGGTGGAATCTGGACAGCGAAGCCTCCGCTAATGGATATGTCCGCCGCCCTTCGGAATGAGAATGTAGAGACCATTCGTAGCTTGCTGGGCACTACACCTTCATTCAGCGACTTCATGGGACTGCTTGGGAATGCGGGGCTCGGGCAGCCGTTGGATACGAAGTTTGCGGGTCGGAGCTCATCAACCTATCGAACGTTGGGTGAAATTGTGCAGGTCTGCGCCGCCGTTCGTGGAAAGGGGATTTATTCGACGGCGACCGTACCGGACGCAGAAGGGTTTGCAGAGATCGCGGTAAAGCGGTTTCGGCAACTTGAAAAGGGCGACGGGTTGGTATCCACGGGCGAATGGCTGGAAAAGCTAGTTGAAGAAGACGGTATTCATCCCGAAGTTGCGCGGAAGCTGTTGGAGGAAGCGAGACAAAGGCGGTTGTTGCGGAGATCGACAGAGGGGTCGACGATGCAAATGCGCTTTAGAACGCACATCGTGCATGTCTTGCGAGTGGTGTCGGGGGTTCCGGCAGTAGTTCCTGTGCACCTGTATCGGGGAGATTACCTGATACCGGGCAAAGCGAGTGCGAGCTTGCGAATTGAAGGAGTCGATCAATGAGCCTACGAGATAAACTTCGGCAGGCGCGACGCTCCGGCCAGGGCTCGCCACGGGGGATTTTTGAGCGCTTCGGAGTAACAGCGAACCCGTTTCCGTCAGCAAGCCAAACGTCGGGCAATCCTCATTATCCGCAGGAAGAGGCAGATGAACTGGCGGAGACGCAAATTGCTGCCTTTATAAGGGATAATAGGTCGCAGAGCTTAACTGTCGTGGGTTCTCAAGGAGTAGGGAAGACAAATTTTTTGAATTATTTTGAAGAACAATTGACTGATGCCGCAGACGAATTGGAGGGTTACTACGTCGTTCGTTACCTAGCCGATCCGGAAAATACTTTTGATGGAACGATACACAAATTGCTTCAAGAGCTAGGAGCAGGGCATTTCACGAGACTAGCAGAATCCTTGAGTAAGGACCAAAGCGCGATACGGGTGGCACGAAGTCAAGATCTTCAGACGGTATTACATAGGCTTGCAGAAACGGATGAGGATGAAAATAGAGAAGAGTTTGTTGAGCTAATGCTTGCTTGGCTATTAGGACACAGAGTCCTAAAGCTACATCGGGATTGGTTAGGAGTGAATTTTCGACAAGATACAGTTGAGGCAAAAACTGCTACTTTTCGCGATATTGTAGAAGTAAGCAGTAAGACAGGAATTCTAAAGGGTATATTCTTGCTGTTGGACGAACTGGAAAAGCAGGATGGCGTTTTGGGCCCGAGAGCGGTGGTAAGATATCTATCGGCGATCAGGGCGATAATCGATGCCTTGCCGCACGGTTTGTTTTTAATGCTAGCGGTGACGCCGGATGCGCTGTTGCGGTACACTGCTGCACTGCCAGCGCTACGCGGAAGACTAGAAAATCGGGTGGTGTTGGAAGCTTTGCAAGATGAAGACGAGGCGGTAGACTTGGCGGAGTTCTATATCGACAAGGCTCGTGAAAAGGCAAGAGAGGATCGTAATCAAAGGGGAGGAAAAGAGGAAATCTTGTCGAGACGTAAGATTGCGAAATGTTTTAAAACACTTTGGGAACGAACGGAGGAAAGAGGAGATGATGGTGTCAGGCAAAGAGAGTTTTTGAACTCACTGCATCTTCGGACGGAGAGAGAGCTGCGGGGAGATTGAAGCATTGGAGACGGGTGTTGGACAAGCGACGGAACGAGTGACGAGCGCGAGGAAGGAATGGCGGCTGTAAATTTCGATAAGTTGGATTGAGGGGCGGTCGGGAGAAGTGCATCGACTACTCGGCAAGGTGCACGAGCGAAGAGGACAGGGACGGGATTCGCGATTAGCGGTGCTCCAAGGCTGGTAGTATCCGGGCGAATTCGAAAGGTATCAGAGAGCCACGATCCGGATCGAGAAAATCGGTTTGGTTATGTTGACAAGCACCATGCGGAATTGCCGCATGTGGTCAAGTTCTCGGGGGCAGATCGAGTGGTATGCTGCTGCTAACACTTTTGGCAAATGACATATTGAAACCCGAGCGAGGGGATGTCGTATTTGGGGGCCGGGTAGACGGGGTCGTTACCGAGCCCCGTCCCCCACAGACCCGAGCGTGCGCGTTGACGCACTCGGTTCCTCATATGACAGCTTCGCTCATGTGCTATATATCGAGCACACGACCTTAACGGCTATCCACTGCTGTTTCGTACACGTGTTTGCGGAACTCTGAGTTTCCTCCTACGTTTCCCATCAGTGAATCTGTACATATGACATCCCCCTTCCCTCGTTCGGGTC
>MKWU01002734.1_pt1 | contig 25253 bp, 33 predicted proteins | sample 809101 | NCBI WGS metagenome assembly MKWU01 (sample SAMN05860141, study PRJNA318959) | sponge metagenome | host: Aplysina aerophoba | place: Slovenia: Piran, Adriatic Sea, Gulf of Piran | collected 2013-05-07 | reverse complement strand
AACCCAACAACCATGATACAGAGGACTGTGGGACCTACCTTCTGAAGCCCGAAGTCAAACGTGCGTCCTTGGGCTCCGGGTGAGTCACCAACCTTGCGGCCGCCGCCCTCCAATATTATGCCATCGCGGTAGACGTGAGTGCGAGATGCATTGAGATACGTGATGTTTACCTTGGTGAAGGCGGTCAACTGAGGTGGTAACGAATCCTCTTTGAGACGAATATCCTCTGCGATGGTGCACGGCAAGCCGCGAGTAGTCCCATGGTGACACAGGATGCTACGCCACGGGTATGCAGGAGGGTCTGATACCAGCAGGCGACGTAGCGACGCATCGCGGTCGCGTAAGTGGCCCACTTCGTTGATCTCATACGCAGCGTGCCCCAGGTTGCCATCATTCCTGATTGCACCCAATGGGCCCAATACGGTTAGATCCTCGGTCAACGCCGTGAGTGAATCGGTGACCTCTGTCAGTGCCCCAGGTCCGGCGAAATCGAAACCCGCCACCCAATGGGCCAACGAAGTTGGACTTACTTCTCCGGGCATATCTACCTCGCTGGAGCGTGCCGACACTCCATTAGAAGCTGATGTATCAACCGTTGTCGTGGATCTTGTTGCAACAAATTAGTTGGATTTGTTAGTTCAACCCAATAGAGTATTTCCTGCTGTGGTGGTCTGCCATAATTTGTTTCCCAAGTGTCATATGGTGGTATAGAAATGTCAACTGGAAGAGTTCGTGTTGGGCCCACTAGCATCAGCATTCGGTCCCGAACATCGTCCAATATCGAAGTAGCCAGTAATTCTTTCCCGCTCTCAGTTCTAGATTGGAATATCAAGCCCGTGTGGAAATAATAGATCCCACCGTCATGTGTTAGCCAAGGGCGATCTGGATCGTTAATTTCTTCTCTGCCATAATACTTTTCAACTCCAGCGCCGGGGGTGGTGACGACCGCAATAGAGACTTCATGAGTGTCCTTGACCGGCAGCCGCTGCCAATAGAGATGGTCTAGTGGACCTTCTTCCACCAACCAAGCGTATAGACCATCATACAGCATTATCTTGCACTCGATCCTACTTTACACTTATAAATGTAACGTTCTCCAGTTGCATTCTTCACCAAGCCTGATACCTTCAATACCTTGTACCGGGTGTTATTCCACGTGATGTAATCATCCTCTGTTACCTTAATTGGTGGGTCATATATCGTGATAGTCAAGGAATCTGACGGAACATCTTTTAATGGTCCAATTTTTATACTCGCAATTCCCTCAATTCTCGCATCTACTATCACGTCAGTGAAGCTAAGTTTCCCGGTGACTGGGTCAATATCATTTTGGATAGCTTGATGCAGAGTAACTTTCACCAACGTGCCAAGCGACTGCTGCACTGACTTCTGCAGTCCGGCAAGCTGTGTGAATAGTGCAGAATCAGCCATTAGTAGCCACTTCCATCAAATATGGATGTTGAGTCACCAAATAAACCAGATCCTATCGCATCATAATCCTTCTCGTCTAATAGCTCCCCGAACCAACTGTCTGGAATAATATCTCTCACAGCGGACGGAATAACCTTACGCATTACTCCCTTACCGAAACTAATGTCACCAGCGCGGGTGATCTTCAAATCTTCGATAACCTGGTCGTTTGTTAGGTCTGAGACTGCCAGCTTTCTAGCAAATTCGCAAGTGGCATCTCGAAGTTCATCTGGGATTTGTGCTGGGTCTACAGCGGCACCGTTGCGCGTTGTCAATCCAGTACGGGGAAATGCTAACGGTTGTGTTTGGTCAGTTGGTGACCCGTGCCAATTGAACCGATAGTCCATGAATTTGGTGGAATATCTGAGTAGCTTTTCTTTTTGGGCGTCCTCTACTAAAGCCCACTCACCACCGTCATAAGGGTGATTTTCTGACCAAACATTGGATTCCGCGAGTGTTGCGTATGTGTCGGTGCCCTTAGCGAGTGCCATATCAAACTCTCTTAGTAAGTATAAACCAATCTACATACCCAATTCAATACACATATTGTATGCAGTTGGTTAATCAGGCATCTAACTAATTTTTCTCAATGTGACACGTTTGTTTAGTTTATATGTTGACTAGACACGCTACAAGGTTTACTATTCGGATACCCGCTGACGCCTCGCTCCGAATTTCCTCCACGGCCAAAAATTTTACACATAAAAAACTTCAACGGGTTTGACCGCATCCCTAGAGTCTCTACCAGCACGCATATTGTCTAGCCATTCACGTCGTTGGTCTGGTGTTGCATCGGCCCATCGTTTTCGCGCTGCTTTACTTCGTCGTTGTCTAGAGATATCTTTGTTTCTATCACTACCCCTGGTACCAGTGCCACCTTCTCCACCTTTTGTCAAATTATATCCATTGGGTGCCAAAGTTCCTAACCTTGCAATCTCTACAATCTCTAGTCCATATGCTTCCTCAAAAGTTTTTACTACGTACAATATTTTTACTTCTGGTAGTCCATATTTCTTTACAGCGGCGGATATAAGCTGTGAACCACTAGTAGCATACTTGAGATGCCCAATTAACCGTTTTTTGAGGTTACTTGTTACCCCTACATACATTTTTCCACCTTTAGTAGACCAATCCAGAAGGTACACAGTAACGTTGAATAATTTCGACTTTTGGAGACTCATACTAAGCTCGTTCTCGTAATGGTTAGGTGCGGGTGGGGAAGACTGACTGAGACATCCCCACCCGCTGGGCGAAGAGGAGTGACCAACTCTCCACCCAATTCCTCCTACTTGCGATTCATCCACCAGTGGATCGCACCGTGGTAGGCTGCAGTCAACACGGCCACTGCAGCCGCAACCTCATCCGGGTCGAGAACTTCGTGCAGATCAGGCACGATGACGGACACCGTCGACAGAATCGCTGCAACCACCACTCGTACTCGTTCGTCACCCATTTACTGACTCCTTTACTGCAACGTGGTCTGCGTTACACGGGTCTCTGTCGAGTGAGCCCCGTAGTTGAGTGTTTCTGTCACTTCGTCCCGCGATGTGGGCTGATCGGACGTCGCATACGGCTGATGCTGGAACACGGCCATGCCATGATACAGCGACCGGATGGGAAAGGTCACGACCTGTGGCGGGAAGTCTCCACCATCGAACGGACCTGCACGTGGCTTGAATCGACACGAGACGGTCACATTGCCATCGAAGTCCGTATCGTAGACCAACTGCACCTGCGCTGTACCACGCTGCACTGTGAGTGACATGACGACGCCAGTGCCGGGCGGTACGGTGGTCGAAGCAGAGTCAGTGCTGCCGACTGATGTAGTGGTGGAGTGCGTCTCTGACTGACCGTAGCCACCGGAGAACGTAAAGGTCTGATGTGCGTCCAGCGCCGCGAAGCTGGCCGATGAACCTATCCGGAACCCAACGGTCGTGCTCGACGATCCTTCGACATGCCACTGACTGGTGCGCGACACGGTGTCAGTGACTTCGGCGCTCTCGCTGATAGTGCAGACCTGTGGTGCAGCGCCCTGACGATTGTCGCACGTAGTCTTGTGTGCGACCTGTGATTCCACACCAGATGAGATGATGGTGCTCGACTTGACATCGCGGTATTCGAGCACCTGTGACGTGTCGATGTCCTGTGCAGTGCGCCACCACCCGCCAAGGTTTCGGTCAGGGTAGCCGCACGCTTTGATCTTCGCCCGAAACATGAAGTTGTCGGTGCCAACTCCAGGGTAGGCTAGAAGTCGCCCGAGATAGTCCGCTGGCACGTTGCTGCGGATGTCCTGTCGACCATGAGCAGCTACAGCGGGCATGCCGTTGGGACCGCCGTCGGTGACGATATCCACGCTGATGCCCTGAGCATAACCCAGCTCGCAGCCGATCATGAAGGCGATGAGAGAACCGAGGATGAGTCTGCGCATTGTTACTCCTGTGTTACGCCGCTCGAAATTGCAAATTGTCCCAATCTACGTTGTCATTGCTGATGTCAACCAGCGCCGATGTCACACCGGCCTTGTTGATCTCGGTGATGAACGCGGCGCTGATCGATGGTGTGACACCCCGCCAGATGTAAGGCTCGGTTTCGTCCAATTCATCCAGGTCCGAGAGACGCCACTTCAGGGTGTCGCCGTTGGCCGCACGGATGACCAACCCGAGGTTGTCTTCGGCGGCTTCGGTGAATTGCGGTCCTGTGCTAGTGCCCGAATCGGCTACAGTCGTCGAAAGGTACAGTTCAAGGATATCGCCACTGGCAGTAAGTCGGAGGAGTGTAACGAAGGCATTGCCGCCGCCCTGGATGTAGGCCGTTGGGATCTGTTGCGTCGCCCTATAGCGGCTATCACCATTAAATAAGATGCGTCCCCTGCTATACGCTATGCTGCGTGTAAAGGACCAGACCGCCCCTGGCGTAGTGCCCCACGTGACGGTCGAATCGAAGATGCTGATTGGTTGCACGGAGCGGTAAATCCACTCCGTCCCAATCTTCATACCGCCAACACGCTCGGTGCCTATCTTCAGCCCGCCGACCACCTCACCACCAATCTTGAGTCCCATGATTATGCCTCTGGGAACCAACCGATGGTGCCGGATGGGACGTTCGCTGGGACAGCGGCCTCATTGGCGTAGCGGGTAAATGTCGGCAATGAATCGAGTTTGGTTTCGTCTTGGGTGGTGAATGCATTCGCACGTGAGCTATTAATGGCAGCGGCGATAGCAGTGTTCATTTGAGTAACTGTTACGTCACCCTGATCACCCTTGTCGCCCTTATCACCTTTCGCCCCGGCAGGATCGAATAGACGAGCGTAGTTGATGCGCGCTGTTTGCTGACCTGATCCAGTACTCTGGCCGCCGATAGCTAACGTGCGAGTTGATGGCGTCCAAGAAAACCAGTTCCTGCTGCCGGCTTCCTCTGCATCCAGAACGCCGATCTTCGGATTGTCCCCATCCTGTTGCGCCGCGAGCCAGTCTGTTCTGATCTGAATCGAAGTGGCTACGTTGGATGTAGCACCTGTTATCCACTCGAAATACTCGTAGGTTGCGTAGTTGGCTGGAAGTTGGAGGCTCGTAACACCGGATGATGAAGTCTGCGGTCCTACAGCGCGGAGGATGGACTGGCGAGCAGCACCTGCGCCGGCTGCTGCCTCTACCCATCGGGGTGTGCTGGCTGAGGCAGTGGGGACTTCGAGTTCGTAGCGTTTGTCTTCGGTGGCGTCTTTGGCGGGTGCGTCTGGAATGCCCTCAGGCCCTGCCGCTGGAGCCTCTCTCACCAACCGAATTAAATCACGCACATGACCAAGATTATTGCCGCCATTCGCTGCGTCATAGAAATTGATCTCAACGGTTCCAGTTGATCCAGCAAGGCGACTGATATTGGCGACACCCGTACTGGCTATCGTGAAGGAATACGCACCGCTAGCTTCCACTTCCGCACGAGCGGTAGCACGAACGGAGTTGATATCAAATTCCAAATGGGTCGTGCCGGCAGGCAGAGCGTCACCCGGAACATGGACGATCAACGTTCGTGGGGCAGGTGAGACCGCCGTGTCCCGAAGCCAATAGTCTGGGTCAATGGAGATATTCCGGTCAAGGTTTGCGATCCGCGCTGAGAGGACATCGATCAGAGCCTCCACCTGCGCCAGAGCCCGACCACCTAACTCACCAAGAAAAGCCGTGTGGAACACTGCCGAACGCCTCTGAACAGCGACAGCCGTGTCTCCACTTCCTGAGTTACCAGCATAGTAATAATCCCAATTGGTATCCGTTGCACGGAATTGATAACCCCAAAGCACTTCCCGCTTTGCGTCGATATCAGTGCGAAACTGAATTGAATCCAGACCCTTTCGCACCCGAACCAGAATCGCTCTGTCCGCTGGAACCGTTCGGGCCGTAGACCAGAGGACCGACCCACCCGATGTAGCAAAGTTGGCAGTGGTTAAATCAGTGGCTGGGTCGAAATTGTTGTTCGTGATCAGCCGGCTGACGCCAGCATTGGTCAAATTCTGGCTATATGCAAATTGCGCGTCAGCGGCGAGAGCATTCGCCCACGTCGCGCCATCGATTACGCGATTGAGGTCAATTGTTAGAGGCTCAAGCAGTTCAATCCGCTCTCGCAGAGCGTCAATCGGTGGACCGCCTTGAATGATATTACCAACGCGAATCCATCCTCTGGTCCTTAACGTCAAGACCATAATGACGTCACCGGATCTAGCAGACGTCACTGTTTCAGATGGGTCCGTAATATCAACGAAACTCAATCCCGATGTGACGCTCTGGGTGATGATGCGGACATCGCCATCATTGGCGGTGCTTAGTGCGGGAAGAGTGGTGCCCGCCGAGATGTTTGCAGAGGCGAACCGCTCCCGCCATTCGCGCTTGTGCTGTTCAGTGTTGGCACGAGCCTTGACGGGTAACAGACTATTGTCGCCAATCGCACTGCCACCAGTCGCTTCCGACGCATCAGCCACCCGAGTAATGGTAATTCGACCGCCACCAGTGGTAAATACCGGATTGCCTCCGTCCTGGGACGCTTCGTTGACACGAATCGTTATTGTTCTGGTTTCTTCGAGTCCGAACACCAACATCCCGTGACCGCTACCAGTCAGGATAGCGTCTTGGATGACAGCGGGGGTTTCGGTGTCCAGAGCGTGAATGCGGAACATCGCATCGCCGCTGCCCGATGTGCGAATCGGATTCAGCGCGACGTCAATGATATATTCACCGGGATCGAGTTCAATGCGGTTAGTGGACTCATCTGGTGTAATTCCACTACCGAATGACCTGCCCGAGCCGAAAGCTACGGCTGTCGTGGTGCCAGAACCGACGTTCGGGATCGCCGTCCCAGACGTGATCGGCAAGGTCTGCCATGCGAGTGACCGCGCTGTGACGGGTTCCTCAGCAGTAACCCCAAGATTGAATAGAAACTCCGCTGCGTCACTAAGTGGTGCGAAGAACAGGATGTCATTTTCGGCCCAATTGACCGCAGAACCGCCACGAGTTCCGCTGATATCAGCGCCGATGGAGAGGATCAGAGGGTGTGGACTACCACGTTGCGAGTCCAGCGTGCCGTTGTAGCTGGATATGGTGGAGACCATCACCGACTGGAAATCATCACCCTGCGCCCGCTGCGTGCCCTCATCTGCCAGAGACTGAAGCGTGGTCTGCAACTCAGACCTGATCTCAGAGTCAGCTTCACGAAGCCGCCCAATGTCCTTCGCCGTCGCCACCCGGTCCAAATTGTAGACCGTCTGTGGTGCTACGGCGGGGATTACGGTGGCTACACGTCGCAGTTCGCCATCCGGGAACTCTGGGGTTTGAGAAGTCTTGAAATACAGGCTTCCTACAACAGCGCCAGGAGCCGTCTGCGCGGCGTCATCATCGGCGAACTCTCCCAAATAGTTGGGTGTCGGTGGAGGAATAACTAGACCGAAAGTAACATCACCCCACGAAAGCCTTACCGCTGCTGTGGGGTCAAGATCGGTCAGAACACGCGGTCGGAAGCTGTTGCGATTGAAATACCAATTGCCAACTACGGCACTAGGCCAATTATCAACACCGGAAACACCAAGATAATTCGATTGAGTATACGTCCCAAACGTGGCTCGGGCAGGCGTTCCGGCTACGATTCCCCGCTCAGTGATGAATAACTCTCCGGTATCCGTGTGCAAGATCAGCTTGCTGAGTGTGTCAACGGACGGTTGGGCATCCAGCAGCACCCGCTGCGCCGCATCAATAAGTCGATTGACTTCATCTTCGTCAGTGCCCGGCTCAATGGAAAGAACTAATGACCACGATCCGCTTGCCCGATAATAGATACCTGGATTAGTCGGTCCAGTTCGCAGATAAAACATTCCATCGGAGCCACCTGACGGTGCAGCGGCCCCGATATCCCAGCCCGTGCCACCGCTTTCAATTGACAGAGCGTTGCGGATCGCAGCCCGCTGCGCGGTGGTCAGATCGGTGGGAAAGGCACGCAGATTGCGGAGGAAAATGTTGGCTAGCGTGTCACGACCACCGGCGGCGGCCAAATCGGCGACAGCGGGATCCGCACCAATGAGAATATCGGTCAGTGCGAGTGGGCGGGTGATGGTGCGGAAGTTTCCGTCAGCCATTACGTCCTCGAATTGTAGATCACGTCCGTGCTAAAGCCCGATGCTACAGCGGCGTCGATGGCGTGGTCGCCGAAATCATCCGTATAGTCCACGGTGATTCTCAATGATTGGCCCGACCGTCGGGTGATGGCTGGCGTGGCTACCCAATTGGATCCATTCTGCGAGAATGAGAGCACTTCACTGCCGAATATCGAGCCGTTGCCACGTAGGACTTGAATGTTACCCTCTACAGCGGAGATGTTATCCGGGTCCACTAAGGTAACTGATGTACCCCGGTTCGTGCCGCCACCGACGACCACCACCTGAAGCTCGCCCAGCGTATCGACTGGATCGGGTGCGGGCGGAGGCAGTGGTCCAGCCGGTGTAGCGAGCACCAAGCCCGGCATGGCGAGATTGAGAGCAAGAGTTCTTGCCATTACCGTATGCAAGCAAAGAGATTTGCCGCGTCGATGGTCGATGCAATCACCCGCAGAAACTCACCGGGCAGGAACGAGCCGGCGGCCATGGGGAACACGTGCGGACCGTGACCCGCTACAGTCATGACGGTGACGTTGCCCGCTGCCTTGGCGTACAGGCCGATGGTGTTGTCTGGCAGTTCGGCGTTGATCACGACCGTCTCGTAGGTGCGGACGAGACCGGATATTGGACTATTGCCGTAGAATCTGACGCCTGCCATGGTGAACTCCTATTGGTGTCTGACGATCAGTCTTCGGGCAAATGGGGCGGGTAGACCATCCACCCGCCCCGACCTACCTACCCAAGCGTGTCGTAGAACAGGAACCCGCGGTTCACGTCCACGATCTGAATGTCGAAGTCCGTCCGACATTCGTAGAGACGACCGATCCGCTCATCGCTGTAGTAGGAACGGACGTTCATGCCGCGCACCGGGGTGATGCCGGGGCTGCGGAACTCGAAGATCGAGACGGCGACTTCGGCTTCCATGGTGCTGGTCGGACCCTGCACGCACAGGAGAACGTTGTCGTCCTCTGGGAAAGCGAACTCCTCTGCCAGTCCGTCCACGCTGGTCCGGCGAGGATCGTTGGCAACGCGCACCATCTGGATCCCGAGAACCTGCGCCACCAGTGCCTCGGTGACGACCTTCAGACCGGTGTCCGCCAGGCGCTCCACGAATTGCGGGTGATCCTGGATGACGTCCCACACCCGACGACCGAACAGCGCGTGGATGGGTCGTCCACCCCCACCGCTGTTGGCTTCCAGAACGCGGATCTGCTCTCGGATGTCCTCGATGGGAGTCGAGTTGTCCGCACCCCACTTGGTGGTTGGGGTGGTAACCCGAGTTCGACCCCAATTGGCCTCGCGGCGGTCGGTGCTGAACACCCGGTTCACGAACCGCTTGTTGAGATTCAGCTTCGCCTGAGTGAGCAGCTTGCGCATCGCCCACTGTGCAGGGTCGTCGCCGATTGCGAGAGCCTGTGACCGCAGCCGATCTCGAACCAACTCTGCAGGTGGTGCATACTCTTCGCAAGCATACACGCCGGTGTCGGTTTCCGAAACCTGCACGGGAAGGCGACCGTCGGGGCCGCATCAGCGTCGAGAATCTCTCCGAGCTTGCGCTTGGAGTATTGCCCGGCGTTGACCGCCACCGGAACGACCGACGCCACGTCCATGGCGAACGGCATCCCCGTCATCCCCATGTAGGTGATCACATGGCGGATCAGGGACTGGTTGGTGTTGAAAGCGGGCTTTGCGAGAGCCATCTGATATTCCTCCTACCTTTGACTAGTGGTCTTGGGTGGTTGTCTACCCAGGCACTAGATAAGGATTGCTGGAATTTCCTGGTTATCAACACCATCCACGAGTGCCTTGACAACCTTGTTCGCTGACGCTGGGCTGAATTCACCCCCGGCGAGAGTGCCGAGTAGCTGACCTGCCTGGGCCGCTGCACCGAGCTTGACGGTGACCAATCCACCTACGATGACGGTGACGTCATTGTCAGGGTTGGCATCGGCAACGGCGTCCATCGTCACACCGAGGACACCTTCGGCGTTCGCGCCGGCCGCTGCGACGGTGCCCGCGCCGGAACGGACCACTGCACGCCACTGTGCGATCGCGGCGCTGGCAGCGTACACCCGACCTACAGAATGCTGACCGATTACTGCAGCCATGCTCATTCTCCTTCTGGCTTACCCGACTCGTCACCTTCTCCACCCGTGGGAGCAGGATCTTTGTCAGGTGCCTCTGGCTCACCCGACCCGTCGCCGTCACCGTCTCCGCCAGTAGGATCAGGATCTGGGGTCGGTGCCTGCGTAGCATCGTCAGCCTCGAATTCGGCGACGATTGCCTTGAGCTTGGCGATGAGTTCTTCCCGGTCACCGCCACTCGACCGACGCAGCTTCCGTGTGACTTCACGGAGCAACGTCCTGCTTGAGATGATCATGTTCAAGTCTCCCGTTCGTCAGAAGTGAGTAGAAAGTGGACTACGACACGTCCGCTTCGTACTCCGCCTTGACGTCTTCGGTGTCAGCCTTGTGGGCCAACTCGGGATTCGCCTTCCGAACTGCCATCAGCGCGTCGCCGAGGTCCGAATGCTGCCCCGTGGCAAGCTCCGCCTGAGCCTTCGCCATCAGCTTCTCGGAGGCAGACACGGTGACAACGCCGCCCGACGGATCGCCCGCTGCAGGCGTCGCCCCGTGGCCGGCAGGCGTCCTCAGTCGATCCTTTGCGAGCTTGGACTGCGCATCGGCCTTCCGAAGCACGCTCAGCACCAACTCACGTGCCGCCTCTGGCAGCTTGTTGATCTCCGTGACGGCCGACGTCAGGTCGTCCTGGCTGATCGTGAGGCTCGGCATCGACGCGGCGATGGTGGCCGCTGCTGCCTTGGCGTCCTTGGCGGCACCCTCTTCACGCAGTCGCTTGATCTCTGCTTCCGCCGTGTCGGCACGAGCGTTGGCGTCTGCGAGTGCCTGAGCGTCAGCTGCTTGCTGCTCCTCGATGGTCATCTGCGTTCTCCTTTTCTTACAAGCCTGCAACCAGGCACTACTTCCACTTCCCTGCGAGAAATTGCTCGTAGGGCATCACCTTGTCTACAGCGCCGGCTGCCATCGCCTCATCGCTGTCGAGCGGTGCACCCCTGCCGAAATTCTCCTGGATATCTTCGAGCTTCATGTCGCGACCTTTGGCGACGGCCTTCTCGAATTGCTTGCGCATCTTCTCGATGCGAGCCTGCATGCGCTTCTTGGTGTCTTCCGACAGTGGCTTCCAAGGCGAGAATTCCGTCTTGCGCTCCGGAGAGCCGAATTCTGTGACCTCGATACCATCCTGCTCTAACTTGCCCGCGAATGACACGTGCATCGCCTTGACGCCGACGCTCCCCGTGGTGCCACTAGGCATCATGAAGACGTAGTCCTGCTGCGACGCGAGGTAGTATGCGGCGCTGCAGGCGAAGCGTGCGAACGCAACCGTCACCATTCTCTTGCGCAGGCCGTACAGCGCGGCTGCTGCTTCTGGGACGCCTTCAACTAATCCACCTGGAGAGTCATACTCCACGATGAGTGTCTTGATGTCATCCGGCAGCATCCGTGGAAGCGACTCAATGTCTTCAGCGGCCGTCTCGTATCCAGCCCAAGTCCAGAATGACCGCGTTGGGACGACGACGCCCCTGACGCCGACCCGTGCCACGCCGTTGAAGATGCTGCACATCAGGTCGCCGATGTACATGTCCTTCTTTTCGCCGTAGTCGTCGCCCGCTGCGATGGCCGCGTCCCGCGCTTCACGCTTCGCCTTGAGATTCTGCAATTCGTTCGCATGCGGTGCCAGATTGAGCAGTGCGGCGCGAGACTCCTCAATCGACACGATGCGAGTATTTGCTAGATCGTTGCGCTCAGCGGCGGTGAGTCTTTTGGCAGACATTACAGGGTCTCGTCGTCGTCATCGTCGGGTTGCGATTCCGGCTCAGCGGGTGCTTCGGACGTGGCCGCTGCATCATGGACTAGATCCGCAACGCTGCCATGGTTGATGCGCGGTGCGTCAGTCGTGTCCATTCCATTCAATGTGAGCAATCTCGGCACTTCGATCCGGTTGACGGCATCCGCGAACCGGTCTAGGTAGGAGTCAATCGCTAATGAGAAGACTGCTTGGTTGATGTTTGCTAGAGCATAGCTGCCAACCTTGCCAGAAGGTAGCAGGAAGTGAGCGGCGTTGACAGGCTGGAGAATGGCGTGATCCTGTCGCTGCAATAGAGTATTGGCTTCGAAGGAGCGAGATCCAGCGCCCTGGGGCATGGTGTACTTGTAGCCTGGCAGACCTATGAGTGCTCCCTGTTGCCCTTTATTGACTCTATCTCTAAGACCATCCAGTCTTTTTCTGAGCTCAATAATTTGTTTGTCAGAGCTATTCTCATTTATATTTGGTGCTTTTCCACCTTGTGGCTCAAATACGGCAGGTGCATTGAGCGTGCGCCGGAGACCGAGCAGCGCGATCGGTTCCATGTCCTCGCGGCGACGGTACGGTGCGTATGAAGGATAGAATGAACTACGACCCAGTATGCCGTATTCTGGCTGATGGGTCACGACTAGTAGAGAATTCGATGATATCTCCGATGTAGATCGGAAGTTGTCCGACGTCTGCCGCAATCCGACGAATTCGTTGTTATCATCCACCAACACTTCATCGATGGAATAATATGGCCGGAAGCTAAAATTCTCCCACAATACTTCAGCGGGGTTGTCAGAATTGTACGTTACCTCGAATATTGCAGCGCCGTAGACCGGTGCGAGCATCGCTTGGCTCACGATGCGGGTCCAGCCGCCGCTATCGCGTGTCAGCAAGTCGATTGCTCTGCGAAGTAGTTCTTCACGCGGGTCCGCGTCGTTGGGCTCATCCTTCTCGCCGACCCACCAATTGACACGCGAGCCGAGGGTGCCGACGACGTTGCGGAATGAACAGACTTGAGGGTTGGACTCAATCATTCTGACGAACCGGATGTAACCCTCAGAGGTACGTAATTCTTCGATGTAGTGTTGGTCGTCACCGCCCAGGGGTGACATGTAATAGCTGTCATAAATATCATCAAGCAGTTCTTCTCCACCGCGCGGTTCATCGCCGCTGTCAGGCGGTGGATCCTCGACCCGGCGAAGGGTTTTGACCCCTAGTTCTGAAAATGACATGTTTCTATACTCTAGCTCATGTCAACCCAAATAGTCAAATTCTAATTGCTTATGCAAGCATTTCGTTGAGGGAGAGCCATTGGTCCAGGTCGAGTGTTGGTTTGGGCGTATAAATTTCGTACCGCGCTGCATCGCACGCATGATCCTTGGTCTTGACAGGCTTGTCTTCTCCACGTTCAGCGGCCTTCGGATCCCAATGGTATTCACCCATTTCTTTCTTTAGGTGTGGACAGTTGCCAATCGTGTAACGCTTGTTGACAAACGCGGTCGCCGCTGCCTTCAACCCCTCGACCACGTCGTTCTCTGCATCGACCCAGTCGAATCCCTTTCCGCTCATCTCCTTCTGGAACCCGGCACTAGTGGATGGGTCGCCGATCAGCGGCACATCCCCATCCGGTACATATTCTCTCACCCACTCACTCGTCTGCTCCGCCTGCTCGACTTCGTTGATTGGACCGTGCACGTGAGCGTCGTATATCCGCTCCGAAACAAAGTGGCTTCTTTGTTTCCCATGTGCGGTGAGCAGTGCGGCGAAGGTGCCACTGGATGCCCAGTCGACGGAAACCGACCACCGCTGCACGGGATCCGGCATGTCACCGCCGTACCACTCTGGGAATATTAGACCGGATAGATCCGCCCACTCGCCGTCAGCCAGCCTTGTCTTCCAATGACCTGTCAAACCACGTTTAATTCTCTGCTTTACCTCCTCGCTGAGCGAGGGGTTGTCATCCATGGTGTATTTGACAGAGACCGCATCGTAGTCTTCTGGCTTATCAATGACTTGTTTCTTGAACCAATGTCCGGTAGCAGCGGGGTTCATGCTGCACCACATCTTCGCGCCTTCAACGCTGAGACGCGTCCACACCATCTGAAATACGGATTCTGGAATTCGGACTACTTCGTCGACGTTAGCGGTCGCGAGCGTCATACCCGCCACCCGATCGGCAGCGCGCTCATCGTTGCCACCCATAATCCAGATCTTGGAAACTCTGCCTCCTGGACGGGGAACGCGCACGTGCCGGCCGCCGACGCCGGAGATCTTAGGGCGATAACCGAGAGATCGCAGGATAGAGAGCGTGCCGATGGTGGAATTAACGACGTTGCGCATCGCGGACGTCTCAGTGACGCCCATGACTAGGTGGTCATGATACGGGAATTTGGCGAGAGCGAATGCAGCGTGGGCAGCGGCCGATGCGACGGTCTTGCCTGAGCGGACTGCACCGACGGCGTTAAAGAGAACGTGAGAGGAAGTGGCGTGGTTTATGGCGAGGCGCTGGCGCGGGGACATCATGAGAGAACACCGAAACTTTTAAGGATGAGAAGGAAGGGGTGGGTCACCGTTAGCTACCTTGGAAGGATTGGATTAGATGCAAAGTTAGAAAGGATTAGTGGAAACAATACGTTTGATCGCACGCGAGCGGGCGCGTTACTCGAGCCTCTCTTGCCGGTCCGCGCGGTTCACCAGCTTGGCCGCTGCATCCATATGGTGCTTCTCTTCTGCATATGAGCCACCCTCTCGACGTATGTCTTCCGCGATGCGGTATTCACGGGAGGCAGCCTCGCGGAGTGCTTTGACACTGGGCATGGTCAATCCTCCTTGGGTGGTGGTAGTGGTTTGGTCTCATCAGACATTCCAAGGAAGTCGCGAGCCATGCGATCGGCCTCTGCAGCGCGGGAGGCTTCTGGCAGTTCGGATAGGATGCGCGTTATGCGGGCTTCGTCTTTGATGAGTGCGGCTGCACGCTTGGCGTCGCCCGACCGAACGTCAGGTTTGTCGAAATCTTCTAGAGCTTCGAGACCTAGTTCCAGAATGCGAGTGCGGGCGCGGATGCGCATGGAGGAGATGTGGTCGTCTTCGAGACGGGCGTAATAATTGGTGCGTGCGGCGCGGCGCTTGCGCCAGTCGTCGGCGCGACTCCACCGCATCCATTTGAGCCTTGTACCTTCGGTGGGCTCTTGTCCGAAATGGGTGATTGCTGCACGAATGCTGCCGCCGGACTCACAGAACGCGCGGAAGCATCGGTAACGGTATGGATTTTCGTCAGGTCGCTGCTCCCAGATGCGTTCAATGGGTTTGCTGGACATTTGTCACTTATATGTTAATGGTGTGAAAACAATCACGTCAAGCGGCGCGACGGCGGACGGGTTCTAGCGAATAGTAGCTCGCGTGCGCGCGAGACTGCGATCTGCATTGCAGCGCCGGCACCCTCGCCGTGTGGGATAGTGTCGGCACGTCGGGTGCGAAGATGCGACCCCGCACCTACTCCCGCACCTCAACCCGCACCCACAATTAACCCTTATATTCACAGGGTTTTTTTCACCCAGGTGCGGGGGTGCGACCTTTTTTACTATATATTGTATAGAGAGATAATTAAAAGAAAGAGATACGTGTAAACATATGTATGCACTAGATATGCATAAACATGTATATGCACTGCAATTATTTAATTGGCCATAAGGGGAGATTCGCTAGCGGTGCGCCGCACCCAGCACCCAGCGCTGTAACTCACAATAAATCAACAACTTAGCTCTGAGTGCTCCCCCGCACCTTTTTGAACCGCCGCACCTGCATCCCAAATCCCAACAATCAACACTCATGCTCTCCACCTCGAAATCACCGGACTTAATTATTTGCAAGTCCGCCCTTGCCTACCCAGTTTAACTGGGATACACTTTCAACAGTCACTTGATGAGGTTCTAGCAATGTCAAAACTCGAAAACCGTGGCAACTGCATCGCTACCCCAGTCCTGGTCAAGCCTACTCCAGAGATGAGGCGCAAGATCGAGGAGATAGCCATGGAAGAAAACCGCCCCATGGGTTTCATCCTCAAAGAGGCATTTATTGAGTACGTAGAACGACGTGAAGCTCGCAAGAACAGCTAGGGCAGGAATTTCGCCGGCTGGGTGGCCATCACTCCGACCCAAACCGGCGTGAGAAGAAAGATGACTAATCCTACTACACCTGACCCTGACGGTCAACACCCGCAACAAGAAGAAATCTCATCTCAAATAGAAGCGGTAGATAGTCAGTCTGATTCTGGCTATACTGACTCATCCGATTCTGCACCTAATCCTGCTACCCCACCTATTATTGGCAAGTCACTAGGCAACAACTATTATTCATGGGATACTAAAGATTGGCGTACATATGCCACGGTTACTCCCTCACAAGTAGCCCACCAAGTTTTAAGAGAATTTGCTGATTCTCTTATCATTGTAGAGACTAAGTCATCTGACTCAGTATCCCGACAGATACTTTCTCTACCACATGGTAGATCTGCTAGCGATTGTATTTGGAGAGAAGACTCACAGCAGATACGTAACAAAATCGAAATGTCAATATCTGGGCATATCACCTTCTTCAAAGTAATTATGGAAGAATATATCAGTGAGCAAGCCAATAAAGAAAAAGACGCAAAAAAATCAAATGACATCTCAAAATTACTTAGAAAGTCACAACAAGCCGTTGAATCTGCTCTGAAATTAAAGACGAAACTTTACTTCTTAAATGAAGTAATGGAGAAGATGATCACAGTTGCATTACACTTGAAAGCAACTAACCAACCCATTGAAAATCTGCAAATAAAGGACCAATCTGAGATTAACGCAGATATGCGTTACTTGGGTGCCCCCAACGGCGTCATAGATCTCCACACCGGCGAGCTTCTCCAAGGTGAAAAAGCTGCTAGTAAAATCGTGACAGCTTCAATTACCGACCCATATAATCCAGATGCTAAGCACGATTTGTTGAAGTATATGTACGACGGTGCGGGAGTGGATAATGTCAAAGAATATGTCAGACAAGAATTGGCATTCTCTTTATTTGGTGTACCAAGTAAGAGAATTATATTCTTCTTGGGAGCAACCAATAGTGGAAAATCTGCTTTAATGTCATTAAGTGTTGCTTCCTTGGGAGATTATGGAAAATTCATGCATACAGCAACTCTTGCCAAGCAACCTGGTAAGGGTACAAACGTCCCATCACAACATTTATATAATCTCACAGCACCTGTTAGAATAGCAGTGGGAGATGAACAAGAGAATGTTAATTTCGATGCAGCGTTAATGAAGCAGTATAGTTCTGGATCATTTGTTGATATGAGAAAGATGTTTGAGAATGGTGGTAATAGAAAAATTACTGCCACTATGATAGTAATGGCAAATGAGCTCCCCAATACTGGAATCAAATTGAGAGATTCTGCAATTAAAAATCGTATAAGATTGGTAGAATTTCTAAAACTTGATAAGATGAATTCTTTTTTGGACGACAGTTTAATGTCTAATCCAGACCATCAAACTCTTAGACAAGCATTTCTAGTAGATCTAATCAAATGCTTCAGAGATAACTTCATTGTTGAGGGTAAACCACGACTATTCAAGCCGCGCACGCCACTAAATGTTCAAACTTATATGCAAGAAATAGAAGAAGAGGACCAGAGAGCAATCGATAGATGGTTTGAAGAGTATATAATTCCAGATGCAAATAGTCAGTTCACTAGCGATGCATTGTTCAGTGAACTGTCAAATACTTATCAACCTTCCTCTGACCACACAATTAAAATCCAAGGCACAACGTATAAAAGAGATACTATTTCTGCAGAAATGAGTAAGAGATTAGGCATGAAAACTAAAAATGTCACAGTGACCATTGCTGGCAAGAAAATGAAATTGCGAGGTTGGCGTGGTTATAAACTACTGACACAAGATGGAGTATTCAAAAGGAGAGAGGTATCATGACACCATCTGAGACCGCACTAGCACTATACGAACTTGGTTACCACCCAACTAGGTGTTGTACTCCGAAGTGTGGGTATTGCAAGTCTAACAAAAGTAAAGGCAAAGTGCCGCACTATGCATGGCACCACCTAAAATTACAAGATAGAAGACATGTAGCAAGACTATTCGCAAAAGGTACTCCCAACGTCGGAGTGCGAACCGACTGGCCTCTAGTCATATTGGATATTGACACTCACGATGGTCAAGACGGCTTTGGAGATCTAGAGAAGCTCGCCGCGTCGCACGACTACACTATCCCACCGCTGACGGTCGTCTCCGGCGGGCGTGGTGCGCACATCTGGTATCGGCTGCCCGTGAATGCAACCAAAATCAAGACCAATGGCAATCTAGCTGACAGTCTCAATACGAGGGTGGAAGGCATAGACAACTACGGTATAAGCAAAAAGGGTCAAGCCATTGTCCCGCCGTCCGTGCATCTGTCGGGTGCACGGTATGAGTGGGTTAACGGACTACCACCGAAGATGATCGATCTGCCGGAAATGCCCGCATGGATGGTATCAATGATCACAGTAACAGGTAGATCTAATAAAATCTATGACAAGAAGTCAGTCTCACAACTTAGTTCTGTGCTAGAGAATATTGACTCCGTTAGACCAGATAAGGATGGCTGGGATGCAACATCCAGAAGGCATTTCTATCAGAATGCGTTACAGAAACTTATCGATGCGCCCAAGGGTGAACGTCATCAAGCTATATTTCGCGCGGCGTGTGACGCTCAGAGGCTGTGGAATGCATGCCCGCCGCGCCACATACCCTCTCTAGACATCATGTTGCATGATATCAGGACTGAAGCTCGAGTCAAAAGGATCGATTCGGATGCAGAAATTGAACGTCATATCCAGAATGGGTTGAAAGCAGCAGCCCACGGTCTGTGGCTCAGTCAAACTCAAGAAGAGATCGCACAACAACTGTTCGGTGTCAATGACGACATGCCGGACTACCTGAAAGGAATACGGTAATGGTCGTTAAAGTTCCTGGAATACTGTACAAGGACCAGTCTACCACCATCATCTGTCCATTTGCTTGTGATAATGTGTATCATTCACATGGAGTCACCAAAGATGGAAAATTAGGTGCAGGACATAAAAGACCGCATTGTATGTGGCTTGGTCCTAGACCATGGCCACATAACGAAGATAGCTACGAAATAATAGAAGCAACCCCGGAACAAGAGAAAATTATACGAGATTGGATGCCAAGAGCAGACCACCTATCTACCGTAGATTTCATGAGAGCCGCTGATATGGAACGACGTGAAATATTGCAGAGTCTCATAGGTAAAGAACAAATGCCGCCTATGATCAGAACAAAAAATGCACGAGGTCGTAGTCTCTGGAGGAGTGGCATAGTAGGATTTTACCGAATCAGGGACGATGGATCAATTCGTTGTACGTTCTGTGGAGAACATGCTGCCGGTGGTAGAGACGGAGTACAAGTCTGTAATCGATTGAAGTGTGTAAAGAAGTTCAATATAGTGGTGGATCGAGAACTAGATGCATACGATGCAGCGCGGGCCGCTGGACAAGATGTGACTCCTGAAGATTTCAAGTGTGAAGATTACTTGTAGATAACTCACAACCACCCGGGAGCCGCCAGTCAGTCCTCGCAGTCTGTAAGCCCTCTACCTCCCAAGGGCCATTACCCACCAGCAATGGTGGTTAATCCCAGGAGCGAGGGCAATGACAAATCTCCCGCTGGAACCAGGCATCGATCTCCCATGGCAGCCAACATTCGAGAACACCAAAGCCATCTGGGCAGAGCTCATGCTGATCCGGAAGCAAGTACCACCTTCTCCCAAGTCCACCCCGCTCCAGTGTTCCGACTGTGGGAAGAAATTCCACTCAGCGCGGGCAGAAAACTACGACGAACCACTATGCGGCGGGTGTCTCGCTGCGAGAGGTATATAGAGATGACTCTGTTCATCCTCACCCGCGGTACACTAGGTCTCCCAATTCTGACAGCGTCCACCGCTGTAACTCACACCGAACCCCTCCCAAATGGACTTACGGCTATCTATGTCAACGGTGACAAACACGTTGTCAACTCGTGGCCGAAAGACCTGGAGAAAATCGAAGACGACGTCAACACCCTAGACCCGCAGGTCGACTTTGCGCTGCTCGTTCTCCCGATCTGTAAATTAATCCCATTCTACACCACCGATGAGATAGTAGAGTTCATCGGCACGATGGCGTACTGCCTCGGAAACAACGTGGAATCAAAGGGGGCAACATGTGTGCACTAAACGCCGCTCAGTACCAGCGCATCGGCGCTGAAAACTCGCTCCGCACCCACATGCCCGATTTCGAGTCTCTTCCCTACGAGGAGCGAGATCGGCTAGTACAGATCTACTTGGTGGAGAAGGCTCATCGTGATCATCTGAGATTACAGCGCAAGCTCAATCGTGCACGCGACACGGTCATCCTCCCAACCCGCGGTCCAATAACCCCAGAAGAGCTTCAAGGTCGATTCTGGTGCTAGCATGCGCAACAAATTCCTGTACATCCGTCTGCGTCACCCGCTGAAACCTGTCAAAGCCTACCCAATTCTGCAAGAATTCATCACCAACCACCCACCAGTGAAACCCGTCAAGAGGTCCATCTTCTATGCCAAGTATTCTCCCGAATACATGCATAGAACTCGCATCGCCATGACAGCGGAGTCACTGTACAAGCTGCATGGCATCGCCGCTGCCCGCCACCAGTCTACTTCTTTCCTAGCATCTGCAGTCTTGGAAAATAACTTTCCTGACCTCAAACCACCGCCGAATAGTAAACCCTGCGAGCCGGTTTCCTCCGAAGGAATAATACCACCCCACATTGTTTCGGAGGAAGACAAGCCTTCTTCTAGGAAGGACTCACTCGCCGACCTATCTGTCGAACAACATGCCTATCGCCACGACGGTACATTGAGTGGATACCTGGGTATTCTGGCAATCATTCTACAGGATGAGATTACGTTTCGGGAGACTTATGGGAAGTCGCCGTTGTCGCATTCAGCGGTGAGGATGGTTTGGGAGGAGAAGGTTGGTTATAATGGTCTAACGGTAGATGAAAGATTACAGCTTTTCTTTGGTCCAGGTGTCAGTCTCTAGAACAGATTTGAATTATTTTGAATCCTAAGTTAAAAACCGCTTGACCGCTTAGCGGGAGTTAACTATACTGTAACTATAGTTAGTCAACGGGTGAGGAGTTGAAAGAATGCCAGGACCGGATAAGAGATTCACCGTGATTCGCAGTGTTTCCTTCACAAAGGAAATGTGGGAGTTTGTGCAGCGGGAAGCGGTGAAGCAGGGTGTTTCAGCGGGGCACATAGTTCGACTGGCAGTGATGGACTACATGAAGAAAGTCAACAGAAGGAAGCAGTCATGAAAATCAAGCACACCACCATCAAGTTCTCCAACAACTGCAGCGTCGCCGTCCTTGACCGCAAGCCGCAAGACCAGACTTGCCACGACTGCGACAGACTCACCCGCTGTTATCAGAATATTGACACCATGTGGAGATGCCCGAAGTGTACCCTCCAGGCTGCGAAATTGACCGCAATGAAGAGGGATCTACGATTCGGTGCAGCGGCCAAGAAGGTCCAGATCCGGCACCGAATCTCAGCGGCGTCGCTACAATCGATGCGATCGTTGTATCGGATTCTCAAGTTCCAAGAGGACTCACGCCGCTGCGACCCGGCGGTCAGGTTGGCATACGGCGAGAGCACTCCGATGATGCGCCAGAACGCCGCTGGGTGGCAGCGGGCGCTGAAGGTACTCGCGAACCAGTAACCCACATCCCAAAGGAGTGACAAAATGGATCCCATCGGCTACATCGTGCTGTCAGGCTTGATTTCATCCTCCATTCTGGGTGTGTATCACATCCTGCTGATGGCGCAGATCAGGCGCACGCTGCGGAAGTAATGGTATTGGAGAGCCCGCAGCGGCGTGGGCTCTCATGAACTAACTGGAGAAATGTCATGACCAAACACCCAATCCAAAGACCTCTAAGCAACATAGCAATCAATTTGAGCAAAACAACGATGTATTCTGCCATAGATATTGACAGAGTTGTAGCTATTCTAGAGAATAATAACATGAGTGTACAGCTAATAGAAAGAATTCTACCCGATGCATTAAATGTTGCAGCGGCGAATCTGGTACATATAGATAGTGTGGCGAGATTGGTTCTTTCCGTACACAAACTTGCAACTCAAGGAGACCACAATGATCACACGCCGACAAGCCCTGACATCCCTTCTCGGAACTCTCGCAGCGGCATCAGCGGTCAAGGCCGCTGAAGCGCCAAGTCCGGAAACCTTCAAGCGGGGCGGACGCGAAGTCAGAATAATCAAAGTGGTAGATGGTGGTACTGGACGTTACGAGACAGTAGATGGTGGCAGCGCGCTGGACCAGCGTTTGAATTCGAGCACCGCTGTACGAAGCAAGTCTGGAGAAACGGTGGAAGAATTCTTGGATAGGGTCCAAGCATCACTGGCGTAATTATATTGGAGGGTGGTCCCAACGTGGACCCACCCTCTCAAACTCAAGCCGTCGTTCCGTAACCCGTATCACATGAGGAGAGAAAAATGCTTAAGAAACTCGCAGCGGTGGTTGGGATGGTGGTTGGGATGGGTGCGTGTGGGGTGGCGGAGGCGCAGACCGTCTACACCACCGCTGGAGTATTTGACGTCCAGCATGACCACCCAGAGATAGGAGTAATGGCTGAGTTTGGTGACAAAGTGCGGGGGTACACGGGGATCTCCCTAATCTTCACCGAAAGAACTCACACCCATTTGTATTCGTTGGGAGTGCGTGGCGGGGAAACCCATTTCATCGACACAGGCTTGAAGTTCCACACCCTGGAGCATGTTGAATACAACATAGGCTACGGGTATCGAAAGGGAAGGTTTTTGTTCACGGTTGGGACGTTCATGAGGAGAGACTTCGACGATGGTCATCCACCGGTGTACGCGACGGTGGGATACCAGGTATTTTAGTAGACCTTCCTAGCTAGCTATGTAGCCATAGTTCTTGTGAATACATAGCTAGCTTCTCATAATAGTAACATCATCTGACGTATCAATTACAGCGCCAGCATAGATTAACTGTGCGAAATAAGTTTGTGATGTACCAGTAAATAAAGCATGGAATTTATACTGAGAAGATCTGGTCACAACTAAAGGGTCTGGCCCAAAAGACCTTCTCCTGAAGACTCTAAATCGAAATTGATCATCAGTTATGTCATATACATCAATACGTTCTTGAGTTTCAAGATTTTGCAAATTATATTCTAATTCAACTGAGGACCAATCTGGAGCATGAACTCCTGTCCATGATAGTGAGAGAGTTGCTACGGTTCTAAAGGCTCTCCTGATTACGTAATTACTAGTGCCTACAATTCCATCAGGGGATACAGCTGAAACAGTAGCTTCTCCAAAAATAAATCTATTTATGTAGGGTTTAATACTTGCTGGGCCTTCTACTGTTATTACAAATCTAGGATTACCATTTATTATCCTCTGATCGGAACTAGGCACGGAAATTTCATCTTGTTTAGTAGTAGTACCTAAAGGTATGTAAAATGGAGTTAATTGAATTGTTCTAGCCCATTGAACTCGATAAGATACTATGTATCTTATTGCTACACCTGTCTCTGGAGGAGACCATGATATAGTGACATCGATATTTTGTCTCAAACCATCATCTCTCCGAACAAAAAGTACCAATAAATTCACTACTGGTCCAGGAATCAAGTCACTAACTGTCACCACATTCGACTCCCTACTATCCGTCACCCCTCCCCCAAAATCAGCCGTCAGTGTCCACATATGCATCCCCGCCGCCAACCCCGTCACATCCGCAAACCGAATATGCCCCGCAAAACTATCAAGATGCGTCCCCGGCCCGCTCAGCGTGAATCCAACAGCATCGCCACCCGCAATATTCCAACCCAATGTAACCTTCTGCCCATCACCATCTGTTACCACCCTCCCGCTGAATACCGTAATCCGTGGCTGACTAATCGTCACACTCACCCCAGCCCTCAACCCAGGTCCAATCGCTGTCACTCTGTAAGAATAAGTCCCAGGCTCCACCCCCCTATCCGCATAAGTATTCCCACTAGTCGTCCCCAGCGTCACTTCGGGATTACCAGTACCATGCCGCTGTCTAGTCCATCTATAACCTGTCACCGGCTGCAGCGGCAAGGGATCGCTGGCATCCACTTTACGATATACCGCTCGCAGCCCCACATCCGCTCGTGCAACTTCCGAAAACAGTGAGAGTATCGCATTTGCAAATATCACACCCAAAACCAATCTTGCGCTATCTGTTAATGCATACGATGTACCGTCTGTCCATGTGAACCTCGCCGTAACTTGATAATCATATGTCCCTTCACCAACTCCACTCTGGCTAGCACTAGGAGATGAAGTTGTTGCAAATAGAGATCCACCCCTTCTCCATTCATATGAAGCACCTGGGTATGAGTTACAAGACAAAGATACGTTAAATAATTCTCCAACTTGAGCAGAAGATACTCGAAGAACTACAGGATTAGGGGGTTCACCCGGCTCTGGTTCTGGATCCGGCTCTGGATCCGGCTCTGGATCCGGCTCTGGATCCGGCTCCGGCTCTGGATCCGGCTCCTCTAATGTCACACTCGCGCTGTCAGTTAAGTTATATGGCATACCATCTACCCACGTGAATTTAACTTCTACTGAGTAAGTATAAGATCCTCCAGATACTCCCCGCTGGGAAGCAGTTGGACTAGTAGTTACCAGAAATATTCTGCCATCTCTACTCCATTCATAAGTAGCTCCAGGATATGAGTTACAGGATAAGGATATATTGAAAAGTGTCCCATCTTGTTCAACAGATAGTTGTAGTTCTGGCGGACCAGGAGGTTCTTCTGGCTCCGGTTCTGGATCGGGTTCCGGCTCTGGATCTGGTTCCGGATCTGGTTCCGGCTCCGGTATCTCAGGTTCTGGCTCAATAATAGGCGGTGGTGGTGGGTCAGGCGGCGGTGTCAAATCGAAGTTTAATGTTGCGTCATCTGAACAATTCCCAATACCATGTCCTTGCAAACACACGTCATAACGATTTGGTCCCTCCTCAGGATTAGTATCAGTAAATTCTCTATCAGTTGGTCTCTGTCGAGCAATCAATCTCCGATTGCGACGTATCTGTGCTTGCGTGACAAAATCGTAGGACGTGGGCAAGTGCGGAGGGCCGAGAGGGTGTGGCAGGTCCCATTTCAACCTTA
>MKWU01002733.1_pt1 | contig 25257 bp, 23 predicted proteins | sample 809101 | NCBI WGS metagenome assembly MKWU01 (sample SAMN05860141, study PRJNA318959) | sponge metagenome | host: Aplysina aerophoba | place: Slovenia: Piran, Adriatic Sea, Gulf of Piran | collected 2013-05-07 | reverse complement strand
CCGATTCAAGAAAAAGAGTAAGACAAAGAAACGCCCTCCATCCGCCTCTTATCGCATTCCAGGAACAAAGGACCGTAATGGGAAAAAGAAAAGTCGTGAGAAGCACAAGCAAAAGGCTAAGACCGTCGACTCCCAGATGGTAAGACACCCCAAGATCCGTAAGCCAAGGAATCTTCTCTTCGAACTGCATTGTGGAAAGCGAACTGTTAAAGCGGAAAAAAAGTGGAAGGGATATTAAAAATTCTACTAGGGTTATTACAAATGCAACTGCCTTTAACTGGTAATCAGAAACCTTCTGAAAATACGGCAGAACTGCGAGCACCAAGGCTCCCAGGAGAGGAAAAAATATGAGCAGAGACAAAATGTTGTTATCGAGACTCACGTTCAGACCGACCGAAGCAAAAAGAATGAAATCGCCGTAATTATACTTTTATAAAATTCCGTTCTCAACAATGCATGTGAAAAAATTCAAATCCTGGCAACGGTCTTGGGAAAATAATTCATTGTAAAAGAAATAAGGGATGTCGGAAAAGAAAAAGAGCGGAGAATAGCTGGTATTCCCCGCTCTTTTAGTTTATAAAAAACTTAAGAATAAGCTTTAGCTGTTATCTCCATTACCTCTATATTGCTCTGTTTTCCTACCGGTCCGGGAACTAATATGGCGAGATCGACCCCAGCCGCGAAATGCTCTTCAAGCTTTTTCTTGCAGTTATCCGGAGTGCCGGCAAGCGCCACCGAGTCTATCAGTTCATCAGTGAAAACTTCGGCCGGATTTGCTCCGTCCTGCACTTGATCGATTATATCCCCGAAACCTATGTTTCTTATGAGTCTCTGGTAAAAAGGAAACCTGGCGTATGGACCGAGCCCTCTTTTGGCTGCGGCGACGGCCGCGGCTCCATCATCCGAGACAAAGGATGGAATGCCGTTTGTAATCGATATAGTCGAGGGATCCCTTTCCGCTTTTGCGGCGCCCGCAGCAACCTGCTCTTTTAAGGTAGCTATATAGGCAGGAGGGCATAGATACGGCATTATGCCGTCGGCGACCTCTCCGGCCAGCTGCGCCGCGGCTTTGGTAAGTCCCGCTATATAGACTGGGAGGTCCATTTCTCTTTTAAGAGAAAGCCTTGGAGACGTTCCGTCGGCAAACGCCTTCACTTCCCCGACATAGCTTCTCATAGCCTCAATCGGGTCTCCCATGTCTATATCGTATCTGTTGTTAACGGGCTTGTGACTGACTCCCAGTCCGAGAATCATTCTTCCCCCCGTTATTTCCTGTATCGTAAGCGCTGTCGCGGTAGCAACTACGGGCTGGCGCATGTATATATTGGCTATCCACGTTCCAACGTTTACCCTCTCGGTGCACTCCCCAAACACCTGAGCGTTGGTTATAGCGCTGTAAGGCGGTACTTCCGGAGAGAAAATACCGTCAAAGCCCGCTTCTTCCGTGATTCTCGCAAGCTCCCTAAGATCGCTTACGCTGCATCCCCAAACCGGGGAAGTTGTTGCAATTTTTCCCATTTCATCCTCCTTGAGTTTTTTTCAGTATTGGTTTACCACGTCTCTGTAATAATCCGGACGAAGAAAAGCTTCATCTCTTGTTTTTAACACTTCTTTTATCTCTTCGAGAACTCTGTTTTTTTCCTCGGGGAATTTCGCCCTGACAGGAAGATAATTTGATATGTGGTTTGAATAGAAATAGCCGTCGGAAAGCTCCGTATTTTCGACTATGGTCTCAAGCTCCTCTATCATCTGAAACTTGTCCGGAAGTTCAAACAGGCCTTCTTGCCATTGTTTGTAAATCGGTGCTCCGGGACGGAGTTGAAGAGAAAGAGCCCCGACATACTCTGGGTCACATTCAGTAAGAAGCTTCCCGGTAGCCAATGCGTGTTCCCTGCTCCTATCCTTCCCGCCGATGCCGAGAAGTACCATAACAGAGTTCATTATCCCTGAGGCCTTCAGTTTTCTTGAAGCTTCAACGGTTTCGGCAAAATTTGCTCCCTTCTCTATTTTCTCGAGAACCACATCGTCTCCGCTCTCAAAACCTATGTAGACCATGCTGAGGCCGTTTTCCCGAAGACGTGTGAGGTCTTCAACTGATTTTCTGAGGATGTCCCCTATGTTCGCGTACATGGTGATCCTATCAAGATCCGGGGCTTTTTCATGGAGATAATCCATTATTTCCAGCAGCTTAGCTGTGGAGAGTACAAGCGCGTTGCCGTCTGCAATGAAAACTCTTCGTTCAAGTAAACCGCTCTTCACTGCGGCATCAATAATTTCTTTTATCTCGCCCATAGGCCTTACCCTGAACTTCTGGGTTTCCTTTCTGTACATGGCGCAATAGGTGCACTTGTTATGAGAACAGCCGATGGTGGCCTGCAAAATGAAACTTTTGTGCTCGCTGGGAGGGCGGAAAAAAGGCGTTACATATTCAATCATTACTGTAAGAATCTAACAAAGTTTCAGAATCTATTCAATAAAACTTTGCAATGACAGAAAGCATAGGTTATTTTTGTGCGGTAATGTTTGATCTCGAACCGCACGAAAAAGAAGGGTTGAACTACATCCTTGGCGTACCGCTGCTTATAGGACTCATAATAGTCATCGCCTTTATGACGCACGTCGTCCTTACTCCTTAACCCGTACCCCAACGGATTATCCGCAGGATAAGCTCGCGGACTTCGATCTCTACTCCCGTACTGTCCCGGAACAGATACCCCCCGTCTTCTGTCTCTTCCCAGATTGCCCCGAGAAGTTTTAAGTTCTTTTTTTGGCTTTGGGAGCCAGGATCGATTTTTCTCCCGACAAATGTAACGGCGTTTCCATCCCCGCAAAGGACCATTACCAGTCTTGAAGTTCCGAAAAGCAGTAGAAAACCTCGGGTCTCTAGATCAGCATCAAAAACCGCATGCATAAAGCCCCGAGGCGGGGCAACCACGCTGATTGCGTTTTGGCCATATTCTTTGTTTAAAAACTCTATGGAGGTTTCAAAGCTGCGGCAGAGAAAATCCGAAGCCTTTTCCATTTCTTCGCATGTTTTATGCGAATCAGCCGAGACTTTCTCCTTTTCGTAGAACTCGGCAACCCATAGCTGTTTTTCCGTTTCCATGGCGTATTACCCTGACTTTCCGTTTTCTACCTTGAGTCAGCGGACAAAGAATTCTATCGTTTTAAACGTTGAAAAATCTGTTAATAGGCAAGTTTTTTCTCATTCTTTACTGAAAACGCTTCAAATTCCTTGCTCGATATAATAATATATGTTTATAGGGAGAGACAAAAGATAGACAGAATCCATGGAAACACCTCAGGTCTCACCAAGAGCGACCTGAAAAACCTGCTCAGGATATACAAGAGGAAAATCCCCCAGGATCGCCTGATTACCCCCGAACTCACCCGAACCCTTTTAACTTTCGCGAGCGAGCTCAAAAGAACCATAACAGTACTTATTGACCGCAAGGGAAAGGTAAGATTCGTCTTCATCGGAGAACCTTGTGATTTTCCTTTTGAAAAGCTGCTCGGAAGGAGGAGGAGAGCGAAATACAGGCTCAGGGGATTCCGCGCCGTAAGAACCAACCTCAAGGGATCTGGTCTTACAAATTCCGATCTTATAACTTTGGCAAGTGAAAGGCTTGATCTGGTGGCTTCAATGTCTATCGGTCAAAACGGTTCAGCCAGAGGCTTTGAGTACGCAAACCTTGTTCCACCAAATGGAGAGAATCAGGCGAAGTGGGAAATTTCGAAGTTTTCAGACCTAGGTCGAATAAACATTGATCTAGAACAGGAAATAAATGGCATAGAACAGTCCCTAAGACACGCTTTTCTAAAAAACGGGGGCAAGGAAAACAGGGAAGGAGTGATGCTCGTGGGGTTCAGCACGAAGTTCCGCTATCTGGCTGAAAAATCGTTGGAGGAACTTAACTCTCTAGCTCTCTCCGCCGAGAAGGTGGTGCTCGACAAGGTGGTCCAGACAAGAAAGAACGTCGATCCCCGTTATCTTGTCGGCAAAGGGAAACTCAGGGAGATCGCCCTTCACGCCAAGCACCTTGGAGCTGACACCATGATTTTTGACACCGAGCTTACCCCTGCCCAGGCAAACGCTATCGGGGAGGAATCTGGTCTTGATATAATGGACCGAAGCCAGCTGATAATACAGATATTCGCAAAACACGCAAAGACAAACGAAGGAAAAATTCAGGCGAGACTTGCAGAATTCCAATATAATTTGCCGAGACTTAAAGGCAAGGGAACGGCTTTTTCCCAGTTGGGGGGCGGAATAGGCACAAGAGGTCCGGGGGAAAAGAAGCTTGAACAGGAAAGAAGAAACATAAGGAAGCAGATTGAGCAGCTCGAAAAGCAGATCGATGGTCTCTGCAGAAGAAGGGAACACACAAGGAAAAATAGAAAAACCTCAAAAATTCCGACCCTGTCTTTTATCGGGTACACAAATGTCGGCAAATCCACGCTTTTTAACCGTCTGACCAAATCCTCCATAGTTACGCAGGACAAGCTTTTCTCAACCCTGAACCCGACAACAAGAAGAGTCATGCTCCCCGGAGGAAAACATGTGCTCATGACAGATACTGTAGGCTTTATAAGCAAGCTTCCCAAGGAACTCATAAACGCGTTCAGGGCTACGCTTGAAGAGATAGGAGAAGCTGACCTGTTGCTTCACATCGCAGACGCTAGCGATCCCGAGGTCAGGGAAAAAATAGATTCTGTAATGAAGATAGTGGAATCTATGGAATTCGAATATATACCAAGCATTCTTGTATTTAACAAGCTTGATCAGGCTGATGCAGAAACAGAAGCAGCACTTAGAGGAGCATTTCCTCAAGTCCCGCTCGTATCGGCAAAAAAAGGAAAGAACTTCAGGGAGTTACTTCTACATATAGAGAAAGTTGTTGAAAAAATCGAAGCTGATGCGAAAGCTGGGGTTTTTAACCCGGAAGAAAAGCCCGAAGACACTGTCTCGCTTCCGTTATTACACAGTTCCTTTTAGCTTTCTTAAAACCTGCACATAAAAAAAGGGGTGCCCGTTTCCACGAACATCCCCTTTTTTTTAACTGCTTTTTACTTCCAGATCCCTACCAAGGCTTAGACGCGTCGTCCTGTCCCTTTAGGTTCTTGATCCACTTTGAATCGTCATAATCCGAAGTGCCGAAAGTAAGCGCCAGAGTGGCGATTATAACGCCGACCTCAGCGTTGCCGGTCTGTTCGGCTCTTTTCTTGATCTTGTTGTGAATCGGATCTGGAATATTTAGTGTTATCTCTGCCATTATCAAAACCTCCTGGTTGATCTTTGATAAGAACTAGTCGGCATCCCCAATGCCTTTTTCCTTTCTGTACTCCTGGATTCTCTCCCTCTTTACCGTTGGTTTAAGGGTAAAGCCTGAGGGATCAGCGGATGCTCCCGCGGCCGAAGCCTGAACTACATCGGGACTCAGCGAATTAAACTTCTTGTCTCCCGCAACCTCTCCGAGCTGAGACTCTTCAAGCTCCCAGTCGGTAAGCCATTCGTCTCCGAGACCGAAACGCTTGGTAAGTCTGTTGATCTCCTCAAGCCTTCCCGGAAGAGGTCCTGCCGGCTGAAGCATGTTCAGCTCCTCAAGAAGACTTATTACCTCGGGATCTCTCGGAAAAGCGTTTCCGACACGTTTCTCAAAGAACATGGTCTCGAACGGAGGACGGCATCTTGCTCCGCCACCCTGCATATCCTCTGCGGGATAGCCTATGGTCATAAGCCAGCTGAACACGTAAGTGTCGGGAAGAGCGAATTTCGCTTTCGTGTTCCTTCTGGCTCCGCCGCTAGCACCGTTAAGACAGGTCCCGAGACCCAGCGCCGTCGCGGTAAGTATTGCGTTCTCTATCGCATTTCCAAGATCGATTGCGGCGAGTCGGTGCAATATCGCGTCGGGAAGCAGTCCGGGAAGCGGGAACAGGTTTGACACCCTGTCATATTCCCAGCCATGGGCCTTGTCAAGGGCTCCGGTCCTCATAAGATCGTGAATTGACTGACCCTGCGTATCGTAGTTGGCCATGTCATAACACCAGAACACAAGCACGGGGGCCATCTGTGTGGTGATCTGGCTCCAGTCGGATATGAACTCCCATACATCGGGATCTTCATCCCTGTATACAACTATTGCTCTTTGTCCATTGAAGTTACCTGCCGAAGGAGCAAGCCTGGCGGCTTCCAGTATGGCCTGAACCTTCCATTTCTCAACGAGCTGATTCGGTTCATACCATCTAATGGACCTTCTTGTTCCTATTGCACTGAAGGTGTCCATGACACTAACTTCGCTGGCACTTGGTACGTTACTCATATTAACCTCCTATCTGGGTATTTTTTGTTCAGATTAAAGCTAAACTGCACAATATCTCCGAACATCATACCATTAAATCATGGAAATTTCATCATCAAAAATCAAAATTCCTTAAATTTTACAATGTGGATAATTTGGTATAAATTTATCGCCGAACTTAAAGCGTAAGCAGGAGGAGTTATTAATGAGAGACGTATACATCATAGGAGTGGGAAACACCGCCTGCGGAAGATTTCCCGATAAAGCGGCTCACATTCTCGCAAGAGAAGCCGCATGGGCCGCGGTACAGGACTCGGGAATTCATGCGCGAAAAATAGAAATCGCATTCTGCGGCCATGTCTACCAGGGCATGGGCGTTGGGCAGAGGGCGCTTAAGGATATAGGGCTCGTCGGGCAGCCGACCATAAACGTGGAGGGTGCCTGCGGAAGCGGAACGCTTTCCCTGTGGGAAGCCTGGAGAACCATAGCCTACGGTCAGTACGACATAGCGCTCGCTCTGGGTGTTGAGAATCTGAGCAGGATTCTCTCCGGAGGTCCCCTACCCCTCGAGGAAGATGACCTTGAGGTATCCATCGGCATGGGAATGCCCGGACTCTATGCGATAAGAGCTTCAAAGTATATGAGCGAATACGGGGTAACGCTGGAGCAGCTGGCGGAAGTTGTTGTAAAAAGCCGCTACCATGCTTCTCTCAATCCCCTTGCCCAGTACAGAAAGCCTACAACCGTAGAAGAAGTGCTGAACGCGCCGGTTATCGCCGACCCGCTTACGCGCAATATGTGCTGTCCCGTTGGAGACGCCGCGGCGGCCGCGGTACTGTGCTCCGAGGAACATGTCGGAGAGCTCGCTAAAAAGACGCCGATAAAAATCCTAGGCTGCGTTGCCCAGTCGGGCAAATACAGCAGCCCAACAGGCCTTACCTGCGATCCTTCCGAGAACGTCTGGAGAACTTCCCAGATGGCTTACGAAATGGCGGGACTGGGACCCGAGGATATGGACGTGGCTGAAATTCATGATGCTTTCTCAATAGCGGAAATGATGGTTGTTGAATCTCTCGGCTTTTGCGAGAAGGGAGAGGGAGCGACTCTCATAGACGAAAAAAGCACGTGGGTTGGGGGCGATAAAGTCGCAGTTAATCCGAGCGGAGGCCTGCTTTCACGGGGACATCCGGTTGGAGCTACCGGACTTCTTCAGACTGCCGAGATCGTAAGGCAGCTAAGAGAGGAAGTCGAGCCAGAACGCCAGGTAAAAGATGCTAAAGTGGGCATCATCGAAACCATGGGAGGCGCTCAGCCCGCCATGGACGGAATTACCTGCGTCGTGAGTATCCTCGGGAAATAGCACAGACACGCTTTAATCGGCGTTCTTTAAAATCTCCCGGTTTTTTCTGTGCAGCCAAGTTATACGTGCGGTGTTTTAACCGCACTTAGGCCTCATTGCACAATCTTTTTTTGTACCCCTCCCCCAACGGTTTTCAATCTCGAGCAATTCCTTGATTCCTCGCAAAGAGGAATTATTTTGTGTCTGAGATGATTTCACCTGAAAAACTCACTTTGAAAGCGCAAGAAGCTATCGTGGAGGCCCGGAACGCGGCTAGCGACAACGAAAACCAGGTAATTGACCTGCCGCATCTGTTCGTAGCCCTAGTGGGTCAGCCCGGAATGCCGAGCAAGATTCTGGAGCGACTGGAGTCCGACCCCCGGGGGCTTGTGCAGTCGGCAACTGAGCAGATATCAAAGCTTCCCAAGGTAAAGGAGGCATCCGACCAGATATACATGAGCAGAGAACTCGATTCTGCTATCCGGTCGGCCGACAAGGAAGCGCAACGTCTTGGAGACGCATACGTAAGCACGGAACACCTTTTGATTGGAGTGGTCTCTCACGCCGCCGGGGCTCTGAAAAGCGGATTTTCAGGATCGGGCGTAACCAAAGAAGGGATTTTAAGAGTACTAAAAGAACTGAGAGGTAAACAGACAGTGAACACGCAGAACCCTGAAGACACAATGGAACCCCTACGCCAGTACGGAAAGGACTTCACCGAACTTGCCCGAAGCGGGAAGATAGACCCTGTTATAGGGAGAGACGATGAGATAAGGAACGTGATCCGGGTACTCCTTCGAAGAACGAAGAACAACCCTGTCCTCATCGGAGAACCTGGAGTGGGGAAAACAGCCATAGTCGAAGGGCTCGCCCAGCGCATAGTTGACTCTGACGTTCCCGAGGGACTTAAAGACAAAAAGCTGATTTCCCTCGATCTGGGGTCCCTGCTTGCGGGAGCAAAGTACAGGGGACAGTTCGAAGAGAGACTCAAGGCCGTACTAAAGGAAGTCACAGAATCCCAGGGAGAGATAATTCTTTTCATAGACGAGATACACACCGTAGTTGGGGTCGGGGCGGCCGATGGAGCTATGGACGCGTCAAACATGCTCAAGCCGGCCCTTGCGCGGGGAGAACTTCACTGCATAGGTGCGACCACTCTTGATGAATACAGAAATCACGTAGAAAAGGACGTCGCCCTTGAACGCAGGTTTCAGCAGGTCTACGTTGATGAACCTTCCGTTGAGGAAACCGTGTCGATTCTAAGAGGTCTTAAGGAAAAATATGAGGTTCACCACGGCGTGAAAATTAAGGATGAAGCTCTCGTTGCCGCCTCCCAGCTTTCAAACAGGTATATCTCCGGGAGGTTTCTGCCCGATAAGGCCGTTGATCTCATGGATGAGGCCTCGGCACGGCTCAAGATGGAGATCGACTCCGTGCCGACGGAGATAGATGAAATAAAAAGAAAGATAATGCGCCTTGAGATAGAAAGAGAGGGATTTAAAAAAGAGCAGGATCCTGAACTTCTGGGAAAACTTGAGGAAATTGAAAAAGACCTCTCGGAGCTAAAAGAGGAAGCGGAGATACTTGAAGCGCACTGGCAGAAGGAAAAAGACTGCATATCAAGGATAAGAAAGACTAAAGAGGAAATAGAAAACGGAAGAATGGATGCGGAGAGAGCACAGAGGGAAGGAGATCTCTCCCGCGCATCTGAGTTTCTTTACGGCAGAATCCCGGAGCTTGAAAAGAATATGGAGAGCCTCGGCGCGGAGCTTTCTGAAATACAGAGTCAAAGGAAGATGCTTTGCGAGGAAGTAAGCGCCGAGGATATAGCCGCGGTTGTATCGAAGTGGACGGGAATACCGGTATCAAGCCTGGTTGAGGAAGAGGTCGAGAAACTCGTTCACATGGAAGAAAAGCTCTCGAAACGGGTAGTGGGGCAGCCAGAGCCGATAAGACTGGTCTCGAATGCGCTTCGGAGGTCAAGGGCCGGGCTCTCCGATCCGAAAAGGCCGATAAGCTCGTTTATATTCCTCGGACCTACCGGAGTCGGGAAGACTGAACTAGCCAGATCGCTTGCCGAGTTTATGTTTGACGACGAAGACGCGATCGTACGGGTTGACATGAGTGAGTATATGGAGAAGCATTCGGTATCGAGACTGATTGGGGCCCCTCCCGGGTATGTCGGATACGAGGAAGGAGGACAGCTCTCGGAAACCGTCAGGAGACGACCCTATTCCGTAGTACTTTTTGACGAGATAGAAAAAGCGCACTCCGACGTGTTTAACCTGCTTCTTCAGATTCTTGACGATGGAAGGCTCACCGATGGACAGGGGAGAACTGTAGACTTCCGGAACACGGTGATAATAATGACCTCAAACCTAGGAAGCCAGTACATACAGGAATCGTCGGGGGACGGCGAGGAAATGGAAAACAAAACAAGTGAAATGCTAAGGAATTATTTTCGTCCCGAGTTTCTAAACAGAATTGACGAAGTTGTCATATTCAGCAGTCTGAAAAGAACGGACCTCATGAAAATAGCCGAGATACAGATCGGATATCTAAGAGAGAGGCTCGCGGAGAAAAATCTTGCTATAAAACTCTCCGAGAAAGCCGTTACAGGGCTGGTTGATATTGGCTATGACCCTGCTTTCGGGGCAAGACCGCTTAAACGCGCCGTACAGAAATACGTACAGGATCCCCTTGCAAACGAGATACTGAAAGGAAATTTCAAGGGCTCGGACAAAGTAAAAGTAGATCTGGACAAAGAAGGGAACTTCACTTTCGGAAAAGAATAACTAGCTACTAAAGTTCAAACTTGGTAGTCAGAAACAGTGTTCGTCCCAGTATGGAGTCCAGATACAACACCTGGTCTTCATCCTGATCAGGGCGGGATTGACCTTCATTGCCGATGTTCAGTATGCCTCCCGTAAGTTCAAGCGAGTTAAAACCAAACGGATTCCCCCAGGTAAACACGACATCATGTCCAACCCAGGGCCGGTAGCGTTTACTCCTGTCGTCGTTCCAGTAACCTGAAACCGCTTGGAGATTCCATTGCACGGTCATATCGGCCCGACCTGCGCTGAGCAAGAAGTGCAGACGGTCGCGGGGGATGTCTCCGGGTTGCGCTTGTCCGGCTATTCGTCTTTCGTAATTTGTTACCCGCAGCCAGTTAGCGTTGAGCATGAAATCCGCCCAGGCAATCTCCCAGTCGGCTTTAATTCCGATGTCAACTCCGTCAATGTCCGATTCTCCGCTGTTGGTAAAGAGGTTTTCAATTCCGCTTAATCGGCCCTCATTGCGTATCACGTTGACCTCTGGGTAGTCGCTAAGTCTTCCTCTTCTTTCCAGGCTTACGATAAACTGCGGATCCAAAATGCTTGGTATATCGGAAGTCCGCAGGCGAAACCAGTCGGCACTTGCATAAAATGGACCTCCGCCCACCGAAACTCCAGTTCCGAAGCTCTCGGTTTTGTCCGGTTCCAAGTTCGGGTTGGCATTCTGACTGAGTTCCACCCGCTCCATGGGGCAATCTGCAGTTACCGTGTCCGCATCGCATACAAAAGGATAAGTAGTGGATTTTCTTTCGTACAGTTCAGACAGTCCCGGAATTCGTGATCCCCGGCTCCAGGAGGCACGAAGAGCCAGATTCGGTGTTACCCGGTACAGACCTGCTACACGATGCAGAAATATTGCCGACAAATGCTCCCAGTTCTCATACCGTCCTGACAGAGACAGATCCAACGCATTGCCAAGCGGTACCCGTATGTCACCGAAAAAGGCCAAAATCCGACGATTGACCGTTACGGAATTCGGAGTTTCTCCAAACACATCGTCAAGATCAACCAAATGGTCGTAGCCGTCAAAATATTCATAGGTATTGCTTTGTTTGTTATATGAGAGCTGATAGCCTGCCAGCCAACTGAGTTTGTTGCCCAAGACCTCAAACAGCGGGCCGTCCAGTACAACTATTGACTCAATGTGATGAAACTCTTTCTTCACATGCCTCTGCAAACCGCTTTCACTGATTGCTGTCTTATGCTTTGCAGCTTTTGAAAGAGGATCTCGGATATCGTAATTTCCATTTTCAATGGCGGCTTTAATTGTCGGCATGTGAACGTAAGTGCCGCCTGTATCGGTATACTCGTAGCGATTGTAGTGAATATCCGCGTGGTAATCTATGTCGCCTTTGATTTCACCCTCCAAACCCACCGAGATATCGTAATCCCTTACATCCGTGTTCCATTGGAGGTTCCCATGCCCCAAGAAGCTATGCTCAACGCTGACTTCCCGTGGAAAATTCCTCTCGTCAAGACCTTCAATATTGTTGATCATGTTCTGCTTCAGCATCTCGGTCGGCACAAATGAGAAACCACTTGATTCCGGTGCTTGGAGCAGTCTCGTTCTTGATCTTGCGGCTCGGGCTTTAATGTGAACGGTGGTCGCATCCCCGACCGGATACTGGAAATCCATAAATGCGTTATCGTTTTCCCTGCGCCGCAAATGCCATGAGATGTCAGCATGGGCGAAACCGCAGGCACTCCCGGGCATATTATCTCTGGAGGAAGTCGTTAGTATTCCCGTGTATGTGCTTTCATCACAGTCGCCAAGCGGTGCCGTTACTTCCTTGCCGTCAGCTGTTGTAAGAAACAGGGTGTTACCGCCTACAGACACTCCCTGGGCATCCTCTAAGGAACCACCGGGACTATATATCGCACGGCTGTAGTCACGATCCGCATCACGAACTTCATCGCGTCTGAACATCTCCGCACCAAAGATTATATGGCCTTCTCCCAAACTGCTGCCCCAAATAGTGCTTAGGTATTCCGAATCTCCCCCCTCAGCGCGCGGACGTGCGATGCCCGAGCGAACTTCAAGACCTTCGTAATCGTTTCTGAAAACTATATTTATTAAAGCAGTGGTAGCTTTTCCGATATAAGGGGCGCTTGCGCTGTCCTTGAAAATTTCAATGCGTTCAATCGCCGAAACAGGGACTAGATCAAGATCAATGTCAAAACTTGTGGCGTGCTTTCCGTTTACCAAGACTGTATAACGACCGGGTCCGATGAAAGGTCTATTTGAACCGAAATCATTAAAATTTGATCTTTGCGACAAAAGATCGCTTAATTTGGTTATACCGGAGAGTTCAATGTCACGCCGGGTGATCACCACCATGGGGTGCAACCTCTTTGACATGACTTCTGAATGCGGCCGGCCACCTACAAGGACTTCATCCTCTCCCTCTTCCTCCCCTGCCATTGCATGCTCAGCTGTCAGGGCAAGAAGTATCAGGATCAAGGCCGGAACCGCAATCAGACTGCCCAATTTACGAAGCTTGCAAATCACACCTTTAACTCTTTCCTTGTTGATTATATTCCCACGAAGCACAGAACAAACGCCCTGTCTTCTCTCCTGCATTTAGTTGAAGAGTTGGCACAAAAGGTACTAGAAAAGATCTTAACAAGTGTCTTCACGGCTTTCCAGTGACAGAAAAATTATGCTCCAGGTCCTGGTTATTTACCTTCAGCCAAAAGAGCGGCAATTTCTCCCGGAACTTTTTCTACGGTAACGTTTGTTCTCTCGCCGGAGTTTCTGTTCTTTATCTCCACATTGCCTTCTTTCAGGCTTCTTTGCCCGATGACAACCTGAATCGGGATTCCTAGCAGATCCGCGTCTTTGAATTTCACGCCGGGGGTCTCCGCTCTGTCATCAATAAGAACATCCACTCCGTCGCGGAGAAGCGCTGAGTATATTTTTTCCGCCGCATCCTTTACGTCCCGCTGCTTTATGTTTATCGGAAGCACGGAAACTTCAAACGGAGCTATTGGTAGGGGAAACTTTATTCCGTACTCATCGTTATTCTGTTCTATCGCCGCCGCTACCGTTCTTCCTATCCCTATCCCGTAACAACCCATAACAAGTGGTTTTTCCACTCCGTTTTCATCTACGTAGTTAGCTCCCATGGCTTCACTGTACTTGGTCCCCAGCTTGAAAACGTGCCCGACTTCAATGCCCTTTGACGCTTTCAGGATGCCGTTTTCAGAAACCGGACACGGGTCCCCTTCCCTCGCCACCCTTATATCCACATAGGAATCGGCTTCAAAATCCCGTCCGGGATTAACTCCTGTTACATGATAGTCGCCTTTGTTGGCTCCCGTTACGGCGTTTTTCATGTTGCGAATGGATTTGTCCGCAACCACTCTCACCTTCTTTCTCTTAAGTCCTACAGGTCCGCTGAATCCAAGTGGTCCCCCGGAGACCTCGAGAATTGTCTGCGGGTCGGCAAGTTCCGCTATATCGCATCCGAGAAAATTTCTAAGCTTGGTTAGGCTGAGCTCCGTGTCTCCCCTTACAAGCGCAACGACCGGTTCCGTTTCGGTACGTACTATAAGGGTCTTTATCAGTTTTTCCGGCCCGACCTTTAAAAGCCGCGCCACATCCTCAACCGTCTTAAGGCCCGGGGTGTGGACCTCGGAGACCTGCTCAAGCCCGGAGGTTGTTCTTAACCCTTCCCTTTCGTCTTCTGAAATGCCGATTTTTGCAAGCTCAAGGTTGGCTGCGTAATCAGCTTCCGTGGAGCTCATTATTACGTCTTCCCCGGTGTCGGCGGTCACCATGAATTCATGTGAGAAACTTCCACCGATGTTTCCTGAATCGGCAGAAACCACACTGAACTCAAGCCCGCATCTTTCAAATATACGTACATAAGCGTCGTACATCGCCTGGTAGGAACGATCCGCTCCCTCATCCGAAACGTCGAAGCTATAGGCATCTTTCATTATGAACTCACGTGCCCTCATAACTCCGAAACGGGGACGGATTTCATCCCTGAATTTCGTTTGTATCTGGTAAAAATTAACGGGAAGCTGCTTGTAGGAACGAATTTCTTTCCGGACTATGTCCGTTATTATTTCCTCGTGTGTGGGTCCCAGACAGAAATCCCGTTCGGCGCGGTCCTTGAAGCGAAGCAGTTCCTTTCCATAGTAATCCCATCTGGCACTCTCGATCCAAGGTTCGGCCGGAAGCACCGCAGGCATGAGAAGTTCTATGGCTCCGGCCCTGTTCATTTCTTCCCGCACTATGTTCTCGACTTTTCTTATGGACCTGAGTCCCAAAGGAAGGTAGTTGTAGATCCCGGCCGCGAGTTTTCTTATCATGCCTGCTCTTACCATAAGCTTGTGACTTATGATCTCGGCATCTGAAGGATCTTCTTTGACCGTAGGTATGAAATAGGAAGAAAACCTCATCCGTTTTTCTCCTTTAAAGTGATTTGAATTCAGATGGAAAGCAATTTCGCGGGGGTTTCAGTTCAGTTGACGTAGTTTCTCTCTATTTCCTTGACAAGTTCCCCGACCAAATCGGCTTCTCTGAAAGATTTTATCAGTTTTCCGTCCCGATAAAGCATTCCCTTTCCCCTTCCCCCCGCTATTCCTATATCGGCTTCCGCTGCCTCACCCGGTCCGTTAACAACGCAACCCAGTATGGCGACCTTAACCGGTCTTGGAAGGTTAAAACCGGAAACACCCTGTTCAACTTCCGAAACCAGCTTCTCAAGATCTATTTCAAGCCGCCCGCACCCAGGACACGAGATAAGTTCAATTCCGTTGTTCCTGATTCCAAGAGACCTCAGTATGTTCATTCCGACAACTATCTCCTCCACCGGATCGCCTGTTAAAGACACCCTTATCGTGTCACCTATTCCTTCAGCCAGGAGCGCTCCGATTCCTATGGCGGATTTCACCGTTCCCATTCCCGGGGTTCCCGCCTCGGTAACTCCGAGATGGAGTGGGTATTCGGTCTTGTCCGCGAGCATTCTGTATGCGGTGATCATCTTCCTAACGTCGGTGGACTTGACCGAAATCTTTATGTCGAGAAAATCAAGGTCCTCGAGTATGTGCACATGCCTCATTGCGCTTTCAACCAGGGCCTCGGCGGTTGGATGCTTGTGCTTTTTGAGTATGTCTTTTTCAAGAGAGCCTGAATTCACGCCTATTCTTATGGGAATTCTTCTGTCCTTGCAGGCGTCAACCACGGCCTTTATTCTGTACTTGGCGCCGATGTTCCCGGGATTTATTCTCATCCCGTCGACTCCCTGTCTTATTGATTCAAGGGCCAGCCTGTAATCAAAGTGTATGTCCGAGACAAGGGGAATTCTTATCTCTTTTCTTATCGCTCCCAGGGCCTCTGCAGCATCCATGTCCGGAACGGCGACCCTGACGATGTCACAACCTGCCTTCTCAAGTCTTTTTATCTGGGAAACCGTTGACGCAACGTCTCTCGTATCGGTAATGGTCATTGACTGAACCGACACGGGAGCTCCCCCGCCTATTTTTACGTCACCGATTGATATCTGCCGGGATTGCCTCATAACTTGCGGAAAATGCTATTGAATAGTTATTATAGTGTCAAGAAAGCGTAAGGCTGAATGCGTGTTTCAAAGACTTTTTTAACTCGGCTAATACCCCTAAGGTCTTTATTTCTTTTGAATAGTTCGGCAAAGTATAAGAAACAACCTAAAATGGCATAAGAAAAAGCTGACTCAATAAGTTTCTTATAGTTATTAATAAAGAGAAAATCAGGAGGCAAAATTATGGGGATGAAGAAGATAATCCAAATAGACAGGGGTGATTCCTCTAAGGATAAAAGCTCCGTGTCTTTTACCAAGTTTGAAAAGAAGGAAAAACCCGAAGACAGTCCCGAAATAACAGAAGAAACAGTCTACGGTGCTCTTAAGGATGTGTACGATCCCGAACTTCCCGTGAGCATAGTGGATCTTGGACTTATCTACGACACTAAAATTTCCGGGAAAAATGTTCAAATCAAAATGACGCTTACCACCCCAGGGTGCTCCATGGGAGCACACATAGCAGGCCAAGCTGAAATGGCCCTTAAGAACGCGGGAGCCGACAACGTTCTTATAGAGGTGATATGGGATCCTCCCTGGAACCCCGACATGATATCCGAGGAAGGAAAAAAGAAACTGGGTATCGCTTAGGGGGAACTTTCTGCGTGGAACTAACCAGAGAACGGATAATAAAGGTTCTTAAGGGTGTTAACTATCCGGGGTTTAACCGGGACATAATATCCTTCGGTCTCGTAAAAGACATTCTTGTTGAAGGTTCGAAGGTAACCCTTTCTATAGTACTTCCCAAGCCCGACCAGAAACTTCAGTCTGCAATCGAGGAAGAAGTCCGAAAAGCGATCTTCGGCATACCTGGAGTTGAAGACCTCTCGATGAAGATCGGCTCACGGCCACAGAAGCAGATAACTGCCGACGCGGCCAGTGAAAAAAGCAAGCTTCCCGACATAAAATACTACATAGCCGTCGCAAGCGGCAAAGGAGGAGTTGGCAAGTCAACAATAGCGACCAATCTCTCCCTGGCAATTTCAAAAAAAAGACAGAAAGTCGGGCTTATGGATGCTGATATTTGGGGGCCAAGCGCTCCTTTGATGATGGGAATAAGCGAAAAACCCCGCGCAACCGCCGATGACAAAATCGTTCCCATAGAAAAATTCGGCCTCAAGGTAATGTCCATCGGTTTTCTCGTGAACGAAGAAGACGCTGTGATATGGAGAGGTCCCATGGTACACGGAGCGATAAAGCAGTTTATTGAAGATGTTGAGTGGAGTGGAACCGATTACCTGGTAATTGATCTTCCTCCAGGTACCGGCGATGCCCAGCTTTCTCTGGCGCAGACGGCCCCGATAAGCGGAGGGGTTATAGTAACCACTCCTCAGGACGTAGCTCTAGTGGACGTAAGAAGGGGGATACTGATGTTTAACAAACTGAATATTCCCATTCTTGGCATAGTGGAGAACATGAGCTATCTAGATATGCCCGATGTAGACAGCAAGATAGACATATTCGGCAGGGGTGGAGGAAGACGTATGGCGGAGAGGTTTGAAGTTCCGTTTCTTGGAGAAATCCCAATTGACCCGCGGATAAGAATCGGTGGGGATAAGGGAACCCCCATCGTGGAATCTGATCCGCAAAGCGTAGCTGGAAAGGCCTTTTTTGAGATTGCAGACAGGATACTCGAATCCATAGAAAACTGACTCACAAATCTAACCACCCTTGCTAGTTCTCAAGAAGCTACCAATTAGTTCCCATCAGAAATCCAGGCAGTTTTTCAACCAGATCTATGAGGAATATCGAGAAGATATCATTCTAGTCAACTTCTTTTAATCTCAAGTAGTATTATTATATTGATCATGAAAAAACCGGGGTTTTTATTTTCATGAATACGGAAAAAGATCTTTATGCGGTGCTCGGCGTACCACGAAACGCGACGCAGGACCAGATAAAAAAAGCGTACAGGGACCTCGCGAGAAAGCATCATCCCGACATGAACCAAGGGGACAAAGAATCCGAGGAGAAATTCAAGGAAATTCAGCACGCTTACGAAACCCTATCCGACCCCGAGAAGAAAAAGAGCTACGACATGTTCGGGACAAGCGGTTTTGGTGGACAGAGAACAAGTGGAGGAAGCTACAGACAGTATTCACGGGGGTTTCCGGATATAGATGAAATCTTCAAAGATATCTTTTCGCAGGGAGGCGGGGCTTACGGTATGGGTGGAGCGGGGGGAAGCTTCGGAGATATCTTTGATTTCGGCAACGTGCGACAGCAGCCGAGAAAACCGAAAAACATCCAGCATACCGTAACCCTTGATTTTGAAACCGCGGTAAAAGGTGGAGAGAAAGAACTTCTGGTTAAATCCCCCGATGGTGGAATAAAAAAGATAATGGTCAAGATTCCAGCGGGAGTGAAAACCGGGTCCAAGGTAAGATTGCCGGGCAAAGGCGAACAAATGAATTCCATGGCCGGAGATCTCATTCTCGAAATAAAGGTCCTGTCCCATCCGGTTTTCAAAAGAGAAAACGACGATATATATATTGATCTTCCACTAACGGTCTATGAGGCAGCCCTAGGAACCCTGATCGACGTGCCGACTATAGAGAGCCCTGTAAAACTTACTATTCCGCCCGGAGTGGGAAGCGGCACGAGAATGAGGCTCAGGGAAAAAGGAGTGAAAAATCCCAAGACCGGCAAACGAGGAGATCAGTTCGTAGTTGTTCAGATAGCAATGCCGAAGGAATCCAATGAGCATATGAAAAAGCTCATGGACGAGATTAAAGAGAAATATCCCTACGACCCTAGAAAAAAGCTCCTCCAGTATCTATAATTGATCCAACGGCGTTAAGAACTTAGCTGTAAGGAGAGTGGTTTATCGTGAGCGGTGAAAAAGAAGAATTAAAGATGGACTTTTCGGGTTTTATTCTCTCATTAAACGCCTCGGCCCTCATTCATTTGGGTGAAATCCCCGACCCCCACTCAAAGAAAAGAGAAGTTAACATTCCCGCAGCCAAGCACACCATAACCATACTCGAGATACTGGCGGAAAAAACCGAAGGGAATCTGACTGAAGAGGAAAAGCAGCTTCTTGACGACATGATTTACAATATCCGCATGAAGTACGTAAAGTCCCTGAGCTGATTTTCCCTTCTACATGGTCGAGAGTCTAATAAACTGTGCGTATCTTTGCTCTATTTCCTCTTTCTGTAGCGAGCCCAGGCGTCTTACGCTGAAATCCTCAACAGTAAAGGAAGCCAGCACACTTCCGTAGGCAACCCCTTTTTTAAAACCGGCAAAGTCAAGGTCTTTATCCATAGATGCAACGCAGCCCATGAATCCTCCGGCAAAAGTGTCTCCAGCTCCCGTCGGGTCAAGCACTTGCTCAAGCATGTAACTGGGAGCGAAAAACAGATCTTCCCGAGAAAAAAGCAGAGCTCCGTACTCTCCTCTTTTTACAATTAGAAATTCCGGCCCCATGTCCATTATCTTTCTTGCCGCTCTGGCCATCAATGGTTCTTCGGATAGCTGTCTTGCTTCAGAATCATTTATTATGAGAATGTTGACTCTGCCGAGGAGTGTCTTTAGTTCCTCCAGTTTGTTATCTATCCAGAAGTTCATGGTGTCACAGGCCACAACCCGGGGTGAACTCACTTGCTCGAGGACCTTCATCTGGATTTCAGGGTCCGTGTTGGCTAAGAAAAGATAGTCGGCATCTCTGGATTTCTCGGGAACCACAGGGTCAAACGATCCAAGAACACCAAGGATGACGGAAACAGTTTCAGGATCCTTCATATCATAGTCGTATCTGCCTTCCCATCTGAAGGTTTCTCCGGCACTGATCGCTATTCCCTCCGTATCAATGCCCTTTGAGCGAAGCAGTTCGGAATAGGATGGGGGAAAATCTTCTCCAACGGAGGAAACCATATGAACATCCGTAAAATTGCGGGCTGCCAGGGAGAAGTAACAGGCGGATCCGCCGAGAACATTTTCTTCTCTTCCAAAAGGTGTTTCTATGGTGTCAATTCCTACTGAACCTACAACGACAATACTCATTCAGACCTCTACATGTATTTTTTTACGATAAGTTCAAATCTGTTGTTCTTAGTCTCTTCGGTTACACAGTCCGAGGACGTTATTATAGAGTGACCTAGGGCACCCCCGCAAGGACATCCTCTTTCTTCAGGGATAGTATCAACGACAGCAGCCACTACTTTTTTTGCCGTTTCAACGTTTTTATTCATGATTTCGATTATGTCCGAAACCGTGACGTCGTCATGATCTTCGTTCCAGCAGTCATAATCGGTGCAAAGGGCTATTACGGAATAGCAGATCTCAGCTTCCCTGGCAAGTTTCGCTTCCGGCATTGCGGTCATTCCTATTATGTCCGCTCCCCATTCTCTGTACAGATGGCTCTCTGCCCTAGTAGAGAACTGAGGGCCCTCGATACAAACGTAGGTTCCTTCAGAGTGGACCGTCCCACCGCAGCCAAGCGATGCTTTCCGCAGACAACCTGATAGCACAGAGCACACCGGGTCGGCCATTGAAACGTGGGCTACTATACCACCTTCAAAAAACGTAGAAGGCCTCCGCTTAGTGTTATCAATGAACTGATCAGGTATCACTATGTGCCCCGGTTCTATTTCCTCTTTCAAACTCCCCACGGCGCTTACAGATATAATCCGCTCAACTCCCATAGCCTTCATTGCGTATACATTCGCCCGGAAATTTATCTCAGACGGGGATACTGTGTGTCCTGTTCCGTGTCTTGGAAGAAAAACCATTTGAACGCTGCCGAGGGTTCCTGTGAGTAGGTTTGAGGAGGGTTTGCCCCACGGAGTTTCCATAGAAACGGTTTTAACGTCCGAAAGGCCTTCCATTTCATAAAGACCGCTTCCGCCTATTACTCCTATGGTTTTCAAACTTTCGTCTCCATCTGCCGAGATGTCGGCTTTGCGACAATAATTACCCTTTTCTCACCTGAAAAAGGCAGTTCAAGTTCTCTTGTCAAAAGAAGTTCCATATCTTCCGGATACCGGTTCGCGTAATCTTCCCATTCCTTCTTTCCCCGGGGGCCCTTCATTATAACCATCTCCCCTCCTATATCCAGATAAGGGGTGCCGAGAGCCACGACAGTATCAATGCTCCCAAGAGCCCGGAATGTCACCCGGTCAAAGCCCCCTTTCATCCCTCTATCTATTTCCTCGGCTCTTCCATGGTGAATATCGATGTCGTTAAGTCCGAGAGATCTTTTCGCGTCCTTTAAAAAAGCAATTTTCTTTCCAACCGATTCAAGAAGCGTAACGTTAAGAGACGGATCGTAGATAGAAAGCGGAATTCCGGGAAAACCGGCCCCCGTACCTATGTCAATCACCCTTGAGCCGGGAGGCATGAATTCAGCCACTGTAAGGGAATCAATCAGGTGTTTGATTATGATTTCCCGGTCAGCGAGGACTGAACTTAGGTTTATGCGCTTGCCCCATTTGCGTAGCAAGTCAACATAAGAGAGGAAAAGATCGATCCTGATGTTCTTGATACCTATTTGTTCTGCGCCTTCTCTAAGAAGTCGTTCATTGGTCATTTTGATTCGCGAGCGTCAACATCCATTATTCCCTTGAAGGCAAAGGTAAGAAATCCTGTGTGTGCCACGGTTCTGTTATCTGGGCGAGTTTTCCCCTTTTTCACCTGATAGCTCCTCATTATAAGTTCCACTGTTTCGATTCTCACAAAACCCGTTTCCTCAAGCGATTCCGCGGTTCTTTCCACCTGGTTGTATGTTGGGGAAATACTTGCGATTCTCCCTCCGGGGGCAAGAGCCCCGTAAGCCGCCGGAATTCCATACCATGGAGAAGGGAGATCAAGTATCGCGACGTCAACATCTGTTTCCTTAAAACCTTCTCTGGCGTCGCCACAGTTAAATTCCACGTATTCAGAAAGCCCCGCCCGTCGTACGTTATCTTTGGCATTATTCATGAACTGCTCTCTTTTCTCGTACGTATAGACTTTTCCGGAAGGGGCCACCGAATTTGCAAGCGCAATGGTAAGGGCTCCCGAACCGGTCGCGGCTTCAACAACCCTAGTCCCCGCTCTCACGTCCGTCTTAAAGAGAATCAATGCTGCATCCTTCGGATAAACGATCTGGGTAGCCCTTCTCACCTTCATAATCTTTTGTTCCACGGTAGGTTTAAGAAGTACAAAATTGTTTCCGAGGCTTGAAACTATCGTTTCTCCCCATTTTTTTCCCAGCGCAGAGGAAAGGTCGAGTATTCCCATATGAGAACTGAACGACTTGCCCTCTTCTACCACCACCATAAAGCTTTTGCTGTCAGGTGAAACGAGGAGAATGGTATCACCGGATTTTATTTTCATGAAAGACGTTTCACCCTCCCTGCACTTATAAAATATTTATAGGTAAAGATAATGCACCCCGCAAGCAAGAATATTCCCGTTACCGAATACATGTTCGAAAAACCGTAATCTCGCGCTATGAGTCCAAGAGCGAAGGCAAAAAGGTTTATCCCGATGCTAAATGACATGTTAAACGCGCCCATCGCCGTTCCCCTCTCATCATCAAGCGCCCTGTCGATAATCATCGCGCTTATGGTGGGGTAGAGAATTCCGTAACCCAGGCTGAAGACAAAAGAAACCAGAACAGCGCTCAAAGTGGAGTTTATGGAAGAAATCATGAGCAGGGACAGGACCATGATAAGCATTGAAGGCAGGGCTATTTTTCTTCTCTCAACAATATCCGGAAGCTTTCCTCCCAGGACCCTGATTAATATGACGGTTACGGAATATGTAAGAAAAAAGCTCCATGCATGAATTCCGTTTCCCTCAAGAAAAACTGAGAAGAAATTAAGCATGCTTCCAAGCCCCACGGCAATTATAAGATTGGTCAGCAGAAGCACGCGGAACCTCGCGGAGAAGACAACGTCGAAAAAGCCGCTGAAAATGGATTTTTCAGATACCCTGAAATTTCCCTCCCGCGAGAGGAAACAGAGAATAAAGGCAAGCAGACTGAAAAGGGAGGTATAGAGAAAAAAGATCGAGTAGCTGAATCTTTCTATCATAAGTTCTCCGATGGTAGGTCCAATTGAGTAAGAAGCTATTGTGAAGGCACCGAAAATGCCGAGTCCGTAAGCCCTTATTTCACTGGGAACATAATCGGAAACCGCCGTAGCGGCTGAGGTGAAGAAAAAAGCGAAAGCTATTCCCTGCATGAGTCTCAGGAGGAATATTTTCACGTCAATGTCCGATATAAAAATATAGAGAAGGGAAACCAGAAACATCAGAAAAGAACCCGCGAGCATGAATCTTCTTCGCCCGTAGTGGTCTATTAGAAAGGCTACGAAGGGGATAGCACCTATTGAAGTTATACCAAAAGTTCCCATAACATACCCTATCCGGGCCTCGTCACCCCCGATGTCTCTTATGAAAAGCGGAAGCAGGAAAAAAGAGGAAAAATTGCAGAAAAAGAAAAAGTTTCCCAAAGTGACTAGGGAAAAATCTCTATACTTTTGTACAAAAGGCATACTAAATAGTGACCTGAAAAAGAAAGTGAAAAAGGGAGTTTACATGATTTTATGCTTTCTATCAGGACAACTATATCTTTTTGACATGAAAGAGACCCGTGATATAATACGGCATCTTCTGAGCCGTTAGCTCAGCTGGTAGAGCAACTGCCTTTTAAGCAGTGGGTCACAGGTTCGAATCCTGTACGGCTCAATTCTTGCCGTCCCCGTCGTCTAGTCAGGCCTAGGACATCGGCCTTTCACGCCGGTAACAGGGGTTCAAATCCCCTCGGGGACGCCATAGAACAATCCCCGGCTTCAATCTTGGAGATCACAATAAAGATAGTAGGGAGTTAGGGCTGATTGTTTAAGTACTTTCTACAACTGCATATTCCACTTATTCTAATGCTGGTTGCTCACCCATGACTGCAGTTATATAGTATTTATAAGCAAAAATAACGCACCCGACAACCAAGAACAGCGCGGTTGATAAGTACATGCTGAAAAAGCCGTAATCGCGCACTATTAGCCCAAGAATAATAGCCGAAGAGTTTATCCCTGTTCCATAGGACATATTGAATATGCCCACGGCGGTTCCTCTCTCGCCGGCGCGCGCCCTGTCAATAACCATGGTATTTATCGTCGGGTAGGCAAATCCGTAGCCTATGCTGAAAACCAAAGAAAACAACACCAGTTGTGAAAAGGAACTCACAAAAAAAGCTAGGGGCATTGAGAGAACCAGAAGAAAAAGTGCGGGCAAGGCTATTTTTCTTCTCTCTATAAGATCTGAGACCTTTCCTCCAAAAAACCTGATTAATACGGCTATAACAGCAAAAATGACAAAGAAGGTCCCGATGTGAAAACCATATTCCTCCAGATGAACATGGAAGAAATGAACCAGGGCCCCTAAACTAACGGCAATCATCAGATTCATCAGGAAAAGCACGCTGAACCTGTCAGAGAAAAGAATTTTAAAAAATCCTTGGAAAATAGGGCCTGTGGATTCGCCTCGATTTGTTTCTTTCGTGAAAAAGCAAAGCAAAAATGCAATTACCTGATAGCTGGAAGAATAGATAAAAAAGGCGTGGTAACCTAACTCTTCAATGAGAATTTCTCCGAAAAAGGGCCCGATGGCGAAGCACGCTATGGTGGTAATACCGAAAGTGGTTAGGCAGGAATGCCTTATCTCTCTAGGAACAGTGTAGGAAACCGCCGTAGCCGCGGAAGTAAAGAAAAGGCCGAAAGCGACACCCTGCAAAAGCCTCAAGATATATATTAACAAGCCAATATCTACTACAAACAGGTGCAGAATAGAGGATAAAAACATTAGGAATGAACCGATGAGCATGAAGGTCCTCTGCCCGTAGCGGTCTATCAGAAGACCAGAAACCAGAGCGGTACCGACTGAGGCGACTCCAAAAATCCCCATGATGTAGCCTATAGATGCTGCATCGCCTCCAAGGTCAAGTATAAAAAGAGGTAGAAGGAAAAACGTGGTGAAACCACACTGAAAGAGAAAATTTCCCAGAGTGATCAAAGAAAAATCTTTGTATTTTCTTATGAACTCCAGCATCTTGAACGCTGTCTCGAAAAAAAATCTTAGAAGTAAATACTACACGATTTTATACTCTGAGCCTCTTGCAAAATTATCAAGTCAAAAAGGCTGTCTGAAGAATCTTACCACTGTCCCGGCAAACAGAACAGACAAAGTGCGATAAAAAACCGGTTTACGTCTGTTTTTGGGACAGTAACGAATAA
>MKWU01002732.1_pt1 | contig 25263 bp, 21 predicted proteins | sample 809101 | NCBI WGS metagenome assembly MKWU01 (sample SAMN05860141, study PRJNA318959) | sponge metagenome | host: Aplysina aerophoba | place: Slovenia: Piran, Adriatic Sea, Gulf of Piran | collected 2013-05-07 | reverse complement strand
TCCCGGGCATGGGCCGCCGATGACTGACCTGAGTCCGATCGAGAAGTCGCAGGACTACTACCGGGCTCTGTGGGAGCGGACCGCGGCGATGCACGCGTCCGGGGTCTCCGTCGAGGAGGCGATTGAGACGATCGACATGTCGGACACCGGTTTTCGCAACCCCTCCGACGTGGAGGTCCAGCGGATGTACGACCGTCTCGAGAACCCGGACTGAAGCAGGGTTCGCTGGCCCTCAAAGACTGGGTGCGCCGGCCTGCCATCCGTGTGCCCGCTGACGGGCGCACGGACTGGTTCGCGGGTGGCGCGGATCGCGCCTCCCCGTTTCAAGGGCTTTCAGGGGGTATCGGAAACCCCCGGTAACTGGCAGAAATCGTTATTGTACCTACGGTTTTCTCTCCGCACGGCGCGCATGTGGTATCCTGTGTCTTCGTCGGCTCTCGCAGAGAGCGTGGGACACCATGGGGGACCGCCGAGAGCCGAGAAACCAAGGGCGAGCGCTGAACACGGAAGAGGAACGAGGTGCCAAGGAAGAAACTGACCGATGCCTTCGTCCGGTGTGTCGACCGGGCCGGAAAGTACGGAGACGAGCACGGACTCATTCTACGGGTCCGGCAGACCGGATCGAAGCAGTGGATCTGGCGCGGCACCGTGGGGGGCCGGCGAGTCGATCTCGGCCTAGGCGGCTATCCGTATACGACGCTGCGAGAAGCCCGTGAGCGAGCGTTCGAGTGTCGGAAGGCATCGAGGTCCGGCCGCGATCCGCGAGTCCTGAATCGACGCTGTCCGACATTCGCGGAGGCGGTCGAGACCGTGATCGCGATGCACCGCCCCTCGTGGCGGCCCGGCGGCGAGAGCGAGGCCGACTGGTGCCGGACGCTGGGAACCTACGCGGTACCGCGCCTGGGCCAGATGCAGGTGGACCAGATCACCAGCGCGGACGTCATGGCGGTGCTTCAGCCGATCTGGAACCAGAAGCCGGTGACGGCACGGCGCGTCCGGCAGCGGATCGGCGCCGTTATGCGGTGGGCCATCGCCCAGGGCCACCGGGCGGACAACCCGGCCGGCGATCCGGTCACGGCGGCGCTGCCGAGGAACGGGGGGCGGTCCCGGCACGTCCAGGCCCTGCCGCACCGTGAGGTGGCAACGGCGCTGGCGACGGTGCGGGAATCGTCCTCAGCCGCCGGGGTGAGGCTCTCGTTCGAGTTCCTCGTGTTGACGGCTGCCCGGTCGGGAGAGGTCCGCGGCGCTTGCTGGGCCGAGATCGACGACGAGGCCGGCGTCTGGAGGGTGCCGGGGTCTCGGACGAAGACCGGCCGGTCGCATCGCGTTCCGCTGTCGCGCCGGGCGCTCGAAGTGCTTGAAGAGGCGCGGGAGGCTCTAGGCGGAGACCCGATCTTCCGGGCGGTGCCGAGCCGCCGCCGGCCGCTGGCCACGGGCGTGTGGCGCGCGCTGTTGCGGCGCCTAAGAATCGACGCGACCGTCCACGGGTTCCGCAGCTCGTTCCGGGACTGGTGCGGTGAGACCGGAGTGCCGCGAGAGGTGGCCGAGGCGTGTCTCGCTCACGCGATCCGCAATCAGGCGGAGGCCGCGTACGCTCGGTCCGATCTCCTGGAACGTCGCCGAGAAGTCATGGAGGCATGGGCCGAGTACTGCGGGCCAGGTTCGCCTGACGTCTGAATCCCCGATGATGGTCGGACGAGTCGCCGGGCCGGCCCACACAAAAGAAGTCGGGAGGGATTGCCGAGAGCTGGCGAATGCCCACAGCGAGCTGCTGGGGTGCCGGCAGAACGCCATGGAACAATCGCAGTCCGCGCAATCACACTTGAGGGACTGGCAGCACATCACTGCGACGCTTGAACCAACGGACGGAGCCTGTGGCCTCTTGCGGCTACTCACTGAACTTTCGGAAGGACCAACACGGTGAAGCACAGACTTGGGAAGGTGGTCTTCGGTGACAACGAGGATCTGGAAGATCGCGGCTTGCTCAGAGCCGTTGCGTTCTGGATCATTATCTCCGTGCTCGTTGGGCTATGCTCCGCTCTACTCTTGACAATGCTCTCCGAAGCGGGGGCGGATAGCGCAGCGTCTCTTCTGGGCCTGGAGAAGAAGAGCGACGTGTTGGCTCGATTAGCCCTCGCACTCGGTGGCGCTCTCGTCGCGCTACAGGCGTGGGCGTCATATGGACGAGCGAAGTCCCTTGAGCAAACTGTGCGCTCTCAGCACAGGGCAAACGAGAACTCTGAACGCGGCCAACGTCAGGAGCGCTTGAGATCCGGGATCGACCATCTTGGAAATGAGAGTGAGTCGGTACGCTTGGGAGGTGCCTACGAGCTATTCCACCTAGCTCGTGAGTTCCGTCGTTTTCGACAGACAGTTGTTGACATCCTCTGCGCTCACATTCGCCAGACCACCGGCAAAGGTGCGTACCAGGACAGCTTTTGGGAGAAGCCCTCGAATGAGGTTCAATCTCTGCTGACACTCCTTTTCGTGAACGACTCCGGGGTCTTTGAGGGCTGCCGAGTGGATCTGAGCGGAAGTTGGCTGCGAGGCGCGGAGCTAAGGGAAGCGAAGCTGGAGTGGGCCGACTTGGAGAAGATCGACCTCGGAGAGAGCGTCCTCTCTCGTGCCAAGATGGCGGGCGCCATGCTCTTCGGAGCGAATCTTCAAGGCGCCTACGTTGTTCGGGCCGACCTGCGTGAGGCGGCGCTCTTGGACGCGAAGCTGGAGGGGGCGAATCTCGGGCGGACCCTAATGCAAGGCGCTACGCTCGATGGGGCGCGTCTTCAGGCGACGAACCTCGCCTATGTGCAGTTACAGGGTTCTCTATTGGCTGATACTGCTGTGCAGGGGTCGCATTTCTTCGAGACCGATATGCGTGGTGCAAGTCCGGAGGAGTTCGTGGAGTCGGAACCGGGACGGCTGCTGCGGTTAGTGGACACGGAGAGCGAGTTGACGAGTGTCGCGTTTTCGGGTGGTCTTACTGCGAGCGCTGTGGAGGCGCTTGTGTCAGGCATGAGCAAGAGGACTGCCGCAGAGGTGCGAGATAGACTGAAGGAACATGTGGGAGTGCCCGTCAGTCGGGATGTTCCCGAGGGCGTTCGGTTGGGGTCGTACACATTTGACGAGGCTATGGAGTGGCTGCCGTGACGTACATGGCAAGGTCGTCACGCGCAACGGTGGGGCTACTATTCGCGGCGCGGACAGGTCGCGGCAAACTCCCGCATACCCTGCGGCGCGCGCACCCAACCGGCCTCGGCCGGTGGGCAACGTACCGGCACCGCGCTGTCCGTAGGCCCGCGAGTCCGGCGATAGTGGCTAGTCGCCTCTGGAGGGTGCCGCGGGCCGCTTTCTCTCTTTCCGCCGGTCCGTCCGACCTCTGAGCCTTCCCCCAGGGGATCAACTCTGCCACCGCAGCCGCGAGATGCGACCGGGGCGCCCTGCATTCCGGAGCGGAACCACGGAAGGAAGAGAGGGTTAGCGCCCTGGCGAGATGGAACGGCGGAGTCGGGAAGAATGGAACGGAGGGGCCGTGTCGATGTTCCGTTCGTGATGCGGTGGGCGCTGCGGCAACGGGGACGCGGGGAAAGGCCTGCAGGGAGCCTCTCGGGTTGCCCCTTCTTCAGCTCTGCTCTTGTGGTCCTGGAGCGGGCCGAGCGACTGCGGGTCCGGGTCGAGGCCTGGCGTTCCCCGGCATCCAGGGGGAGTATCGTCGGAGCCACCATGTTCGGTCGGTTGCTGAGTGACTCACGATTTCGAATCGCAGCCTGCACGGCTCGGCCGGTGCGACTAGGGGACCGAACCCGGGTTGGGGAACGATCAGGAACGTGCAGCGTTCTACTTCCGAAGACCAAAGCGCAGCAAACCGGGAGCCGCGAGTCGAATAGGGATCGTGAGCCACGAGTCACAGGATCTGCCGGCCAGCAGAACGTGAGTGCTCTGGGCGAAACCGTGAAACGGGGGCCTTGCTGATGACGACGAGATACGAGATGGCGGTTAGTAGGCGGCCTGGGTCTGCCGCGGTGCTCGCAATAGCCCTGTCATTGGGGGCATGCGAAGCTCTCAGCGGGCAGGAAACCTCGGCGCCTGAAGAAGCGTCGACGGTGTCCGCTGTTGCTGCGGATCCCGGCTGGGAGATCGTCGAGGACTACCTCAAGCGCCAACAGGAGTGGACGAAGCAGATGATTGACGGTGCCCTCGGCGGGGCCTCGGACGACGACTCATCCCCGAGCGTTGGAGAAGAAGTAGAAGAACTACCGTCACGGATCATGGTGGTCCGCGTGCCGGGGGACGGCTCGGCGTCGAATGCCGAAGTCCAGGAAAGGCTACGAGAGGCGATCGAGTCGCGGGAGGGCGCCGGTGTGGTGCGGTTAGGGGATAGCGAAGCGCACAGTGAGTCGCTCCCGCCGGGCTTGGTGGACCAAGTCCTGCGAGCGGCGGCCAAGACGGGACGAACGTCCGAGCTTCCGTCCGAGCCCCCAGACGTGGGTCGTGCCGCTGCGGCGGCGCTGTCAATCCTGGAGCACGGCGGGCTCCACAAGAAGACGGTCGATGCCGCGGAGTTTCTCGTGGACCATGCGGCCGGGGCGCCGGGGGGTGCCGAGTATGCCTCCAGAGGCGCGAAGGCTCTGCTTGAGTTCGCGCCCGCCTATGAAGGCTGGCCGCTCATGCTCCAGCGGCTCAGTAGCGCGGGGGCCTTGGCGTTCCTGACAGGAAACGGGGACGCGGCGAGAGCGGTCTTCGAGGTGTTGGCTTCCGAGGCCGAGGACCCGGTGTTGCGGGCTGCGGGGCGGTACTACTTGGCGGTTGCACGAAGGCAGTCCGCGGACGCTCCTGCCGTATCCAATGAAGACCGTGTGGCCGAACGTCAGCGCGCGCTCGAGGCGGCGCGGGGCCTGAGTCTCGGGGTCGAGGACGAGACTCTCCCCGGAACCGCGCTGACGTTCGCGGAAGCGGAGGCCGACCTGATCCGCAGCATCCGTCACGGAACCGTGGGCGGAAAGGTGCCGGACCTCGCCGGAAGACGGCTGGACGGTGTCGAAGAACACCTGTCGGACTATCTAGGCCGTGTCGTGCTTCTCGATTTCTGGGCGACATGGTGCGTGCCGTGCATCGCCGCGCTGCCGCGGAAGCGGCAACTCGTCGCTGACTTACCAGCGGATCGGTTCGCTCTACTGTCCATCAGTGTCGACGCGAACCTTGAAACCGTCACCGAGTTCATCGAGGACGAGCCGATGCCGTGGGCGAACTGGCACGTCGGGATGACGAGCGAAATCACGCGGATCCTGAACGTCCATTCCTACCCTACGTACATTCTCCTCGACGAAGATGGCGGGGTTCTGGCCAGAACGAACCACCTTCCCGACGAGTTCGTGGCTCGCGTCAAGGAAGCGGTCGAGCGTGGCCCGGGCGCCTAGTGTCACGCGACCCTTAAGCGCACAGCCGCTGGGCCAGTAGCGGTTGAAACGGGGGGAACCGACCGCGCTCCGGCTCCTTGCAGACGATGGCTCGCTCCCTGCTGAACATGGGCGCGATGAGTGGCGGGGCGGGCCCCTGCAGAAACGACGCGCCGGTTGGCTCTGCCTGTCTTGGCGGCCGTCCAGGCCAAGTGGGGCCAGACCAGAGTCTGGCAGAACTCAAAGGTCGGGAGGCTGAGGCTCGGCAGCTGCCCCGCGTGGTTCGAGTATGCGGCCATCGGTCTGGCGACCGGCGGCCTTGTCCGCTACGCCTACGCCGGCTTCCGACCCCTTCTTGGTGACGAGGCGGTTCATGTCCTGATGCGGCGGGCAGCGTTCTTGATGTTGATGGGTTCTTCCTGTTACTTCGAGTTGATCCCTGGGTTGTCGCGACGCAATCGGGCGAACGCTGAAACGGCGAAGGATCAACCAGCGTAGGCCAGGTGCAGCAGCACGGCCGGTTAGGAACCGGCATCGGGCGGACCATCACCCTCACGGTTGCGGTTGCTGCTGGCTCTTGATCTCGTCCAGGATCGTCTGGACTTGCTCCATCGCCGTCTTCAGGTCGGCCCTCTGGGCGTCGACCCTGCGGACCGCCTTCTAGAACCCTCCACGTCGTCGTCAGCCTTCTGGGCCATCTCCAGGAGCGCCTGCCGCGCTTCGGTCGGGGCCATCTCGACCTGCGGGATCTTCGGTTCCGCCTTGATCCGAGCCATCGTCCGTCTCAGATTCGGCCAGCCCGGATCATCCCGGCTGATGCCCGGATGCGGTTCATCGGGTTCCTGGCCACCAGTACGAACGCTGGGGCGCTGACGACCAACACCACCGCCACGACGAGTAAGTTCCTCATGAGCACGTCCCTCTGAGTCGGCGACGATGCTACTCGGTTTTCAAGCTGCACCAACGCAACTCGAATTCAGGGGTCGGCAAAGGTCTGGTCCAGGAGCATCTCGAAGACCATTCCACCGAGATGGCATCCGGCCGTCGCGGTACTAGCGAGATCAGTGCACTCGCGGAGCGTTCGGTGGCAGTCAGAGGAGGAGGTGGTGGTCTGCGAGACGCAGTCGGCGTAGACCTCACGACAGCCGTCAGACCAGCGCCTTGAGAGTTTCGCGCAGACTGCCGTTGCTACCCAGCTGCCGTAGGGATGCCGGCCTTCTGCTTGGTAGACCTCCATGCCCTCAAGGGCCTCAACCACCTTCATCACCGTGTCGACGGCGGCTTGATCGCCGTGCTGTCGTGCTTCGTCGAGGCGCCGGTCGAGGGCATCACGGAAGTCCGAGAACTCAAGGCGCTTTACGTCATCTGCGAAGGAGCCGGGGCGAACCTCGTTCTCCTGCAGCAGGCCTCCGAGCGTCTCGAGGAAGACGTCGAGTTCAGGGTCTAGGGCCACACCTGGCGTGAACGGCGGAGTAGATCGCGGGGCTTCGTCTCGCGCCGGCATCACCCGACAGGATGTCGAGCCGACAAAGAGGGCCAGGATCAGCAAGATTGTGAGTCGCTTCGTCATCCACTTACTTCTTGGCATCATCTCGAGTAGCACACCTAGCCTGCCGTGCCTCGTTCTTTACCTAGAGTACGTCGAGCTTGGCACACTCATTGGCTACGCTAGCCGACGAAACACGAAAATGCGCCGAGCAAACGCTAGGCCATACCAAACGATAGGGATCGCGTGGGGTCAAGTGACAAACCTGGATCTCCCCAGCTACAGTGTGGTCAGCGGTGTCATGCTGGGCCTTCGCCCCACTTGTTCTTGCAGCTAACCAGGGCGAGTCCGCGTTCAGAACGCTGCAAAGAGATCGAGCGTCAGTCAGCCAAGCGGAGGGTTCGGCCGTTTCGGCGAGGAGTACGCGGCTCTAGAGGACACCGATCTCTGCTGGCGCCTGCAACTCGATGGCCGCGGCCTGGTCTTCGCTCTCGAGGCGGTCGTCCACGTACGCTTTCCAACGACGCTTCGAGGCGCGTTCCGGCGGGCGGCTCGCTACGGCCATTACAACGTGTGCATCTACACGCAGTACCGCTCGCGCGGCATGGCCGACGTTGCCCGCTCTTCCAGGCCTGTTGCGGCTCGGGGCCCTGCTTCTTCGCAGCCCCCGACTCCTGTCGACATGGACGCGCGGCCGGTGGAGCTGGCTCGCCGGCGGGCGGTTGGGACGGCTCCGGGGTTGCCTGAGCTACCGTACGATCGCGTTCTAGGTGGCACCGAACCCGCAACAGGACCCGGCCGTATCCGGAGCCAAGCAGCGTCTGCTGCACTCGACCGTCAGCGCGTATGGCTCGATGCTGGTACGGCTGCTGCTCGCCTTCGCCGCGCGGGCCATCCTGGCCCGGCTGATCCTGCCGGATGTCTACGGAGACTTCGCAGAAGCGCTGAAGTTCGTGATCATGGCCTCGGCGATCCGCGACGCAGGTCTCACCCACCACCTCATGCGCGATCCGCGCGAGTCCTACGGCACGGTCCTGGCCTGGAGCGTCGGCGTCGGCGCAGCGATGTCCGCGCTATTGGTCGCTCTCGCGAACGTCTTCTCCAACCTGAATCCGGACCTGCCCGGGGTGTTGCGGGCGTTGGCGGTATGGATCGTCATCGACGCCGTCATCATGGTCTACCGCACCTTCTTCGAGCGGCGGCTTCGGATCCGGGAGATCGCCGGCTTCGAGATTCTGCGCAGCCTGGTGTATGGCCTGATCGCGGTCGGTCTGGCGCATCTTGGCGCCGGGGTCTGGGCCTTCGTCGTCGGCGAGCTTCTCGCGTCGGCCCTGTTCGCGAGCCTGCTGCTGTGGCGGGCGCGCGGCCAGGTTCGGCTGACAGTGGACTGGCAACGACTCCCGGGCCTGCTCCGCGCGAGCCGCTACCTGTTCGTCGTCTGGGCCGCGGCCCAGATCTTCAACGGCATCGACATCTACATCGTCGAGTTCTTCTCGACCACCACGTTCGTCGGCTACTACGACCAGGCTTACTCCCTCGCCTTCCTGGTCGCCCTCACGGTCACCCCCCGGCCGCTGCTGCCGGCCCTGGTCGAGTTCCGAGAGCACGCGGCCGAGTTCGCGGAGACGGTGCGGCTCGGGACGGTGGTTTTCCTGTCCGGGATCGTGCTGTCCGCCTACTTCCTGTTCCTCAACACCGACAAGGCGGTAGAGATCATCCTCGGCCACCAATGGGCGGGAACCACGCCGCTGCTGCGTGTTCTCTGCCTGGTGCCCCTGGTCGACGTCTTCACCACGACCGGCGGCGAAGCGCTGAAGGTACAGAACCGGGATCGCCTGTGGCTGACCACGGTGGTTCTGAACATGCTGGCCGTCGTCGGATTCGGCCTTCTGTTCACCTACAACTGGGGCCCCATCGGCATGGCCTGGGCGAACTTCCTGCGCCTCGGCAGCCTGTTGATGTTCTTCAAGGTGCTCGGCATCTTCGCAGGAAGGAGACGCCGGCTCGTCTCCAGCCTAGTCCAGGTCTACCTGCTCCCGCTGCCGTTCTTCCTGGCCGTTGCGGCACTGCTGCCGACAGGAAGCTGGGGGCGGTTGATCGCCAGTGTCGCGGCAGCGGTGCTCGGCGGCGGCGTTCTGGCGCTTCGCTTCCTGCCCGACTACCGGCGGTTCTTCCGGAGGGCGCAGACGGCACCGGCGGGCATGACCGACCCCGCTTGACGTGAGCCGTCGCTACGCCAATACGACAGGCAGCTAACAGCAGTTACATTCATGTTCCTGACAGCGACTGGTCATCAGGTTCCCGATCCTCGCCGCGCCACGCCCATCAGAGACTGGGCGCCCGATACGCGGGCCTCCGAGCGGGTGCCAGCACAGTCTAGGCTCGCTCAGAGCAGCAGAAGCCCGCTGGCTGGAGATGGCCTGTTCCGGACAGCGGGACCGTCTTGGGGGGACAGTCCCTAATAGTTGTTCCCCGCAAGTACTTGCGTTCTCTGTTACTTCGACCGACTCCGAGCGAGAAGGAGCCACGTAGCGCGAGTTCGATCTGGAGTCGGGGACCTGGGTTGTTCCGGCGTCGCGGTTCTGAAGTCCCGCAAGGAGCACAGGGTTCCCCTCTCCAGTACGGCCCTTGTGGTTCCTGGAGCGGGCCGGCCGACAGCGTGGCCGGGGTCGAGGGCTCGTGTTCCCCGGTATCCAGGGGAAGATGGTTGGGGCGGCCGGGTTCGGTCGGCTGCTTAAGGACCTAGGGATCGATTGCAGCCCACTCGGCTTCCGCAGTTCGTTTCGGTCCTGGTGTTCCGACGAGGGGATCGGCCGTGAGCTGGCGGAACAGTCGCTGGCTCACGCGGTCGGCGGCTAGGTCGAGCAGTGCTATGCGCGCAGCGACGCGCTGGAGCGCCGGCGCGAGGTCATGGAGGCCTGGGGCGCGTTCCTGGTCGAGTAGGTGCCTCCTCCGGCGCCTTGGCTCCCGCATTTCGTCGTAGGGTAGCGTCGCTGCGGTGCTGGAACACGGAGGCTAGCGGCGGCGGTGGTACGGGGGCGAGTTCGAAGCGTCGGAGCACTTGGTGCGATGCCACCTTGCCGTCCTTCTCCTCACGCACCTCCTCCAGGGCGACGGCATGTAGTCCTTTGGGACTGACCGAGATGCTGATTGGCTTGCCGGGCCTCCAGTCGGACACATGGCGCTCGTTGAGGTGTTCGATCCGCGGGCTCCGCCAGAGATACTCGACCCGGTAGCTGCGGTCCGTAACGGTCTTCCTGACGAAGCCCCGCACAGGATGCGGCTCGCCCGACGAACTCTCCAAGCGGAAGAACGGTTCGTCCGGGAAGCCGGAGAGGCCGAGATCCCAAAGATCCCAGGCTGTCCACTCCTGACCGTCGTCGCTCCAGAGGACACGGTCGCCGGACTGCCAGTGGACGGGGAGACTTGAGCCGCCGTAGAAGGCGCGGCCAGCTTCCAAGTGCTCGATGCGTCTTGAATCGACGCCGAAATCGGTGAAACGAAGCAGGTACACGCCGTCGCCGTAGGGGGCCAGGAGCACGGGGCCGTCGGAACTGAGGAAACGGAACTCTGAATCCATGAGCCGCGGCCTGTCTTCATGGAACACCAACGTCTCGCTTCGCTTGGGCTCCATGGACCGCGTACTGCCAAGGGCGAAGTGACGACCCTCTGTGCCGTAGTGCGCCATGGTGCCCCACATGGTCCCGTCTGGCGAGAACTCGATGGATGCGTCGTCCCCAACCCACTGCCTTGTGTCGATGCTCCAGAGTCGTCGCAGCTTGCCGCGGCTTGTCAGCCGGTACGCTTGATAGGCGACCGCACCGTGTTCGCTGTCGTCCACCTTCATTGCGCCCTTGAGAATGAAGGCGTCGTTCTTCTCGGCTACGGCTTGGATCTGCTTGAAGAGAATCGGGAAGTCACCGCCGTAGTCGACGTCGAGCGTCTTCGCCTCCGTGCCGGCCCAGAGGACCAGCCGCGTCTGAAAATTGGCCCGTCCGTGAATCACACCGATGACGACCCGACTCTCGTCGTCGATGACGTGACCGACCACCCGGCCATCGGCGAAGTCCAATAGCTCGTCCGTGGACAAGCCGGCGGCGGCTAACGGACAGGTGAGAAGGAGGACGAGGAGACACCGGGTTGACATCAGCGTCTCCGTCCGAGGTCTCTAGCGGCGGCGGCAAGCGGTTCGGATCGTCCACCCTAGTGCCGACTTCTTGCCGGCAAGCGAAAAGGCGACTATCAGCGCCAGCAGCGCGGCAACAGCAGAAGCCAAGCAAGCTACAACGAGCAACACCAATCTACAACGCCCACTCGTCGCAGATCGGTTCCTCGCTCTCGTCTCCGAGAGCCGGTGCCGCGACGGTGACCAAGAGCGCGAGCAGGACTGCGACGGGAGCGTGGCGCATGGCGATACTTCCTGTTGGCTGGCTGCGGTCTCAGAGAGAGTTCAGCATGACCTCAAGCAATGCTTCGATCTTGCGCACCTGGTAAGCGGCCGCAGACTCCCCTCGTGCCTTCTTGACCGACTCTTCGGCCTCGATGATCTTGTCGTAGAGAGCCGGTCCTCCGTTCGGCGCGACCATCGGGACGACCGCGTACATGACCTCCACAGCCTTCCGTCTCTGCAGAGAGCCAGGTTCCTCGCGAGGAAGCCGCTTCGTCGAAGTGCTGGCCCGCATGATGGTGTCGAGCCGTCTCGTCGTGGCGGGCCAGAGTTCGCTGTCGACCGCCTCGTCATCACAAAGTCGCTCCGCCGCGAAGCACGCGACCCTGTTCGCCGAGCACCACGACTCGAGCGGGCCATCGACGGCCGCGAACCCTTCGGGCGGCGCTAAGGCATTCAGGCACTCGCTGGCCTGCGCCGACACTGCGAGCAGTGTCGCGGCCAAGACCGTCAGCCCGATGTTCTTGACCATCGAGTGTGACTCTATCGGCGGCGCGGTCCGAATGCCAGCCCGGCTCGACGGCGCGTTGAAGCTGCAGATGAGCTTCAGATTGGCAACATAGGGGGTTCTGGACCCGACTACCGCGAAAGCGGATCGACTTGATCGGTATCGCTGGAGTCGCCCGTGCTGATGGCATGGCGAGACGGGCCGGTTGACGAGTGAGGATGTTCGCCTCTACATGGCGTATCATCTTCGTCCACGAAGAGTTCGAAGTCCTCACGCTTCAGTCGGCTCACCGGGCGGCCTCTCCTGTCGGTAACGACGGCGTCGACTTCAACCACCTGTACGTCGATGGGTGTCCACGAAGGTCTCGCCCGGTTGGGCGGCGAACCCCGTCGCAAACAAAACACCGAGTGACACGGCAGATAGGGAGCTCGGTTCATACCGAGTCTCACACCCTACTTGACGAGACGCCCGAGGAGTCGCACACGTGCAGCCATCTGCCGCCCGTGTTCGGCTTGGTCATCTGGTAGTCGGGACCATTGGGGGGACAGTCGCCAACCGTCGTACAACTGCTTGCAGTCTCTGCTACTTCGCTCGATTCAGAGCGGGATTCATGGAGCAGTCGGTGGTGTCGCCGGCAGAGGAGCGAGGAGTGATGGAACGGAGGGGGGCGCGTCTCCGTTCCGAAGCTCTGAGGCTAGACGGTCTGTGATTCCACACAGACGCCCTATCTTGATGGACCTTGCGCGGACTCAGGCTTCTCGACGCGCCAGGACTGACGCGCGTGGTTCGGGTTGCGCGCGCCGATCATAAATCCTATCGTTTGATAGGCGCGCTCTTTCCCGGTTTCTAGCAGACTGACACTCGGTGAGCGTTTCGCCGACTTGGGGGGCTGCCGACGCCGGAGTCAATCCGTCAGTTGGCCTCCGTGCCGGGTGTCCAGGTGATCGGCAGCGGTGGAATCCGGTCGGGCATCGACGCCGCGAAGGCGCTGGCGCTTGGTGCCGGCATCGCGGGCATGGCGTTTCCGTTCCTGTGCGTATTCTGCAACCGGCTCCCTCGACCTCGCGGCGCTGCGCCGCGTACCCCTGCTTCGGGAGACAGGCCATGGCTGAACGGTTGACCCCCGAACTCGAGGCCGCCGCGGCCGAGATCGCTAGCGCTGAGCGCGGCTTTCACCGTCCGCCGTCGGGTCTCGACGCGGAGGGACAGGCAGCGGTCCGACGTCGCGCCTTGGACCTCGCGAGCGGCAGCGGGCCGCTCAGCGCCATCGGCAGCTACACCCTGGACGGCGAACGCGCGTCCAGCCAGCACTGCGAGAACTTCATCGGCGCCGCACAGGTGCCGATGGGCGTCGCCGGACCACTTCTCGTTTCGGGAAGCGAGATCGACGGCACGGTCAGCGTGCCGATGGCGACCACCGAGGGCGCCCTGCTCGCGAGCGTGAACCGTGGCTGCCGGGCGATCACGGCTGCCGGGGGGGCGACCGTGTTCGTCGAGGACGTGGGCATGACCCGGGCGCCGGTCTTCCGCACCACCGGGATCGACGAGACCAGGCGGTTGCTTGAGTGGCTGGACGCGAACGAAGAGAGGATCCGGGCCAAGGCGCACAAGACGAGCCGCTACCTGGAACTCTTGGGAGTCCGCCCGTCGGTCGTCGGCAGCACCGTGTTTCTCCGGTTCCGGTTCGCCACCGGCGACGCGATGGGCATGAACATGGTGACGATCGCCTGCGACCGCGTCGTGTCTGAGCTGATCGAACCGGAAACCGGCGTCCAGTGCGTCGCGCTGTCCGGGAACTACTGTGTGGACAAGAAACCATCGGCCGTCAACTACCAGCTCGGACGCGGCAAGCGGATCCACGCCGAGGTGGTGCTCGACGAACTGACCGTGCGCAAGGTGCTGAAGTCGGAGGCCGCTGCGCTCCAGGACGTGGCCTATCGCAAGAACCTGCTCGGTTCGGTGGCGGCCGGCGCGCTTGCCTTCAACGCCCAGTTCGCCAACGTGCTGGCGGCAGTGTTCGTGGCGTGCGGTCAGGACGTTGCCCACGTGGTCGAGGGCGCGATGGGAGTCGCCTCGTTCGAGGCCCGCGACAACGGTTCGGTCTACGCCTCGGTCTACATGCCGGATTGTCCGCTGGCGGCGATCGGCGGGGGTACGGGCCTGGACACCCAGCGCGAAGCGCTCGCGGTGATGGGCGTGCGGCCCGACCCGGAGCGGCCGGGTGCGGCGGTGCGGCGCCTGGCGGAGATCGTCGGCGCGGTCGTTCTCGCCGGGGAACTGTCGCTCACCGCGGCGTTCACCTCGCGCGACCTGGCTCGGGCGCACGAGCGGCTCCCCCGCCCCCGGGGCGCGGGCGCCGCGGCGGGGGGGGGGGCGGCGGGCGCGCGCGCGGCGCGGCCGCTCGAGCGCGGCGAGCGCGGCGAACGCGGCGAACGCGGCGAACGCGGCGAACGCGGCGAACGCGGACGATTGATCGGACCGCGAGTCTGAGCCGCCCGATGACGGCGGGAACGGAGGCGGTGGTGCGGCTGAGTGTGCCCGGGAAGGTCATCCTGATGGGTGAGCACGCTGCCGTGTATGGCCGGCCGGCGGTGGTGGCGGCCGGTGGACCTGGCGCTCCAGGCGGCCGGAAAGCGGGGTCGCTCACGTCACGACCCGGCCGCCTGGAGCGGTCGGGTCGCCAGCCCGCAGCGGCGCCGATGCAGAAGGGCTCCTGAGAAAACGCTAGGCCGTGCAGGGACATTCTCGGAGTGTTGGCAGAGACCTCTCTACGCCGCCATGATGAGTGGAGACGCGAGCTGGCCTTGGGCCGTACTCGCCGAGACCGAGCCGAAAACCGGCTTGGCTGGTTTTCTGGCGGCAACGGGAAGAGTTAGGCACGGGTCCCGCGCGGCTCCCATCCCTCCGGGCCGACCGAAACCGCTCCGCCCGACTCCTATCATCTGGTAGGCGCGCCTGCCCCGCTTTTTCTTCAGACTTACCGATTCAGTCAGCAAGAGGCACAGCGTGAAAATCGAGACGGGCGGGAGCCTGGAGACTTGGGCGGAGCATGGTCACATCACACTCAGCCTTCTGGAGCCGGGAGGGGGAGTGCCTGACAACGGTGGACCTCTCGGAAGCGCCTAGGCGTGATCTGTGGGGGTGGCATCTTCGCTGCGTCGACCAGCTAACTGGGGCAAACATACTTGGTGCGAAGGTGTCACCCCCGTTAGTCAACAGGAGAGACACCATGCCGAAGAGGCCCAACCGCATCGCGGCGCCGATCGCGATGGTCGCGGTGAGCTTGGCCCTAGCGGCTTTGCCGGCGGGGAACGAAGACCCGCCTCCGGTTCCTACTGCTGTAGACGAAGCGTCCAGCCATCCCTGTTACTTGCTGCACGAACGGGAGTTCGCGGCGCGCTTTTGGGTGTGGGACCCGAACCACGACAAATGGGTTGGTGGACGTGTCTCGTGGGCCACGAACGAGAGCCTGCTGTTCTACGCCTTCAACCGCCGCAACCCCGAAGCCCTGCTCAAGATCACCGACGGGCGCGGTTTCAACGACGACTGGTGGGGAGACTTCGCGGCACTGTCGGACCTTGAGCTGCACCTGACCATCTCGAACATGGAGACTCGCGAATACTGGAAACGTCCAGTCGGGCCGCGCCTTACGACATGGGAGCCGCCCGCATCAACCGATCGCCGCCGCGTCGTTTGCGCCTCGCCTCACTACAAGGGCTCGGAAGCCGACGGCTTTCAGTGCGTGTGGGGCACGGGTCTGTCGAGCAGGGAAGCCTGGAGGGACAACGGTCGCAGGTGGTTCCATCAAACTTTAGTTAACTCCCTCTTGGCTTGTCCGAGACAACCGCTGGTCGGGTTTCGCCACAGCAGGTCGGCGGCCGTACAATTCGCCGAACGAGTACGCGCCGAAGAAGCGCCGACGACCGGCGGAGGCAGGACATGAACTTGCGGAACGCCGAAGGACGGGAAGTCCAGGGCCCAATTGCCTACATGTGCCGAAACGGAGTCGCCGCCAATCTCTTGATGTTCCTTATCGTGGCGGCGGGCCTCGTATCCCTGACCGGACTGGTTCAGGAAGCGTTTCCGCCGCTCACCTACAATCAGATCGAGGTTTCTGCGCCCTATCCGGGCGCCACGCCTGAGGAGGTCGAGGAGTCCATCGTCCTGAAGATCGAAGAGCATCTCGCTACGATCGAGGCCGTAGCGAGCATCACCGCGATCGCCGCCCGCGGGCGGGCCTCCGTGATGGTCGAACTGGAATCGGGAGCGGACATGGAGCGAGGACTTGACGATGTCGAGGCCGCCGTGGCCCGGATCCGGTCGTTCCCGGTCGATGCCGAGCGTCCGGAGATCAGGCGGATGACGAACAGACAGAGTCTGATACGTCTGGTCATCCACGGAGATGTCCCGGAGCGTGCGCTCAAGGAACTTGCGTACCGTACAGAGGACCGGCTCGCCTCGCTTGCCGGCGTTTCGTACGTGGAAACGGCCGGTGTGCGCGACTATGAGATTTCCATCGACGTGCGTCTCGACCGACTACAGGCGCTGGGGCTTACACTGCGGGATATCGCCGACGCCGTTCGAACCGGGTCACTTGAGTTGTCGGCCGGCAGCGTCGAAACCGTCGACGCCGACATCCTCGTCAGGACGATGGGTCGGACCTACAGCCAGCAAGACTTCGAGGACATCATCGTTCTCGCCAGGAACGACGGAACAGCCGTACGGCTGGGCGACATCGCCGATGTGCGCGACGGTTTCCGGGACGTGGCCCTGATTGTTCGCCACAATGGACGCCAGGCGGCCTTCGTCGAGGTGTACCGGACCGCGGACGAGAGAGTTCTGGACGTCGCGCGGGTCGTGAAGGACCACCTGGAGCGGCACATCGTTCCCTCGCTTCCCGCCGGCGTGGGAATCACGATCTGGAACAACGACGCGGACGTGTACGAAGAGCGGCGGAACGTGCTTCTCGAGAACGGCTTCCTCGGCCTCGTGCTGGTCCTTCTGTCACTGACCCTCTTCCTGCAGATCCGGCTTGCCGTCTGGGTCGCCGCGGGAATCGCCGTTTCGGTCGTGGGCACTCTGGCCACCATGCTCGTTCTCGATCTCTCGATCAACTCGTTCTCGATGTTCGGGGTCGTTATCGTGATCGGCATCGTGGTTGACGACGCGGTCGTCGTCTCGGAGAGCATCTTCCTTGAGCGTCAGCGAAACACGGGGGGAACCACCGCAGCGATCCGTGGAACGAGACGAGTGACGAGGCCCCTGGTCTTCGGCGTCCTGACGACGATGGCCGCCTTCTCTCCTCTTCTTTTCGTTCCGGGCTTCCAAGGAGACATCATCAGGCCGCTTCCGATCATCCTGATCTCGGTGCTTGCTCTTTCTCTTGTCGACAGCATGCTCATCCTCCCGAACCACCTGTCCCACCTGCCGGCCCCCGGGATGCCCCCGACCGGTTCGCTGGAGCGGCTCTTCGGCTCGGTCCAGGCTCGTATCGACCGCGGGACGAAGCGGTTCATCAGCGGTCCCCTCGACCGGTGGCTGGGGATCGCCATTCGTCGGCCCGAGATCGTGATCGCCGGCGTCACCGGCACGTTCGTCCTCTGCATTGCCCTGATACCGGCGGGAATCGTAGACGTGACGATCGACCAACCGGTCGAAGGGAACCTCGTGACCGCGCGCCTGGAGATGCCCGAAGGAACACCCGCCATACGGACGAACGAGGTGGCCCGGGAAATCGAAGCCGCGGGGCGGCGAGCCATCGACCTGCTGTCCGCAGACCGGCCGACAGACGACCCTCCCCTGTTCGCCGGGATCACCTCGACGGTCGGAATGGAGGCTCGACAGGAGTTGGGCGGCTTCTTCCTCGAACCGGGCCTGGATCCGCAATCGCACATCGCCACCGTCGAGTTCAAGCTGCTGTCGGCCGCACAGCGGGATCTTCCGGCGGCCGCCTTTCAGGCGGCGTGGCGGGAAGAAACCGGCGTCGTGCCCCAAGCGCGCGGCCTCACCTTCACGAGCACGCTGATCGACTTCGGTCGCCCCATTCATGCCGAGCTGTCCCACGAGGATCCGGATCGCCTCGGGCCGATCAGTGAAGCCGTCGAGAGACGCCTCGGAGACCTCGACGGTGTCTTCGACGTCCGGTCGAACCGGTCCAGCGGCTTGCAGGAGATCCGGCTCGAACTGCGCCCGGAGGCGCGAACGCTTGGCGTTACCCTCGATGAACTGGCCCGACAGATGCGTTCAGCGTTCTTCGGCGAGGAGGCCCTCCGTGTACAACGCGGGCGCGAAGATGTACGCGTCTACGTGCGTCTTCCCGCGGAGGAACGAAACAGCATTGCGGATGTCGAGGCGTATTTGATCCGAACGCCCGCCGGGGCTACGCTGCCGTTGAGCCGGGTCGCCAGCTTGCGATTGGAGAACTCTCCCGCGAAGATCTTCCGACGAGACGGCCGCCGTACGGTTTCCGTCACCGCGGACGTTGACCCGAGCGTGATCACGGGTGAGGAGGCCAGGAGCTTCCTGGAAGCCAGGATCATACCGGAGATGGTGAATGCCGATCCCGGTCTGATCTACGCCTTCGGAGGCCGGGGCCAGGAAGCCGTGGAGTCGTTCGACTCCCTGGGGCGCGGCTTCGTGCTCGCTCTGGTGTCGATCTATGTGCTGCTTGCAATCGCTCTCGGGTCGTACACGAAGCCTCTGATCGTCATGGCCGTCATCCCGGTCGGAACGATGGGCGCCATCCTCGGGCATCTAGTAATGGGCCTCGATCTGACCTTCATGTCCTTCATGGGGATGCTGGGCCTCACCGGCGTCGTCGTGAACGACTCGCTCGTGATGATGGGCTTCATCGACCGAAAGATCAGCGCGGGGGCGCCGATCGGGACGGCGATAGTCGAGGGCGCCAAGGGACGTTTCCGCCCGATCTTCTTGACGTCGGTGACGACCTTCCTCGGCCTCGCCCCGCTCACCTTCGAGCAGGGAATTCAGGCGCAGCTTCTGGTACCGGTCGGCGTATCGATGGGATTCGGCATCGTTTTCGCCACGGCCGTGCTGCTGTTGCTCGTGCCTGCCCTGACGATCGAGTACCACCGCCTTGTCGGCCATGCGCCGCTGCCCCTGCCACAGGAGCCATACCATGCGTAACGGTTGCCCGCACAGAGATACTCAGGCCACTGCTCAGCAGCAGTCCGTCGAAACACGATTGGAGCTCCCTCCGGGACCGCGGGGACGCAAGTTGCGCAACTTCCGTCAGCGAACTACAGGCTATCGCGAGTTCATGGACCAGCTTCATGAACAGTACGGAGATATCGTCTACTACGAACTCCCGTTCCAGAAGTGCTGCGCCGTCTTCAGCGCCGAACTCATTCGGGACGTCCTTGTCACGCAGGAGTCCTCCTTTCCGCCGTGGTTTCCGGGGGAGTTGCATGAGTTCCTCGAGGCGCCCGGATGCGAGTACCGCGCTCTGGCTCTGTCCTACGGCCAGGAACACAAGCTGCGCAGCGCTCTCATGAAGGGAGCGTTTACCGCGGATCGCGTGAACCTCTACGCCGAGTCGATTCTGGCGAAAGCCTGCGAGTTTCGGGAAAGGCACCGTGCCGGACAGGTCGTCGACCTCATCAAGGAGATGGAGCGCTATGTATGGGACGCTCTGGTGGCCATCATCCTGGGCCGCGATGTCGTGCTGCCGCGGAGCGTCGGCGAGGACTTTCTCAACTTCATGAAGGCCTACATCATCCTGGACATGATTCCGTTGGGTGAGCGGCTGAAGAAGGGACAACGGCTGAGGAAGGTGCCTCTGCCCGTGTTCCGGCGTGGATACGAAGGCAATGAGACGGTCGACAATGCGATCTACAGCGCCATCGAAAGAGCCCGCGACCCGTCACACGCCGGCGACGACGTGGTCTCACACTACGTTCGGGCCAGAGAGCGGAAGAACGACGGGGATTGGGTGCTGGAGAGCGATCAGGCGATCCGGGCCGAGATCGCCATCCTTCTGAACGCCTTCGTCGATGCGCCCACGTGCCTCATGGTGTTCGGCGTCCATCTGCTGGCCCGGCGCCCATCGGTTCTCGATCGGCTGCAGCGGGAGGTCGACGAGGTCCTGGGAGGCCGTCCCCCGAGGCCTGAGGACTTTGACCGGCTTCGGTACGCGCGCGCCGTCGTCTCCGAGATACTGCGTCTGGAGCCGCCGCCGCAGGTCTTGTTGCCCAAGGAACCGACTCGGGACTGCGTGGTGGGTGGATATCTGATTCCGAAGGGCACGCTGATGCATGTAGCCATGCGCGTTCTTCATCACAGGCCGGAGCACTGGGACGACCCCGAGGACTTCAGGCCGGAACGGTGGTTGGACGAGCCGCCGCCGGGCCCACCGCGGGTTCCCGAGCACGCCTACATTCCTTTCGGCCTGGGTTCGCACATATGCCGCGGCGCGGACGTCGCGACAAGGCTGTTCGTGCTGGGGATGGCGACGTTCATGCAGCGCCTGCGCTTCGAGCCGCAATCGACCAGACCTCCGAAGCGCAACGACAACGCCATCGGCCTCAAAGGTACCTGGTTCGCCACCGTGCGGAACCGGGAGCAGGGATCGACGGCCGGCGGGGCGCCGCCTGGCTCGTCAGCGGGGAGGGATCAGCCATGATCGTCGCGGAGTTGAGCCGGGTCGTTGACGCGCCCGTGGAAACGGTGTTCAACACCGTCGGGAAGATCGGAAACTGGGCGAAGGCGAATCCGGAAATCGACGGAGTCGAGTACCTGACGAAACACGACGAGGGACTGGGCGTTCGGTTCATCGAGAAGCGGCGCCTGACGGGATGGGCCGCCGTCGTAGGCAGATGGTTCGGCGCCACGGCGGTCGAGCACGAGGTCGTCGAGTTCGTGAACGATCGAAGAGTCCGATATGTCTCCGACGAACTGGGGGCGCTCTGGTCTTCGACTTTCATCGTGACACGAGTAGACGGCGGCACGGAAGGGCGTACCCGGCTCGACATTGTGGTCGAAGCGGAAGCGCACAGCATCGTCGGCAGACTCGTGCCGTTCCTGACCAGGCGCGTCGCGAGGACGAAGCTCGGCATGTACCTAGACAGCGCCAAGGCCCATATGGAAGCAGCCTGCCCTGACTGCGGAGAGGTAGGGAGCTGAAGGAGACGCGACCACCCGGGCAGCCGTTCCGGAGAGAGTCGCTTTACCGCCCGCTACCAGTCGTGCGAGTCTTCTTCGTAGAGCGAGGACGGTAGCTTGTAGGAGAGCTTGTGCGTGCTCAGGTTCGACACTTCAAGCAGGTCATGGAACCTCCTTCTTGAGCGGCGCGCTTGGAGCGCCGGCAGGATGCCCCACGCCGTGTTGCTCTTGGCGGTGCGCATCAGTCGCACCCACGGTAGCCTCCTGAATCTGGTTGGAGCCGGATACTTGAAGGCTTCGGCCAGTTCGTCACCGATCAACTCGCGGGAAACTTGATAAAGCTGTGCCGCCTTGTAGCGGCGCGCGGCGTGTCCGGTGACGCCGATCAGGATCGGCGCGCTGTTGATGATGGAGTTCGCCATGATGATCCCGTCGTCGTCCGGGGGCGGCTCGCACATCGTGGCGATCCGGAAGGTCAGCAACGATGACGCATAGTCCGTGAACAGGAGCGACTCTGGGATCCCCATGGTCAGCCCGGTGTACCTCCACACGTGAGTGTATGCCTCGCGTTCCTCGTCGGTGAAGTCGCCGCCGAGCTTGGCCGCGTGCTCCATCAGGCGACCTGAGAAGGCGGCGGCTCCGAGTAGCACGTGCGCTGTACTGATCGGCAGGCCCTCTCTCGGACCATTCCATTCCGGCGACCCCTGAATCAGAGCTCTAGCCTGCGCATGCACGAGACGAATGCGAAGGCTTAGCCTCCAGCCGTCTCCACCGGGCTCCAGACCGCCGGGCAGGAACTGCTCCGTCAACTGCAGGAGGTTCTGTTTGAGCCGCCGGACCCCGTTCTCGATGATCCGGCCCCTGATGCGGAAGGGCTTGCTGATCGTCGTGGAGAAGCCCTCGACGATCGCTCCCGCGACCAAGGCGACGATCACGACGTCCGAGTTGCGGAGGAAGGCCTTCGAAGCCTTGAGAGCCAGGTCGGGGTCGTACCAGTCGGGGACGATTCGGGCCTCATCGATCAGGTTCAACAGGGACCGTGGCAAGTCCACCGGCCGGGCGGGATAGCGATCAAGCGCCTTTGCTATGACTTCATGCACCTTCCCGGGAGGCACCGTCTCCGCCAGATGCGCGACCACGGCGTCTGCCACCGGGTCGCCGATCGTCGTGTAGCGGATGTATGTGTCGGCGGACTCCGGGTCTACCCTGCGGGCAGCGTCGTAGCCTGGGACATACGCCGACGGAATGTGCAGACGAGGACGGACCTCCTTTGCCGCCAGGCTAGACGGTCCCGGTTTCGCGTCCATCGTCGCGAGAGAGGCCACGTGTGGCGAAGTTGAAGACCAGCCCCAAGGCCGCGTTTGACCGAGAAAGAGCGCTCATCAGGAGAGTCATCGCCCGGATTCGATAGCCCGGCACCGCGACTTCCTCGCCGCTTCCGGCGGAGTTGTAGACGCCTCTCAGCGTCAGGACGGCCAGCCCGAGGGTCCACAGGAGGTGTCTGCGAATGCCGCTCTCCCGCGCCGGGATGAGGAGGATGAAGCGCAGGCCCTCGGCGAGCTGGTGGTGAGTTACCGCAACAAGTCGGCGCAATCCCCGGACGAAGCCAGGATCGTCTCGCCTCCAGGGCTCCAGGAGCGCGAGGTCGAAACCGGCCTCGAAGAACACGTCACGTGGAAGCCAGCACACACCGACGCGCAAGTCGTCCCAGATGTCGTTGATGATATTCGTCATCTGCAGACCTCGACCGTACGACACCGATAGCTTCAGCGCCTCCTCCCGGCGCGCGTCGATCTCGGGCGAGTAGTCGCAGAAGAACTCGACGAGCATCTCCGCTACCACGCCCGCGACGTGATAGCAGTACCGGTTCAGGTGAGGAAGATCGTCCAGACCGGCCGCGCCGGAGCTCTGCTGAAACTCCGCCATACCGCGCGCCATGATGCGCAGACAACGTTCGACCGCCGCTCGCTGGCGGTCTCTCAGGCCCCTGGTGACCGTAATGACGCGGTCCGCGTTCGCTACCAAATCGTGCTCGCTGTCCTTGGTCGAGGAAGACAGAACGGCACCAAGATTCCGCCCGAAGCAGGCGGCGTCTTCCCGCCCCGCCACGACCTCGACGAAGCGATCCAGGAACTCCGCCTTGGACTCCAACGACAGGTTCGGCTCGTCTTCGATCGTGTCCGCGATTCGGCACAGCAGATAGGCGTTCGTCACCACATCGCGCAGGCCGTCCGGAAGCTGCGGGATGGTGAGGGCGAAGGTCCGGGAAATCTCCTTCAGGAGAGCCGATTGACAGGCCAGGTTGCCGCTCGCCGATTTAGAGACTACAGAAGTCATACTAGGTATGAAGAAGCGAACGCCTATCTATGGTGGTCAAGCGAAGTCGCTTGACCTGGGTCCGAGCCGGCGGAAGTAGTCGCATCGGTCGCCTGCTGCCGGCGGTACGCGTCGCGTATCGCGGTCGCCCGGTCGAAGATCGCCGCCGGCACGACGTCGCCCCGCATGTCGTCGGCGAAGCTCTTCGCAACGCGCTTCCAGTCGTCCTCGACTTCGGTGCCCACGATCGGAACGATTTCAAGGCCCTGGCTGCCCATCAGCTTGATCGTCGCCTGCTCGATGCTGGGAATCGTCTCGAAGATCTGGTTCTCGGCGCGACGACCGGCCTCCACCATCACCTTCCGGTCCTCTTCATCGATCCGGTTCCACGCCCGCTTCGTGACGACGATCGCACCCATCATCGGGATCAGTGGAATGTCGGCGAAGTACTTGGCCTGCTTGAAGAACTGAACGGACATGGCGTAGATCGGCGGCACCGCGAGGGCGTCGATCATGCCGGTCTGCAGACCGGTCACGATGTCCGTGGCGGCCAGCGCGATCGGCTTGAAGCCGGCCTGCCTCCACCAGTGCGTCATCGCCTCGTCGCCGGCCCAAGTGAAGATCTTGAGCCGCCGCATCTCCTCGACGGGGGTCACCCGCCGATTCGTGCAGACGTGCCCCCGCCCCCCCGGCCCCGCCAAAATGGAAGATCTGCCCCCCCCGCACCTCCTCGGGGGTGGCCCCCCGCCGATTCGTGAAGAAGTGCACCTGCCCGACGTAGCCCCAGCCCAGGAGAACGAAGCCCTTCTCGTCCAGCTTCTCCCGCAGGCCGGTAGTCAGTTCCCCAAGGACATGGAACATTTCGCGCTCCGAGCGGAAGAACAAAGGTACCTCGAAGACAGTGAAGTCCTCGGAAATGTCGGCCAAACCGCTGACCGACAGAGCGGCCGCGTGGTACTGGCCGATCTTCATCTTCCGCAGGATGTCCGGCTCGTCACCTGCCACGCCGCCGGGATAGATCGTCAGGCTGACCCGGCCATCGCTTCCCTTCTCCCAGTCCTGGCCCATGCTCTCGAAGAACCCGTCCCAAGGCGAACCGTCAGGCGACAACGTGGCCATCTTGATGGTGAAGCCCGCCCCCCCGGCCGGCGCGGCAACGACCGCCAGGAGCAGGAACGGCGCCAACAGCGGCCAGAACCGCATGAACCCAGCCCTTTCTCGGGTCGGGACGATTCCTGGGCTCCTTGGCATCCTCGGCCTTCCTTTGGTTGCTGATTCACAGCGTGAAGCTTGAAGGACACAAGCGTCACTCACTTAGTTTGGTGGAAAAAGGGCGAAGAAGCGCCTATCAAATGATAGGGAGGCGGGCAGGGGCCGTTCTGGCCCACGCCGTCGGCAGCCAAGTCGAGCAGTGCTATGCGCGGAGCGACTGTCTGGAGCGGCGCCGGCACGTCATGGACGCCTGGGCCGCGTTCCTCGCCGACTAGGCCGCTCGCGGCAAACGGACCGTCTTCGCCAGCCTCCGGCCTTCCCGCAGGGATCAACTTCTGCCGGGAGCGACCCCCGCACCGGACGTGCAACGAGCAGTGGAACGGAGGGAGCAAAGGCGTGCCGAACGAAGGGCGGCAAACCGGGGGGTCGCTCCCGGCACGACCCGCCCCAGCTCGTTCGGGCGGGTCGTCTTCCGATTCGGCCAGAGACCCAGGCGACAGAACGAGAGACGGCTCCTGAGCCGTGGAACGGGTCGCCGCACGGAGGGTGGAACGGAGGTGGGTGCGTCCTCGTTCCAGCGTGGTTCGGCCGCTGGATCGGCACGGGTTCGCTCACAAACTCACAGCGTGCGTGCATGGTTCGTTGCAGCTCTGCATCTTGGGGGCAACCAGTCACACACCTCTAGCATTCGCCGAGAACGGGCCGGACGACGGACGACGAAACGCTCCTATCGCCCGTGTGGGCGGGTCCAGGTCGTCAGCAAGCGTGCGCCGCGCCGTTCAACCGGGTGGAAGTGGACGTCCTCCAGTCCCCCGGATCGCTCGCCGGGAAGCCGGGAGGC
>MKWU01002729.1_pt1 | contig 25274 bp, 19 predicted proteins | sample 809101 | NCBI WGS metagenome assembly MKWU01 (sample SAMN05860141, study PRJNA318959) | sponge metagenome | host: Aplysina aerophoba | place: Slovenia: Piran, Adriatic Sea, Gulf of Piran | collected 2013-05-07 | reverse complement strand
CGATCGGCTCCGGCGTGCCCCCGCCGTCGGCGGACACGGAATAGAGCGACCCGTCGCCCTCGTACACGATGCGGCCGCCGTCGGGCGTCCAGAGCGGCGACGCGTTGTCGCCTCCGTCGAACGTCAGCCGGATCCGCCGGCGCGCCCCTCGGGGTCGAACACCCAGAGGTCGTCGTCCACGATGAGCGCGAGCCGCCGACCGTCCGGCGACAGGCGGGGGTTCTCGGGATCGTTCAGGTTCTCCATGCCGGCCGCGGCGGATTCCTGTCCGGTCGGCTCGATCCAGAGCACGGAGCGGGTCGCCTCGGCGCCGCGGTAGGCGAGCATGCCGTTCCGCGAGACCGAGAACGCCGCGAACACGTCGAAGGCCCCGACCCCCTCCGTGACTACCGTCGGGCTGCCCGCGAGGGCAAGACGCTCTTCGTCGAACGGCTGCGCAAGCAACCGATCATCCTGCAGCACGAGCAGGTGGCCCGTGGTTCCCAGCCCGGCGGCGGGTGCGTACGCCGCGTCCTGCCGCGTCGCCACGAGCCGTGCGGGGTTCTGCGCCGCGGGCTCAACGTCGAGCGCCCCGAGGTAGATGCCGGCGACGTCGGAATCCGACGACGCCCGCAAGTAGAGAAAGTGCCGGCCGTCCGGCAGGAAGCGAGGTGCGGCGTGGGCGAGCTCGCCACGCGCCGCGTCGACCGTCGTGAGCGGCACGGGCGTGCCGCCGGCCGCCGGAACCCGCATGATTCCGGTCGCCGCCCCGAACACGATGACGTCGTCGCCGTTCCAGCTTCCGCCGAACAGACGGGGCGTGTCGCACACGGTCTCGACCGATCCGCTCGTGCGGTCGATCCTCCGCAACGAGCCCCCCTCCGAGAACGCCAGGAAGCGGCTGTCCGGCGACCAGAACACCGTGAACCCGGCCGTGTCGGCCGTGGCCAGCTCGCGCGCCTGACCGGTCTCGAACGAGTGGATCCAGAGGCGCGCCTCGCGACCCCCGTCCGACTCCAGGTAGGCGAGATGGCGCCCGTCCGGGGACACCTCTACGAACGGCACGATGTTCGGCGCGGCCGGAATCGTGAACCGCACCGGAAACGCGACGGACGGCGGCGGCGGGGGCGCGATCCAGACGGCCGGGCCGACCGCCACGGCCGCGATGACGACCGCCGCGCCGGTCAGTCCCACCCAGTGCCGTTTCCACCCGCCGCCCGCTTCGGTCGGCGCCGCACCGGACGCCGGCAGTGCCGCGCCGGCGGCGGACGGCGCCGTGGCCCGCTCGGGGTCCTCGAACGCCCCGAGCAGCCCCAGCCGGACGTCGCCGATGTCCCGTAGCCGCTCCTTCGGGTCTTTCTGCAGGCAGCGCCGCAGCACTCCCGAGACCGCGGGCGGCACGTCGACGGTCAACTCCTCCCAGGCCGGCTCGGACTTGATGACCTCGGCGAGAGTGCTGGTGGCGTCGTCGCCCGCGAACGCGCGGCGCCCGGTGAGCATCTCGTAGACCACGGCGCCGAACGCCCAGACGTCGACGCGCCGGTCGACTTGCCGACCGCGCGCCTGCTCCGGCGCCATGTAGGCGGCCGTGCCGACGATGACGCCCATCCGCGTGGCCGCCGTGGCCATCGTCGGCGAGGATCGCGGGTCCCCGGATGCGGGCGCCGCGTCGAGTGCCTTGGCCAGACCGAAGTCGAGCACCTTGACCGTCCCGTCGCCGCGCACCTTGACGTTGGCCGGCTTGAGGTCGCGATGGATGACGCCCGCTTCGTGCGCGGCTTCGAGCGCGTCCGCGATCTGCGCCGCGAGGGCCAGCGCATCGTCGAGCGGGAGCGGGCCCTCCGCGATCCGTTCCTCCAGCGTGGGCCCGTCGACCAGCTCCAGGACCAGCGCGCGGGTGCCGTCGGCCTCCTCTTCGATCCCGTGGATCTGCGCGATGTTCGGGTGGTTGAGCGAGGCGAGCAGCTCCGCCTCGCGCTGGAACCGGGCCAGGCGGTCGGCGTCGGCCGCGAAGGCCTCCGGGAGTATCTTCAGCGCGACGCCGCGGTTCAGGCGCGTGTCGCGGGCCCGGTACACCTCGCCCATGCCCCCCGCGCCAAGCACCCCGGTCACCTCGAAGTGGCCGGCAAATCGTTCTCCGGCAGTCAGCGGCATCCCGTCACTCCACTCGCAGCGCCGTCATCGGATCGATCCGCGACGCGCGCCGGGCCGGCAGCCAGCTCGCGAGCAGGCACACGCCCACGAGCAGCGCCGACACGGCGAGAAAGACGACCGGGTCCAGCGGGCTGGTCTCGAACAGGAGCGCCTGCAGCCGGCGCGTCAGGGCCACCGCGGCGCCGACCCCGAGCGCGGCCCCGACCAGCGCCAGGCCGCCGGCCTCCGTCAGCACCAGCCGGCGCACGTCGGCAAGCCGGGCGCCTACCGCCATGCGAATGGCGATCTCGCGCCGCCGCTGCGCCACCGTGTACGAGACGACGCCGTAGAGGCCGACCGAACCGAGCAGCAGCGCGAGCCCGGCCGCGATGAGGAGCAGCACCATAACGAACGCCCGCTCCGCGCGAGCCCGGGCGACGAGCGTCTCCAGGGTCTCGACATCGGCGATCGGCAGCCTGGGGTCGAGCCCGCGCACGGCCTCCCGCACGGCCACGGCGAGGCCCGCGGCGTTCCGGGCTCGCACGGCATAGCGCATCGTGGCAGGGGCGCCGGCACCGCCCGCGGTCGCGGGCAGCGGGTAGTAGACCATTGGCAGTGGTTCCTCGTGCAGCGCGGTCTCGTGCACATCGCCGACGACGCCGACGATGCGGGACCACTCCTGGCCCTCCTCTTCCGGCGGCGCACCCGCCCGAATGCCCTTGCCCAGCGCGCTCTCCCCCGGCCACCCGGTCGTCGCGACCGCCCGCGACACGATGAGCACCGAGTCGCCGCGCTCGCCGTCCAGGCGGTCGAACGGGCGCCCCTCGACCAGCTCGATGCGCAGCGTGTCGAAGTACTCCGGCGAGACGACCTTCGACATGAACACCGGCGGCACTTCGCCGTCGTCCCGGGGGCGCCCCTCGATGCTGTAGCCCGAGCCAGACACCAGGCCGCCCAGGGGGATGGTGGACGCGGCCGCTGCGTCCACCGAGCCCGGCAGGGCGCGCAGCCGCTCGACCATCCGCCGGTGGAAGCCGAGACGCGCGTCGGGCGCGTCGTAGTCCCGCTGGGGCAGCGAAAGCCCGAACGTCAGCACGTCGACCGGATCGAAGCCGGGGTCGACCGAGGCCAGTCGCCCGAACGAACGCATGGCCAGCCCCGAACCGACCAGCAGCGTCAGGGCGAGCGCGATCTGGACCACCACGAGACCGCGGCGGGTGAGCTGCCGCTCCCGGTCCGCGCTCGCCCCGCGGGCGCCGGACGTCATGTGTCCGGAGGCCGCCGCGGCACCCGCCCGGAGCGCGGGCAGAACGCCGAACAGAATCCCCGCCACGACCGACACCGCGAGACCGAAGAGCAGAACGGCGACGTCGGTCGTGATCTCGTCGAGTCGCGGCAGCGCCCGCGGTCCGAAGCGGACGACCAGCCGCACGGCCAGGAACGCGAGCGGGAGCGCCGCCAGCCCCCCGGCCACCCCGAGAACGACGCTCTCGACGAGGACCGAGCCCGTCAGCCGGCCCCGGCTCGCACCGAGGGCGGCGCGGATCGCCGCTTCGCCGCGACGGGCTTCGGAACGGACCAGGAAGAGGTTGGCGACGTTCGCGCAGGCGATGAGCAGCAGGAAACCCACCGCGCCGAGCAGGATCCAGAGCGTCGCCTCGATGTCACCGACGATGACCTCACGCGCGCGATCGACGAGGGGGCGGAAGCCGGCCGCGGCCAACACCGGTGCCGCTGCCTCGTCGGGAAAAACCTCGACCAGGTTGGAGAGCATCGTCGCCAGCTCCGCCCGCGCCTGCTCCAGCGTCGCCCCGTCCGCGAGGCGGGCCACACCGTTGACACTGAAGGCCCCGAGCTGCGTGCTGTCCCGATCGAGGCGCAGCGGTCGCCACGCCTCCGCCTGCGGCCGCGAGAACGAGAACCCCGGCGGCATCACCCCGACCACCTCGACACGCTCCCCGTCGACCTCGACCATTCGCCCGACGACGCCGGGCTCGCCTCCGAACCGGCCCTGCCACAGGCCGTCGCTCAGCACCAGGACCCTCGCCGCGCCCGGCCGGTCTTCCTCCGGCGCAAACGTCCGCCCGAGCTGCGGCGGCGTCCGCATCACGTCGAAGAACGACGCGCTGACGGAAGCCGCCTGCACGCGTTGCGGGTCGTCGGCCCCGGTGAAGCTCGCCTGCTCGCCGCGGTACGCCGCCACACCGTTCAGCGTCCTGCTCTCCGCGGCGTAGAGGAAGTAGAGCGCGTCGGACAGGGGCAGCTCGTCGAGCTGGGTCAGGCCTGGCGCCGCGTGCCGCAACGACACCAGCCCCTCGGAGTCCGGCATCGGAAGCGGCCGGAGGAGCACCGCGTTCACAACGGTGAAGATGGCGACGTTAGCGCCAATCCCGATCGCCAGCGTTGCCAGGGCGACCAACGTGAAGCCGGGACTGCGGACCGCGCGCCGCCACAGGAGCCGAAGCTGTGCGGTGAGAGTCATGGTTCCCCTCGACTACACGTCGGCGTGGCCGTCGCCGGCGGAGGTGCGGGGAGCTCGTTTCAGCCGCGCTGCGGTCATTGACCAGGTCGCAGGGCCGCAAGGAAGCGCTCGAAGTCCCGCGCGAACACGTTCCGCACGTCAACCGCCTTGGCGGCCAGATCATCCACCTTGGCCGAATCCAGCTCCGTGCCGTACGCGTGGCGGAACAGATGACGGAAGCGCCGCAACTCGTCGAGGTCGCGAGCCGTCGCTTGCGACAGCAGCGGGGGGCGGACGCCCCGAATGTCGAGCTGCATTCGCCGGATGAGGTCGGCGTGATAGCGGGCGTCGTCGACGCGGTTCTCGAAGAACCGCGCGACCTCCTCGAACAACTGCTCGAACGCGCCGTAGAGATTGTGAAGCTGGTACCCCAAGCTGTCCACCGCCTCGGCGCCGCGGGCGCTCGTCCTCCGGCGCTCCTCGATGCGGTCGCCGACACGGTCGATGTCCCGGCGCCGCGCCTGCAGGGCAGCTTCGAGAAGCGCGAACGCTCCCTCCTCCATTCTCATCCGTAGACCCTGATTCCGGCCCGCACGCATGCCTCCGGGAACGGGTGCCGGTCGAGGTCGATCACATCCACCGGCCGCTTGGTGGCCTCCTCGAGCGCCTTCATCACCTCGAGCACGTCTCGCGAGCAGCCCCCGACCGCCACGTCGACGTCCGACGTCTCGTGCCACAGCTCGGGTGACCGGAGCGATCCGACGACGTACGCCGTGCGCACGCCGAACCGTTCCCGCAGCACGAAGAGGGCACTCTGCACCTTCGACAGCACGGCGGCCTGCTCGGCCGCGAGCCGTCTACGTCGCCGGCGCATCGCGTCGTCGCGGGCGTTGGTCTCGAAGGTGTCGGTCTTATCGGCGCGCTCCTCGCTCACGTCTCCGATGGTGCCGTCCGCCCATGCCAGCGCTGCGGCCTCCCGCCCCTCGTCGGCGGCCATCTCCTCGTACCCGGAGTCCGGGTGCCTCCGCTCCGTACCGACCTCGGGTCTCATGGTCTACGGCGTCTTGACCGGCGGCGCGGGACGTTCGGGGAGAGCCTTCGGGTTCTCGCGCATCATGCGAAGAACTTCCTCCACCGCACGCTCGAGCTGCGGATCCTGGCCGGCGATGACGGAACGGGGGTCGTTGTCGACCTCGATGTCCGGCTCGACGCCGACGTTCTCCACCACCCAGCTTCCGTCGGCCCCGTTCGTCCCGAACTGCGGCACGTTGACCGAGCCGCCGTCGATGAGCGGACCATGGTTGGTGATGCCGATGACGCCGCCCCACGAGCGCTTGCCGATCAGCGGGCCGAGCCCCGCCTCGCGGAAGCGGTAGGGGAAGATGTCGCCGTCGGAGGCCGAATCCTCGTCGAGGATGCAGACCATGTGCCCGTGGAACGCGATGTCCGGATACGTGCCCGGCGTGTCGTAGGTGCGCGCAAAGCGGGTGCCGAGCACGCGCCGGCCGAGGCGCTCGATGAGCATCTGCGAGACGTTGCCGCCGCCGTTGCCCCGCACGTCGATGACGAGCCCCTCCTTGCGGATCTGCCCGTAGAACCACTTCACGAACTCCTGGATGCCCTGCGCCCCCATGTCGGGGACGTGCAGATAGCCGACGCGGCCGTCGGTCATCTCCGACACCCGGCGCCGGTTTGCCTCCACCTCGGTGAGGTAACGGAGGCTCCGCTCCTCGGTGCGCGGCGTGAACGTCACCTCGCGCGCTCCGTCGAACGTGGGCTCGGTGTTGAGCGTCAGCCGGACCGGACGGTCGGCACGGTGCCGCAGCACGCGGTAGGGATTGTCGGAGCCGGCTAGCTCCTCGCCGTCGATCGCGAGGACGTAGTCGCCGACCCGCGCGTCGACGCCGATCTCGGTGAGCGGCGCCCGGTAGCGCGGTTCCTCGTTGTGGCCGGCGAAGATCTCCGCGAGGCGGTAGCGGCCCGCGGCGGCGTCGAGCTCGAAGACCGCGCCGGGCAGGGCGACCGGCGGGCGGGGGGGGGGGGGCCCGGCGCCGCCCGCGCGGTAGGCGGGGCTGGCGGCCGGCTTCGCCCCCACCCCCCCCCTGGCGCAGGTCCGCGCGGGCGGGCGGGGGTCTCCCAGTCGCCGCCCGCGATGTAGGCGTGGCTGACGCTCAGCTCCGCCACCATCTCACCGATGACGTAGTTCAGGTCGGAGCGGTGCGCGACGTGCTCCAGCAGGGGTCGGTAGCGGTCGCGCAGCGCCTCCCAGTCGTAGCCGTGCATGTTCTCGACGTAGAAGAAGTCGCGGAAGCGCCGCCAGACCTCGTCGAAGATCTGCGCCCACTCCTCCGCCGGCACGCGGTCGACCATCAGCCCGCGCGTCGAGACCGACGTTGCGTCGCCGCCGCCCGCCGGGTAGACGTTCCAGGTGCTCCCCTCGCGGACGAGCACCTTCTCGCCGTCGCGCGAGACGGCGTAGCCGCCGATGCCGTCGGCGATGGTCTTCGTCTCGCGGTCCTCGAACGTGAAGCGCTGGAGCGCCGGACGCACGTCGCCGCCCCGGCCGTAGTACTGCGCGCCGCCGCGGATGAAGAAGACGCCGTCGTCCGCGCCGCTCAGCCCGACGTAGTTGTCGAACGTCACGGGCAGGCGCACCACGCGGCGGGAGAGCCCCTCGAAGTCGATGCCGATCGGGCCCTCGCCGTCGCCTCCTTCGTCCGCGTCGTCCCCGCCGTCGCCGGACCCACCGTCGTCCGCGGACCCATCGCCGCCGGCGCCCTCGTCATCCTCTTCGGCCAGCTCCACCTCGTCGCTCTCGGGCGGCAATGGATGGGGCACGTCCTTGCGGAGCGCCAGGGCATAGATGCCGGTCTCGCGGTCGACCAGGTAGTTCCACTCGAACGAACCGAGCTGCGGCGCGAACTGCCGGTCCGAGAGGTAGTAGAGGAAGTCACCGTCGGGGTCCCAGGCCGGGTTCCACTCGTGGAAGAGGTCGTCCGTGATCCGGTGCAGCTCGCGGTCGGCGAGGCTCCAGACCCAGATGGAGCTGAACTCGGTCGGGTCGGTCATCGAGAACGCGAGATGGCCGCCGCGGGGCGACCAGACGTAGTCCCGCAGCGCTCCGCGGGCCTCGTCGGCCACGTCGATGACCTCCTTGGACTCCACGTCAAGCACGTAGAGCCTGCCGTCCTTGTCGCCGAACGCCAGGTGCGCCCCCGTCGGCGACCACTCGGGCGCGTAGCGCATCGCCTGCCCGCCGCTCGTGAGCTGCTCCGGCTCCCCCGAGCCGTCCTGGGCGATCAGGTAGATCTCGTCCTCCCCCGTCGCGTCCGAGACGTAGGCGATGCGGCGGCCGTCCGGCGACCAGCGCGCCCACTTGTCGTGCGCGGACGAGCTGCGCGTCAGGTTGCGCGTCGGTCCGTTTGCGATCGGGGCCGTGAAGACGTCGCCGCGCGCCACGAACAGCGCCCGCTCCCCACCGGGGCTGAGCTCGGCGTCTTCGATCAGGCCGGACGCCGCAACCCGCGACGGCCGCGTCGCCAGGCCGTCGTCCGGCACCGTGACTGCAATCGGACGCGACGTCCCGGCGTCGATCGTGTAGATCTGCAGCTCTCCGTTCAGCTCGTAGACGATGCGGTTCGCGCCGTCGTCGCCCGGCCAGCGGACGTCCCACGTGTCGCTGTCGGTGAGCTGCGTCGTCCCGCGCGAGGCGAGGTCGTAGCGGTAGAGATTCAGCGTTCCGTCGCGGTCCGAGGTGAAGTAGATGGCGTTGCCGATCCACATCGGGTCGCGGTCGGCGCGCCGGTGGGTGGTGACGCGCTCCACGACGTGCGTCTCGCGGTCGAAGATGTAGAGCTCCTGCGCCCAGCCACCCTCGTAGCGCTTCCAGGTGCGGAAGTCGCGGAACAGCGGCGAGTAGACGACGCGCGAGCCGTCCGGCGACAGGTCCCCGGCGCCGGACTCGGGCATCGGCAGCGGCACGGGGAGCCCGCCGTCGAGCGACGCCAGAAACAGCCGGCTGTCGGAAAGGTCGGTGCTGTAGCGGAGCGACCGGAACAGCACCGCCCGCCCGTCGGGAGACCAGTCGTAGACCTGGTTGTCGTAGCCCCAGCGCGGCGCCAGCGGACCGCGCGCCGGATAGTAGGTGAGCTGCCGCGGCACCCCGCCCGAGGCCGGGATCACGTAGACCTGCTCGTCGCCGTCGTACTGCCCCGTGAACGCGATGCGCGACCCGTCGGGCGAGAAGCGCGGGAACAGCTCCAGCCCCGGATGCGCCGTCAGCCGCGTGGCCGGCCCCCCGTCCGTCGACGCCGTCCAGAGGTCGCCGGCGTAGGTGAAGACCACCCGGTCGCCGTGGATGTCCGGAAAGCGCAGCAGCTTCGTCTGCGCCGCCGCCGGCACCGCCGCGGCCGCGATAACGATGACCAGGGCGACGGCACCCGCCGCCAGCCCGTTGATGATTCGTCGGAGCATCTCTCCTCCTCGGTCTCGTTCGTCCGCATCTCTCGCGAAGGGCGAGACGCCTAGCGGCCCTCGTAGATGAGACGCACGATGCCCTCTACCCGGTTCGCCGGCGCCTGGAAGTCGCTGAACTCCTCGGGCACCGAGTAGGCGGCCACCGTCTCCTCGACGCGGCGGCCCGCCGCCGCCCCCGCCCGGGCCCGGCTCGCCAGGTCGTTGTAGAAGGCGGCATAGTCCACGAAGTCGTCCCAGGTCAGCGGATCGTCGGCGTGCCCCGGAATGATGATGTCGACGCCGTCGATGCCTTCGATCGCCTTCTGCAGCGTCGCGCCGAACGCGGTGGCGCTGCCGTTCGTGTTGTCGGCATCGACGAAGGGGAGCCCCTTGCGCGCCATCAGGTCGCCCGTGTGCATCGCGCGGGCGGCCCGGAAGACGACGAACGTGTCGCCGTCGGTGTGGCCCCGTCCGAAGTGGTACAGCTCGATCCGGTCCGGCCCCCGGAACAGCGACATCCGGCTCCCGAACGTCGTCCCGGGCAGGTAGCGGCGGTTGTCGCCGGTGAACGCCTCGCAGTTCTTGATCGAGCCGCCCTCGAACCCGGCCCCGTCGTCGCAGTCCGCGCTCGCCATGTGCGCCGCGGTGTTCTCGTGGGCCACGAAGTCGACCGTGTCGGGGAACTCCGTGTTCGCGCCGCTGTGGTCCCAGTGCGTGTGCGTGTTGATGATGGTCGTCACCGGCTGGTCGGTGATCCGCCGCACCGCGGCCAGGATGTCCTCGCCGTAGCCGCGGATCTTGGTGTCGACCAGCACGACGCCCGACGCCGTCACGAACACCGCGGTGTTCCCTCCGGTGCGCATCCCCTGCTCCGCGGGATCGGACGTCAGGACGTACAGGTTGTCCGCGACCTCCAGCGGACGGATGCGGAAGCGGTCCTGCCGCGCCTCGTTGGCCACGACAGCCACCAGGACGCCGGCCGCCGTCAACGTCGCCAGACACGCCGTGCGTCTCATGTCGAGCCTCCCCAAGCCGCCGGGCGCGCCGGACCCGTTCGGCCCGTCGTCCCCAGGCAGTGCTGCTACGTTCTCCGCCCTGATCTTCGGCGGTGGCGCTACCGACAGTTCACGCCACCGCAACGCCACAAGGCGTCAACGGACGGAGCCAAGTGGCGCGCCCTCGGGCGCTCCCCTGGCCGTCTCGACAACACTTCCCTCACCGGGCACTTGCGATGAAGCCCACTCCGGCAAGCTGCCGGCAAGTGACTCGACCAACCCGATCCGCTGCTCTTCCGAAAGTGCGTCAACGTCTGCCATGTCCAGTCGCGCTCCAGTAATGTCGGCAACGACCGTCGCGTCGAACGCGTGCCGCAGATCCATCGAATACTGCCCCTTGACCGACGGCAACGGCAACAGTCCGCCCACGCGAAAGCGAAACCGAATCCCCAAGTCAAGAAGTCGCCCGTACAGCAGGTCTGCAAATCCACGGGACGAGCCGTCATATATCGTAACGTGCGGACGGAAGCCGAAATCTCTCTTCAACCAGACTTCCCGCAGTTTCCTGGATCGGCAACTGATGAAGACCGTATTCTGATCACCGTCGAAGAACGAGCCCACGCCGTCGGTCACGATTTCCGTATCACGGATCTTTCGATCCAGACCGCGGACATCGTACGTCTGACGGTACGGGCCCCTCACCGTGATGTGCGCCCTGTTCTTTTCGTGCGGATTCGCGATGAGCCGCATGGCGTCGAACGCGGCCTGAAGCCGTTTGTCACGGAAATAGACGACGTAGAAGACTCGCTTCGACATCCTTCTCACACCACCAGAAACCTCATGGTGTCCGTCTCCGCCGTCACCTCACAGAGGAGTCGATACATCTGGGTACCAAACTCCCGTCCCCTTCGAAATGCGTCGTCTCTGGTCACTGAATCCGAAATCCAGCCGACGATATCATCCTTCCCCCGTGCGGTCTCTTGGAGAAACCAAGCGTACGCCCGCTTGATCTCCTTCACCCGCTCTCTCGTTTCCGGCACCTCTTCAGCAACTCGGTCGAGACGGTCGAGCGGAGTAAGCCGGGGCATTCTCGACAGTTCTTCAGGGCTCACAGAATCTCGTTTGACCGAGAGCAGGACGACCGCGGAATGACAAGTGAGTAATCGACTGAACCTGAGCTTCAGGTTCTTGAGGTCCCTCCTGTGGCGTCCGTCCGGATCTTCCTCGGCGAGATTCCTTCGGTACTCGTAATTCAGGCACAACGTTCGCCAGAACCGCATGATGTCGTTCGTCAAGAACAGAGGACGGAACGATGCCTCGTGGTCGCGGTAATCACGCCAGTAACTGTCAATGATCTCCTTCAGAATCCTTTCATAGAGAGCCTCGTTGAATAGAGGCTGGCTCTCGAGCAGCAGGAGCATGCGAGCCGTAAAGTAGTTCCTGAAGTCGTCGTCCGGTCCGCCGATTGCCCCGCGGATGTCGTCGAGATAGTGGATCGTGAGGTATTCCCCATCGTTCGAAAACTCCGGGAAACCCAAATCCTGTACAGTACGAATGAGGTCGGCGTCCAGAAGTGTCTTCCGGATCCACGGGATCGAGTCCGAGTTGCAGGATCCTCGGTGGACGAAGAACAGATCCAGATCGGAGTATTCCGACGCCTCCAGTCGACCAAAGGAGCCGGTGACGTAGATGCACAGCCTCGGGAACTCGCCTCCCTTGACGATTCCCTCGACTCTGGAATGCACCTCGTCGAGTCGGCTCTTGGAGTAGTCGCGTCGCGACGACAGCGGGTCGAGAGAATCGCTCACACCAACGTCTCCAGCACTGAGTTCACCCCTCCCTCCGGGACGCGCGGTCGCCCTTGGTTCTACTTCCGGAGCGTGCGGTCCACGTAGGCGCGGACGGCGTCCTGCACGCGCGTGGACATCCAGGCCTCCAAGACCTCCCCGTCGACGGACCGCGTGTACTGCACGACGCGGTCCCGGCTGGGCTGCCGGATGGTGCGCTTGGTCAGGGCGAACGAGGCGGGCGGCAGCGAGCCCAGATGCGCGGCCATCTCCACGGCGCGGTCGACGAGCGTCTCCGGCGGCGCGAGCTCGTCCACGAAGCCGTTGGCCAGCGCTTCGTCCGGCGTGCAAGTCAGCCCGCGGTAGACGACGGACTGCAGCCGGTGCCCGGGCACGATCAGCCGCAGGATCTCCATTGCCATGGTCGGGAAGGGGACGCCGATCGAGAGCTCCGGCGTCCCGATGCGCCCCGTGCCCGCCGCCATGACGCGGTAGTCGCAGGCGCACGCCAGGATGCAGCCGCCGGCGATGGCGTGCCCGTTGACCGCGGCGATCAGCGGCTTGGGGAACGTGAACGTCTTGAAGAACGCGTCGCCGAGGAGCGGCAGGAACGCCTGAACGTAGTCGCGGCCGCCCTCCGTCAGGCGCCGCAGATCGACGCCGGCCGAGAAGACGGTGCCGGTGCCGGTCAGGACGACCGCCGCCGTGTCCGCCTGCTCCAGCCGCGCCAGCTCCGCCACCCAGCCGCGCATCAAATCCGTATCGAAAGCATTGACCTTGCCGTGCTCCAGCCGAATCACCGTAACGCCGTCGCGGGTCTCCGTCGTGATCATTCAGTTCTCCTCCGCCGCCCGACTCAGGTCAGTCACCCTCGTCACCGACGATCACCACCAACTATACGCACGGCCTTCATCGCCCGGGTGACGACGCGCTGCGACAGTTCGTCGCGATTCATTCGACGCGCAGCGCCTCCATCGGATCGACGCGCGTCGCCCTGCGTGCCGGGAGCCAGCAGGCGACGAGCGCCACGCCGACCAGCAGGAACGGCGCGGCCACGAAGGTCAGCGCGTCGCGCGCGGTGACGCCGACCAGAAAGCTCTCGATCAGGCGGCTCGACACGAAGGCCCCGAGGATGCCGGCTGCGGCGCCCGCCGCCACCAGCACCGCGCCCTGTCGGACCACGAGCGCCAGGATGTCGCCGCGCCGGGCGCCCAGCGCCATGCGGACGCCGATCTCGCGCCGCCGCTGCGCCACCGTGTAGCTGAGCAGGGCGTAGACGCCGAACGCGGCCAGGAACAGCGCGAGGGCCGCGAAGCCGCCGACGAGGACGGCGTAGAAGCGCGGCTGCGCGATGACCGCCGACAGGCGGGCGTCCATCGTCCTCACGTCCTCCAACGTCGCCCGCGGGTGTGCGCCCGTCACGACCTCGCGGAGGAACGGTACGAGGGCGAGCGGGTCGCCGCCGGTCCGCACGCTGACGAACGGCGCGTTGAACAGCGGAACGGGCGCGCGATCGAGCTGTCGGACCGACAGGTATGCCTCCGGCTGCACCTCCCCGATCGTCAGACCTCCGTGCACCACGTCCGCCACTACGCCGACGACCTCCCACGGCTCGTTGGTCCCGTCGGGTCCCGAGAGCAGCAACCGCTGACCGAGGGCCGGCTCCGTGCCGAAGGCCTCGCGGACCAGGGCCTCGTTGACCACGAGCACTCTCGGGCTACCGGCAGCGTCGAGACGCGTGAGGAGGCGTCCGGCGCGCAGCCGCAACCGCAAGACGTCGAAGTAGCCGGGGCTCACGAACCGCACCTCCATCCGCGGCGCGTCCCGCGGATCGCTCGGTGCGGGACGACCGTCGACGTGCACCTGGGTCCAACTTGCCCCGCCACCGGCGAGGGGAACGTCAGACGACAGCCCGACCGCGAGCGCCGAGGGAAGAGCGGAGACGCGGGTCATGCCGTCGAGCAAGGATGCGTGGAAGCGTCGATTGACGTCCTCGATCGCGTTCCGCGCTTCCTGCGTCATCACGCCCCCCGTGAGTCGCACATCGGGGTTGCGGGTGCGCGCGGTGATCACGTTCGCGGCGTCGTATCCTCGATCCGCGACGACGAGCGTCACGAAACTGCGGAGCAGCAAGCCGGCCCCCACCTGCAGCATCAGCGCCAACGCCACCTGCGAGGCGGCGAGTGCCGCGCGTGACCGGTTTGCCCGCAGCAGCCGGAATCCATCCGCCGCCCGCGCGCCTCCCTCGTTGAGGACGCGGACGATCTGCACCCGGGGCCATTGGAGCGCCGGGACAGCACCGAACGCAAGGCCGACGAGGACGGACAGCCCGAGCGTGAACGCGAACACTGCGCCGTCGATACCCACATCGTCGAGCCGGGCGACGTTGCCCGGGACCAGCACCGGCACGGAACGGAGGACGCCGGCGGCCGCCGCCAGACCGAGCGCGCCGCCGCCCAGACCCAGAATCACGCTCTCGGTCAGGAGCTGCCGCACCAGACGCCGGCGCGGAGCCCCGAGCGCCACCGAGACCGCCAGCTCCTGCTGGCGCGCCACCCCGCGGGCGAGGACGAGCCCGGCGACGTTGATGCAGGCGATGAGCAGCACGAGAGCAGTTGCGCCGCTGAGCGCCGCCAGCGCCGGCCGGTACTGAGCGGTCATCTGCTCCTGCAGCGGAATCACCCGCGTGTCGAAGGCCGGTGCGTCCCCCGCTGCCGGGTCTCGACCCCGCCCCCTCCGGTAGATGGGATCGTCCCTCTCCACGACGGTCCGGACCTCGGCGGCGGCTTGCTCGGGCGAGACGCCCTCGCGGAGACGTCCGAGCACGGACGCCATGAAGACGACTGTGGTCAGAGTACGCTCGCCGTCCGGGCCGGACGACGTCGGCTGGTTGAACGCCGGCAGCACGAGGGGAGTCCAGATCTGCGCGTCAGGGCCCGGAAAGTGGAATCCCTCGGCGAGGACTCCGACTACGGTGCGCGGTCCACCGTCGAGATCGAGAACCGTCCCGACGATCCGGGGATCGGCTCCGAACCGGGCAACCCAGGTAGCGTAGCTCAGCAGCACTACCTGATCGGTGCCCTCCCGGGCCTCCTCCTCCGTGAACAGCCGTCCGAGATGCGGCGTTGCCCGGAGCAGCGGGAACAACGCCGGGGAAACTGCCGCACCCCCCAACGTAGCGCTTCCGTCCCGCCCCGTCCACTCCGCCGAGACGGGGCGGTAGGCAGCGAGCTGCTCGAACGATTCGGCCCCCTCCCGGAGCAACTCCATCGTGTGGCTGGCCAGGAAGAGCGACGAGCTCGTCGACCCTGCAAACGATTGCCCGACGCGAACGATGGCGTCGGAATCGGGATAGGGCAGCGGCCTGAGAACGAGAGCGTGGACGACGGCGAACATCGACGCGTTGGCCCCGATACCGAGGGCGAGGGTGGTCAGCGCAGCGAGCGTGACCCCCCCCTCCCGGACGAGGGCGCGGATGGCGCGGCGGACGTCGCGCAGAAGCGTATCCATGCCTGCCCCGGGTATCTCCGGCAGCCTCCGGGCCCCGCGGGCCGCTACTCCGCGCGCAGCGCCCCGAGGAGAGGCGACCGCACGGCGGCGACGGTGGCCGCGAGCGAAGCGGTCAACCCGGTGGCGACGACCACCAGGAGCAGGCCGCCGAGCGAGAGCAGCGGGACGCCGCCTCCCCGCTCCAGCCACGCCGGGGCGATGGCGACGATGGCGCAGCCCGTCCCGGCCGCCAGCCCGGCGAAGAGGAGGAAGGCGTTCTCGGCCAGGACCATGAGTGAGAGGTGCCGGGCGTTGTAGCCCACGGCGCGCATCAGGGCGAGCTCGCGGCGGCGCTCCAGAACGTTGCGCAGCAGCACGGCGCCCAGCCCGAAGGTCCCGAGGATGAGGCCCAGCCCGCCGAGCGTCTGGAAGGTCGCCAGGTAGGTGTTCTCGACGCGGTGGAACGCCGCCAGGCGCTCGCCGGCGGAGACGACGTCGAACCCGAAGTCGACGAGGCGGTCCTCGAGGGCGGCGCTCACGTCGGCCATCCGCGCCGGCGGGGCGTCGATGAGGAAGAACCGGTAACCGTCGTAGTCGGGGAACACCCGCTCGAAGTGCGACTCGCTGATCAACAGCTCGCGCTGGAAGATGCTGTCCGACAGCGCGCCGACGATGCGCAGCGTGATCGGGCGGTCGGTGTCCCGGTTCAGCACGAAGTCGTCGCCGATCCCGATGTGGAGCGCGTAGTTCAGCGAGGTCGAGTCGGCGATGGCCGGGATCGCCCCGTCTGCGAACTCGCGGTCGAGCAGCAGCCAGGGGTTGGCCTCCTCCTCCGGCGTCTCCGCGGCCGTTGCGCCGAACGCGAAGCGCCCCTCGGCCACGAACGCAGGCGTCGGCGCGAGCACCCGGGGGTCCTTCGCCTGGTAGAGGTTCAGGCAGCTCGCGTCCTCGCCCGGGCGGAGGCGGAAGCGCTCGAGCGTCACGCCGGCCAGCGCCTCGCCCTCCTCGAAGAGGTCGGCGACGAACAGCTCGTCCTGCCCCTCGACCGTCGACGGGTCGTGCACGATAGGCAGCAGCGTGTCGGCCAGCAGCGTGTATCCCCCCGTGCCGCTGGCGCGGTCGAGCACGTTGCCGCCCCCTTCGCGGCGGAAGGCGTCCACCGCGACGATGATGAACGCGGCCGACGCGATGAGCGCGATGCACAGCACGCTGCGGCCCGGCCGGTACGAGGCGTTGCGGAAGCCGACCCGCGGCACGGACCACTGCTCGTGCACCGCAGCGCTCGGGCGGCCTCCGATCCAGGCCCAGGCGAAGACCAGCATGGCGACCAGCAGCAGCAGGCCGCCGCCGAAAAAGCCCTCGGTCGCGCCGATCAAACCCGCCGACGCCAGACCGACCGCCGCCGCGCCGCCCCCCAGCAGGCCGAGCCCGATCCGCCACGCCCGCGCCCCGGGCGGCGGCGCCTCCGACTCCGACGCCGCGGGAAGGCCGGTCACCTCGGCCACCGCTCCGGTAAGCAGGCTGCGCGGCGAGGCCGGGGCCAGAGCACGAAGCGTCCAGCCGATGGAGCCGAAGGCCGCCAGCACGCCGCCCGCCGCACCCGCGGCGAGCATCGCGGGCGAGACGGCGAGGGCCAGCCGCGTCGTCCCGACGGCATCGACCCACCAGGTGCGGAGCCCCCACATGACGAGCTCGGCGTACCCGATCGCGCCCAGCACCCCGACGGCGCTCCCGGCGGCGGCCAGAACGAACGCCTCGCTCAGGAACACGCGGCGGATGGCGGCGGCGGGGTACCCGGCCGCGCGCAGCAGACCAATCTCGCGCAGGCGCTGCTCGACGCCGAGCCGGAAGAACAGGCTCGCCAGCAGCAGCGCCGAGACGACGAGGAAGAAGCTGAAGTAGATGAAGTACAGGCCGAAGTCGGTGACGCCGGCCGACGCCTCTACCGCCAGGGCGCGCGCCGGGTACACGACGAACCCGATCGCGAGCGGATCGAGCGCCGACCGGAAGGCGCCGCGCAGATCGGCCGCCAGCGCCTCCACGTCCGCGCCCGGAGCAGCAGTCCCGGCCGGGGCGCCCGTCCCCGCCGGAGCGACCACCGAGCCCGGAGCACTCGCACCGCCGGGGACGCCCGCCGCGGCCGGATGCAGCCGGATCGAGGTCACCTCCCCCCACCGCGACCCCCGCCCGCGCCCGCCCCCCCCGCGCCGCGGGCCCCGCCCGCCGCGGCCGGATGCAGCCGGATCGAGGTCACCTCCCCCCACCGCGACCCCCACAGGCGCTGGCCGACCGCGAGCGGGATGAACGCCTTGGGCGTGGTGCGATGATCGTCCCAGTACTCCTCGTCCGCGGGCCGGATCAGGTCCAGGTCGATGTCGAACGGCGGATCCCAGTCGGTGACGTCCGTCGCCTCGGTGATGCCGGGGTAGTCGGGCGCCAGGTCGCGGTCGTCGGCCGCGCCGGCGATCGGCACGACGTCGGCGATGCGGAACGCCGCCTCGTGCGTGGCGAGCCGCCCCTCGTCCTCCCAGACGTAGTACTCGAGCGTCAGCGTGTCGCCGGCGGAAGCCTCGAGGTCATCCGCCGCCCAGCGGTTCAGGACCATCGGCGCCGCAGCGTCGGCTTCTCCAGCCCCGCCGGCCTCGTCCGCGGCGGCGCCGGCCCCGACTCCAGCCGTGCCGGTCTCGCCCACGGCGGAGCCGGTCTCGCCCGTTACGCCGACAGCCTCGTCCTGCGTGCCGGCGCTCGCCCGCGACGCGACGTCGCTTACGACGTCGAGGGCGCGCGCGGTCACCAGCGAGTACGGCGTCAGCCGATCGCCGACGCGCAGAGCGTTGGCCAGATAGGTGAGCACCGGCTCCACCCGCAGGCCGAGCGTGCCGGCGACCGACTCCGCCGCGGCCACCGTCTCGTCATTGAGGAGCCCCGCCGCCGACTCGATGCTGACCGCGTCGTGCGCAGGAAGCGCGCGCGCGCGCAGCCCGAGGTCGTCGAGGGTTGCCGCCGTGCGCACGGCCGCCTCCGCCGTCGCCAGCCGAGCGGCAGCCGCCGCCGGCGCCTCCGACGATCCGGCCACCGCCGCCAGCAGCAACGTGTTGACGCGGCCCTCCTGCTCCAGGTCGCGCTGAAGCCGCCCGAGCGACACGAACACCGAGCGCGCCAGCCCCTGCTGCGGCCGGAACGAGAACTCGCCCAGCTCGGCCGGAGGCAGTACGCGGTTCACGCCGAGGCGCAGGGTCCGGCCGACGTCGTCGCGACGTCCATGGAGGGAGCTGATCGGGACGTCGGACGGCTTCTCCACGCGGACCAGCAGCGCATCTCCGTCGGCCGCGCCCAGCTCGTCCGCCAGCCCCTCGCTGACGAGGACGTCGTTGCGGCCCAGCTCCCGGGGCGCGGCGTCGAGCCCGTGGAACTCCCAGAAGCGATGGTCCACCCCGTAGACCTGAATGCCCGACGCGCGCCGGCCGCTCGCCTGGTGGGTGACGAACCCCTCGACTGCGACGATGGGGGCAGCGCCGCCGAACGCGGATCCCATCCCCTCCGCCTGCATCAGCTCGCCGGCCAGTTCCTCGCGGACGAAGCCGAGGCTGGTCACCACCTGGTCGATGGCGCCCAGCCGCTCGAGCGCCAGCACGCGCAGGCTCGACCGGACCGACGAGCCGACCAGGAGCGCCCCGGCCAGCACGGCCACCGCGACCGCGACGCCGACGACGACGGCCAGGTTGGTGGGCCAGAAGTGAACGATGTTGCGCCGGACGAGACCGTCGAGCGTCATGCGGGCACCTCTTCGCCGAACGCGCGGCCAGGCCGTTTGCGGCCGGTCCGCGCGCGGCCGGTCGGGATCATGCCGCTGCGAGCCGCTGGTTCTCCAGGCGATACCGCGTGGGGCAGCGCGCCGCCAGCGCGGCGTTGTGCGTCACGATGAGCAGGATGTTGCGGTGGGTCTCGTGGAGCGTGAACAGCAGCGACCCGACCGCCTCCGCCGACGCCGGGTCGAGGTTGCCGGTCGGCTCGTCGCACAGAACGAGCGGCGGCTCCCGGATCAGGGCCCGCGCCAGCGCCACCCGCTGCCGCTCGCCGCCCGACAGCTCCGCCGGCCGATGGTCGAGCCGGTGCTGCAAACCGACCTGCTCGAGCAGCGCCTCCGCCCGATTGCGGACCGCGGCATCGGGCTCGCCCACGAGCGTCGGCACGAGCACGTTCTCGAGGACCGTGCACTGCGGCAACAGCAGGTGGTCCTGGAAGACGAAGCCGACCCGCGAGTTGCGGAAGGCGGCCAGCTCGCGCTCGCCGAGGCCGAACGGATCGGTGCCGTCCAGCGTCACCCGGCCACTCGTCGGCGGCTCGAGCGCGCCGGCAACGTAGAGCAGCGTGCTCTTGCCGCTGCCGGAGGGCCCGACGATCGACGCCGCGTCCCCGCGCTCGAGCGTGAACGAGACGTCCGAGAGGATCGGTAAAGGCCCGCTCGGGGTCGGGTACTGCTTCGCGAGGTTCGTGACTTCGAGCAAGGGGGCCGCCCCTCCCGCCCCGCGTGCCTACGAGGCCATCTGAAACGCCCGCGGCCGGAAGAGGAAGTCGACGATGTTCCCTTCGTGCGGCTGGAGCCAGTTGAGCTTGATCGTCGGAATGGGGCCGAGGTTCAGCCGATCGATGTTGCGCGCGTCCAGCAGGGCACTCTGGAACGCATCGTCGTTCGTCAGCGCCGTTGCCACCAGGGTCGGCCCGATCGCGCCCAACATCTTCTGCTGCTCGCACTCGACGACGGTCACGAAGGGAAACATGTACTCCTTCTTGGCCATCGCGACGTCGGGCGACGGGCAGTAGACGACCGTCGGCCGCACGTAGTCGCACCGCTCGCGCGACACGAGGCGGCCGTCCGCATGGTACGCGGCCGTCACCTCGTCGACGCCGTCCTCGCCGAGAGCGGCGTCGATGTCGGCCGAAATCGCCCCGGCCTGCCCCGGCACCGTGAACGCCGCGAGCGCCGCGTTGGGGTCGTCGGGGGGCAGCGGCTCGATCGGGCCGAGCCGCTCGGCCAGCGCGGCGGCGATCGCCTTGCCGTGCCGCGGCGTCCAGATGCCCGAGCAGTTGATGCAACTCCGGCCGCTGTTCACCAGCACGCTGTCGACCATCAGGTCGAGGTGGCGCTCCCAGTTGTCGGCCTCGTCGTCGCCGAGCAGGATCTTGCTGAAGCCCGGTCCGTGCACCTGCACCCCGGGGTTGCCGGCGTACTGCTCGACCGTAGCGGTGCCGCCGAAGATCAGGCTCCGCGAGCAGTTGTTGAGCACGGCGGCGCCGACGTCGCCCAGGCCCGGATAGAGCGACACCGCCTGGCGCGGCACGCCCGCCTCGAAGAACGCCTGCGTCATCCGCCACGGCGTCCACGGCTCCTGCGGCCCCGGCTTGAGCACCAGGCCGATCTGCAGCGGAATGATCGGCAGCCAGAGGCTGTGGACGCCCGGCGAGTTCGACGGCAGTACCATGCCGAGCACCGGCGTCGTCGCCTGGTAGCTCCGCATGATTCCGTCCTCCTCGCCGTAGCCGCGCGAGAGGATGTCGGGATCGAGCCGCCGCGTCAGCGAGATCAGGATCTCGTCGATGTGGTCGAGCACATAGCGCAGCTTCTCCATGTTCATGCGGCACATGTGCTCGGGGAGGCCGGTCGTCGCCGACTGCTGGCGGACGAACTCGTCGGGGGTCTGGCTCCCGTCGCCGAGCGGCAGCTCCGCGGACGAGAACAGCTCGGCCGCCTTCTTCACCGTCGCGAGCAGCTCGGCCACCGGCACCTCGCGCAACGCGGCGCGGGCGCGCGGGGCCTTGCGCAGGTCGCGCGCGACGATGCCCGGGTTGGCCTGGCTCACTTCGGCCACCGGCTCGCCGGTGTCGAAGTGCACGACCTTGTCGATATCTAGGCTCCGGTAGGGCTCGCCCCAGCGGAGCGCGGGGAAGTGAATCACGGTTCTCGTCCTACTGGCCGTCGGTGACCTCGATGCTGATCGTCGCGCAGAGACCTTCCTGCGTCCGGTGCTGATCGTCGCCGATCTGCACCGTGAGCTCGTACGCGCCGGCCGGCGCGTTCTCCAGCGTCGTCGTGCTCGAGCCGTCGCCGAAGTGCTGCCACCCCTCGCCCTGCGGGATGATGATGCCCACGTCGAGGCAGCCCGTGTTGTATCCGAGGTGGTAGTGCCCCACCCCGTCGCGCGGGGTGCCCGTCTCCTGGTCGAACCCTTCCGGGATGGCAGAGATCGGGTAGTTCTCGGCCCCGAACTCGATATCGATCACGTCCTCCGAGTGCTGCGATCCGTCCGCCGGCGACACGAAGAAGACTCGCGCCTCCTGGGCCGAGCCAGGGGCCGCGCCGACCAGCAACATGACGAGAGCCACACCGGCCACCACGCTCGACCTCATCCACACGCTGTCAATCCGCATCACTTTTCCTTTCCTTCCACGGTCCCGGCGCCGCGGTCGTCGCCCGGCGCGGGAACCATCCTGAGTCTACCCGCTGGAGTGGACCAGACCCGCCCGCAAGGACCAGTACGGATCCCCAAGCGGCCTCGCCCGCCAATCGTCGCCCGACGGCCCCGCCACCCACCCTACCAACCTTCAAGGAGTCCGCGCGGTCACGGCGCCGACTTTCCTAGACCCCGTCCGCGATCTCGATGGTGATGGTCTCGCAGAGCCCGTCGAGGGCCTCGTTCGCGTCGTTCGCCACCTGAACCGTGAGCTCGTACGTCCCGGGCTGCCGCTGCAGCGTGTACGCGTTCGAGCCGTCGTCGAAGTCCACCCGGTCGTCTCCCTCCGGGATCGCCTCGCCGGCAGGCACGCAACCCTCGTTGACACCGAGGTGGTAGTGCCCCACGCCTTCGCGCGCCGACGGCGCTTCCCCGGAAGCGGCCTCGGGCGGAGCCGAAATCGTGAGGTTCTCGATGCCGAACTCGACCTCCACGTCGTGGTCGATCGACAGGATGGCGCCGTCCTCGGGGGCGACGAAGAAGACGCGCGGCGGTCCGCTCGGCGCGGCCGCCGGCTCGGGCGCCGGTTCCGCTTCCATCTCCGCTTCGGCCATGCCGCCGGGCTCGCCGCCGCCGCAGGCGGCGAAGGCCACGAGCGGGAGAAGAAGGAGACACGCGACAGGGGTCCGGGTTCCGCGCTGCTGTTCGAGTCGCATCGGTTGAGCTCTCTGCTTGACCTGAAGAAAGTTGGTGCCCTGGGACGGACGATCCGCGCGCCCACCGTATCGTCGCCTGGCGGCTCCGCCCAGTACCCCGCCAATCCTACAGGAGTCCGCGCCGTTCTTCGGCGCAGCCCCCTAGTAGACCCCGACCGTCGTCGACGACGCCAGCGCGCTGAACGGGCGCACGCCGCTCACGCCGTCCCATGGATACTGCTCGCACGGCGGCTCGCGCTCGCCCTCGTCGCGCTCGAGGAAGCGCGGCACGAAGAACTCGCGCGTGAGGGTGGTCAGCATCACCCGGCCGGTCTCGCCGTAGCCGACGACGCGCTCGGCGTCATCCGCATCGACCACCTGCAGCACGGCGCGGGGCTGCGGGGCGTGGTACGTGATCTTGTAGCCCTCGGCCGGCCCGCTCGGCGGGCTCGCGGCCAACCCCATCAGCGTGTTGCCGTAGGTCGGCGTCATGTAGACGCCGTCGAGCAGCTCCTCGTTCGCGAAGCGGTTCCACTGCGGCGTGAACTCCGTGCCGCCGGCGAAGATGCCGGTGATGCCGGTCTCCTTGATGCTCGAGCCCTCTTCTTCCAGCCGGTTGGCGAGCGCCTCGATCAGCTTCGGCGTCGAGAAGAGGCACTTGATGTCGTGGCCGGCCGAGAGCACCGTCAGCGCCTGGTCGATCACGTGGGCCTGGTAGGCCTTCAGGTGATCCATCCAGCCCTTCTTGATCAACTTGATGACCCAGCGCGGGTCGAGGTCGACGCAGAAGCAGATACCGCCGCGGTGCTGCGCCAGGTGCTCCACCGCGAGGCGCAGCCGCCGCGGGCCGCTCGGGCCCAGCATCAGCCAGTTGGCGCCCTGCGGGAAGCACTCCTCGGGGAGCGTCTCGGAGAACAGCTCGTAGTCGGTGCGAAAGTCGTCGATCGCGACGCGGCTCTTGGGGATGCCGGTCGTCCCGCCGGTCTCGAAGACAAAGATCGGGCGGTCGGCGTACGCCTTCGGCACCCAGCGGCGGACGGGCCCGCCGCGCAGCCACTCGTCCTCGAAATGGCCGAACTTGTGCAGATCGTCGAAGCCATGGACCTCCGTGCGCGGATCCCAGCCCGCCTTCTCGGCCCACTGGAGCCAGAACGGACTCCCCGTGGCCGGGTCGAAGTGCCACCCGACGATTTCGCGCACCCAGGCGTCGAGCGACTCGCGCGCCGCCCCGGCCCTCCCCTCCAGATCGGTCACCAGCGTACTCATCAACCGGCGATCTTACACTAGAGAGTCCGCACCGTAGAATGGCGCGAACTCCTGCGGAGGTTGTGGGGCACCAGGCGGAGCCGTCGGACGACGCCGGTTGGGCTGGTTGCAGGCCGGAGGGGCAAATGGTCACGGCCGACTGGGCAGGAGGCGCGTGGCTGGCCGGGACGGCGGGAGACGAACGGCCGGCGCCGCGCGGGGCTCGGCACCTGCCCGCGGCGGCGGCGCACGGCGACCCGGGATGAGGAGGAACGATGAGCGCAACCGGTCGCCTCGATCGCATCTGGATCAAGCGGTTCCATCGCGGGCCGATGGACGGCGTGGAACGGGCCGCGCTGCGCGCCGGCCGCGGCCTCGACGGCAACGCGAACCAGGGTGGGCGGCGGCAGGTGACGCTGATCGCGCGCGGCCGCTGGGACCGCGTCAACGACGCCCTCGCCGACGACGTCGACCCCGCGCTCCGACGGGCCAACGTGCTGGTCTCCGGCATCGATCTGGCCCACACCCGCGGCCGGGTGCTCCGCCTGGGCGCCTGCCGCCTGCGCATCAACGGCGAGACGCGCCCCTGCGAGCGGATGGACGAGGCGTGGCCGGGCCTGCGCGCCGCGCTCGACACCGACTGGGGCGGCGGAGCCTACGCCGACGTGCTCGACGACGGCGAGATCGCGATCGGCGACCCCGTGCGCTGGGAAGCGCCCGCAAAGGCCTGAGGAGCGCGACGGGGAGCCGACACCCCCGCCGCATCTCCGCCCCCCAATCGGTCGAGGCACCGCCCCGTCCCGCATGTCCAAGCTTCGACGTCTAACGGCCGCGGCACGAACGGCCGACACTCCCGTGTGCAGGCCTCTGAGCCGGCACGGGAGGGAAGATTGCGACTGCGGCTCTGCGCGTTGGCGCTCGGCGCCCTGCTTCTGACCGGATGCGAGGCGGGCGGGTTCTCGCCCTTCAACATCCTCTCGCCGGTCAGCCCCACGCCCACGACTTCCGAGTCGACGACGCCGGCGGACGTCTCGGGGACGTGGACTGCCGTCATCAGTGCGTCGACGGACGACATCCAGGGCGGCGGCTGCGCCGGCACCGTCGCGCGGGCGATCGGGAGCAGCATCACGCGCAGCGCCACGTTCACGCTCACCCAGAACGGCGGCACCCTCCCCGCCACGCCGGTCACGATCAACGGGATCACCTGCCAGTTCCGGGGCTCGGTGACCGGCACGACGGTGAACGCGACCGTCGACGCCTGCACACCGAACTCCGTTGCGCTGGGGGTGCTCGCCGGCTGCGGCTCCGGCGCCTGGAGCCTCGCATCGCCCTCCCTCACGATGGCCGCGACGGTGAGCGGCAGCACCATCACAGGCACCCCGACGGCGAGCGGGACGGCCACCAACGGGAGCGACTCGCACCCGGTGTCGGCGACGGCGCAACTCACGATGACGCGCTAGTGTCCCCCGCCGCAAGTTCTTGACCAGTAAATCGGCTTGTGGTACGGTCGGCCCGGAAGAGAGGGCCGTGCCGAATCATTACACGCGTGAGGTGCCGGAGGTTTCGGACGCGCAGCGCGAGGA
>MKWU01002728.1_pt1 | contig 25277 bp, 31 predicted proteins | sample 809101 | NCBI WGS metagenome assembly MKWU01 (sample SAMN05860141, study PRJNA318959) | sponge metagenome | host: Aplysina aerophoba | place: Slovenia: Piran, Adriatic Sea, Gulf of Piran | collected 2013-05-07 | reverse complement strand
CGCCGCACATAGCGCCCGTGATAAGTTCTGAGCCTTCGCATAATACCGGCCATGATAACGCTCTTGCATGTATCGACCGGTCAGCATCGTGAGCTTGACCGTCTCGGACAAGTCGTTTGGGTGCGTCTGAAGACCCCGCCCCATCGCGTCGAGCAGGCTGGGTCGTATAATGGCCTTTCCAGTTCGTGCCCATGCCATTGCCCTCGACCATCAACAGGGTCGCGCCTTCCTGGGCAATAGCAAGGAGAATATGTTGGCCATCACGATGCCACGGAATAGAGACGCTTTTCACCTGCGCACCGAGTTTTTCAAAGGCGTGGGCCGATTGCTTGACGCTTTCGTCAATATCGGGCTCAGAGGCGTCTTCCCAGCCGAAGCCTTCCTGGACAACGCCGAGACGTAAGCCGTCCACTTTGCCGCTCAAGGCTTGTGTGTACGCCGCGCATGGCTGCACAGCCATGCAACCAGCCCCCCATTCTGCCCCTGTCCGAGATGTACGAGGGCGGGCTGATATTTCATAAACCGTGAAATTTCACCCCGGATGAAATATGGATAAACTGATGAAAATCCTAGTCGCCACGCACTCCATGGCCTTCGTCGCCGGCCTCCTCATCGGCGCTTTTTTGGTCTACGCGAACTGCCCCTAAAATCCCCTCAAACACCGTTCCAAAATCAGAAATTAAGGGCCGATTAAAGGCTGAAAAATGCCCCATTTAGGACCGTTTAGGCGTGAGAAATGGGATTTCACGACCATGAAATTTCATACCCCGTGAAAAGTGGTGCAAATCCGCGATATTAGGCCATTTTTGATGAAATTTTGGGGTAAAATCACGAAATTTCGCCATGAAATATTTCACGATTTCTCATGTTTCCTTCCAGAGTGGCACTCGAATTTTGGAAAAAAATGGCACTCGAATTTTGGAATTTTGCAGTCAGGGCGTCCAAACGCGCGTAGGATTTCATTATCCCGTTCATCAGGCCCTGAAACGACTCCGTATCGGCGTCAGTCAAGCTCAGGCCGTAGCCTTCGGCAATATCGACGATCTCTTCCAGTGTTGGCGGTTGTACAGGCATACGTCCTCCTTTTGATTCGAGAGATAGCGCACCCGCCGTTCCCTTGCCAAGGCGCACGAAACCACATAAGACAGGGCGCACTAAAAAAGAGACACCAGGAGGAACCGCATGGGACGTTTAGACAATAAAGTTGCCATCATCACCGGAGGCGCGGGCGGCATCGGTCTCCAGGCCGGCAGGCTGTTTGCCCAGGAAGGCGCAAAAGTCCTGTTGGTTGATTTGCACGAGGACGCGCTCAAAGAAGCCGCCCAGACCATTGGGAGCGATGCGGTGCGCTATTGCGCCGCTGATGTCACCCAGCCCGACCATACTCAGCGCTATATCCAGGCCGCGGTCGAGCAGTTCGGCGGGGTCGATATCCTGCTTGCCAACGCTGGTATTGAAGGCGAGGTCCAGCCGATTACCGACTATGCGATCGACACGTTCGATCAGGTCATGGCCGTCAATGTGCGCGGTGTGTGGTTAGGGCTCAAGTACGCCGCGCCGGAGATTGCCAAGCGGGGCGGCGGCAGCATCGTCATCACCTCTTCGGTTGCCGGCGTGCGCGGCGCAGCCGGGGTGTCGGCCTATATTGCCAGCAAACACGCCGTGATCGGCCTCATGCGCACCGCAGCCCTGGAAATGGCAGCCGAAAAGATTCGGGTCAATACGGTCAACCCGGCCCCGGTTGATACCCGGATGATGCGTTCCCTGGAAAAGGGCTTTGAGCCTGACGATCCAGGTCGAGCCAAGGAGATGGTGTCAGCTATGGTGCCGCTGCAACGCTACGCCGACCCCGTCGAGGTCGCCAGGATCATGCTCTTTCTGGCCAGCGACGAAAGCTCCTACTGTAGCGGTGGCGTGTATATGGTCGATGGCGGCATGACGGCCCGGACGTAAAGCCTGCGACTTGGGCTACCGCTCCTCATCTCGCAGGTAGGTCGTTCCGTGCGACCAAGATAGCAGGATTCGCCAGCTCAAGATGAACGCATCCGCACTCGCCCAGGCTCTACGATAGCCAGCCGTCCTGGCAAGCGGGTGAGCACCGCAGTTTGTTGGAGGAATATGTCCACCAGTTGGAGAATAAAGGCCACGGTTGCGTGACGCGGAATCGTGAGGACAACAATGCCAGCATACAAGTGGGGCGGATAGTTGCGGATATCCGCAAAATCAAAATCGACGGTGAGCAAACAGAGTTGATGCGCTCGTGCATAGGCAGCAATTTTGGAGTCTTTCGCGTCCCCGAGGCCAATATCACGCACATCGAAGGCGTCATGGCCTGCCCTCCGAAGAGACTCGCCAGTGGCCCGAGGCAGGTCCGCATCAATAAGAAACCGCACGGTGGGAGTCTATGAGGGGGGCAAAAGGTGATGTTCTTCTTGTTCGATCAGCTCGCTGGCGTAGGTCAGAGCGGCCCGCACGTCGGTTTCCGTCACTCCATACTCGTCAGCCACCTGCTCAATGGTCATCCCACCGGCCAGTCCCCCAATGAGCCGCACGACCGGAACCCGCGTGCCACGGATGACCGGCTTGCCATGCTGTACGGCTGCATCAATGCTAATGCGCTCTCTCATCTCCTCTCCCTTCAAGACGCTTTCTTTCATCGAATGGAAAAAATGCAGAAAAGTCAATCTGGACGAAAACGACTCCCGCCTGCTGATGGGTAGAGGTGCTAATCTCTCCGAAACCTACTCCCATGTTTGCGGATCAAACGGATTGACTATCCGAGCCCCGACATCTTTCACGTCGGCAATATTGCGTGTGGCAAGCGTCAGGTCATGAACCTTGGCGGTGGCGGCCAGGAGGCCATCAATGACTGACAGGGTTCGAGCAGCGTTCATCCGTCCCCACTCGTCAGCGATCACCAGATCGACAGGCAAAATTCGTCCGCTAAACCGTTCGTACACAGCCTGTAACCAATGCTCAAGAGCAAGGGCCTTGTCCGGGTCTCGGGGTCTGGCCTGCTCTATGCCTTTACGAATCTCCCCGAGGACGAGGACGCTCAGATAGATAGCGTCGCTGGTCAGCGCTGCATACCAACGGGTGACATGAGCATCGCAGCGCGTCCCCTTTCGGACCTCAGAGATAATATTAGTGTCGAGCAGGTAGTTCAGAGGTCTACCTCACGGCCCCTATCGTGTCGGCGGGACAGGTCAATACCGTCGAGTGGGGCTGAAGCGAGGAGTGCCTTCAAGTCAACGTGTGGCGCAGGATCGATAAGACGGTGCAGATGCCGGCGAAGCTGGGCCGCGCGAACAGGGTCACTCCGCAATGCCTGTGTAACTTGGCGAATCAAGGGCACATCTTCTTTTGACGTTTGCACTTCAAGGCGTACCCAGCCGCGTTCTTTCAGGCGTTGCCGATAGGCTTGCACTGCCTTTTTACGTATTGTTTGGCTTGACATATATCCGGTAATATACCCGGACATATTAGAAATGGCAATATTGGCTAAATAAAACAATGAGCCGTTCGTTACCCTCTCACACATCACCTGCTATCATACCTCCTCATGGCCAGAGCAGGAAAACGACCGGCCGAGGACGGGCAGCTGCATTTGTTCGCTCCGCCCTCTTCCTCCGACGCTCCGGCCAGTCGAGCGCAACAGGTCGGTCCCGCACCCCTCCGGCCTGACGTGGAGTCGCTGGCCGCCTCCCTGCCGGAAACGATTCGGCTCGGGACTTCTTCCTGGTCTTTCCCCGGTTGGGAAGGTTTGATCTATGACCGGTCGGCCCCACAGGCTCAACTGTCACGCAAGGGTTTGCCGTTGTATTCCCAGCATCCGCTCTTGCGGACCGTCGGGGTTGACCGTACGTATTATCGTCCAATGACTGCGGCCCAATTCGCCGACTACGCCACGCAGGTGCCGGAGACCTTCCGTTTTCTGGTCAAGGCGCATGAATACTGCACGCTGGCCGGCTTTGGCGATCATCCTCGGTATGGCACGCGGCGCGGGCAGCCCAACAGCCTGTTTCTCGACTCCCACTACGCGACCCAGGAAGTCGTCGGGCCGTTCACGGACGGGCTCAAAGACAAAGCCGGCCCCCTGCTCTTCCAATTCTCTCCCCAGGACCATACCAGCCTCGCCGGGCCGGACTCTTTTGTCGAGCGGTTGTATCAGTTTTTGGATCGGCTGCCCCGCGGCCCGGTTTATGCGGTCGAGCTTCGGAACATCGCACTCTTTACCCCTGAGTATGTCGATGCCCTGTCCGCGGTCGGCGCCTGTCATTGCCTGAATGGTCACCCCAGCATGCCGACGGTTCGCGAGCAGGCCGCCCTGGTTCAACCGGAACGGAGTCAGGCGCTTGTCATCCGCTGGATGCAGGCGCGCCATCTGAGCTACCAGGCCGCAAAACAAAAATACGCACCGTTTAACCAGATCGTCGATGCAGACCCCACATCGCGCGCGGCCATTGCCGAACTGTGCCTCGCCAGTAGTATCCGACGGCAGCCAAGCTATGTGATTGTGAACAATAAAGCCGAGGGCTGCGCGCCGCTGTCTATTTTTCAACTGGCGCAGCAGATTGGAGAAACGAAGAAATAGGGCCGGCCGCGACGCACTCAGCCGATGAGCGCGGATGCGCCGTCCCATATCAGCAACAGACCAAACAGGAGGAGGGCGATTCCGCTCAATCGCAGGGCTATCCGATAGCCAGTCCCTTGCAGACGCGCCCGTCCGCCGTGAACAAGCACGGCAATCAGGACTTTCGAGCCGACCAGACAGCCGTAGAAGCCGAACAGGAAGGCAACAATCGGGAACCAGGCATCATGACGAGCATTGTCCGTGACGAGCGGCCCCCCAACCGTCAGCCAAAAGATATACGGATGGGGATTCAGCAGGTTGACCAGCAGACCTTTACGGAAACTCAGCCACACGCTCCCCGCTCCTTCCTCCGCCATCCTCATGGGTGCCGGCGTCCGCAGGGTCTCTCCCCCGAGGAAGCACACATAGCACCCACCGATGAGGCTGAGGACCGAAAAGCTCGCAGGCGGGAGTTGACTCAGCACCAGGAGCACGAGGCCGACGACCAGCACGTCAGCAACCGGCGGAGCCAGGGCCACACACGCCCCGCTCTTCCAGCCGTTGCGCAAGCTCTCATGAATCACCAGACTGGACAGCGGGCCTGGTGTGATGCCGGCCCCGAGTCCGAGGCTGATAGCAAAGAGAAAGGTTTGCCAGGTCGTCATTCCGCTGCTCTTCTCTTGCGCTGTTTTTTCACCCAAGTCCGCATGATAGAAAAGAGCAAACGTCCCCAGCTTTGTCTGATTGATGGAGGGGACGTTTACTCTTTTGCGCCCCAAGAGGAGGTCGCTGTATGGCCGAGGGTCACACTCAGCACCAGCATCATCACGATCACCACGGTCCGCATTTTCGATTCTGCCCGAAGTGTGGCGGGACGTTAAGCCGCCAACTGCTCAAGCCCAACGAACCCAAACGGCTGGTCTGCGGGAGTTGCACGTTCATCTTCTATGACGATCCCAAAGTCGCGGCCTGCACCATTCCAGTCATACAGGGCAAGATTCTCCTGCTGCAACGCGGGATTGAGCCCGGCTATGGCAAATGGGTCTTTCCCGGTGGCTTCCTGGATCGAGGCGAGCGCGTCGAAGACGCTGCCATTCGCGAGACCATGGAAGAGACCGGTCTCACTGTGGAAGTTGGCCATCTTCTCAACGCCTACTCCTACCCCGGCTATCCGGTCGTGGTGCTGGTGTATCCGGCAACCGTGCTGGCCGGCGAGCCCCAGGCCCTGGACGAAACGCTGGCCGTCAAGCTCTTTGCCCCGGCCGATATCCCCTGGTCGGAACTGGCCTTTCCCAGCACGACAGACGCGCTGACCGAGTATCTCTCACGAGTTGAGAAGTCACACCCATCCTAACGCCAGCCCAACTTTTTTTACTGCCGCTTTTCTGTTAGGGTGTCGCAAATTTTTCAGGAGGACATGAATGGCAGAGGAACAACTATCCGCCGAAGAGGAATTAAAAAAAGCAACCTGGAGCTATATTGGCGTAGGCGTATTATGGCTCTCGCTGATCATATCGGGCATGGCGCTTGAGCGCCTGGATCTGACCAGCGGGTTTCTCACCAGCATTCTGCCGGGTGCCGTCAACACCCTGCGGGCCGACAATGCCTCACTCAACGAACAGGTACGCGAGCTAAAAGATTCCAAGCAACGCCTGGACGGCCTGATTGGCCGCGAGCGGGCGACGGCAGAAGCGCTGGATTATTGCCAGGCCGAGAACAGAGAGATTAACGCCGAGTTGAAAACGCTCAGGGCGAGTGCGCCGGCCGCGGCGGCAAACTGATACGCTTGCCGGGCGTCTTCTGAGCCATTTATATCTTGCCGTCACAGGAGGGGCGTCTGACCGGACGCCCCTCTTCTTTGTCAGGCAGCAGTTGTGAGCAAGACCGACTACTGCCAGGCGTGTTGACGCTGGATAAATTCCGTCACCACATCAACCGTGGTCTGGGCTAACTCGATATTAAACAGATGGCTGGCATTCGACAGAATGGTCAGGTCGGCGTTGGGAATCCGCTGGGCCAGGGTAACGGAGTTCTCCGGCGGAACCAGGCCGTCCTCTTTGCCGGTCACCACCAGCGTTGGCGTGCTGATATTCGGCAACCTTTCATATGTATCATGCCCCTGAATCGCGGCCATCTGGTTGATCATACCGTGCTTGGGTGTCGGGTGTCGGCTGGAGAGTTGGTTGAGTTCGAGCAGGGTGCTCATATGCTTTTGTATAAACCATGGAGTGACGGCGACCTTGGTCATGGCTAAGGCCGCTTGTTCCACGTCGAAGTCGGCAATATTGTTCAGCATGTCCAGCACTTCAGGGTCTTGCGACAACAGCGTTTTTTCTCCGCCGCAGTTGGTGCAGCCCAGGATCAGGCTTTTGACCCGCTGCGGATGACGCAGCGCAAACTCCTGGGCAATCATGCCGCCCATCGAGATGCCGAAAACATTGGCCTGCTCGATCCCCAGATGGTCCAGCACCCCGGCGGTATCATCGGCAAACATCGCCATGGAGTACGGAGCGTCCGGCTTCTCGCTTTGACCCACCCCCCGGTTGTCAAAGGCAATCGTCCTGAAGGTCTGGGCAAAGCCGTCCATATTCCAGTGCCAGCCGATCGAGCTGACGGTGAAGCCCATAATGAGGAGCAAGGGTTCGCCCTGGCCCTGTTCTTCGTAGTACAACTCAATACCGTTCGATTCGATATGCGGCATGAATGATTTCTCCTTGTCTTTCGTTTCAGTCGCACAGCACACAAAAAGGCACCCACAGGGGGTTGCCCCTACACGAACTGTCCGAAGTTGAGGTTAATCGATATACGGACTGAAATGCCGCATGGCGAGCAGGAGGGCTTCGAGGTCGGCATATTCGCTCAGTTCAATATACAGATCGTTATACTGGCCGCGGACGGCATCCGGGTCCTGTTCGTCTTGAGGATGCCTGAAATGCGCCTCGAATTCTTTCAGCATGCCTTGCGATTGCAGCTTGGTCTCAATCGGAATTTCATCGTTGGTGGCGATCAGCAGCTTGGTCTGCTTGATCAGCCGTAAGACCATTTCTTCATCGCTACGCTCTGGCATGGCAGCTCGCAATCCCCGCTCGTTCTCATCGCGCTCGGTGTTCTCCTCTGACGCGCTTACTCTTTCTGCTCCTGTAATTGTCGTTTCCAATCGAGCATGCGCGCCTTGGCCGCCACGGCTTCGGCCTCCGGGACCATGCCTTTCTGCTGGTACAGGCGGGATAAGATCGTGTAGCTCATTTCGTCATCGGGGCTCAGCTCGGTCAACTTTTTTGCCATTTCAATGGCTTCATCGAGCTGTTCATTATCGGCGTAGGCGTGGGCCAGGTCATGCACGGCTTCGACATAGTTCGGATCAATCTCCAGAATCGCCTTATAGGTGGCAATGGCTTGATCGGTCTCACCGTCACACAGGAAATCGTAGGCTTCATCGTAGAGTGCTTCGATGGATGGCATGGCCGTTCTCCTTGGTGCGGACAGCCTAGCGGATTTCAGGAACAGCTCCAACCCCATATCCCCCTCTCGTTGACAGGGTTTTGGCGACTTCCTATGCTCTTTTCCCTGTGAATAACCCAGGAAACTCAATAGACGCTCGCGTCCAGGATTTCATTGCCGCGCCTGAGGGGAAGGACTTCGGGGCTCTGGCTCTGGCCGTCTTCACCTATCAATTCGAGCATAATCTTCCGTATCAGCGTTTCTGTCTGGCCAGAGACAAGACCCCAGAGACCGTCCGAACCTGGAAAGCTATTCCCGCCGTTCCTACCGTCGCCTTCAAAGAGCTTAATCTGAGCTGCGGCCCCCCGGAAAAGATTTTTTTGACCAGCGGCACTACGCGGGGACAGGAGAAGCGCGGACGGCACCTTGTCCCCGATCTTCAGTTATACCACGCCTCGGCGCTGGCCCACTTTTCGCAATGCGTGCTACCCGAAAAACGTCCGCTGCGGGTCTTGAGCCTGATTCCCGATCCTGAGACCCAGCCGCACTCCTCGCTGACCCAGATGGCCGAATGGGTCATGCGTGACCTGGGAACTCCGGACAGTCGTTATTTTGTCGATGCGGACGGCATTCATCTGGACGCCTTTGTCACAGCACTCATCCACGCCCAGGAAACGAGCGAGCCGGTGTGCGTCCTGGCGATTACTTCGGCCCTGGTCGCCTTTTTCGACTGGTGCGCCGCCAATCAGAAAACCTTTGCGCTTCCCTCCAGCAGCCGCATCATGGATACAGGCGGCAATAAGGGCAAAGGCCGTCCGCTGTCGCGCAAGGGCTATCTGCAGTCGTGTTGGAAATACCTCAAGGTCGCCGGCTATTACTGCGTGAACGAATACGGCATGACCGAGATGGCCTCGCAGTTTTACGACCACGTCTTGTATAACCGCTTTCGGAAGAGCAACGAACCGCGCTATAAAATCGGCCCGGCCTGGACGCGCACGCTGGTCGTTCATCCCGAAACTCTGGAAGAAGTGCCGCCGGGCGAGCACGGCATCCTGCGTCACTTTGACCTGGCCAACTGCGGGTCGGTCATGGCGATTCAGACCGATGATGTAGGCTATCTGACGGGCGAGGGCTTTGAGATTATTGGCCGGACCCCAGGCTCGGAAGCGCGTGGCTGCGCGCTGGTCCTGGACGAATTTTTATCCGCCCAGTGACGGGTACAGGCATGCCGTCACCCTCCCCGACCGACCTGAGTGCAAGGCTGGATGCCCTGCTCGCCAACCGTATCCAATACCTCGCCTCCAGAACGGCCCGTGACATCTTGGATTGCGTAGACCAGGCCGTTCAACGCTGGCTTGACCCCGACTCACAAGAACGGCAGGAAGCCGAAGCCCATCTCCCGGAAACGACCGGCCTCTCTGCGGCCATGATCCGGCATGTACTGCCCCTCATTTTTCAGGAATATCGAGCGGACAAGCTAGAAGCACTCTGCGTTGATGAGTTGGGCTGTCTTGAAGTCCTTGATCGTTTTGTCCCGTCTGTCTCAGGACAAAAACGCGCCTGTGGTCCACCGCTGATTACGCACGTCTTCGCCGGCAACGTGCCCGGAGCAGGACTCGACAGTGTCATTTTCTCTCTGCTTGTGAAATCCGCCAGCCTGGTCAAAACCTCGTCCGCAGAGCCCCTATTGTCCATCCTGTTCGCCCGTTCGATTCAGGACATCGACCCAAACCTGGGCGCCTGTCTCAGCGTCGTTTCCTGGCCTGGGGGAAACGTAGAGCTTGAAGACCTGGCGTATGGACGGGCGGACATAGTAGTTGCGTCCGGCTCGGATGCGAGCCTTACGGCAATCCGGAAACGAACGCGCGGGCAGTTCATCGGCTATGGCCACAAAGTGAGTTTCAGCCTGGTGACCAAAGAAGGTCTGGCGGATGCGGAAGAAACCGCTCACAAAACGGCTTATGACGTGGCGTTATACGACCAGCAGGGCTGTCTGTCTCCCCAGCTTGTCTATGTTGAGGAAGGCGGCGCCGTCACCCCAAAAGGGTTCGCGGCTTTCCTCGCCACGGGCTTGGCGCATTGGCAAATCGAGCTGCCGCGCGGTCCGGTCCCACCGGAAGTCAGCACCGCCATCCGAAGAGTGAGAGACGAAGCCGAATGGCAGGCCCTGGCCGGTAAAGACATTGCCCTGCACGCGAGCCCAAACGGAACGGACTGGACCGTAGTGTACGACGTCGACCCGACCTTTATCCAATCGCCTTTATACCGGACAATTCGGGTGAAGCCGTTACGAAACATTACACAGCTCGGCGGGATTCTTGATGCGTGGCGGCCCTATCTCGAAGCTGTGGGTGTGGCGGCAGGTCCCGAACGTATGGCGACTATTGCGGATACATTAGGCGCATCGGGTATCAGCCGCGTGTGTCCAATTGGAACCATGCAACTTCCCCCGTTGAGTTGGCGTCACGGCGGAAGGCCGAGGATTGGTGATTTGGTGCGGTGGGTCGGGGTTGAGGGGTAACTGGAGAAATGGAATGTCTTCTTAACATCTCTGTACTAAGATGAGAGAAGTGTGTAGACAGAGTTATATACCTATAGAAAGGTGGCCCCGCAAATACAGTGAAACATTACGCCGACATTGCGATTTACGGACAGGACGGCGGCCTTAAGCTGCTCGTCGAAGCTAAGAGCAAAAGAGGGATGTCTCAGGAGTGGGCAGCAAGGCTCAGACGTAATATGTACGCTCATGGCCAACTTCCCCGAGTTCCTTACTTCCTGTTAGCACTCCCAGATCGCTTCTATCTATGGAGGGATATAGAGGACCCGCAAGCCCTTGTTGATCCACAGTACAGCGCAGACCCTACCCCTGTGTTAAGGCCCTACTTTGACCGCGCCCACACCTCTGGTCAAGCAGTGACGGGGGCAGGACTTGAGCTTGCGGTCTCGGCTTGGCTAAAAAAACTAGCGAAAAGCTCCAATCAACCTCCGGCTCTCGATAATGAGCAGTGGCTCCGTCAGTCTGGATTGCTTGAAGCCATCCGTGGCGGTAGCGTAGAGGTCCAAGCTCTCGCATAGGATGAACGTTTACGTTGAGTCCAATTTTGTGCTTGAGCTGGCGCTTCTCCAGGAACAACATGGGAGCTGTAGTCAGATTGTAGACCTTGCAGTTGAGGGGCACATCCATCTCGTCATTCCAGCTTACTCCCTCGTTGAGCCTTACGAGACGCTGATACGCTTCTTCAAGAAGCGTCGGGCAATAGCAGAGGATGTGAACACTGAACTCAAACAACTTGGTCGCTCCGCGCCCTACGAGGAGCAAACCGATACCCTCCAAGAGCAATTCACAGCCCTCTTTATCAGGAACGAAGAGGAAGAGAGAAATCGTTTACGGAATACGTTGGAGCAGTTATTGGAAGTGGCGGAGCTAATCCCTCTGACGACGACTGTAATAAACAACTCACTTCAGCAGCAGCAGCAGGACTTCTCCCCCCAGGACGCTGTAGTTTACTCGTCTGTATTAGAGCATTTGGCAAATGCAGATGGCGACGACCATGTCTTCCTCAATCTGAACCGTAAGGATTTCGATGATCCAGAAGTTCAAGACCGTCTTGAGGAGATGGGTTGTAAAATTCTCTTCCGGTTCGACAGAGGTATAGGATATATCAGGTCCAGACTCAACGACCAGGAGGCGTGACTCGCCCCTACACCCTAAAAGTCCCTCGCCTTACCCCCCTCCCAAAGGGAACGAGAATCAAAGACGAAACACTCAGTGATGCTGAACCTCCCTACACCGGCGGTATCCAGCCCAAATCCTGATAGCGCTTAATCAGGTTCCGGAACATATCTTCCGTATCCATGCACTCATGAAAACCGGCCTGCCGAATCTTAATCGTACTGACGATGATCGGTGGTGGCGGCTCTGACGCGCCGTAGGCAAAAGTCAGGTCGGTCAACTCGAACGAGCCGCCTACAAAGTCCAGCATGTTTCGCGGAGCCCTGAGTTGATACTTATCAACAATCGCGGCCCAGTCGGCGTCGCGCTTGGGCATCTTCTCCGTGAGACACATCGGCTCGGGCGGACCGACTTCCATGCCCAGGGCATCGGCAATCGTCGGCCAGACGTTTTGCCACACAAACACATCGCCGTTGGTACTGTTAAACGTCTCGTTGCGCGCATTCGGGCTGGTGGCGGCCCAGGCCAAGGAGCGCGCCAGCAGGTCGGCGTCCACCGCCTCGAAGACGTAGGGCGGGCCGCCGGGAAACGAGAGCAGCAGACCGGCTTCTTTGCGGAGTGCGGCGTAGACGCAAATGGCAGGCAGCACGTTAAGGTTGCCCTTGAGCGCTTCACCAAAAATGAGCTGGGGTCGGAAGATTGACCAGGACCAGTCCTTGCCCTGCTGCTGTTCACGCAAATAGTCCTCTTGCAGAAAATAAAAATTCTCGTGCTGATGGCGCGGCCAGCGCTCCCGCGCCGGTGCGGGAAACGGTTCGATATGCGCGCCGTAGGCTTTGGTGCCCTGCAATAGCGACACGTGCTGGAGCTGGGTCGCCGCGCCCTTGAGCGGCTCAAACAGATTCTTCAGCATCCTCAGATTCGTTTCCATCTGATCCCGCTCACGCCAGCCCTGGACCACACCGGGCTTCTCGTACAGCGCGGTATAAACCACATGGGTCACATCACGCATCTGGCTGAAGACCTCGGTGCAACGGGCCTGGTCCTGCAGGTCAACGGATAGAAGCGTGGCGCCCTCAAGACCGTCGGGAATCCGGCGTGACACGCCCACAACATCCCACTCGTCCAGGCTGGCAAAATGGCGCACGGCCGCAAACCCGACCAGGCCGGAGGCCCCCGCAACTAAGACTTTCTTCCTGGCCATCATTCACTCCTTATCCTCCTTGATATGCCCAGGGCGCACGCTACCAATTTGTCGGTCAGGGTCAAGAGGCCATTTCTTGCTGAGCGAACCTCCCTCACGTATGCTGCCGGCTATGGCTTCTCTTCGTGACGATTTTCTGCGCTACGTGAGTCAGACCTCGCCCGCGCCTATGGGCGTGGAAGTCGCGCACTCGCACGGCTGCGTAGTGGTAGACACCAGCGGCAGGGAATATCTCGACCTACTGTCCGGCATTGGCGTGACCGGCATCGGCCATACCCATCCGGCTGTAGTGCAGGCCGTTCAGGCTCAGGCAGAGCAATATCTGCACGCCATGGTCTACGGTGAGTACATCCAGCAGCCCCAGGTTGATCTGGCGCGGCGACTGGCCGAGCTGGCTCCCGGCGAGCTGTCGGTGACCTACTTCACCAATAGTGGCACGGAGGCTGTCGAGGGCGCGCTCAAGACGGCCCGGAAGTATACCGGTCGGTCCGGTTTTGTCAGCTTTGTCGGCAGCTTTCACGGCGACACGTTCGGGTCCGTGTCAGTCGGGGGCAATCCGGTCTATCGCGACCCGTTTGAGCCCCTGCTGCCAAGCACGACCTTTCTGCCCTTTAATGATCGCCCGTCCTTGCAGGCCATCGACGAGACCGTTGCCGCCGTCATTATCGAACCCATCCAGGGCGAGGGCGGCGTCCGTATCCCGGACGACGACTATCTGCCGGCATTACGGCAACGCTGCTCCGAGGCCGGTGCCCTGCTTATTTTTGATGAGGTGATTACCGGCTTCGGGCGAACCGGCAGGCTGTTTGCCAGCGAACACTGGCGGGTAACATCCGACATCCTGGTGGTGGCCAAAGCCCTGGGGGGCGGTATGCCCCTCGGAGCGTTTATCAGCACCCCGGAGATGAGGGCGACTCTGTCGCACGACCCGGCCCTCGCCCATGTCACGACATTTGGCGGGCATCCGGTGTGCTGTGCCGCGGGCCTGGCCGCCCTCGACGTGCTGCTTCAGGACCACCTCGTGCAGCGGGCCCAGGACAGAGGAGAAGAGTTCTGTCGAAGGCTTGAAACCCTGGTCGAGACCGGCCGGTGTACGGCCGTGCGGGGACGCGGATTACTGATCGGCCTGGACTTCACCAGCTCACAACTGACGCAGCAGTTTGTTCAGGATTGCTTTGCCCAGGGTCTCGTCCTGGGCTGGACCCTGCACGAAGACACGGTTGTCCGCCTGGCCCCGCCGCTCGTGATTTCTTCGGAAGAGATTGAGCGTGCCGTGTCGATCATGCGGCAAGTGCTGAAGCGTTTGTAGGAGCAGGTGGTGCGCCCTGCGCGCCCTACGATTCGATTTTCCCCCAGGCGTGCACCTTGGTTGGCGAGATGCGGACCATGGCGTTATTGGCGAACGTAAGGTCCATGGCTCGATACTGGGGATAACGTTCGCGCAGCAGGGCCAGCATTCGAGTGTATTCGGTTTCATCACCCACCAGCGCGGTCGTGCCGGTTATCAAGACATAGGCGAGCTGGGTCCAGTCGTCGGCATAGTCGTCAATCACGATGGCTGCCTGCGGGTTCTCCAGCATATTGCGAATGCGTTTGAGGGGTTTGCCCGTCTGGCGCTTGGGCTTTTGGTCCACCACAAAATAGACATGCGCGCCATCAAACGCATAACAGAATGGAATCACATGCGGCTGGCCCGCGGCATCGGCGGTCGCCAGGCGGGCAACCACGTGGTTATTGATGAAACGTTGAACCGGCTCAGAAATAACGAGAGGCATACGGTAGGGTCACTTTCCCGCCGGTGTCAGCGCACCGGCTTCGCCCTGCTCGGCCTGTGGAGCAGCCGGGGGCGATTCGCCACAAAAAGACGCCTGGGCCTCGCGGTATAATTCCTCGGCCCGCCCGGCGTAGCGCGGAGAAAAATGGAAGACCCGCAGTTCCCGCGCGTGAGCGGAACGCCCTAGCAGGCCGGCCTGTTTTGCGGTGAGATGATAACGCTTGGTGGCCTGGTCTTCGTCGGCATCCAGAAACGGAGATTCACAGAAAAAGACATCCGCGCCCTGGGCCAGGGCCGCGATGCGTTCCTCATTCTCCGGGCTGAAGAGTGTGTCCACCACATAGGCAAATTTCTGACCGTGTGTTTCCTTGACCAGCGAGCCCCGTACCTCGCCCAGGCTGAAATCCCGGGAGCGGTCGTGTCCGTTTTCTTTCCACGTGGCAGTGACCACCCAGCTATCCGGCTCTCCCTTGCGCAGGGCGTTTTTAAGCGCGGACAGCCACGGACCGGGGGGGACCCCAAGCCGCGCCAGGTAGGCGCTATCCACATTCAGATGGCTCTTCTCTTCAAACGCAAACGCCATGGAATAGATGCGATGGTCCAGATGGGCCGCGCGAATGCAGAATGCCGGCTCATCCACCACCAGGCCGTGGAAGGGCTGCGCCGGCAGCGGCTCGCGCCGGAAACCGCTTGCCGCCTGAAAGACGGCCCGCCGGATCGAATCCGGCCAGACCTCCGCTACCTCAAGCGAGAAGCCGTAGCCATCCACCAGATTCCAGGTATAGCCACGCAGTTTGCCCTCAACACAGTCCAGGATACCGGGCGGACCACACAGCCACAGGGTCTGATCCCGGCCCAGAAACACACGCAGCAGTCGGTCGAACCCGATGAAGTGATCCATATGGCAGTGCGAGACACACACATGGCTGACCCGGCACAGATCTCCGGCGGGGAAGCTGTCGTTATGACCGAGATCAAACAGAACGGCCCGGCCTTCCCAGCGCAGTTGAATATACAATCCGGGGTCGCCAAACGGCCCGTTTATCAGACGGGGAACAAAGGCGGGATTCATGACAGCGGTGCAGTCTGTTTTTGGATTATTCGAGGTTCAAACCGTGAGTGACATTATCCGTTGTGTCTTCCCGGTTTGCAAGGCAGGGCAACCAGGAGGGGCGTAGCAATTTGGAAAGTACGACCTCCCCTCCAAGGAGGGGTGCCGCGGAGCGGTGGGGTGGGTTCTCCAGACAGGGCGTACGTGAGGGAAACCCACCCCGGCCCTTCGGGCCACCCCTCCCGAGAGGGGATAAGGAGAACTGTCACTCAAGGAGAAGGACTTACCGCTATCCGGGTCCAGGTCAGGGTTATTGACAGCCGCCTGACTGGTCGCTACCCCTACTGAAACCGACGCTAGCAGGAGCGGACAGGCAAAGGGAGTGACCGGCAATGGCGACGATAATCACCGAGGACTGCATTAACTGCGGGGCGTGCGAGCCCGAGTGTCCCAATACCGCCATCTATCAAGGCGGCGTGGAGTGGGAGTTTAACGGCGCCCAGAACCCGGCCATTGATGACGACATCTTCTATATCGTCCCGGACAAGTGCACGGAGTGCGTGGGCTTTTTCGATCAGGAAGCCTGTGCGGCCGTGTGTCCGGTGGACTGCTGCCTGCCCAACCCGGACATTGTCGAGACAGAAGAGGTGTTACTGGCCCGGGCCAAGGAGTTACATCCCGAGCAGACGTTTGGGGATGACTTCCCCTCTCGCTTCAAAGGCGAAAATGGAGAAGCCGCTCCGGCTCCGGTTGAGGCTGCGGCTGCACCTGAAGCGGCGCCGGCTGCCGCGCCCGCGCCGGCTGCCGCGCCCGTGCCGGCTGCCGCGCCAGCGCCGGCTGTTGCCCCGGCACCGGCTGCTACGCCGGCCCCGGTTGCAGCCTCTGTCTCGCTCTCCATTCCGAGCGTAGACGAATGGGAAGTGCCGATTAACTGCCATCGCTGCGACGGGGAATACAGCGCACCGTTTCGGCATTTTCGGATTGGCGTGGTCTTCTACTGTACCCATTGTGGCGTGTCACTCGTGGTCAATTCCTCCATGTTCAAGGATGTCGCCACGGCCCTGGACAGCTTCCATGCGCAGTGGGTCAGCGACTTTGAGGCGTTTCAAGCAAAACGGCAGCGTGAGCTTGAGGAGTTTGAGGAGCGGAAGCGCGTAGACCTCGAAAATTTCTCAGCGACCCTCAAGCAAGAGGTTGCCAAGGCAAAGCCAGCCGGCAGGACCCACCGGCGACTGTCGATGTTCGGCTTCCAGCGGGTGGGCTAGACCACAGAAAAAATTGCAGTCCTATCCCCTCCCTGGAGGGGATTATCTTTCTCCGAAGCTAAGCCTCACCCTTCGTACTTCCTGCCCAACTCCATGGCTTCCGGCACGCCGAGCAGGGTCGTCAGCTCTTCAAACGACGCCCAGCCTGCATCCTGTGCAATACTGCCCGTTGTTTTGAGTTCCTGCATGGCGTCGCGCATACGGATGTAGGCGGCCATCAGGGTGGCGGAATAAATCGTCAGCTTGAAGCCGTATGTGGCGAGTTCCTGGACGGGCAGCAGTTGCCCGTTATACAGCAGCGGCAGGTCGCCGAGTTCCTGGACGTAGCGCTTGATATCATCGTGCGTTTTAATTCCGTCCACAAAGATGAGATCGGCGCCGGCTTCTCTATACGCCCTGGCACGCTGGATGACATCGTCCCAGCCATTGACCGCCAGGGCGTCGGTGCGGGCAATAATCACGAAGTCCGGACTGCGGCGGGCATCGCACGCGGCTTTGACTTTCGGGACCATGTCGGCCATGGGAATGACCTGCTTCCCGGATAAAAAGCCACAGCGCTTGGGCCACACCTGGTCTTCCATGTGCAGCGCCGCCGCTCCGGCCGCTTCATATTCGCGGACGGTCCGGTAGACATTCACCGGGTTGCCATAGCCGGTGTCCGCATCGCACACCAAGGGAATATCAATGGCGTTCGCAATGGCGCGTACATTCTCCACCATCTCGGCCATGGTCAGCAGCCCCACATCCGGGAAGCCGCGCGAGGCTGCTGTCCCGAACCCGGTCATATACACGGCCTCAAACCCAACGTCCTGGGCAATCTTGGCCTGAAACGCGTCAAAGATGAACGGCGCAACGACCATCTCGGAGCCGTTGAGCATGGCGCGCAGGCGGGATGCAGTACTCGGCATGGTTTCCTCCTTGGGAGTACGGTTTTTCAGTGCGGCGAGTCAGCCCCGGCGCTTACCACTCGGTTCGCGCCGGCGGCAAGGCTCCACTCGGACTCGGAGCGTCAAAGAACTCCTGGCCGGCCTGCGTCGCGCGACGCAGATAGCGCTTGAGGAGGCGTTCGGAACGCTTGAGCAGTTCGTTTTTCCCCCGAAAGACTTGTTCGCTCACCCATTCGTTGCGGATCCAGCAATCGAACGAGGCCTCCTGAATAAAATTGAACTCCATCAGAAGCCCCAGTTCCTGAGTATCGGTCACGATGGCGCGCAGCGACAGACCGGAGTCTATAATGGCACCGCGCAGACTGGACGGGAGCGGCATGGCGCGTTTGATCTTGTCGATTTCACGTTGGGAAGACTTTTTTTCGAGCAGGGCCACATAGCCCCACGCACCCGGAGCAGGGGCGGCCTGGGCCAACAGTTGCGCGTTCAGGTCGGTCAGATTCTTTTCGGCCTGGACCTGGTCGTAATCCTCGACGGTCTTGAAAAATGAAGCCCCGGCCGGAGCCCGCCGTTCGGACTGGTTGGCCCGCTCACGGCTTTTTTGCTCCTCCACCCACCACTCGTTTTCCCTGGACGTTCTTTTCTTTCGCTCTGCCATCACGCGTTTCTTTCCGAACCCATCGGCGCCGGCTGTTACTGGGCCGGCAGCAGATACGAAAATCCTGCTGTAAAGGTATGCGTATTCAAGCCACGGTTTTCGTCATACAGGCTGGCGTTCGAGGCGTGCCGGAAGCGATAGCCGAAATTAATGGCCAGATTGTCGTCAATAAAATAGGTGCCGCCACCGCCTACCATTTCGGCAAAATTCAATCCGCCTCCGAGATCATAGCCCCGCAGATTGTGATACATGACGCCCAGGCCACCCTCGATATAGGGGTAGAACGGGATGCCGAGATCAAAGTGATAGGTCAACACCGGCAGCATCAGGCCGACTTCAAAAGAGCCTTTACGGCGCTCAAGTGCCCGGCCCTGTGATTTTTGGGTTATTATGGAGCCAAAGGGCTCGGTGGCGATTTCGAGTGAGCCTTTGGGCAGAAACCATTTCGAGCCCTGAAAGGCCGTATAGCCAATGCGTAAATGTACCGGGACTTTTTCAATTTTCCGCGACCCGGAGTCCGCGCTGATGGTATAGCCGGACTGCATCCCGAGCGACCATGTGCCCGCCTTGGGTAAATCGTTCGCCCAGACAGCCGAACTCACGAGACCCAGCAGCCCACCCACCGCGACTATGATTCGTAGGCCACGTTTTACCTGTTTTTTTGTCATGCTTGCCTCTCCTTATTGCGCCTTATCCGTTCTCCCCCACGACCTGACATTCGGTTTCAACAAAATCCTTGCTAGTGTCGTCCCACCCAAACGCCTTGATGGTTCTGACCTCGCGCTCATAGATGGAAATCACCAGATACGAGGCATCCGGATAGGACGGTTCATCACCAAACAGGGCTTGGGCTTTATCTTCGGCGGAAAAATAGGCGTCGTGGTTGGGATGGGAATGGTAGAATGCCGTCAGCTCGGCCCCGGCATCAATCGCTTTGAGCACGGCCAGCAGTTCTTTGGGCTCCATGAGATACGCAATCGTGGCATCCCGCGGATAGGTGTGCGGGTCCTTGGCGTGCATGGCGTTTTGGATATTGGTAATGCGACGGACTTCCTCCCGCCCTTTAACCCGCATAACGGCTCCACAGCACTCCTCCGGGAAAGTCTCCCGCGCGTGCTGACTCAGGGCTGCATGTGTCTCGGACGTGAGCTGTACCACTCCAGCGTTTCCTTCTCCTCGCGTAACCCCCGAATTATGGCTGTCTCCCGTGGAAAAGTCAAAATGCCACCCCTCCCCCCTATCCCCTCTCGGGAGGGGTGCCGCGCCAGCGGCGGGGTGGATTCTTCGGACAGGGCGTGCAGAGGGGAAACCCACCCCGGCCCTGCGGGCCACCCCTCCAAGGAGGGAATTATGCTGAACTTGACACCGGCCGGCGCACCTTCTTGGTCCGGGCGAGGCGGGCGGCCCGGCGACTGAGAGCCCGCGTGGGTTTGGGCGGCAGAGGCGGCAACCGCAGGAGCTGTTTGAGCACCTGCTCAAAGGCGGGGACCTCTTCGGGCGTCTTCGTCGTGGGGGCTGGGCATGGCATTCGTCAAACTCCTCCTACGCCCCCGGCGAGCATGCGCTCAAACCGGTGCGGGTCCGTGCGATAAGTATATCGAAACGTAAACTCACTCAGATATAAGGGCAAGTAGCGCCGCGAGACATGGTGAAAGGTGCCCAGGAGCCCTCGCTTGAGCAGCGCCCAGAAACTCTCGATACTCTGCGTGTGCACCCGCCCCCGGACATATTCTCCGCGGCTGTGGCGGACCGTCTCATGCCGATAGCCCGCCGCCCGCAGGTAGCGATAGCCCGAATGGTCATCGGTGGCGACCAACTCCGCTTGCGGGGACACACGGGCGGTGACAAAGCCCTGCAAGGTGCGCGTGTCCGGGGTGTCCACGACTTGTGTGACGACCGCGCCCCGGCGGCTCAGGGCCCCGAGGACAGGAATCTTCCCCGCCGTCCCGTTCAGGCGCCGCCGCTTCGCCTTCCGCTTCTTCCCCTCCTTGCCCCCCACATACGTTTCATCTACTTCGACGAGGCCGCGTAACGGCGGCCGCGCTGCTGGCTGCAACGCCGCCCGAATCCGATGACACATCGACCATGCGGTTCGGTAGGAGCCCGACCCGATCATCCGATGGATCTGGAGGGCACTGATCCCCTTCTTACTCTGACACAAGAGATAGATCACCTTGAACCAGATCGTCAGCGGATACTTCGTATTCTCAAACACCGTCCCCACCAACGGCGAGAAACGGTAGCCGTGCGGGTTGCACTGTTTACACTGCCACCGCCAGGGCCGCGCCAGCTTCGAGACCTGCGCACTCCCACACCGGGCACAACATACCCCCTGCGGCCAGCGTAGCCGGACTACATAGGCCAAACACTGCTCCTCGGTCCCAAACTCCTGCCCCAGTTGTTGTAACGTTAACATCCCCCTACTTCAGCACAATCTCCCCCCGGTGTCTTAATGTGCATAATTCCCTCCAAGGAGGGGAGCAGAACACATCCCCTCTCGGGAGGGGTGCCGCGCCAGCGGCGGGGCGGGTTGGTAGTGTCTCACGTTGAATTTCTTTCTTCATCCGTATTCGTCACGCCATTCTCTCCTGTCCGACTGAGACACTACCGGTAGGCTCCCCTCGTTGCTCTTTTTTCCGACCCGGCTATAGTGGCACGCATTTCAAAGGGGAGCGGAGTTGTATGGTCACGATTGAAGAGTTCAGCAAAATGGAGTTGCGGGTGGGAACCGTCACATCGGCAAAACCCCACCCGAATGCCGACCGCCTGCTGGTCCTCACCGTCGATATTGGCGAAGAGACCGAACGCCAACTCGTCGCGGGTATCCGGGCACATTACAGCCCGGAGGAACTTGTCGGGCGGCAGCTTGTAGTGGTCGCCAATCTTCAGCCGGCAAAACTGCGTGGGGTCGAGAGCCAGGGCATGCTCCTGGCCGCCTCAGACGGCGAGCAGGTCATTGTCTTACGCCCGGAGAAACGAGTACGGGTCGGCTCCCAGGTCCGATAGGGAGAGGACTGGAGATGCAAGGCGAACACTCCCTCCCCAATCCCCTCTCGGGAGGGGATGAAGATTAGGACTCGGAAAAACGGCTGATATCGATCACCGCGCGTTCGTGCAGGCCCTCACCAATCTTGGTGCCTTCCTCGTTATATGCCTCGACGGTGAACTTGAGCCGCCGGCCCTTGATTTCTTCCAGACTGACCTTGCCGGTCACCTTCTGGCCAATCTGGGTAGGTGCCAGATGTCGGACATCAACGTGGAAGCCGACCGTCTGCTCGCCCGCGTCCATATGGGGGGTGAGAAACTGCACGCAGGTGCCTTCCATGAGCTGAATCATGGCCGGCGTGGAATACATGCGCGGCGCGTCCGGCCCGAGATGCACGATGCCCATCTCGGGTGTGGTCGTAATGGTCTGCTCAAAGGTCATGCCAGTTTTGAGTGAGTCTTTCATGCGTTCCTCCAGTTCTTTGTCTGCTTCGACAGGCTCATGACGAACGAGTCTACCTTTCATCAACTCCGTTCATCCTGAGCGCCCTTCGACTACGCTCAGGACCGACGGCCCGCCGTTCATCCTGAGCGTAGCGCCAGCGAAGTCGAAGGAGGCCCTCTACGGCAGCAGCGAGGCGCGGGTGATTTCCTTGCGGTCTGATTTTTCCATGGCTTCACCCGCTTGAGAAAGCGGGAACTCCGCATCGACCAGCTCGTGATAGGGATAGGTATCCATATGCGCGGACAGGAAATTCAGCGCTTTGTGCAAATAGTGAGGGTTATAGGTTGCCACGCCAATCATATGGAGCGACTTGAAGGTAATCAGCGCCGGCGGAACCTCGACCGTCAGGCCCAGGGAGATATTCCCGATCTCAATGACCCGCCCACCGTTCCGCACCAGATTGATCGCTTCCAGAAACGCCTGGGGCACGCCGGCCACCTCCAGGACCACATCCGCGCCAAGGCCGTCGGTCAGTTCCCGCACCCGCCCGACCCGCGCTCTGGTGTCGGTATACTCGCGCATGTCAACGACCTCGTCCGCGCCAAAGGCTTTGGCCCGCTGGAGACGCAGGTCCACGCCGTCAATGGCAATAACCCGCGCGCCCCGGGCTTTGGCCACGGCCATAGCGTGCAGGCCGAGGCCACCAGCGCCCTGCACCACCAGGGTTTCTTCGTAGCTGAGATGGGCCTGGTCCAGCCCGAAGAAGACCTGTGACAAAGCACAGTTGGCTGCCGAGGCGGCGTGGTCGGGCACGTTGTCCGGCACTTTGTAGACGTGCTGGCCGGGCTGGACATAATAATGCGTGGCAAACGGCGTGTGAAAATGCGGCGGATCGTGCGGACCGACGCGCCGGGCGCGAATGCCCAGCACCACACAGGCTGCCGCGTTTCCGGCCCGACAGTTCACACATTTGCCGCAGGTCTCGTAATAGACCGGCGCAATCCGGTCGCCCTCTTTTAAGGGCTGGCCGGCCGTATCTTTGGTGACGCCCTTGCCCAGTTTATACACCCGGCCAACCATCTCATGTCCGGGCATGACACCGCGCTTGCCGAACTCGCCGCGCCACATATGGACCTCGGAGCCGCACACATTCGTGCGACTCACTTCGGCCAGAATGGCGCCTTCGGCGACCTCGGGCAGGTCGTACTCAAAAAACTCAATGGTGCGCGCCTTGGGAATAAAACTGACGGTCCCCTTCATAATGTCCCTCCTGTTCATATCCCCCCCTCACTCTCCTCTTGATAAGGGGAGCTGGGGGGATTCAGAATGTCGGCGGTCGATATTCGCCAAACTCGTTGCGCAGCGCGTCCGAGATTTCGCCCAAGGTGACGTAGGCCCGCACGGCATCGATAATGGCCGGCATCAGATTGCCCCCGTCCCGCGCGACCTGTCCAACCCGGTCACACGCGGCCTGGGCCGCGGCCTGGTTGCGTTCGGCGCGTACCCCGGCCACCCGCTCTTTCTGTCTTTTTTCCAGGGCCAGATCGACTTTCAGCAGGTCGTCGTGGTGGTCTTCCTCGACCGTGAACTCGTTCACGCCCACAATGATCTGCTGCTTGGTTTCAATCGCCTGCTGATAGCGGAAGGCGGCGTCGTGGATCTCGCGTTGCTGATACCCGTTCTCAATCGCCTGGACGGCCCCGCCCAGCTTGTCGATCCGATCGATATACTCGACCGCCTTGGCCTCCAGTTCGTCCGTCATAGATTCGATAAAATACGACCCCGCCAGGGGATCAATGGTGTCCGCGGCTCCGGACTCGTGGGCGATGACCTGCTGGGTGCGGAGCGCAACCCGCACGGCGTCTTCGGTGGGCAGGGCCAGAGCCTCGTCTTTTGAGTTGGTGTGCAGCGAGTTGGTCCCACCCAAAGCCGCGGCCAGGGCCTGGAGGGTCACGCGAATCACGTTGTTGTCCGGCTGCTGGGCGGTCAGCGTCGATCCTGCCGTTTGGGCATGCGTGCGCAGCATCCACGAGCGGGGGTTTTTGGCCTGAAAGCGCTCCTTCATGATTTTGGCCCACAACCGCCGGGCCGCCCGGAACTTGGCCACTTCCTCAAAGAAATTATTATGTACATTGAAAAAGAACGACAGCCGGGACGCAAACCGATCAACGTCAAGACCAACGGACTGTGCGGCTTCAACATAGGCGATCCCGTCGGCCAGGGTAAACGCAATTTCCTGGGCCGCGGTTGAGCCGGCCTCACGGATGTGGTAGCCGGAGATCGAAATCGTGTTCCAGTTCGGCACCTGGTCGGCGCAAAAGCCGAAAATATCCGTGATAATCCGCAGGGACGGACCGGGCGGATAAATATAGGTGCCGCGGGCGATATACTCTTTGAGCAGATCGTTCTGAATGGTGCCGTTGACCTTATCCCAGGGCACGCCTTGCTTCTCCGCCACCACTAGATAGAGCGCCAGCAGAATGGACGCGGTGGCGTTAATGGTCATGGAGGTGCTGACTTTGTCCAGCGGAATGCCGGCCAGCAGGGTTTCCATGTCCGCCAGCGAGTCGATGGCCACGCCGGCCCGACCGACTTCTCCGGCGGCCATGGCGTGGTCGGAATCCCGGCCCATCTGCGTCGGTAAATCAAAGGCCACGGACAGGCCGGTCTGGCCCTGCTCAAGCAGGTAGCGGTAGCGCTGGTTGGACTCCTCGGCCGTGCCAAAACCGGCATACTGGCGCATGGTCCAGAAACGGCCGCGATACATGGTGGGCTGGACGCCGCGGGTGAAGGGATACTGGCCGGGAAAGTCGAGCTTTTCCTGGTAATCGCCGTCCTGGGCATCCTCGCTGGTATACACTCGCTTGATTTCTATGCCCGAGGTGGTCTCAAAGCGTTCTTTGCGTTCCGCAGACCGCGACAGGGCTTTCTTGAGAACGGAGTCTTCCCAGGCCTGCCGGGCTGTTGTCACCGTCTTTGCATTGCTCATAACGCATCCTCAAATCGGCAGAAAAACAGGCTCTTTGCCTACAGTAAAACCGGCGGAGAGACAACCTCCTGCTTTTCCCCTCTTGGGAGGGGTGCCGCGGAGCGGCGGGGTGGGTGCTACGGACGGAACGTGCCTGGGGAAACCCACCCCGGCCCTTCGGGCCACCCCTCCGAGACGTGTGATGCATATTACGGGGCACTGTAGAAGGAGCGTGTCGAGGATAGGCTAAGCTCACTTTCCCTACCATAGGAGGTGAGCGATGCCCATGGATCTCGACACGTTCCTGGTGGCTTTATATACCATCGTGGACGATCTGTACCAGCAGCAGGCCG
>MKWU01002727.1_pt1 | contig 25279 bp, 22 predicted proteins | sample 809101 | NCBI WGS metagenome assembly MKWU01 (sample SAMN05860141, study PRJNA318959) | sponge metagenome | host: Aplysina aerophoba | place: Slovenia: Piran, Adriatic Sea, Gulf of Piran | collected 2013-05-07 | reverse complement strand
CGCCTGGGGCCTCCTGGCCGCGGCCCTGAGTGGCGTCTGGTCCCTGTTCAAGGGGCAGCCGTTCATGACCGGCCAGTGGGCGCACGTCTACATCCTGGGCCTCGACCTTCACCTGGGCACGCCGCTGATCTTCGACATCGGCGTCTACCTGACGGTGGTGGGGGTGGTGCTCATCGTCATCATGAGCCTGGCGGAAGAAGTGGAGGAGGACGACTAGTGGAAGGCCTGCTCGCCATCGTCATCGGCGTACTCTATGCCTCCGGCGTCTACATGCTCATGCGCCGGAGCATCGTGAAGCTCATCATCGGGTTGGCGCTGCTGGCCCACGGCGCGAGCCTGCTGGTGTTCACCGCCGCGGGCCTCACCCGCGCGGTGCCTCCGGTGATCCCCTTCGGAGAAAAGGCCATTACCGGAACGGTGGCGGACCCGTTGCCCCAGGCGTTGATCCTGACGGCCATCGTCATCAGCTTCGGCGTGCAGGCCTTCGCCATGGTGCTGGCGTACCGCGCCTACCAGACCGTGGGCACGGACGACCTCGACGACATGAAGGCAACGGACACGTGAACTCGCTCATCGTCCTGCCCATCCTGCTTCCGCTGCTGGTGGGGGCGAGCTGCGTGGTGGTGTGGCGCTACGTGGCCGCTCAACGGATACTCACCCTGGCCGGCAGCATCGTCTACCTGGCGGTCGCCGTCGTGTTGCTGGAGCGGGTCGCCTCGGAGGGCATCCAGGCGGTGCAGAAGGGCGCCTGGATCGCGCCTTTCGGCATCACCCTGGTGGCCGACATGTTCAGCGCCGTCATGGTGGCCACCACCGGGGTCGTGACTCTCGTCATCGTCGTCTATTCCCTGGGCACCATGGACCGCGCCCGGGAAGCCTGGGGCTACTATCCGCTGTTCAACATCCTCATCATGGGCGTGTCCGGCGCCTTCCTGACCGGCGACATCTTCAACCTGTTCGTCTGGTTCGAGGTGCTGCTGATCTCGTCCTTCGTCCTGCTGGCCCTGGGAGGCGAGCGCGCGCAACTCGAGGGCGCCATCAAGTACGTCACCCTGAACCTGGTGGCGTCGGCCTTTTTTCTGGCCGCGGTGGGCATCCTCTACGCCATGGCAGGCTCCCTCAACATGGCCGATCTGTCGCAGCGGCTCGGGGACGTGCCTCAACCGGGGCTGGTGACCACCCTGGCGATCCTGTTTCTGGTGGCCTTCGGCATCAAGGGCGCCATCTTCCCATTGTTCTTTTGGCTGCCGGCCTCCTACCACACGCCGCCGGTGGCGGTCTCGGCCATCTTCGGCGGGCTGCTGACCAAGGTGGGCGTCTACGCCCTGATCCGGGTCTTCACGCTGCTGTTCCTCAACAACGTGGACTACACCCACACGATCATCCTGTGGGCCGGCGGCATCACCATGGTGACGGGCGTGCTCGGAGCGGTGGCCCAGTACGAGTTCCGCCGGCTGCTGTCCTTCCACATCGTCAGCCAGATCGGCTACATGGTCATGGGGCTCGGTTTCTTCACGCCTCTCGCCCTGGCGGGCACGGTGTTCTTCATCGTCCACAACATCTTCGTCAAGACCAACCTGTTCCTGGTGAGCGGGGTCGCGCACCGTTTTCACGGCACCTTCGACCTGAAGAAGCTCGGCGGCCTGTACCGGTCCCACCCGTGGGTCGCGATGCTGTTCCTGCTCTCGGCGTTCTCTCTGGCCGGGGTGCCGCCGCTTTCCGGGTTTTTCGGAAAGCTCGTGCTGATCAAGGCGGGGCTGAACATCGGCCAGTTCGTGCTGGTGGCGGCGGCGCTGGGAGTGAGCCTGCTGACGCTTTTCTCCATGACCAAGATCTGGGCGGAAGCGTTTTGGAAACCTCTGCCGGCGGAGACGGCGGTGAACCCGCCGGGTAACGGCATGGCCCTCATGCTGGGTCCCATCGTGACCCTGGCGGTCCTGGCCGTGGTCATGGGCGTGGCCGCCGGGCCGTTCTTCGATCTGGCGCAGGAGGCGGGCAACCAGTTGACGAACCCCGAGCCGTACATTCGGGCCGTGCTCGGAGCGAGGGGGGGATCGTGACCGTTCTCCTGTGGAACATCATGCTGGCGCTGAGCTGGGCCGCGTTGACCGGAGAGGTGACGGCCCTGAGCCTCGCCGTGGGTTTCGTCTTCGGCTTTTTGATCCTTTTTTCGGTAAGGCGGTTGTTGCGTCCCTCCCGTTACTTCGAGAAGCTGTGGCAAAGCGTCCGGCTTGGCTCGCTGTTCGCCTGGGAGCTGCTGCTGGCGAACCTGCGCATCGCCTACGAGGTGGTGACGCCGTCACACAACATGAAGCCCGGGGTGGTGGCGATCCCGCTGGATGTGGAAACCGATGCCGAGATCACCCTGCTGGCGAACCTCATCACCTTGACCCCGGGTACCCTGAGCCTCGACGTGTCGGATGACCGGAGGGTCCTGTACATTCACGCCATGTACGTGGACGACGCCGAAGAGCTGCGCCGGTCCATCAAGGACGGTTTCGAGAAGAGCGTGATGGAGTTGCTGCGATGACGAACCTGGCTTTCATCCTGCTCGGTGTCCTGAGTATCGGCATCGTGCTGGCTTTCGTCCGCCTCCTCCTCGGTCCCAACATACCGGACCGGCTGGTGGCCCTGGATCTCCTGACGACCGTGGGCGTCGGCATCGCCGCGCTCTACGCCATCGCCTTCGACGAGCCGGTGTACCTGGACGTGGCCATCGTGCTTGCGCTGGTGGCGTTCCTGGGCACGGTCACCTTCTCCCGTTACATCGAGAAATGGGCACACCATGGTGACTGACATCATCTGCGGCGCGTTCATGATCATCGGCACCGCCTTCATGTTCCTGGGGTGCGTCGGCGTCCTGCGGATGCCGGATCTGCTCACCCGGATGCAGACCGCCACCAAGCCGCCGACCCTGGGGGTGTTTTTCCTGATGCTCTCCGTGGCCTTGTACTTCCCCGAAATCGGCGTCACCGTCCGGGTCCTGGCCATCACCCTGTTCGTCTTCCTCACCGCGCCGGTGTCGGCGCACATGATCGGCCGGGCCGGGTATCAGGTGGGCGTCAAGTTCTGGAAGGGCACGGTCATGGACGAATTGAAGGGCAAGTACCGCGGCTCGTCCATCGACTCGTAAGTGCCGCAAGCCGTCGGCCGCGAGGGACTTGCGCCCTTCGACTTCGCTCCGCTGGCGCTCCGCTACGCTCAGGACGAACGGTCTGTCACCCCCTGGCCTCCCGCTTCTCAAGGTCGAACGGAACAACCATCCGTTCGTCCTGAGCGTAGCGAAGCGAAGTCGAAGGGCGCCAATCCTACAGCACCCAGATCAGCATCCCGAACACGTAGCAGATCACGCTCGCCACGAGGGTGAAGGGCACGCTCCAGCCCAGGAACTCCCGCAGCGAAATCTTCCGCTGCTCCTCCCGCTCGCAGATGTTGAGGGCCACGTAGAGGGCCGGCGCGCCGGCCACGGTGAAGTTGCTCCCGAGCGTGCCGGACCACACCAGCATCCACCACAGCGGCCAGGGGTCTATTCCTGCCTCGCCGAGGTCCCGGATGGTGTAGAGGAAGGTGAGGATGTAGGCATCGTGTTCCACCACGCCGACGATGGGGATGGTGACCCAGTAGAGCAGGCTGGTTCCCAGCGTGACGCTGGAGGCGAAGATCGGCTTCAGCAGCCCGGCCAGATCGTGCAGGATGCCGACCTTCTCCAGGCCGCCCACCAGCGCGAACAACGCGATGTAGAAGAATACCGCGCGCCAGTCCAGTTCCTGGAGGATCTCCTCGAAGTCGGGTTTCTTCTTCAGGCGGTCGCCAAGCACCTCCACCACCGCGATCAGGATCAAGGCGCCGGTCATGGCGATGAAGCCGAGCTTTACGTCGAGGACCTCGCGGAAGGCCATGGCCACGATGGTGGCGGTGAAGCCGCCGATGACCAGCCACGCCAGCAACGGATCCGCCAGCTTCGGGACCTCCATGCGCGTGTCCGCGCCCGCGGAGCCGCCGCCGGTGCCCGACGCGGCGCCGGCGGTGCGGAACCCGTACATGTACATGAAACCCAGGGTGATGGCGAAGGTGACCATGAGGATGGGGAAGGACGAGGGCCGGCCGTGCTGCCAGATGAAATCCAGGAATTCCGCTCCCGACACGCTGTGCAGCATCTGAGGCGGCAGGTCGCCCAGGAGCAGCGCGGTCCCCATGAAGTTGGCGCTGAAGCCGATCATCAGCACCACCGGAGTCAACGGGAAGCCGAGCTGGCGCACCACCGGTATGGCCACCGGCGCCAGCATCAGGATCACCACCACGTTGTCCACCACGATGGAGAGCATCCCCGCCAACAGCGAGAGGATCACCACCAGCATTCCGTAATGGCCCCCGGACCATTGCATGGCCTTGGCCGACAGCAGCTCCGGGACTCCCGACTTGCCGAAATATCCGGCGATGATCCAGACGCTGACGAGGATCGCCATGACGTTCCAGTCCACGAACAGGAAGGCATCCGTCTCCGTCATGATCCCGGCCCACACCATGACCCCCACCCCGAGCAGGGCCGCCACGGCCGGCTCGATGACGTTGGCCAAAACCGCGATAATCGCCAGTGAGAAGATGATCAGTGTCAGCCACGCGATGGGTTCCATAGGCAGTGTGTCTCTCCGCTTGTAGTTTGCTTCCGGGGCGGTGTACGGCCCGAAGGCTCATTTCAATAATATCCATACGCCCATCCGTCAAACTCCCGCGGTGAAAAAAGGGTGAGAGGCGGCGGGGTGAACGGGCGGCGTGCGGTGGATTGTCGCCGGCCTCGTCTGGTAGAGATGACGGTCGGCAGCACGTGGAGGATGTCAACACAAGGCAGGGGGACGCATACCATGGGAATCGGCATCGGCATCGGCTTCAGCGGCTGGCCCTTCGGCGAGACCAACCCCGAGGCGTTCTGGAGCGCCGTGGACCTGGCGGAAAACCTGGCCATCGACTCGCTGTGGCTGAGCGACCGGGTCGTATCCGAGGCCTTGAGCCTCGAGCCCGTAGTGGCCCTATCGTGGGTAGCCGCGCGGACCCGTAAAATGAAGTTCGGCACCAGCGTCATGGCCCTCCCGCTCAGGAACCCCACGGTGCTGGCCAAGGAGCTGGCGACCCTGGACTTTTTGTCGGGCGGACGGCTGCTGCTGGCCGTGGGACTCGGCCGCGACGACGACACCGAGCTCCAGGCCTGCGGCATCCACCGCTCCGAGCGCGCCGGCCGCACCGAGGAAATGGTTCAATTGCTGCGCGCGCTGTGGTCGGAGAACGGAGTCAGCGCGGAGGGGAAGTACTATCAGTTCCGGGACGTGACCATCGCCCCCAAGCCGGCCCAGGCCAACCCGCCCATCTGGGTCGGAGGCCGCAGCAGCCCCGCCTTCCGGCGCACCGCCCGCCTGGCCGACGGCTGGCTGGGCTCCCAAATGACCGCTGAGGAAGTGGGCTCGGCCATTATCCGCATCCGCCAATACGCCGCCGAGTACGGCCGCCAGATCGACCACGACCACTTCGGCGTGCTGTTCAATTTCTGCTTTGCCCGGGACACTGCGGAAGCCGCCCGTATCGCCCGCCCCTACGCCCTCCGCAACCGCCACGACGTGGACTTCGCCGAAACCTCGGCCCTCGGCACCGTCCAGGACATCACCGCCGCCATCCAACGCTTCATCGACGCCGGCGCCTCCAAGTTCGTCGCCCGCCCCGCCTGCCCCCCCGCCGCCATCCACGACCAACTCAAGCGCCTCGGCACCGAGGTCATTCCGCGGTTCACGTAGAACGAAATGTCCGAGAGGTGGGGTCGGGGCTCGAAGAAAAGGGAACCAACGGCCTATCCGGCATCCACCCTCTCTGACAGCCAGATCTTGATCAGCGACTGATAGGGAACGTCCCGCTTGTTGGCCGCGGTCTTGATCCGTTCAAGCAGGTCCACTGGCAACCTCAGCGAAATAGCCTTGCTGGACGGCTTGAGATTGGGGAAACGGACGCGTTCGGCTCGGTTCCAATCCACGTAGTCGGCGGAGTCGTGGCTTTCCCAAAAAGCTCGCTCCTCCGCTTCAGTCTCGAAGGACGGGACAGGTTTAAATTTCTTGCTCATAGCGTACTCGTTCTTCCGGCTCATGTCGGGCCGAGATAACGCGGATTCGGGTAGCGCGCTCCCGTAGTGTGAATGTCACCTGCAGCCGTCGTCCGGCGTCAGTTACGCCAAGGGCGTGAAATCGTGGTTCGGCCGCGCTGTGTCCGATATCCTCGACAACCAGCAATGGTTCGTTGAAGAAAGCCTGTTCCGCTTCGACTTGTTGCACACCGTGCTTGTCGGCGCTCTTCCCAGCATTGCCCAAGTCCCATTGGAAGCCGCCGATCTGATTGGCTCGCCGAGTTCTGCGTCGAAGTCCCACAATCCGCCCTCTGTCGCGATTTGTGACTTCTCATTCCCGCGCTACCCGGCCCCGGCGATCTTGTTGAAGCCGTCGTAGGCCGCGACCTTGTAGGCTTCGGCGAAGGTGGGGTAGTTGAAGACGTTGTCGCGGAAGTATTCGACGGTGCCGCCGAGGGCGATGACGGCGTGGCCGATGTGGATGATCTCGGTGGCTTCGTCGCCGATGGCGTGGACGCTGAGGAGCTTCAGGGTGTCGGGGTCGAAGATCAGTTTCAGCATGCCGGCGCGGTCGCCCACCATCTGGGCCTTGGCGACGTCTTCGTAAAGGCCCTTGCCCACTTCGTAGGGCACGCGCTCGGCGGTGAGCTCCTGCTCGGTCCTGCCCACCATGGAAATCTCCGGGATGGTGTAGATGCCATAGGGGAAGAAGGGCGCCGGCTTGAGCGACGGGCCGTCGAACATGTGCGTGCTCGCGATGCGGCCCTGCTCCATGGACGTGGACGCAAGCGCCGGGAAGCCGATGCAGTCGCCCACCGCGTAGATGTGCGGATGTGGGGTCTGGAAGTTGTCGTTGACCGTGATGCGGCCCCGGGGGTCGGTGCCGATGCCGATGCGGTCAAGCTGAAGCTGGTCGGCGTTGGATTGCCGGCCGACGGTGTAGATCAGGGCGTCGGCGGTGACCCGCTTGCCGCTCTCCAACTCGGCCCGGACCAGGCCGTTGTCCTGCATCCGCACGCCGGTCACGTGTTCCCCCAGGCGGAAGATCGCGTCGCGGCGGCGCATGTGGTACCGGAGCGCTTCGATGATCTCCCGGTCCACGAAGTCCAGCATGGTGGGTCGCCGTTCGATGATCGTGACGCGCACACCCAAGGCCGAGAGCATGGAGGCGTACTCGAGGCCGATGACGCCCGCCCCCACCACGATCATGCTCTTGGGGATCTGCCCGCCGTCGCCGCGTCCGAGATCTTCGGCCACCATGATCTTGTGTCCGTCGTAGGGGATTTCCGGACTACGTGCCGAGCGCGTGCCGCAGGCGATGAGGATGTGCTCGCCGCGCACCTGTTCACCGTTGTCGGTCTGGAGCGTGTGCGTGTCCACGAAGCGGGCCCAGCCGTTCACCAGGGTCACCCCGTTGCGCTTGAGTTGGTCCGTCACCTGGGCGTGTTCCCGCTCGATGACCGTGCGCACCCGGAACATCAGGTCTTCGACCGTGACGTGATCCTTGGCGGAGTAGGCCTGGCCGTAGAACGTCTTCTGTTGGAAGCCCGTAAGGTAGAGGATTGCCAGGCGCAGGGTCTTGCTGGGGATGGTCCCGGCGTGCAGGCACACGCCGCCGATCATCTCGTTCCGGTCGACGACGGCGACCCGTTTGCCCATCTTGGCGGCGGCGATGGCGCCTTTTTGTCCGGCGGGGCCGCTGCCGATGACCACCAGGTCGTAGGCTTTCTCGTCCATGGGTTCAGTCCCGCGGCGGCGGCGACGGCAGTTTTTCGTCGTCAGGCACCGTGTCGGTCACCAGGTCCCGGATCAGCGGGCGTTTGGGCAGCGGCTCGACCCGGCCCCCGGCGGGCGTCAGCCGGGCGGTGCACATGTAGGCCACCTGGCCGTCCACCAGGGCCATGCAGGTCTTGCAGGCATTGGCGTTCACGCAGCCGTAGCGAAAGGCGAGGCTCGAGTCCACGTGAGCGCGGATCCATACCAAAGCGTCGAGCACGGACATGCCCTCGACGTAGGGGACCCGGTAGACGTCGTAGAGGCCCTGGTCGCGGGTGCTCCCGCGCTGCACGCGAAGCTCCGTCATCGTTTCACCGGCACGGGATGCCGCATCGCCCATGTTGGTATCCTTGCTCACCTGCGCGCGGTGCGGTGTCGGGTTACGCCTTCGGCTGACCCGACCTGCTCGGGCCAGCGGGCCGCAATCTCCTCGTCCTTCATTTCGATCACCTGGTTCCGGACAAGTCCCGGGTCGCTGTCCGGGAAGTCCAGGCGCTGGTGCGCGCCGCGGCTTTCGGTACGGCCGATCGCGGCCCGCACCACGGCCTCGGCGGTGGTCAGCATGGCCCTCAGTTCCAGGCGGTCCTGGAGGTCGAGATTGAAGGCCCCGGCCGGGCGGACGGCCACCGGCGACTTCCGGATCTCAATGATGCCGTCGAGCGCCTGCCGGAGCTGTTCTCCGGTCCGGAAGGGCCCGGCGTGTTCCCACATGATGGATTGGAGCCTTTGTTGCAGCACGTTGGCGGGAGCCCCGCCGCCGTCGTCGGCGCCCGGGGCGTTGCGAAGACGTTCGGACGCGTCCGCGGCCGCCTCGGCCTCCCACCCGCCGGTGGTGCCGGCGGCGGCGGCAGCGGCTTCCCGGCCGGCGCATTCGCCGAACACCAGGGCCTCGGTGATGGCGTTGCCGGACAGGCGGTTGGCGCCGTTGGCCCCGCCGACGGCCTCTCCCGCGGCGTAGAGCCCGGGGACGCGGGTCTCCATGCGTTGGTTCACGCGGATGCCGCCCATATGGTAGTGCGCAGTGGGGGCGACCTCCACGGGTGTCTCGGTAAGGTCGATGCCGTTGTGCGCCAGGCGGTCGATGACCGGGCCGAAGGCCTCCCTCAGGGTTTCATCGGGCACGTGCCGGAAATCCAGGTAGACGCCGCCGTGGGGGGAGCCGCGGCCGGCCTCCACCTCCTTGAGGATGGCGTAGGAAGCCTGGTCGCGCACGGTGCTGTAGGTGCCGCTGTCCTGGCCGCCGTAGCGGTGCATGAACTCGTCGAAGTTCCCGTTCAGCAGGCGTCCCCCCAGCTTGTAGCGGAACGGATCCCACATGATGGGGTCCATGCCCACCAGGCGCGGGGCGAGATGGGCGATGGGGAAGAACTGGACGAATTCCATGTCGATGAGTTCGGCCCCGGCCCACAGGGCCAAGGCGTAGGCTTCCCCGCCCATGTTGGTGGACGCGCTGTTGCGGCGGTAGATCTTGGTCAGGCCGCCCGCCGCCAGGATGACCGCCTTGGCGGCGAGGGTGACGACTTCGCCCGTCACCACGTCCATGCCCACCGCCCCCACGGCGCGGCCGTCGTGCACGACCACCTCCGTGACCGTGACATTGCTCAGGCGCCGCACCGGGTCCAGGGTGCTCACCTGCCGCCGCAGGGTGCCCGCCACCCCCGGACCGGTGTTGAGGAAGTCCACGTAGCAACAGCGCGCCCGCCCGTGCCCCGGCGCCTTGACCTGGCGGATGCGATCGTCGGTCCCGCGCGCCCAGTGGGCCCCCCAGCCGTCCATCTCGAAGATCCTTGCCGGGCCGTTCTCGCACAGGAGCCGGGCCAGCCCCTCGTCGCACAGCTCCCGGCCCGCGGCGAGCGTGTCCTGGAGGTGGTCGGTCCAGTGGTCCGGTTCTTCGTGGCCGATGGCGGCGGCAACGGTCATTTGCGCCATGATGGTGGCGCCGCCGCGGCCCACCAGGGATTTGTCCAGCAGCAGCACGGACGCGCCCCGCGTGGCGGCGGCGATGGCCGCGTACATACCGGCGCCGCCCGCCCCCACGATAAGCACGTCTGCAGACAAATGGGTCACGTCGAGAGTCTAGTCCAAACCGTGAAACCCGTCCAGCATGAGGCCGGCCGCAGCCGGTTCGTGGCCTGTGCTTTCCTTGACGCAACGAAGACTTTCGGTCTAACTAAGGGAATCGCATTAAAGTCTTGAACTTCGGACAGAGCAGAAAGGGGAAAGAACCATGGCGCATGATCTGGTCGTAAAGAACGGGCTCGTCGTCGACGGTACCGGCAGTCCCGGCTTCGAGGCGGACGTGGCGATCGACGGAGGCACCATTGCCGCCATCGACAAGAACGTCGGGCCGGGCAAGACCGAGGTCGACGCCCGCGGGAAGGTGGTGGCGCCCGGGTTCATCGACTCCCACACCCACATGGATCTGTTCATCGTGCAGTATCCCCACGGCAATCCCGTGGTCAACTACGGCGTCACTTCCATCGTCATCGGCGATTGCGGTGCGTCCATCGCGCCGGTGCCGGCCAAGGGCGAGCCGCGCGACGTGCTGATTACCTACTTGCGCCGCGTGCTCGATGACTACGTCAACGACGACGACTGGAACTGGACCACCTTCCCCGAATACCTGGATTATCTCGAGGGACGGGTGGGCGTGAACGTGGCCGCTTTGGTGCCCCATTCCCCGGTCCGGCTGGTGGTCATGGGCGAGGCAGCCTACCAGCGCGAGGCCACGCCGGAGGAGTTGGAAAGCATGAAGCAGATGGTGCGCGAGGGCATGGAGGCCGGCGGCATCGGCTTCTCGTCCAGCCCCCGCGGCGGCCCGGCGATCCATGCCGGCACCCCCAGCACCCTGGCCACCCAGGAAGAGATGGCGGCCCTTGCCAACATCGCCGGCGAGTACGGCGGCTGCTTCCAGTTCAACGGCTTCGGCAACCTGTTGAAGCCCGAGAGCGGGTTCCCCGAGCTGGTGGAGAAGATCAACGTGCCGATGATCGGCAACGAGTTCCGGGTGAGGCCCGGCGAGAGAGCGGACGGCGAGCGGGCCATCGACCTCATGAAGGAGGCGGGGGAACGGGGCAAGGACATCTACGGCGTGGTCATTCCCTACTCGCACATCCGGCGCTTCGACATCGACGACTGCTTCATCCTGGACGGTCTGCCCCTGTGGGAAGAGATCAAGGGGAACCGTGACGAGCTGGCGCGCACCCTCAGGGATCCGGAAGTGCGCCGGAAGCTGGATGAGCAGCGGCGCGCCAACGCCGGCGAGCCCGCCTACATCGAGTGGCTGGGTTGGGGCGGCGCGTACTTCGACATCATGCAGCGCGAGGACCTGAAGTCCCTTGAAGGACAGAACGTCTCCGAGATCGCCGCGGCCGGCGGCAAGTCCGAGGTGGATGCGTTCTTCGACACCTGGCTCGAGGACGGGCTGGCGTCGAAGCTCTACTACCAGGGTTTCGCCAACGGGCACATGGACCTTCTGGCCGAGATGATCAAGACCACCGAGGGGCTCATCGGCACCGACGCGGGCGCCCATCTGGACCGGTTCTTCTGGCACGGCGCCCCCACCCGCGTGCTGGGCTACTGGCGCCGGGACAAGAAACTCTTCAACCTCGAGGAGGCGGTTCACAAGCTCACCGGACATCCCGCGGCCAAGCTGAGGATGAACCGGGGACTGCTGAAGACCGGCCTGCCCGCCGACATTACGGTGTTCGACGCGGACAAGATCGACGATCTGGCGAGCAAGCGCATGCCGGCCAAGCTCGACGAGACCGAAATCTTCCGCCATCCGCCGGGAATCGCGGCGGTGGTGGTCAACGGCAAGGTCGTGCTGGAAGACGGCGAGTGCAAGGATGTCTTTCCCGGCCAGGTGAGGCGGCAGGAGCTCTTCGTCCAGGGCCAATAGCCGCGAGGTACGGGAGGTACAGATGGAGGTTCTGGCGCCGGAGTCGCTGATCGACGATCTTCGCCGTGTGTTGCGGGGGAGGTATCCGGTTCATCCGTTGCGGAAGCTGCTGTTGGGCGGAGAGCTCAGCCGCGAGCAGTTGCACGGCTGGGCCAAGAACCAGTTCCATGAATTCCGCAATATTCATCGGTTCTTCGGCATACGGTACCAGAAGTGCCCGATCCAGGCGTTGCGGCGGATGCTGCTGGAAAACATGGTGGAGGAGGAAGGCGAGGATCTGTTCGGCGGAAAGTATCCCAGCCACGCCGAGTTGTGGACCCGCTTCGGCGAGGGGCTGGGGATCCCGCGCGAGGAGATGCAGGGCTACGAGCCCTTGCCCGGGGTCAAGGCCGCGCTGGAGATGTACGTACAACTGGTCCAGCAGAGTCACTGGGCCGTGGCCATCGGCACCGGCCTCGTTTTCGAGGGCGAGGGGCCCAAGCGGATGGGAGAGGAGCGGCAGGCGCTGGAGTCGCGCTACCCCTGGATCCCCTCGGAATCCCTGGCCTTCTTTCGCGCCCACGAGTATCATGATGAGGGGCACGGCAACTTTATCGTGGATGTGATCAAGGATCATACCATGGTCGGCGGACTCCAGGAGGAAATGCGGGCAGCGGTAAGGACACGCGTGGACATCATGTGGCTGCAGAACGAGTCCATCTATCAGGCATTCGTTCGTCCTCAACTCACCCCGGAAGCCGCCGGCCAGCTTGAAGCCGCCTCCAACTAGACCCGTTCGCGGTTCGAGTTGAGTGGGCGACGCAGGTCAGTGAGTCCAGTGTTCGGAAAAGCTTTCACAGTGTTGGTCCTGGTGGCGGCCACGGTGGCGGTGGGATACACGGCGTGGGAGACCCGGAGCCTCAAGGTCTCTCTCGACCGGATGGCGGTGGGCAACGAAACCAGGGTCAACGAAATGATGCTTGCGCTCGCCCACACCGAGGGGCAGCTCGCGAGAATACGGGAAACCGTGGAGTTGCTTGACGGAACCGGCCCCGGCACGGCGCAGCGTTCCGACGGAGTGTTGGAGGGAAAGATAACCGCGACCCTGACCGCGGCGCAGCGGGAAGTCCTCCAGCAGGAACTGGGCAAGTGGACCCGACAGCTCCAGGACCAGCGGCGGCAGGGCTTGGCCGCATTGCGTCAGGATCTGGAGCAGCAGTTGAGCGGCAACGCCGCCAAGTCCGAGGAATCGGACAAGCGCTGGCGGGAGCTGAAGGCGCTGGTGCAGCAGAATCAAAAGCGCCTGACGGCTCAGTTGAAGGAGCTGGGCTCCAGCCCCTCCGGCGCCATCGAGGAGCAAGGCGCGACCCTGACGAACCTGGAGAAGCGTCTCGGGACGGTGCTGGATGCGACCCGAAAGGGCCAGGAGGCCCTGGACCGGCAAGATCAGCGTGACGACAAGCGCTGGAAGGAGCTGCTCCTGGCATTGCAGGAGAACATGGAGGCGACGCAGCAACGCTACGCCGAGCTGGCGGCGCGTCTCGACCAACAGGGCGGTGCCGTGGAGACGCCGGCGCAGCCCGCGACACCGACACCAGGGAGCCCCGGGGGCCAGGATCGACTGATCGACCAGGAAAGGCTGGCGGAGTTTTGCGCCGAGGTGCCGCAAGCGGAGATCTGCCGGAACCGGTAGCCGGGAGTCCCATGGGATATTACGACATTTCACTCAAGCTGAGCCCCGCCACCGCGCGTTGGGTCACCGCCACGCCCTTCGAGCTCGTGGAGCGGCGGCGGATGCAGCGAGGCGACCACAACAACTCGTCCAGCGTCAACATGAGCGTCCACAGCGGCACCCACATGGATGCTCCGTTCCACTTCGTGCCCGGGGGGGCGGGCATCGACCAACTGCCCTTGGAGCGTTTCATCGGCCCGGCGCTGGTGCATGAGGTGGACGCCCACCGCTACATCACCGCCGAGCATGTAGCGGCGATTCCGCCGGGTGAACGGATCCTGTTCAAGACGCGCAACTCGGAACTCCTCCGCCGCGCCGAATACGATCCGGACTTTACCGCGTTCTCGGTGGAGGCGGCCGAGGGCCTCGTGGCCAAGGGTTACAAGCTCGTGGGACTGGACTATCTCTCGGTGGCCCATGCCGACGAGCAGGTGCCGGTGCACCGGGCCTTCCTGGATCATGGGCTCGCGCTGCTGGAGGGCGTCGATCTCACGGAGATCCGTCCCGGATCCTATGAATTGATCTGCTTCCCCGTATGCATCGCCGGCGCGGACGGCGCTCCCTGCCGCGCCGTCCTCCGCGACCTCGACCCTTGAACACCCGTAATACTCAACCCGGTGTGCTGGAGCTGAAGCCGCGTCGTGGTCGGCGACGACCGGCGGTTCCTCCGTGCCTACACCGCGATCAAGGCGGGCGAGCGTCCGCGAAAGGTGCCCGATGAGCAAGGTCAAGGCCGCGGTCCTGGATGACTATCAGCATGTCGCCGAATCCCTGGTGGGAGCCAGGGAGGTTCCGGCGGACCTCGAGTTTACGGTATTTCACGATCACCTGGACGACGAGGACGCTCTGGTGGAGCGGTTGCAGGGGTTCGAGGCCGTCTGCGTCATGCGGGAGCGCACGCCGTTCCGGCGCGGTCTCCTGGAGCGCCTGCCCAACCTGAGATTGCTGGTGACCAGCGGCATGCGCAACGCGTCCATCGACATGGCCGCGGCCCGGGAGCGGGGGGTGACGGTCTGCGGCACGCCCAGCGTGGGCGCGCCCACGGCCGAGCTGACCTGGGGCCTGATCCTCGGGCTGTTCCGGCATATCCCGCAAGAGGACCGGGCCACGCGCGAAGGCGGCTGGCAGGAGACCGTGGGCACCGGCCTCCCGGGCAAGATCCTGGGAGTGGCGGGTCTGGGCAAGCTGGGCGCCCGGGTGGCGCGCGTGGGGCTGGCGTTCGACATGGATGTCATCGCCTGGAGCCGTAACCTGACCGAGGAGCGGTGCCGGGAGGTCGGGGTTTCCCGAGTCAACAAGGAGGAGCTGCTGTCGCGGTCCGACGTTCTCACCATCCACCTGGTGCTGAGCGACCGCACCCGAGCACTCTTCGGCGCCGCCGAGCTCGCGATGATGAAGCCCTCGGCGGTGCTCATCAATACGTCCAGGGGGCCCATCGTCGAAGAGGCGGCCCTGGTGGATGCGCTGGAGCGCCGGACCATTGCCGGGGCCGGCCTCGACGTGTTCGACACCGAACCGTTGCCGCCGGACCATCCGTTCCGGCGCTGTGACAACACCGTGATCACCCCGCACCTCGGCTACGTGGAGGAGGCCAATTACAACGCCTACTTCGACGGCTATTTCGCGGCGATCAAAGGATATCTCGACGGCTCTCCGGTCAACGTTGTGAAGGGGTAAGCCGTGAATGACAGGACACAGAACGAGAACATGACACAAACACAAACCGACACCATGACACAGACCGAAAACCTCGCGCTCTATTGCGACTTCGAGAACATCGCCATCGGCGTCCGCGATGCCCGTTACGCCGACTTCGATATGCGGAAGGTGCTGGACCGGCTGCTGGTCAAGGGCAAGATCGTAGTGAAGAAGGCGTACTGCGACTGGGAGCGCTACCGCGAGTACAAGCCCGCCATGCACGAGGCCTCCTTCGAGATGATCGAGATCCCCCACGTGCGCCAGTCGGGCAAGAACTCCGCGGACATCCGCATGGTCGTGGACGCGCTCGACCTCTGTTACACCAAGTCCCACGTGGACACCTTCGTGATCATCAGCGGCGATTCCGATTTCTCCGCGCTGGTGAGCAAGCTGCGCGAGAACAACAAGGTGGTCATCGGCGTGGGTGTGAAGAACTCCACCTCCGACCTGCTGATCGCCAACTGCGACGAGTTCATCTACTACGACGACCTGGCGCGCGAGTCCAAGCGCCGGGGCGGCGCCAAGCGCGCGCGGGCCGCGGCCCGGCCGCGCAAGACGGCCGCGGCGCCGGCGGAGGACAAGGCGCCGGCGGAGGACAAGGCGCCGGCGGAAGAAAAGAGGGAGGCGCAGGACGCGGACAAGAAGGAGGCGCAGGAGGCCCTGGACCTGGTGGTGGAGACGGTGACGCACCTCTTCGATGAACGCGGCGAAAAGGACACGATCTGGGGGTCCATGGTCAAGCAGGCGCTGAAGCGGCGCAAGCCAGGCTTCAACGAGCGCTATCACGGCTTCCGCTCTTTTGGAAAACTGCTGGAGGAAGCCCAGTCCCTGCGGCTGCTGGACCTCGAGGCGGACGAGAAATCCGGCGACTACATAGTCAAGGGGGTCACCCAGGAAGACTGACGGATGCGCCGCCGGGCCTCTTGCTCACCGAGAACCATTCGTGCGCATCCCCTTCTTTTCGCCAGCGCGAGCCCGTGAAGTCCGGGTCCTGAGCGTCCTGTCCGCGGGCACCTTCCTGTTCTTCAACAGCTACGGCAGCATCAACGTCGCCATTCCCAGCATCCAGGCCGAGTTCGGCAGCAGCCTCTCGGCGGTTCAGTGGATCGCCACCATGGGGCTCGTGCTGTCGTCCAGCCTGGCCCTGTGCCTGGGGCGGGCCGGGGACATCCTGGGCCGCAACCGGCTCTACAAGCTGGGAGTCACGCTCTACGGCGCGGGTGCGGCGCTGGCCGCCGCTTCACAGACTTTCCCGCAACTGGTCGCTTGCCGGGTGGTCATGACCGTGGGCCTCGCCATGGCCATGCCCATGTCGCAGGCTATCACCGCCGCGGTGGCGCAGCCGGAACGGATCGGTTGGAGCCTGGGCATCCTGCTGTCGGCCGCGGGTGTCGGGCGGGTCACCGGTCCCGCCCTCGGCGGCTTCTTCATCCACCTGGCGGGCTGGCGCGCGGTGTTCCTCGCCAACGCCGTGATCGGCCTGGCCGTAAGCCTCCCCGCGTGGCTCATGCTGCGGGGCCGGGAGCGCCGCAGCGGCGAGTCGTTCGACTACCCGGGGGCGGTGGCCCTGATCCTGGGCTATCCATCGATCCTGGTGGGCTTGAGCCTGGGGGCCAACAGCGGCTGGCGCTCGCCGTTCGTCTTTGGGTGGTTCCTGCTCGGCGCGGCCGGCGTGGCCGCCTTCGTGCTACGCCAGGCCCGGGCGCCGAGGCCTTTGGTGCCAAAGCCGCTCATGACCAACAGGCCTCTGGCCATTCCGTTCCTGACCATGATGCTGTTCTCGGCGGCCTATTTCCCGATCCTCATGTTGTCGCCGCTGTACATGGGCAACGTGCTCGACCTGCCGCCGCTTCATCTCGGGCTCATCCTCACCACGCTGCCGGTGGTGGCGGCGGTGTGCTCGCCCATCAGCGGCCGTCTGGCCGACCTTCTGGATCCCCGGAGCGTGATGGCGGCGGGCCACCTCTTGGGCGCGGCCGGGATTCTCTTCTACGCCGGCTTGCAAGACGACTCGAGTCCGGCAATGGTGTTGTTGGCGCTCGCGCTGGTGGGAATCGGGGTGGGCGTGACGTTGCCGGCCACCCAAAGGATCGTGTTCGCGCTGGCTCCACAGGAGCACTACGGCCTCGCCGGCGGAATGCTCTCGGCGTGCGGGCCGGGTGCCGGGGCCCTGGGGATCGGTGTCGCCGTGTCCCTCATGGAAGGTATGGCCGGGGCGGGTCCGGCCGGATTCGTGGCGGCGCAAAGGGTCGCCATGCTGTCGTTGTTGCCGCTTCCTGTCCTGGCGGTGGTCCTGGCCGTCACCGGGCGGCTGCGTGTCCGGGGGAAGGCGGCGGGCGCCGGCGTCGCCGGTGGGGAATGATGCGCTTGCGGATCGGAATGTCGTCCAACCTGCTCTATTCGCTGTCCGCCGTCTGCATGGCGGCGGGCGCCATCGGCGCCTCCATGCTGGCGCCGTTCTATATGAATGCCAGGGGATTCCCCGTGTCCGTGGTGGGCATGCCTCTCGTGGTCAACGGCGTCGGCGCCCTCTGTTCCGACGTGGTGTCCGGCACGCTGGCGTCGTATTTCCGCTCGAGTTTTCTGTTGCTGGCGTCGACGCTCATCGCCGTTGTGACGAGCATCCTGGGATTCGCCTTCCAGGAGAGCCTGGCGGTATTTCTCGTGGCCTTCACCATCCTCGGTCTCACCGAGGCCATGTTCAGTCTCGCCATCCGGCGCATCGTGTTCGTGCAGTCCGCGCCGGGCGGGCAGGGCAGGGCCCAGGGGCAGGTGGCCGCGGCCCTGGGCCTGGGCTTTGCCCTGGGCCCGACCCTGGGCGGGTTCGTCGGCGAGTGGTGGGGCCTCGACAAGCTCTTCCTGCTGGTGGCGGTTCCCCAGACCGCCGGGCTGGTCTTCATCCTGCTGGCCCAGGGGCATCGGACCGAGAAGCCGGTGGAGCGCGGCTCGCTGCCCCTGTGGCGGGTGGGCAAGGGGCTGCTGGCCCAGCCCGGCTTCCTCGGCGCCGTGCTGGCCATCTTCCAGTCGTTCCTCTGTCTCATCGGAGTCACCCGCATCGCTTTCCCGTTCCTGGCGGTGCGCCGGGGCCTGACCCTCGACGTCATCGGCACCATGGTCAGCATCTCCCGCCTGGCCGACACCGCCGGACGGTTGGGGGGAGGTTGGCTCTCCGACCGCATCGGCACCCGCACGGTGATCCTCCTGGGCGTCTTCGTGACCGTGCCCGCCTTTGTCCTGCAGGTCTTCGGCCAGAGCTACATCGCGCTGCTCCTGCCCCTGTGCCTCATGACCGCCGGCTTCGGCTTGTCCAACGTCGGTTCGACCACCCTTGCCCTGCAACTCGCCGACGACTCCAGCAAGGGCGTCGCCTTGGGCCTCATCCGCGGCGGCACCTCCATCGGCCGCATGTTCGGTCCTCTCCTAACCGGCTTCCTGGTGGCCGACCTGGGCTTCCATTGGGGTTTCGTGGCGCTGGGGCTGATCTCGTTCGTGATCGGCGGGGGAGTGGCGGGGCTGTTCCGGGGGCAGCGGGAAGCGGTGTGACAGCGTAGAGACGCGTTCTACGCGTCGGGACATTTTCGGGCGGCCGCGAATATCTGCTCCACGGAAGCTTCGGTGACCTCCCCGCGCTTGGCTTCGGCTATCCGAGGCTCGAGAAACGCTTCCAGACGCGGCAGGGTTTTTTCTTCGGACTGATACTCATTCTGCGGCAATGTCCGCTGAAGGATATAGTCTTTCAGCGTCTAGCCATGCAGCTTGGCTAACGCCCTGAGTTGCTCGTGTTGCTCCGGCGCCAAGTTTATGGAAAGGCGGCTCACGACGGTGCTCCTCCCGCAGGACTGCCTTAAGTTAGCACATATGACACAAGGGACTATGACGAGCCTTTGTGTTATGAAGACACAGCTATCCGGGAGGCTCGGACAACAGTTGCTGGGCCAGGACGGAAGGGCTGTATCCGGTGATCCGGAAAGGAAGCATGTAGCGCGAGCCATGACGACCCCCACGATATTCGACATCTGCCAGCCACGCGAGGATGTCCTAAAGGGAGCGATTGCCGAGGCCGACTTCGCGGCGGACTTGGCTCAGGTCATCGTGGGCACAGGCAGTGCGGAGTACATCGACCCTGTGCGGTTCTTCGCGCATACCTGGCCTACGCGGGGCCTCAAGAACCTGTTAGCCAACGTTTGCCGACGTTTGAGCGGTTCGGGCGGTGAGGTCGCGGCAATCTTCCGCCTCGACACTGCATACGGGGGCGGCAAAACTCATGGCCTCATTGCCCTTGCGCACGCGGCCCGGGACATGGCGAACGTGCCGAATACTGTGGAGTTCATTGAACCTGCTCTGCTCCCACAGGGCCCAGTCCGAATTGCGGCCTTCGACGGCGAAAACGCGGACCCCGCCAACGGGCGGGCGATGGGCGACGGCGTGCTGGCCTGCACACCCTGGGGCGAGATCGCCTACGCTCTTGCCGGACCGGACGGATACGAAAGGGTTCGTAAGAGCGACGAGCATCGGGTCGCGCCGGGTGCCGAGACCCTGCGGGAACTGTTCGGAGGTGAACCCGCCCTGATCCTGCTCGACGAGCTTTCGGTGTACCTGCGCAAAGTGCGACAATTCGATGATACCCACGACCAGTTGACAGCCTTCCTGACGTCCCTGTTCAAGGCCGTGGAGGGTGCGCCCAATGCGGCCCTGGTCTACACCCTCGCCATCGGCAAGGACGGCCGCGCTACCGATGCCTACACCGCGGAGAACCTATTCATTGCTGACCGCATGGCCGAGGCTGAGAGCGTCTCCGCACGCAAGGCGACCCTGCTCAACCCCACGGAAGAAGACGAGACCGCGCAGGTGTTGCGTCGACGCCTGTTCGAGGCCATCGATGAAACCCGAGCGGCTCCGATCATCGCCGCCTACCGCGAGCTCTGGGCCGGCGGCGGTGAAGCCCTGTCGAGCGAGGCGGCCCGCCCCGAGACGACCGAGGCGTTTCTGGCGAGCTACCCGCTGCACCCGGAGGTGCTGGGAACCCTGACGGCCAAGACCGCGACCCTCGGCAACTTTCAGCGAGTGCGCGGAATGCTGCGGCTCCTGGCTCGCACCATCTCCCATCTTTGGCAACAACAGCCTGCGGACGCCACCGCGATCCATCTCCATCATATCGATCCCGGCTACGAGCCTATTCGACAGGAAATCGTGACGCGTCTCGGCCAAGCGGCATATCTCCCGGCCATCGCCAATGACGTGGCCGGAACGGATAAGAGGGCACTTGCCGAAGAGATTGACGCCGAGCATCATCGCGGCCTGCCACCCTACGCCACGTACGTCGCGCGCACGATTTTCATGCACAGCTTGGCCTTCAACGACCCACTGAAGGGCCTGTCTCCCCATCAACTGCGCTACTCGGTGCTGGCCCCAGCCACGGACATGAGCTTCATCGAAGAGGCGCGGCGGAAATTCGTCGCCGAATCGGCCTATCTCGATGACCGGCCCGGCGCGCCCATCCGCTTCCTCGCCGAAGCCAACCTCAGCCAGATCATCCGCCGCGAGGAGCAACACGTCGATGCCGGCGAGACCCGCGCGTACCTGGATGACTGCATCCGCGGCGTCTTCGGCGGTGGCGCTGGCGGGACGTTCGAGGCGATTCCTTTCCCCGGCGGCCCCTTCGACGTGCCGGACGAGGTCGGCGATGGCCGACCAAGGCTGATTGTGCTCGCCTACGACGGCGTCGCCATCGGCAGCGCCGTCGAGAGTGTTCCCGAGTTGATCGCGCGCATCCATTCGCGGAAGGGCTCGGAAGGCTCGGCGCTGCGGGCGCTACGCAACAATCTGGTGTTCCTGGCCGCGGACGATGCCCGCAAGGAGGAAATGCGGCGCAAGGCGCAACGGCGGCTGGCGTTGCAGGATCTCAAGAAGCCCGAGCGCTTGGTGGATCTGGCGGAGCACCAGCAGGACAAGATCCGAGAGCTCGAAGCCCGCTCGGAGCAGGAGCTGGCGATAGCCGTCCAGCAGTGCTACCGCCACGTATTCTACCCGTCGCGAAACCGCATTGACGGGAGCGACGTCGATCTGGAGCACACGGCCATCGACGTGCAGTCGACATCGGACCGGCCCGGCTCCGGACAACGACAAGTAGTGCGGGCGCTTCGCGACCTGTCGAAGCTCCGTCTATCCGAGGACGAGCCGGACTCACCCGCCTACGTGCGCGACCGCACGCCGCTTCGCAAGGGCCAGATCACCACCCTCGCATTGCGCGAGGAATTCCGCCGCGACCCCGCGTTGCCCATCCTCAGCGGCGACGACATCTTCATTCGTGGGATACTGCGCGGTATCGAGCGGGCGGAATACGTCTACCAGCGCGGCGACCTGTTGTGCGGGCCCGGTGATCCATTGCCCACCATCGTCATCGACGAACAGTCGGCAGTTTTCACCATGGCCTACGCCAGGAACAAGGGGATCTGGCCGCGAAAGCAACCGGGGGCGCCCGGCGGAGCGACAACGTACGTCAACACCCCGGGTGACGGCGACGGTGAAATCGCGGAGCCAACACCCGGCGACAAGCCGCCTCCGGGCACGGAGCCACGGCCAAACTCATTGTCGGCCGAAGGCCTGCTCACCGAAGCCCTGGCCAGGCTTTGGGAACAGGCCCGCGCCCGCAACATCGAGAAGATCGCCGTGCTCACCATCCGCCTGTTTGAAGCCGGTGACGCCTTCCGTCTGTTAGGTGCCGTGGGCGCGGTTTCCGGGGCGGACAAGCTCGTTACCTTGTCCGGCGGCTACGAGACCCGGGACCGGGGCTCATTCGAACTGGAGTTTCGGGGACCGGTGTCCGATGCCCAGCCGGTTAGGGAGTTCCTCGAGCCGCAGCTTCGTGACGCCGCCTCTCAGACTCTGGACATTGGCTTCGAGTTGACCTTCCCCGAAGGACTGCCCATGCAGGGCGACGCCGCGGAAAAGATGACCGACCGATTGTCGCGATTCGCCAGTGGCGCTGCGTTCGTCATGGCCACAGCCAGGGAGGCCGGGGGCTGATGGCGCGTCTTACACGGGTCGCCCAGATCAGCACACCGGAATCGGCGCCGCGCTACGAGTTGCGCGTCCGGCGCCACGGTCCGGCTAACACGGAGTACGAAATCTGGCAGATGCCAGCCCCCGCCACCCCGCACCTGAGCGCGGCGACCCGTGTCGCGGGCCTGAAGGGCCGCAATCTCCAACTCGTCGAGCACCGGGTTCTGAAGCGGCTGACACAGGCGGGCGTGAAGCCCGTCCTCGGGGACCAACGGAAACGCGGCTATGCCGTTTCCGAAGATCTGGCACTGATGCTTGGCCTTCTGTTCCGCACCCTCGCCCCCATGCGAAGCCGCGATAACATGCGCGCCGTAGCCGAGGGCATCGAGGCCATGGGACGTGAGGAGGCCGCTTACTGGCTCGGCATGGCGATGCACCGCAAGCACCCGCGCCGGGTGCTGACGGCACTGCGGTTCCTGCTGACGGAGCCGAAGCGGTAAGAATCTCACGCCGCAACGATCGACGTTACTCTTAGCTCCTTTCTGTGCTGCTCGGCGTGCCACAAGTCATAACTGGACTGCATGTTCATCCATAGCTCGGAGCTGGTGCCTAGGGCTATGGAGAGCCTCACTGCCATCTCGGGACTGATCCCGGTGTGCTCATTGACGATCTCGGAGAGTGCCTTACGGGAAATGCCGAGGTACTTGGCGGTCTGGGTAATGGAGATACCCAAAGGTGAAATCCACTGTCTCAACAGTACCCCGCCGGGATGAGGCGGGTTGTGCATTCTCATGATTGTCTCCTAGACTGGCGTAGCCGGAACCAAAAGGCCTATTGTCAAGCGACTCTTCGTGGTTTCATCCAAAATCTTACTAATGGTGATCCAGGTAATCCACTGCTTCGGCGTGCCCGCCAACGAAACGGATGTCCACACTCCAGTTCTTGGCGACGTAAATAGACCAGATATTGGCACCGTGAGGCTCCAATCGATGCAAACGGAAGCTGGGTGCTCCCATGTCCCTAGGGGACGTGGCTGCGTCCAAAGTGGCCAAGATATCCCTGAGCTGATTGACGTGCTTGGGCTGAATACCTCTCTTGCTTCCGGTCTCGAAAAACCTCTGTAACCCGTTGTGCTTGAAGCCTTTAATCACGTGACTGAGTATCACATATCACGTAACGGGTTACAAGATTCGAGAAACCCTGCTGACCTAAAGGAGAGAATATCCCTGCAGGATCACCTTAACTGGCAACAATATTGCTGGGAGGAGAGTTGACATTCCACCTCGAATTTGCCAACAGTATCGTTGGAAAATGGATTCGTCGGATAGAGGTGCTCCATGAATGATCTTATCGACCGGTTCTCGACAGAAGGATTCCTCGGCGTAGCGGGCTTGTGGATTCTGCGAAAGTTGGGGGTTCGAAAACAACCACCTCCAGCCTGTCCACAGGTTGTCGTGTCAGGAGATAACAACCGGGTCACCGTCGTTCTGTGTGAATCCGGTCGTCCTGAGAATTCGGTGTCGAGTCCGACCAGACAACGGGGCAATGGCCGTGATCGTCACTAGGAAGTACAACCCAGGGTTCCTTACAGACGACGAGTTGGTGGGCTCGTTCTGCGTTCGGACGCACGAGTTCGAGTCCTTGATGGAGATCCTGCGCGAATGCACCGGGAGCGCCAACGCCCACCAGATTGTTATCGGCTCGCGTGGCAGTGGAAAGACGACCCTGCTCCTTCGTATTGCGGCCGAGGTGCGCCGGGTTCCGGCACTGTCGCGCCGGTTCTTTCCAATAGTCTTCGCGGAAGAGAGCTACGAGGTGGCAAGCCCAGGGGAGTTCTGGCTCGAATGCCTTTCCCGTTTGGCCGCGCAATCGCGTCACGGCGACGACCACGTCGACCTGTCTGGTACCCTGGAGGAGTTGCGGACCACCAGGGACGACAAGGTACTTGCGGATCGTTGCCTTGCTGTCCTGCTGGATTTCGCTGACCGACAGAAGAAACGTCTCGTTCTGGTCGTCGAGAACCTGAACATGATGTTCCGAGACATGGCGGACCCGGACGCGGGGTGGCGGCTGCGGCACACTCTTCAGACCGAGCCTCGGATCGTCATGCTTGCGAGCGCCACCAGCCGTTTCGACGAGATAGACAACCCGGAGCATGCCCTGTACGACCAGTTGCGGGTGCTGCTGCTGCGCCCCCTCGACACGACGGAATGCGCTGGTCTTTGGGAGACGGTGTCCGGTCGATCTCCAGTGCCCAAGACGATTCGATCGTTGGAAATCCTCACCGGCGGAAGTCCGCGACTGCTGACGATCGTGGCCCGGTTCGGTGCCGGGCTGTCCTTTCGCGAACTCATGTCCGAACTGCTGGATCTGGTTGATGACCATACAGAGTATTTCAAACGCCATATCGAATCGCTTCCGCCGCAGGAACGGCGGGTCTATCTCGCGCTTGCCGACCTATGGAAACCGGCGACCACGAGGGAGATAGCAGATCGATCCCGGCTGGAGACGAGCAAGTGCAGCGCTCAACTCTCACGCCTTATTGAACGGGGCGTCGTTCAGGTCGAGGGTGGTACGGCCCGGCGCAAGCAGTACTACCTCACCGAGCGGCTCTACAACATCTACTACTTGCTGCGGCGCTCCCGCGGGCCGGACAGTCTGATCGAAGCCATTATCCAGTTCATGGAATCATTCTACTCGTCGGCGGAACTGAAGGACATCGTTGCTCGACTCATGCGCGAGGCGGGAAGTTTCAACGCGGAGATGCTCTCGCTCTACAGGATCGCGATCTCACGGTTTTTGGAGTCGCCGTTGCTGGACAAGCACCGCGGTGAGTTGTTGACAATCGTGCCGGATGACACCGTAGAGCGGGATGCGAGGACGCTTTTCGCTAGGGCAGCTACCTTGAACAATCAGAATCATGCAGAGGACGCACTGGCTCTGTGGGACGAGTTGCTGCTTCGATTCGGACAGAGCAAGAATCCAGCCCTTCTTGAGTCGATTGTGACGGCCCTCTTCAACAAAGGTGTCACCCTCGGCAGAATGAACCGGCTCCAGGAAGCGCTAGGCGTCTACGAAGAGATGGTGC
>MKWU01002726.1_pt1 | contig 25291 bp, 19 predicted proteins | sample 809101 | NCBI WGS metagenome assembly MKWU01 (sample SAMN05860141, study PRJNA318959) | sponge metagenome | host: Aplysina aerophoba | place: Slovenia: Piran, Adriatic Sea, Gulf of Piran | collected 2013-05-07 | reverse complement strand
GCCGGACCGGACCGGACGCCCGGACAGGGCGGCTGCCTGTTCTTCAACCCCTTCAGCTCCAACTTCGCGGCGGCCCCCGGCTCGCCGCTCGCCAACGGCCCGGAACTGTACGAATTCATCATCGGCGACTACATCGGCCTCGGCAAGTCGCAACTGACCACCTTTGAAGCCAACGTCAGCGGGGACCTTCCCGCTTTCGGGGGCGCCTATGCCGTGGGCGCCCAGTACCGCAAGCAGTCGCTGGATTTCCGCTACGACACCGTGACCCGCCAGGACGGCTGGGCGTTTCTGATCGGCAACCCCGACTTCGAGGCGGAGGACGATGTCTATGCCGTCTATGGCGAGGTCTGGCTGCCGCTGAGCGACAACCTGGAGGTTACCGGCGCGGTGCGTTACGAGGACTACGGCTCCGGCGTGGGCAATACGCTGGATCCGAAGGTCACGCTCCTTTTCCGGCCGGCGGACGCGTTGTCGCTGCGGGCTTCCTACAGCACCTCCTTCCGTGCGCCATCGCCGTCCCAGACTCGCGGCGCGCAAACCAATTTCAGCAATATCGTCGATCACGACGGATCCAGGACCTTCGCCGGGCGCCGCACCCTGGGCGACCCCACGCTGCAACCGGAAACGTCCACCGCATACAACGTGGGCGTGACCTGGCGGGAAAGCGCATCCTGGTCGCTGAACGCCGACTACTGGCGCTATGAGTTCGAGGACGTGCTGCGCAAGGAGAACGCCCAGGCGATCGTCAACGCCGACCCGTTCGATGCGCGCATCGAGAGAACTTCCGCCGGCACCATCTCCATCGTCAACGTGGCGTTCATCAACGCCGACCGGATCGAAACCAGCGGCATCGATCTCTCGGCGCGCGCCAGTATGGATGCCGGCGCGGGACTGCTCTCGGGATGGGTCGAGGCCACCTGGCTTCTCAGTTACGACGTGACCAACGCCGGCGTTGAAATCGATGCCCTGGGCAAGCTCAACCGCGCCAATGTCGGCGTGCCCAACCAGGAATTCCGGGCCACGGCCGGCCTTTCCTGGGCCCGGGGCCCGTGGGAAGTCAACGGCCTGCTGCGCCATGTCGGCGGCTATGAAGACGACGGCGGCGGTTCCATCGACAACTTCACCACGCTCGACGCAAACGCCGGCTGGTCCTTCGACAGTTTGCCCGGCGCCGGGCAGGAGACGACCATCACGCTCGGCGTAGCCAACCTGCTCGACCAGGACCCGCCCTACGTGGCCGTAGCCGGCAGCTACGACCCCCGCTCCTCGGACCCCCGGGGCCGTCGCGCCTACCTGGCCGTGCGCATCCGCACCCAGTAGCCTGGGAGCGAGGGCGTCCCGCCCTCCGTATCCATCATGGCAAAATGCCCGCCTCACTCACGCCGGAAGGAAACCCGCCCATGTCCGCATCCGCATCTTTCGCCCCGATAAAGGTAAGAAACCCCCGCACCGGCGAACGCGACTACGTGATCAAGCCCGCCACCCCCGACGAAGTGGCGTCGACCGCCGATCGCCTGCGCATGAACCAGCCCGCCTGGCTGGACCTCGGCCTGGAAAAGCGGGTCGAGGCGCTGAACGCCTTCGCCGATGCCGTGCAGGACAACCGCCAGGCGATCTTCGACGCGCTGGTCGCGGACACGGGACGGGTCCTGATCACCCACATCGAGATCGACAACCTCCGGCACATGACCGACCGAATGGCCGGTTTCGCGCGCGAGCTGGTCAAGAACCAAGCCGCCCGCAACAGTTCGATACCCACCATCAATGCGCGCACGCAGCTCGTTCCCTTCCCCGTTGTCGGCATCATTTCGCCCTGGAACTTCCCCTTCCTGCTCGGAATGATCGACTCGGTTCCGGCTTTGATTGCGGGCAGCGCGATCCTCTACAAGCCCAGCGAGATCACGCCCAGGCACGCGGACCCCGTCCGCGAGTGCTTCGCCCAAATTCCCGGACTCACGGACGTGGTCGATTACGCGATGGGCGCCGGGGCGACCGGGGAGGCGGTGATCGACAACGTGGACGCGGTCTGTTTCACCGGCAGCGTGCGGACCGGCCGCCTGGTCGGCGAACGCGCGGCAAGCAACTTCATTCCCGCATTCCTGGAAATGGGCGGCAAAGACCCCGCCATCGTCCTGGAATCGGCCGACCTGGAACGCACCGCCCAGGTGCTCCTGCGCGGTTCGGTGGCAGCCACCGGCCAGGCCTGCCAATCGGTCGAACGCATCTACGTCGCCCGCCCCTTGCACGACGCTCTGGTTGCGCGACTCGCTGAACTGGCCGCGAAGGTAACCACCAATACCGAAGCGCCCGACAAGGGACACATCGGCCCCCTGATCTTCGAGAAACAACTGGCGACCATCCAGTCGCACATCGACGAGGCTGTCGAGAAGGGCGCCACCGTGCATTGCGGCGGCAAGGCCATTGAAGAAGGCGGAACCTGGTATCCGGCCACCGTATTGAGCGGCGTCAACCACACCATGCGCATCATGACCGACGAGACCTTCGGGCCGGTGCTGCCCGTCATGCCCTTCGACAGCATCGACGAGGCCGTCGAACTCGCCAACGACTCGCGATACGGCTTGAGCGCAAGCGTGTTCGCCGGAACCGAGGAAGAAGGCCTGGAAGTTGCCAGCCGCATGAACGGCGGCGTCATCAGCGTCAACGAAGCATCGCTGTCCGGCACCGTCCACGAATTCGAGCAGGACCCCTTCAACCTGTCCGGACTCGGCCGTTCCCGCATGGGACCTCCGGGCGTCGATCGCTTCTACCGCCACAAGCTCATCCTCTCCGACCGCTCCCCCGATCCCCGCAACATCGACGCCTACGCCGAACCCGCCACTTAGCTTGGGAGTGAGGGCACTGCCCTCACAGCGTCCCGCCCTCCAAAACGCCGCCAGTGTTATCATGCCGGCTGCTGGCTCGGCATGGCGGCGGGGTATGGCGCAGTCTGGTAGCGCGTCTGCTTTGGGAGCAGAAGGTCAACGGTTCAAATCCGTTTACCCCGACCACTGCGCCAAAGGGCCGCCGCTTTCCCGGACTAACCAGTCGATGCGCCTGTAGCTCAACCGGATAGAGCATCGGCCTTCTAAGCCGGTGGTTGCAGGTTCGAGTCCTGCCAGGCGCGCCATCGGCCGAAACGGCACGAAGCGGCGTGCCGGGCGGCAAGCATCAACGGTGGTGGGCGTAGCTCAGTTGGTAGAGCCCCAGATTGTGGATCTGGTCGTCGTGGGTTCGAATCCCATCGTCCACCCCACCCTACCTCGCCGCGCCTGCAAGCTATGGCAATATTGCACCCCCATCGGCTGGCGTAGTGCGCCAGCATCCCACTGGGCCGTTAGCTCAACTAGGTAGAGCAGTGGACTCTTAATCCATTGGTTGCGGGTTCGATTCCCTCACGGCCCATTCTTTACCTTGCCCTCAATTCGGTCGACCCGTATTGAGGACAAAGGTCAATAGCACTCGAATTACTGCGCTTTGCATAACTCAATAGCCTCCGTGCCTAAACTGGGATCGCAACGCAAATGATCTATACGCTCTGGTAGAGGTAACGAAAACCATGATCCTTGAAGACCAATGCCCCATTTGGCGTACCGCAGCCAAGATTTCGCTCGAAGGTAGCCGGGACGGAGTGCGAGTCTGTTCGCCCCGTGCTGGAGGCGAGTACTTCTTATCCCGAAGAGCGCAACATGTTGTTCCCGACTTTGATGAACACCGTAAGGCAAGAATGACATCTTGGCTCTATGAACAAAGGCGGTTAGGAATTCGTTGCCCAGAAATTATGGAATACAAATTGGATGACATTCTGCAGAGAAGACCTTTGGAGATTCCCGAAAGGACTATGAGGATTCTCCGTCAAATTCAGTCCAAGACAACTGTTGTTGGCACGGAAGTGCTCTTCAATATGGCTGGAGGAGTGATTTATCGGCTCGACCTGAATTCGACCTTAGATGTATTGACTAGCGAGTACTGCAAAATGCTCGCGTGCTCAGAGTGCATAGACGGGGACGAATTCTTGTACTTGCTTGAATTTCTTGTGCAGGCGGGCCTAATTGAGAGAACCCGTGTCAACAATCCCACGCAAGGATGCATTCTGACGGTTACCGGCTTTGCGAGACTTTCGGAGCTGGACGGGGCAAGAGGAGACTCCGCGCGAGCATTCGTTGCGATGTGGTTCGATAATTCGACTAGTGAAGCTTGGGTCCAAGGTCTTAGGCCCGCGATTCGTGCTGCAGGGTATGAACCGATTCGTATGGATGAGCAGCATCATGCCAACAAAATTTGCGATGAGATTGTTGCTGAGATAAAGCGGTCTCGATTCGTTGTCGCCGACTTCACCCAAGGAAAGGACGGGGCCCGTGGGGGTGTCTACTATGAGGCTGGGCTTGCTCATGGTCTTGGCATTCAGGTAATTTTTACCTGCCATACTGACTGCATGGACAAACTGCATTTCGACACGCGTCAATACAATCACATCGAATGGAATGAGACCGCCGACCTACGCGAGCAGCTTACGGCACGAATTTCTGCCGTTGTTGGTGATGGTCCTAACAAGACGGAATGAAGTCCGTCAATGGACAACACTCCTTGCCTGGCTCGGCATGAAGCAGGTCAAGTGTCATAGTAAGTCCTGGGCAATGAAGCACTCGGAAGGTTTGCACTTGAGACATTAAAGGTATGAACTTCCTTCAAAGAAAGCCTGACATTACGGAAACGCAGGTGCTACTGCTTAAGTTGAAATCGCATCTAGATGACTTGCCCGACCACTCTGCTCAGGGGTGGATAGATGGAAAGTCAGCATTGAGACTTTGGCTTGCTAAAGCAGGAGCATTGCTGAAGCGTTTCGACGCAATTCACTTGGGTAGTAAATTCGAAAGCAAGATGATGTTCTTAGGAAATTACCCCGACGCGACAATCCGCGATATTCAGGGAATGATCGTTGACGTTATCGCAGAAGTAGAACTTGAACTGGAATTGCAGGGTCGTAGTGACATTGGATCCGCTTACGCGCCGGGAGATGTTTATCGTTATTTTGCCGATCTCAAACAAGTCATCGGGGGAGCAACAAATGAAATCTTCTTGGTGGATCCCTATTTCAACGGGCGTGCATTCGAAGACTACCTAGCAGATAGCCGCACAAGTGAATCCATTCGTATATTGGCAAATCGTTACGCAAATGAAGTCGCTCCATACGCCAAGAAATACTCCGCCCAATATGGAACCACAGTCGAGGTTCGTAGTAGTGCAAAACTGCATGATCGGGTGGTCATGATTGACCAAGATCAATGCTGGGTTAGCGGCGGTTCGATTAAGGATGCCGGTAAGAAACCAACCTATCTGATTCCTTTAGCACCCGAAATTGGTGCCGCCAAACAGCGGCACTATGAAGCGATTTGGGATAGCGCTACACAAATCGCCTAGGTGGAACCTAGGGCAATGGACTTTCGATCAGCTGCTTGACTTGAGATTGATGTAGATTAAGCCGCAATTGCAACGCAAAACTTCTGGATTGCCCTTTCTCGGAGAAATTGGGGCTTGGATTGGGGCCAATTGGCCCTCCCCCATAACCCGAGCCGCCGAGCAATTTCCATCAGCCTGTCTAGCGCGGCGCGATCGTACACCACTGCCGTTGAGTGGCCACAGAGCGCAGGAACACAGAACGGAATTGGGATGCAAGGTCGTCTCGCTGATCGTGCATCAGACTTATCCGTTACATGCGACACCGTCGAACTGCGCGCGGACTTGTCGGATTAGGGTCAGTTCATTCGCTGGAGCCTTAGGCAAATTCCTAGGATCCATTCCCCACTGCAACCGCTTCTTCCAAGCGGCTTCGAGCTTTCTGACTCAGTCGTGCAACACCTACCCGTCGGGCAATCTGTATTGGACTATTCCTAATCGTTAGTGACTCGTTAATGGCACGGATTTCCTCTTTGCAAATGTATTCGATCTTGCGCAATTCTGGATCGCGTCCTTCGTAGCGTGCCGGAGCGACACGATCCTTGATGGTGCCCTTTCGCCAGAAAAACATGCCAACGTCTTCTATGCTCTTGCCTCGGCGCAATTTCGCAATGTTAAGCACAATCTTCCGGATTTGGCGCCCCGCCCGCTTATACCCATGGTGACGAGCAATACGCCGAATAAGTACCTCTTCATGTATCGGACCTTCCGTATCGATTACGTGCTCGATCATCGCGGTTAGCCGTGGCACATACTCCTCAGCGTAAAACAATTCCGGATCAGACAGGTACGATGCGGAATCAAGTCGAGAGATCACATACTGAGTCTTACTCTGATCCCAAAGATCCCCCGCAGCCTCATGCGAAGGGATAACGGTCGCTTCGTCTATCCCAAGTTCGTCGCTGCCCAGCACCTTGATATTGGAGCCGTTACCGTCCATGACTGTGGACTCGGATGATCGACCGTCAATAAGAGATGAATCAGAAGCAGGTGCCCGGACCTCGGCCTGGTCATCTGGATCAATCTCCTGAAATGGAGCGGGACTGCTCTCCTCAGACCCTTCGTTTTCGGCCACAAGCAATTGTTTCCGCTTTTCTCGGTCGGTCTCCAGATGCAGTGTCAGCGCTTCATTAAGGGAATCAAGTGCCTTAGCGCGGTGCGTCCACCAGTCCGTGGACCAAATGCGGAAGAGAGTCCACCCCAGTCCTTCGAGTACCGATTGGCGAATCTTGTCGCGCTCGCGCGCATAGGCGGAACTGTGGTACATGGCGCCATCACACTCGACGCCCGCGAGATATATACCAGGAGCATCAGGATGGGCAATACCCAAGTCAATGCGATAGGCAGAAACACCAACTTGCGGATGAACGATCCAACGCCTGTCTCTCAAAGCACGCGCTACGGCTTGCTCGAACGGGGACTCGAAGTCACCTATTGAGCCATAGACAGCCGCTCCTAACGCCGCGGGTCCGCGCTGAGCATATTCCAGAAAGTGCTTTAGATCGGTAACCGCCCTTGCCTGCGTCCTGGAAAGATTGATTCGATCCGCATCAAGTGTCGAAAAGACAAGCATTTCATATCTTGCACGAGTTAAGGCAACGTTCAACCGCCGCTCTCCACCTTCCCGGTTCAGCGGACCGAAATTCATCGTGACATGATCACCCTGGTCCGGGCCATAGGTGATACTGAACAGAATGATGTCCCGTTCGTCTCCTTGAACTGTTTCCAGGTTCTTGACAAATACGGGCTCGACTACGCCGTCAGGATCAAAGGCCCACTCAATCTCTGGATTCTTGCGGCGTGCTTCGTCCAATAGGTTCTCGATCAAGTTCTGTTGTTGAGAATTAAAGGTGACGACTCCGATGGATTTTTCCTTTACATCCGTGTCTTTGTGGCTTAGTCGACGCAGTATCTCGGACACGATGGCCTTTGCTTCGCCTTCGTTATGCCGTGCCTTGCCACGAGCATAAAAACCGTCCGGACGAACCAAATGAACGCCTTGGTCCGGATGAACGGGTGCCGGAAACGTAACCAGCGTATTGTCGTAATACCGGCTATTGGAGAATGCGATAAGACTCTCTCGTCGAGACCGGTAGTGCAGACTCAAGGTTCGTTCTGGAATGCTTGCGCCAACCATCTGATCCAGGATGCTTTCCAAGTCACCTTCGATGTCGATGTCCCCATCCGGATCGTCATCGGCCCTGCTGAAGAAATTGGTTGGCGGCATTTGCTTGGGATCGCCCACGACAATGGCCTGGCGGCCTCGCGCCAAACAGCCAACTGCATCCCATACCGTAATCTGTGAAGCCTCATCGAATATCACAACGTCGAAAAGGGATTGTTCAGCAGAGAGATATTGGGCAACAGATAGTGGCGACATCATTAGACAAGGCGCCAGCGTTGTCAGGACATCGGGGATCTCCGACATCAGCTGTCGAACCGGTTTATGTCTTCTCTGTTTCTGGATTTCGTGGCGCAGCACGCCCCAAGACGACTTCCGCCGCACGTTTTCGGAATCCGGAATACGGCCCAAGAGGTTGGCAGCGATGTATTGTGCTGTGAGCTTCTGGAATCGACTATCCAATTCTCGAAATTTCTGGATAGCGGCGATGTGCTCGGGAGTTGAAAAATTGCGCAAAACATCGTCCTCACCAATAACCGCACCCGACCACCAATTGCAGTAGGCGGCTTCGAACGTGGTCTCAATCTCATCAACGGGAACCTGCCCGTTCTCGATTCCGCGAACCAAGGACGCCAAACCCAAATCGATAGCCTCTGTTCGACGGCGCCACCATCTGCACCAATCTCGCAATTCCGCCTGACGCCTAACAATTGTGTCCGCGACCTCGCGAAGAACTTCAAGCACATTTTCGTCGTGCACGAAGTGTTCTGCCACAGATTGGTCTCCAACTGCCTCGAACTCCTCACAGGCTGTTCGAAAATTCCGATAGGCCGTCAAGAGCGCCTGCGCAGATCGGCCGACCGCGGCCTCAGGCGCCAATAGGTCGTTACCGTCAGCAAGCAATGTTCTGATCTTGCTACGCGCTTCCAGCAGTGTCAGTGCATTGTCAGCTAACTTTCCGACTGCTTCCCTTGCGCGCTGGCCTAGGAAGCGCAAGTCAAGCAATTTTTCTGGGCTCGAAGTGTGCGCACTCCAGTCCTTGAAGCAATCCAGCAAATCATCCAGACCATCAATGATTTCGCCGTCTTCACGCAAGCTCGTGAGAACGGGACCGTCTCGCTCGGGATCCGGCGCACCCTTAGCGCCTCCCTTCTTTAGTTGGTTAACAACTCGACGTCGCGCGAGCCATCGCTTCGGCCACCAAGCTGCGTTTGCCGCTTGCCATTGTTGCGTGATTTCCTTACCGTCCAGCTTGCGCCATGCCATCGGATCGTAGGAGCAACTCAATGCCGCTTGGGATTGCGCATAGGACTTGAGCCGCCTTTCCGCTTCTTCCAGCGCCTCGATGCGCTCCACTCCGTTCGACTCAAGAAAAGACGCTGTCTGTTTACGCCAAGAATCCTCCAAATTTGTCGCGAAATCGGCGAGAGCATCAATTCGATCCATTGAGCGATCTGGAACATCTATCCCAATAGCTGCCAGCAATTGTTCGATTGCACGATCTATATTCCTTGCCGCTGCAGACAAGCGCCCGGCTCGCTCCGCTACTTGGGCCTGCCATTGGGGCGACCAGTCTCCAGATTGGATCAGTTGGAATGGATTCTTGGAAATGAATTCGACGGCGCCTGCTTGAATGCGGAGTTTCTCCGCTGCGTCACGCATCCGTTCCAAATTGGCTTCATCATGGTGACCTGCGGATGGCCAAGAGAACGTGACTCTGGCCGCAGCTACTTCATCTCGAACCTTTACACCGATGGCGTAGTGAACCGTAAGGCCGTTACGACGGCGAAGATGGAGGCGGTCCACCGCTTGATTGAGCTGATCGCGTAGCAGGCGAAGCCGTTCAGCCGCTCTATACCATGTATGTGATTCAGCGCGCTGCTGATACGCCCAAGCTGTCCCCAATTGCTTGAGTACGTCGCGCTTGCGGGCTTTGTTGGAATGCAACTCAAGACAGAATTGTCCCAGCCCAACTTCTCGTAGGCGGCGGTAAACCACCTCTAGGGCAGCCGTTTTCTCAGATACGAAAAGAACCGTCTTTTCTTTGCCCAACATGTGGGCGATTAGGTTGCTTATAGTCTGGCTTTTGCCTGTTCCCGGCGGCCCAATGATGACAAAGTCCTTGCCCTTATCGGCGGTCGCGATAGCCGCCATCTGTGATGAATCCGCTGGAAGTGGGGCAAGCAAATCCGATGGCCTATAGTCCCGGTCGATCTCTGAGCCATCGACGAAGGGAATGGAACTAATGTACGGCTCGGTCGGCGTGTCCAGGAGATGCTTGACGATTGGAGTTTGTCGTAACTCTTCAGTGCGGTCCACCAGATCCTTCCACATCAGATACTTGGCGAAGGAAAAATGTCCCAGTACAACGTCCTCGACAACTTCAAAGCCCGGTGCGTCCCTTACCTCTCGGCGCACCCTGTTCCAGATGCCATTCACATCAATACCGCTTTGATCAGTGGGCAGAGCACCGTCCAGGTCACCAAGATTGATCCCGAAATCCTTCCGAAGCATTTCCAACAGGGTGGTGTTGAAGCGCGGTTCATCGTCATGCGCCATCATCCTGATCCCACTGCGAACCGACTTGCGGATTAGTGTGACGGGTAGCAATATGAGCGGTGCTCGGAATCGCCGTTGGTCTTTCTCGTTGTGCTTCCACAACAAGAAGCCCAAGGCTAGATAGAGAGTATTTGCGCCTCCTTCCTGCAGCGCTGTCTGCGCTCTTCTGTAGATTGCGACAGCCCGGCGGGATAACTCTTCTTTCGGAAGGCTGACCAAGATTTGTCTTTTCCCGAGGACGTCCCGTGCGTATTCCTCCGTGATGATTTCGCCTGTACGTTGTCTGTGGAGTTCCTCGTCCTGTCGCTGCGCGGTTGGCTGGGGAACCGGATGAATCGAAATTCGGGCGCCCTCAGCGAGTTTGTCCTCCAATAGCCCCGGTTCTGGACAAATGAGGCTGAGACTTGCTTTCGTTGATCTGTGGTTTAGGAGCGGATTTCGCGCAGAAAGATCGAGAAGTTTCCGTTGCCACCGCTCAAGGCGGCCCGCGGGCGTCTCGGGGGGCGCGGTCTCCTCGTCAATCCCGTCATCAAAATCTGGCAGCGTAGGTGCTACTTCCAGGCCAATTTCCACAAGCGCGGCACCCTCTGTCTCCCCTTCCACAGAAAGAGCATCCGACTTCCTGCCCAGTGGATTAATTCGATGCACACGGGCCCGCGTTATGTCGATTGCTGAACTAAAACTCCCATCCTGATCTGGAGAGATCACCTCCTGTGCGGCCGTTATCGCTTTGGAAAAGGGCGGAGCTGGATGGGACGTCACGTAGGTCGTTTCAAAAACCAGCAGTTCGTTGAGTTGTATACGCTTCCTTAAGACCTCTGCCTCGTCGATGACAATGTTGGCAAGGTCTTCGGGCTGTAACCAAACGCCGACAATGGCATGCTCGTGCGGCAACGCGACGATTGGGTAGAGCCCCGCCTGCTCTAGAGCTGAGGCAAACAGCATCGTCAAATCAAGGCAGGTGGCTACTTTGTTGTTCAATACCTGTGTCGGCAGTCGAATCTTCTGGCCGTCTCGCTCAAAACTCGCCGGTGGCACCGCGTAACTCAATCCTAGATTGGAGATGGCGGCGTAAATCGCCGAGGTAATCTCCCAAACGCGTTGCCGGCTTCGTGACCGGTAACCGTCAATACCATCGGGCCTGCCGCCCCTTCGCAGAATGAGGCTTGCGTTTCGCAGAATGCTATCGACCGCAGGATCGTTGGGCATCGAGAAAGCCGCAAGCAATTCCGGCATAAACCCTGAGCCGCCCCATTCGTTATAGGCCAATAGTTCAACTGATTTACCCGTCTCGGCTATTACTGAACCGCCCTGTTCGACCTTGACATTGACCATGCCGGAAACCGCATCGGCCAGGTTGAGTAGGAAATCGCCGTTCAATTGGATATCCCTATCCTTGATGGGGCGAATGCCCTCGGGCGCTATACGGTCCAGCACCCAAGATTTAGGTTTCAAAAAATCCGGATCTGCGGAAAGTGTGACGAGTACATCATCCAACTGCGTATCGGGGTCGCTATTCTCGATCCGCAAGTCCCGCAGGTATGCAAACGAACTTTGGTGGCAAGCGAAATTCAGCTTCGCAGCCGTTTCAACATGAATAGTTGCCTGTGCAGGCTTCCTCGGTTCCATCAGTTACCCCCGTTTGCGCTGAAGGATGAATGCTATTCCGTTGCCTCAGGCTCGTTCTCAATCCACGCTGAAATCACGCCAGCGAGTGAGCCAATCAGGCCAAGAGAGACTATTACCAGCCAAAGCCCCACCAGGCGGCCCGTCGCAGTCACCGGATAATGACCCCCAAACCCCGAAGGATCGGCGCCAAAGAGTGTTGCCACCGACCAAGACAAGGCGTTCTCCGCTGTCATTATGTTGGAATCCGGATGTGTGCTCTCGACGCCAAGAATCAGGAAACTGCTCATCACGATGGAGACGACGATCAGAGAAAATACAGTAGCAACAACCGCTCGCGCACGCCCGACATTGAAATAGGTCACGATGCTGTGGACGCTGCGGGTCGTACTTCGCATGACGCGAATAATCATGAGCAAACGCAGCCCCCGCAGGAATCGAAGAAATTCGACCTCAGGAATAGAAGCGGCGAAATCAGCCCATCCCCACTTCCACCAATGCAGCTTGTTGGGGGCTCGCCAAAGATCCCAAACAGCTTTTGTTGCAAAAAGAATGCAGACGATATAGTCCGTTAGCTGCGCGAGATTCTGTAAGGCCGGACTCAAGAGTGAAGTCTGGCGCAGCCCGAACAAGACGATAGAGCCCAGCGCCAGTAGCGCATACAAGGACTCGACAATGATTTGAGCACCGGTTACGGGGCGAGTCAAACCTGATTGCTTTGTCAAAAAAGCACCTCCGAGCCTTAGCGCAATCGCATAGATGGACAGGAGGTGTCACAGCAATTCGCAAGCTTGCTTTACACACCAGACCTGTCAACGTAGGTCGGCGCGCAGTCTAGCACTCAGGAAACAGCGAGCTAGGGATATCGCACTGGATAAGCACTCATTGGGATCAGCGCGTACAGGTGTGCAACGTATACTACGCGCCGATGAGCTGGCTTGGGGGAGCGGGGAAATGACATCATGAATGCGCTAGACGATGTTCTGCAGGGGGCTCAGCGCGCAAGACTCATCCCATTTGGGGCCGATTCTCGTAAGGAAGAGCGGATCGTGTCCATTCTGCTTGCAACTCTGTCGGTTGTGCGGCCTTTTGCGAAGCAACTCCTGCGCCAGTTCAATGTAACGATGACAAAGACGGCGAGGTTGGAGTGCTTCACGGAAGTGGAGTTTCCGAACGCCAGCGGCAATGGCAAAGACCGACCTGACGGCATTCTGCGGTTGGTGACACGCAAGTCCCAATGGACGGCCATCGTTGAGGCAAAGATCTCGAGGTCCGACATCAGCGAAGAGCAGGTGCACCGGTACGGTGATCTGGCACGCAGATACGGCATTGACGCTGTCATCACATTGTCAAATCAACTTGTATCCCTCCCAACGCATCTGCCCTACGCCGTACCTAAGAGGCTTGGGCGCAACGTTCAGTTTTTTCATGTGTCATGGATGAGCCTATTGACGTACGCCGCTTTGATATTGAGGGACAAGGAGGGAGTCAAGCCCGACGTCGAACAGGCTTACATTCTTGAAGAAATGGTTAGTTATTGCGAGCATCCAAGTTCGGGCGTAAAGCGGTTCGAGAGCATGAATCCGGAGTGGCGATCGCTTGTTCTGGGAATTCGAAACCAACTGCCATTCACAAAGACATCTGCAGAAATCACGAAAACTATTGCGAGTTGGTATCAGGAAGAGCGAGACATCTGTCTTATCCTGAGTCGTGCCATTGGGGACCGGGTTGACTTGCGTCTTTCGCGCAAACACCGGGCGGATCCGGTTCTTCGGTTTAGAGATGATTGCAACGTACTCGCAGAATCACAGGAAATGCGGTCGATCTTCGATATTCCCGATGCGGCCGACGATCTCGCGGTTACTGTAAGTCTGGAGCGCAGAACAATTTCGTGCTCAATGAGGCTCAACGCTCCCCTCAACAAGAAGCGGGCAAGTGCAAGAATCAATTGGCTGGTTCGCCAGTTGCGCAGGATCGAGGGGGCCGATGTTTTTGCTCGTGCCTATTGGCCTGGCAGAGTTCTACCAACCCATCACGCGCTAGAGGATGTCAAGAATGATCCGACTTGCCTTGATTACGGCAAGTCGGGATTTTCGCCAACGGGGTTTGAGGTTCTGTTGATCAAGGACTGTGCTGGACGCTTCTCCGGCACGCGCACCTTCGTCCAGGATCTAGAAGCTGTAGTTCCCGACTACTACAAGAGAATAGGACGGCAACTGCGGCGCTGGGTTCCGCCTGCCCCGACGAAGAAGGAGCGACAAGCGAGTCTGTCTGAAAGTGCGAATTAGAGAATCGAATCAACTCTTCTGCCGGGATTCAGCGACGCTGATCTGGGAGGAATGCGAACTACCATATCCCCTTCTTCTCTCGCTTCTCGACGGTTGACGCACGTTTGAGCGTGCTTCCGGCCGCCACAGCGATAGCACCATCAACAGGCCGAGCCCGCGAGAATCGTGCTTCAGCTTGTGTGATCTCCACCCTTCCGATCTCAGTTTCTTCAGACCCCAATACCTCTCCTGTATCGGGATCGACGAAAGTCTCGCCAACCTCATAGACCATCAACTGGTCTCCAGGCGCGAAGAAGACGTTTCCGTAATTCAATATCAATGTGCCGTCGCTCTGGACCTGAATTACCTTAACGGGAATCCGTGATGTCACGATCTTTTCTGCGATGTTCGTCGCCACTACGCGCTGTACATCGGCAAACGGATCAGCGCTGGCTTGCGCAGACTCGATCCCGCCGACGGAGAAGGCGCTACCCTGCTTGACCTCTCCATCCACGCTATCTGCCACTATGATCTGGCCGGTACTCGCATCCGTTACCCTTAGATCGACGGCCATTTCTGTGGTGATCTGTCCCGACTTGACACCGCCCCCGAATGCCTGCCTCGTTCTACCGCCCAATAGCGAGCCCGCACCTCTGTTGGTGCTTGCCGAGAATCCCGATTCTGCCGAACCAAATTTTGTCACGGTGCCGTAAATCATGTAATCGACACCTGTCAGGCCACCAACTTGCCCGCCGCTATCCGTGATCCCTTCTTGAGCCAATAGTTGCTCCGTAAGAACTGCATCCATGCGGCCGCGCTCCATTACGTCCATCTTGCCTGTCTTGACTATGGCGGTTTCCAGCATGGCTTGAAAGCCTGCGGAAAGGGCCTCGTTACAGTCTGCGCCGGTTGCCCGGTCCCACCCATCGCAGGAAATATTCTGTGCCGCCGTTTCAATGCCGGCCACTCCAACTACCGGCTTGGCCGGAGCTGTTTGGGCATGCGCCACTACCGAAGACAATGCCGCTACAAAAGCGACCACAATTACTGATTTGCTCAAGATGTATCCCCTTTCCACAAAAATTGGAAATGCGTTCGTAAGCAATTATCTACGAAACACGAGGCACCGGGGAGCGGAAAGATCGCCGTTTAGCGCGATCCCGACATGTTGATTTGAGAACACTGTTCGATCAAGGCACTCTCGCGCCATTGCGGAACGCTCTCAAGGGTCACGTTGTTGATCTCTTCAACGACCTTGGATGGCACACCCTCCGAAACGGAGAACTCTTGATTTCGCCGTGCGTCGTCCGTCAGGTTGATGCCGTTAAATCCGCGATTGAGAAGGTTCAGCCAGGAGGCATAATCTGCCGTCCGCAAACCTCAGGATATGAGCCCCAATGTTTAAGGTGAACCTGTCGGAGAATCGCCTCGTCCGGCTTGAGAAACGGCGCTTTAGCGACCTGGGCCTGCAAGAGCGGCCCCATCTTCAGGAGTGGCTGGTGCAAACGCCGGAGGCGCTTGGCGAGGAACTTCTGGTCATCCAGAAGGAATTTGACGGCTTTGCGGACACCCGTGAGCGGCTCGACCTGCTGGCGCTAGACAAGGAAGGCCGGCTGGTGGTCATCGAGAACAAGCTCGACGATTCCGGTCGCGATGTCGTGTGGCAGGCGCTCAAGTATGTCGCCTATTGCTCCAGCCTGAAGAAGGCGGAGATCGTCGAAATCTATCAGAAGTACCTCGACCGGTGGTTGGAAGGCCAGAACGCCGTGGCGAACCTGTGCGAGTTCCTCGAAGTTGAAGATCTCGACGACGCGGTGCTGAACGCTGGCAACGAACAACGGCTGATACTGGTCGCGGCGAACTTCCGCAAGGAAGTAACGGCGACCGTGCTCTGGCTGCTCGCACACGGGGTCCGAGCGCAGTGCTTCCGGGTATTGCCGTACAGCTTCGGTGAGGAGATTCTGATCGACCTGCAACAGATCATCCCAACACCCGAGGCGGCGGACTACATGATCGGAATGGCGGCCAAGGAATCCGAGGAAAAGTCGGTGCAGGGCACCCAAAAGCGCCGCCAGGAGATGCGGCGGGCTTTCTGGACAAGGACGCTGGAGGAACTGCGCTCCCGCACCATTTCGCGATACGCCAACATCAGTCCGTCCAAGGACCACTGGCTGACCAGCGCGACCGGTTTGTCAGGCTGCGGATTCAACCTGATTTTCTTGAAGAGCGAGGCGCGCGTCGAACTTTACCTCGCGCGCGCTGAGGCAGTCGAGAACAAATGGATTTACGATCGGCTTGAGGGGAAGAGACAGGAAATCGAAGAGCGTTTCGGCACGAAGCTCCAATGGCAAAGGCTGGACGACAAGAAAGCAAGTCGAATCTCTCACTCACAACCGTTCGATGGCTTTGACGACGAGAACTGGCCAGCGATGATCGAGTGGCTGTGCCAGCACATCGTCAAGCTGGAGGATGCGTTTTCGGAACCGCTCGCGGGTCTGAACCGGCGGTTGAGGTCCCAGGGCGGCATCTCGGTGGCTGATTAGAACAATTCTTGGTGAGCATCGTATGCGTCGCGAATCCGTGTCGCCAATACCGAGGGAAACGACCGGGCGCGGCCAATGAGCGAGACGGTAGTGGTGCACGTCGAATCGGGAGAATCGCTCTCGGAAATTGCCGTGCGATACGGCGTCACAGTCGAGCAACTGCAGGAATGGAATCGCATCGAAGAACCGGACTACGTGCAGGTGGGTCAGAGACTCGTCGTCCATGAGGCGGCGGTTCCGACTGGATGGGACGAAGCCAACGGCGCATTGGACCCGTGGTTGGGAGGGGCACTCGTTCTGGCGCTTCTGCTGTTTCTGTTTCGCCGCAAACGCAAATCCCCAACTTCGGCGCCTGATTCCGGAATCGCGTTACCGACAGGAGAATCGCATCGGCACGGTCCGAGACCCGCTACGGCAACTCGGACACCCGCGCCGACAGCGAACGCCGGCGAGCTCCGGGTCCGATCAGTGTTGACGAGGCACTATCCCGACTGGCCGATGTTCAATGATGTGCTGCTCCCGGCCGGGGGAGGGACGGCACAGATCGATCACATCCTCGTATCGCCCGGTGGCGTATTCGTGATCGAGACCAAGGACATGAACGGGTGGATATTCGCAAGCCCCGGGCAGCAACGGTGGACGCAGACTTTCATGGCGGGCCGCTGGTCGCGCATGATGGGAATCAAGTCGAAGCGGTTCTCTTTCTACAATCCACTGCTGCAGAACGAAGGGCACGCGAAGGCCCTGGTCAAACTCGGCATCGTTGATCCTCGGGAAATTCGGCCGGTCGCCGTGTTCGTGGGCGACGCCGAGCTGAAAACGGCGGAGAAGTTCGTGCGGTTTGAAGAGCACGAGGAGATGGCGAATCGGTTCCGTAGCTGGCGAATGCGAGGCGTGGTCTGCATGAGCCTAGCTGAGTTGCACCGCTATATCGACTTCTCCCTTAGCGCCCCGTCGAGTCCAGGCCTGACGCGCGAGCAGATGGAGGCGATCGGGGCGAGAATAACAACGGCCGCCCTTCCCGTGACCGCGGAAACTCACGCCAGACATGTGGAGTTCGCCCGGTATGCGCAACGGGCATCGGGGCGATAAAGCACAATGTCATCAGATCGTCCGCCATGGACCGATGAGTTCCATGCGGCTTTGGAATCAGGAAATCTGCAGATGACAACAGGCGATTCGGATGTCTTGCGGGTCCTTAACCATGTGCGTCGCCTGATCGACCTCAAGGATGCGGAACTCAGCGACGAGTTCTTCCCGGCTCACCTGTCCATTGCGCTGATCGACGCACTCTTCACACCTCAACTGCGTTACTACACGCACGTGGTGCCCATCATCAAGCGCTATTGCACGCGCTTTAATTTGCGCCGGGTCCGCTCGGATCGGACAAGGCTTCCGCCAATGGATAAGCAGGAGACTCTGACGGACCTTATCGACCACTACAAGGCACTGGGCCCAGGCGGATTTCAGGAAGAAATCGTACGGTCGCGCTACCGCAGCCCCGGAACCAAGATACTGAAGTCGGAGAACGTCAAGAGAGCAGCGATCGAATTACGCGCAATCGGAATCGAAACGCTCCAGGATGCCCAATCCAAGAGCGCCCATGAGATCAAGTGCGCACTAAGGCCTTTACCCGGGATCGGGGACCGAACCATTCACATGTTTCTGATGTATGCGGGCAATGACGAATTCGTGAAAGGCGACGTCCATGTCTGCCGGTTCGTAGCCACGGCCTTGCAGCGGCAGAGGGTTTCAGCGGAAGAGGCGGAGCGGCTGGTCGGAGGCGCCGCGAGGGCGCTCGGCATCGCGCCTCGGCTGCTGGACTACGAGATCTGGAAGTATGGGGCAATGTCGAATGGAAAGTGACGTTGTCCGGCGCCACCTTCTTGACAGGGCATATTGATACGGCCACCCGACATGTGAAGCTCGGGCGCTCATTGAGCATCCTCGCCGGAGCGTGGCGGGAGTCTGGCTTCTAGGACCGATATCGTCTTCGTCGCTCGGCCAATTGATTGTCGGCAACCTCATATTTCTCCATCAACTCAATTGCCTTCTGCAAGCTCAATCTCGATCCGACAGTGATCGCTCGGCCCCCACTCCTCTGGCCCGTTTAGGGCGCGCACTTCAAGCGAGTCGGCGAGTCCCTTAGAGGCAAAGGCGTAGTCCAATTGGCGTGCAGCGGTTGCCGGCGATTGGCGGTTGGAATGAAATGTGGGCGGCCCAGTAGACGCTGCCATGTTCGCCGTAACCGCGCAGGATATTCAGATCGCCGGCGGCTAGAACGCGATGCCCATACTCCTTCGCAATGAAAACGGACAAGTCGGAAATAACGCGGTGAGCGGAGCTGTCCGAAAATATGAGGTTCCTTGCTGACAAAGCATGCGTGCGAAGCCACTGCGCATACATTGAGACAGCCAGTACAGGGGCGCCTGAGGCCGGATGAACGATCGCCGCGGTAAGCGTACCGGGCCAACCGACGACTAAATCCCCGGTGTTTGCCGTCTCTATCGGTCTCGCTTCGATCCACTCGACTTCGATGCGGTCAGAGAGTTTCGCTATTGCGGTTCTGTACGAGGTTGTGCCGCCTACGGTCTTGGTCAGCCATGGTGCTGAATCGATCTCGATTGCAGGGTCGGCCTGGATTCGCTCTGCGACATCCGGAGGCGGCTTGCCGGCCTCCTGGAGCAGCGCGAGGTCGATGTCCATTTGGAGCAGGTGCTGCCACGAGAGGTGCTTTTGCTGCATGTTCCAAGAGATGATCTTCATCGACTTCTATCTCGGTAAACGTAGCGAAGAAGTGAGCCTGCAAGTGGCTGAGACTTTGAGTGTCATCTTCACTTCCGTTAATTGCTTGCCCGAATCTTCGCCAGCGCCTCGTTCGCCACATCAACCAGTCTTCCGAGCCGGTCCTCGCTCAGTTCGGTGAGCCTTTCCAAGGCGCGCTGCTCCCGAAATTCGCCAAGCTGCCATACGACCAGATCTCCCAGGCCATCTCCTATCGGATACCGGTCGTCGTGCATGTGCTCGAAGATGGAGTCGAGCAGAGACAGGAGGTGTTGACGAACTTCCTCAGTGTCCGGCGAAGGCTTCCAGACATATCGCGGATATTCGTATTCGAGCTGGTCTTCTTTCCAGCCGCCGTGGCGCATTACGGGGCCGATCGGTATGGGGTCGCGTTCGGGCCTGCGATGTGGGTGGTTGGCGCAATAGGTGTAGAAGGGATCATCGACCGCCAGGTCCCGGATTTCGCAATGGTCGGGCAGTGTGTTGTCGGCGTGTCTGTGCCAGTCGCGCTCACCGCGGTTCTTTCGATTGAACCAGCAGGTTCCGCAGCAGTCGGATCCGCCGTTGGGCATGGGCCGCAACTGTAACAAACGAGGCGCTTGTCCCGGCAGGACCTGGCCTGGCCGACAGCATCGTCATCGTCGTCAACCACTTCCTGGCTGAAATCGCTTTCTATACGCCCATCCGTGAGAAAATCACATATTGTTGACACACTTGTTTCACCTGATAATCTATATGAAACGTATAGGGCATCAAAATGACAGAAACAATCAAAGGGCGCTCATCGTGAACACTGCATACACAAGGCCGGTCAATCTTTTCCTCGACCAGATGAAGGAAACGGGCGGACTAAAGGGAACCGATATCGCGAACTTCACGGGGGTATCCAAGGCCACGGTTTCTCGCTGGGTGAATGGCCACAAATCGCCTCGCCCACTGACGCAACTCATTATTTCCGACCTGGCATACGTAATCATGCGGCTTGGCGAGTACTACCGCCAGGAGCAAGTCCGCGCGTGGCTTTACGCACCGCATCCCCAGCTTGAGGGCAAGCGCGCGATAGATCTCATAAGAAACAAACAAACAGAAGAAGTCATTGCGATTCTGGATCGTCTTGACGCAGACGCCTATATCTGACGCGCGTTCGAGCCAATAACTTGCGTATGGATCCGCTGATTCGCGACCAACGTTTGCTGGACGCCCTGGAGTCTGTCGTCCAGGAGCCCTACGAGGGAATCGTTTGGCGTTCCGTCAAAGAGGGCCGCGATCCACTCATTTGCTCGCGCTCCGGAGGACGATGGGACGACGGGACGTTTGATGTCCTGTACACGTCAGAAACCCGCGATGCGGCGATTGCGGAACGACGATATCACCTCTACCAGGGGCAGCCGATTCCGCCTGTCGACATCAATTACGAGCTGTTCGAACTGAGTGTGTCTCTAAGTGCAGTCATTCGTTTCCCGGACGTTGGGGCTTTAGCCGCCGTGAGTCTGGATGCTGCATCCATTGGGCATCTGACCTATGTGAAGCGATACGGAGAGTACACGCGGTCCCAGCAAGTCGCCGAGGCGAGCGCCTTCCTGGGCGCCGACGGAATACTGGCGCCCAGCGCACGGCACACGGGTTCGCTGAACCTGATCGTCTTCTGTGAACAGGACACGGAAACAAGCAAGAACATCGTGAGAAGTCATCGAGAGACCGGTGAGGCCGTAACTGCAGGCCTTCCTCGCAAAACAGGCAATGGTAAGATGCAGAGCTTCCCTCTGTCTGCCATGTAGTGGGAGCCTGAGCGCTACCCCGAAACGACAACCACTGACGGGATCAGAAAGATGAGCAGCCTTAGTCGCCGTGCTGTAATTGCTATGTCCGGCAAAGCTCTACTTGCGCTGGCTGCCTCTGGGCCGCTTACTCGTGCAGTGTTTGCGAAGGAACCAGATTACGTCAGCTGGGAGCGCTTTCTCGAGTTGTCTCACGCCTTGTCGAAAGCGCAATTTGCGGAAAACTGGGATCAGAATGCTTACACGAGGGATCTGGAGCGACTGATCTGTCGATTGCAATTGAGCGATCAGAAAATCATTCGTTTTGTCGAGCGCTATAGGAACCTGAACCTGGACTTCCCCGAGATTCGCTCAATGCACCATGAGAGCCAGTTCATGGTTGCGATGCTGGATTTCGAACCCGGTGAAGAAATTCCTCTGCACGACCATCCTGATATGACCGGAGTCGCCTTTTGCACCACCGGACGCGTGGCCATCAGTCACTACGACAAGCTCGAGGAAACTGCCGAGAACGGCAATCCGCTTCTCCAGTTCGAGCGCCATATTGACATGTCCCCTGGCGACACGGCAGCGCTAACCGCCAACCGGGGCAACATTCATACGCTGAGGGCCAGCAGGTTTACCCGCATGATCGATGTGTTTACTCCGCCTTACGATCGTGACCGGGTGGAACGTGCCCGGTATTACACGATCGATTCCTCCCCGTACCTCGGCCGTACCGGGATTTTTGCGGCGGAGGCTTCGATCAGTCCTCCGAGTGTGGGGTGATATCGCCCTGGTGCTCAATACCCAGAGTCAACGCAACTCCCGCTTGATTGTCGTTTCTTGCGCCTTCGATGAACTGCCCGGAATCACGTGGCCCTTGCTGCCTGTCGACCCAGGGTGATCTTCTCCCCTTAACCGGTCCATTAGGGCTGAGGATTTTCCCGTTATTCTGACACCGATGTTTTGCTCGGTTTCGGCGTGGTCTTCGTGCTGTTCGCCGCCGCCGTTCTGGTCACCGTGTTCCCTGCGGGCATAGGCCTGGCCGACAGCATCGTCATCGTCGCCAACCACTTCCTGGTGGAAATCGCTTTCTATACGGCGCTCGCCTTCGGCATGAGCACGCAAGCCATCGCGAAGCGTTACTTGCGGTCGAAACCACAAGGGGTGTTAGGTGGACAAATATAGCCGCGACATGCGGCACAAATACCGGCACTACAATTCCTATTGATCTGCACGATAAGTTACTAAGTATCTGATTTATATAGATTGACTTCCGGCATTCTAACCGGCATAGTTAGCGGCACTATGCGTGTGGGATCGATGGAACCAATGCTGACTCGCAATGCTCAGGCGGGCCTGACCGACCTTGCCGTGGAGCTCGTGGGAAAGGCAAGCGAACTTGCGGGGCAGATTCAGCATACCGTGCGAGAAAGCATCGGGGACCTCGTGCGCTCCATGAATTGCTACTACTCGAATCTCATTGAAGGACACAATACGCATCCGCGAGATATTGAAGCGGCCTTGGAAGATAAGTACTCGCCGGACCCAAAGAGGCGTGTTCTGCAGCGGGAAGCTCGCGCGCATATCGAGGTTCAAAGATTGATTGATAACGGTAACGATCTCCAGGAGTTGCCAATATCGACTGCGTATTTCCAATGGATTCACCGGGAATTCTGCCAACGGTTGCCCGACGAGTTGCTCTGGGTCGAAAACCCTGACACAGGAGCGAAGGTGCGCGTCGTGCCCGGAAAAATCCGCGACGGCGGAGTGGCGGTGGGCCGGCACATAGCTCCGCCCGCAGCGGATTTGCCGCACTTTCTGAATCATTTCCAAAATGCCTATACAAGAAACTGGCTGTCGAAGACGCAGACCATCATCGCGGTAGGGGCGGCGCACCATAGATTCCTGTGGATCCATCCCTTCTACGATGGAAATGGACGGGTCGCACGCCTCTTGTCCCACGCCATGCTCTTGCGCTCCGGCGTCGGTAGCAGCCTCTGGTCCATATCGCGTGGGCTGGCCCGAAACGTGACTGAATACAAGAACAGGCTCGCGGGCGCTGACGCACCAAGGCAGGGCGACTACGACGGCCGTGGGGAAAGGCCTGCGGCGCAACTTGAAAAATTCTGCGCATTCTTCTTGCGAACTTGCATAGACCAGGTCGAGTTCATGCATTCGCTCCTGCAACCCAGTGAATTGTTGCGGCGGATGAAACTTTACACCGATGATGAAGTGGCGGCCGGGCGCCTGCCTGCGCGTTCGATGTCCTTACTCCGCGAAGCATTGCTGATGGGAGAGTTCGCGCGCGGGCAGGCGCCTGAAATCACGGGTTACCAGGAACGGCGAGGTCGCCAGATCCTAACTACGCTGTTGAAGAAGGGTTTGCTTGTTTCCAAAGGCCCGCGCGCGCCGGTGCGCCTGGGCTTCCCACTTGATGTTGTGGAACGCTGGTTTCCACGACTCTACCCGGTAGATTGAAATGACAAGAGAAACGCAACGACCCCGGGATGTGGCGCAGTTCCTGCGTAGACCGTTCCCGATGCTCCCACTAAGTCTCAACGCCTCGGCCAGTCAACCACTCATCCGCCACCGTTGCGTAGATCACCTGATTCACGAAGTGGTCGTATAACCATTCTGACTGCCTGCAAGTTCCCTCATAAACGAGTCCATTGCGTTCTGCCACTCGTCGGCTTCGAATATTGTCTTCAGCGATTTTCATTACGACTCGGTTCAGCCTGAGATCCGTGAATGCGTATTCAATCAACCTCTCGCAGCTGCTCGAGACGATTCCCTTCCCCTGATGGGACGACGAAATCCAGAATCCCATTGAAGTCTGACGGTTTTCATTGTCGAATTCATGGAATCCGATTACTCCTGCGATATCGCCCTGGTGCTCAATACCCAGAGTCAACGCAACTCCCGCCTGATTGTCGTTTCTTGCGCCTTCGATGAACTGCCCGGAATCACGTGGCCCTTGCTGTCTGTCGACCCAGGGTAGCCACTGCCTCAGGTATTTCCGATTGCTATCAACCAGCGCATAAAGGGAGCCGGCATCCTCGCCAGTCAATTCGCGCAGCAGTGTTTGGAGTGACCCCCTGAGGCTGGACACTTAGGCGGCAGGATTTTGCCAGTACGCTTGCGGAGCCAGGAGGACACATCATGGCTCGGTATCGCAGCTACAGTTTGGAGTTCAAGCGCCAGGTGGCGCAGCAGTACCTGTCCGGTGAGATCCCGCTTGCCCGTTTGGCCCGTCAACACGACATCTCTCGCAATCTGATTCGAGTCTGGATCACCAAGTACGAGGCGGGAGAGTTTGACGATGAACAGGTGCAAGGGGACCTATTGGCACGATACGAGGCGAAGATCGCCGACCTGGAGCGCAAGGTGGGCCAGTTGGTCATGGAGAATGAGCTGCTCAAAAAAACCCGCCGGTCGGTCGAGCGGGCCAGCAGCGTGACATCCTCCGTGGTGAGCGGCCCGACGGACTCTCGATCCGACACAGTTGCCGGCTCGTGAACCTGGCTCGCAGCACCTACTACTACCGGCCCAAGGGTCGGCGCAAGAACGACGAGGCGTTGATCGAGCGGATTGAGGCGATCTGCGTAGAGTTTCCCCGCTACGGTTATCGGCGTGTCACGGCGCAGCTTCGTCACGAAGGGCAGCGGATCAATCACAAGCGTGTCGCCCGCATCATGCGCGAGCGTGGTCTGAGCGTAAAGCCTCGCCGCAAAGTGGTGCGTACGAGCGACGGTGGATGCCGAGACGCAGTGTTCCCGAACCTGGCCCGCCACTTCGTTCCCAGCGGCCCGAACGAACTGTGGGTCGGCGATATCAGCTACATCCGTACGCGCACGGTGTTCGTTTACCTGGCCGTGATCCTCGATGCCTGGTCGCGGCGCGTAGTCGGCTATGCGGTGTCACGACAGATCGACACCCGGCTGACGCTCGCAGCGCTGCGCGCGGCGTTGGCGGAACGCCGACCACCACCCGGTTGCATCCATCACACCGACCGCGGCAGCCAGTACGGCTCGGCGGCCTACCGGGCGTTGATGGCCGAGTGGGGCCTGCGGGGATCAATGAGCCGGCGCGGGAATCCCTACGACAACGCTCAATGCGAAAGCTTCATCAAAACGGTGAAATACGAAGAGGTGTATCTGAACGACTACGAGACCT
>MKWU01002725.1_pt1 | contig 25305 bp, 22 predicted proteins | sample 809101 | NCBI WGS metagenome assembly MKWU01 (sample SAMN05860141, study PRJNA318959) | sponge metagenome | host: Aplysina aerophoba | place: Slovenia: Piran, Adriatic Sea, Gulf of Piran | collected 2013-05-07 | reverse complement strand
CGGGGGTGGGATCCCAGGGAAAGAGGCACCTTCCGGTGGTTTTCGCGTTCTCGGGGTTCGGTGGGGTGGAGGTGTAGCCCGCTCTTCTGTGACGAACTTCCGATTCGGGACACTAGGAGGGTGCTGAACAATGACGATTGCTCGGGCCTGCCGCCCGCCGACCCAGGAATTATGCCAGCGGTTGGCAGGCCGCTGGTGGATTGCTCAGCACCCTCCTAGGGCCATTGAGCTACCCTCTCTGTTGCTTACAGGACACAAGGGAGACAGGAACCATGGCTGGCGATCCGCTCGATCTGGTAGTGAAGAACGGGACTGTGGTGCTCGGTAGTGGGCGCTACCGGGTTGCCGTGGGTGTGAAGGACGGCAAGGTGGCGATGCTCGCCCCCGAAGAGTTGATGCCGCCGGCCTCCCGCACGATCGATGCCCGCGGTAACTACATACTTCCAGGCGTGGTGGATTCGGAGGCCCATCCGGGTTGTTACGTGCCGTTCGATTACGACATGACGACCGAGTCGAGAGCGGCTGCCACCGCAGGCATCACGACCTGGGGTATTCAAGCTCCTACTACTCGTTTGGGCACGAAGCCCTTCAAAGAGGTTGTGGCTCGCTCGGATGTGGTGTCGTTCAACGAGTCGTTCCCTTCGGGCCGGGACGTGATCAACGAGGTGAGTCATGTGGATGCCTATCTGACATACATGCTCGAGACCGACCAGCACGCCCGGGAGATACCTCAGTACGCCGAGGAGCACGGGGTTACGTCCTTCAAGCTGTACCTGCAGACGCGCTCGATGAAGGGCATGGCTGACGATGCGGATACCAACTGGCCTTCTCGCCGGGCGGGGCTGGGGGAAGGCATCGATGACGGCACGGTGTTCATGGTGATGGAGGAGGTCGGCCACATCGGTCATCCCGGCATCGTTCACATACATCCCGAGAACTGGGAGATCGGCCGGATCTTCGAGGATCGTCTCCGCGCCGGGGGGAGAACCGATTTCGGTTCGTGGACGGACCGTTCTCCCGATTTCCTCGAAGCGCACCACATCCGCTCCTACGCCTACCTCGCCATGCAGACTCCGGGACATGTCCCTCTCTACCTCCAACATTGCACGACCGCCTTGTCGTTCGAGGAAGTCGCCCGGGCCCGGGCCGAGGGACTGGAGTTGTATGCCCAGACCGGGCCACCGTGGCTGTGGGCGGAGCCCGAGTACGGCTGGCGTATCAACGTTCCGCTGCGCCGTCGCGACAACATCGAGGCGTTGTGGGTGGCCCTATCGGAGGGCATCGTGGATGTGGTCGGCTCGGATCATGTGGTTGGCTGGGAGCCGGCCTCCCACGAGGAGATGTTCAACCCGGTTATCTGGGACTGCCGGACAGGGTTCTCCCGGGTTGAGTTGTTCTTGCCGGTGATGCTGTCGGAGGGGGTCAACAAGGGTCGCATCAGCCTGGAAAGGGCAGTACAGGTCAGCTGCGAGAACCCCGCGAAGACCGCTGGACTGTGGGGGAGGAAGGGATCGCTGCTCCCGGGCTTCGACGCCGATTTCGTCATCATCGACCTGGGCCGGGAGGTCACGGTCGGCAAGGAACACATCAACACCCGGTCGGGCTGGTCGATCATGGAGGGTCACACATTCACGGGCTGGCCGATCATGACCATCCTTCGTGGGGAGGTGAGCGCGGAGTGGGCCGACGACTCGCCCGGTATGCGCCCGGTGGGAGAGCCGCGAGGAGAATATCAACCTCGCAGGCTTCACCCGAAGCACGAGGTGATAAACGCCACCAGCCCGGCCCGGATCGCCCCTACCGGGAGATGGCTGGCGGATGAGTTCAAGCGCCCGGGCTTCGCACAAGAGACAACCAAGTACACTTCGGTGAAGGGGACCTGAGCATGGAGATCTGGGACGACCTACTCACCGACACCGACCGGGCCGTCTTCGAAGCGGCAGGTTGGGGAAGGCGGGCCGGTTACGGGAAGCGCCCGGCGATCATGGTTATCGACGTCAACTACAACTTCTGCGGTGACCGCGCCGAACCGATCCTCGAATCCATCAAGAGATGGCGCTACGCCTGCGGACCGGAAGCCTGGGACCGGGCTATCCCGGCCATACTGCAGATACTCGACGTAGCACGGGCCAAGCGCCTTCCCGTCGTGTACACCACCAACCCGAGGAGGGCCGACGGCTTCGACCTCGGCATCTGGTCACTGAAGAGCACCCGGGCCGAGGATGAAGTGGATGTCATGGGTCACAAGGGCAACGAGATAGTGGCGGAGGTAGCGCCTCGACCGGACGATCTCTTGATCGAGAAGCGCAAACCCTCTGCTTTCTTCGGAACACCCCTCATGAGCCACCTCAACATGATGGGCGCCGACTCCCTGATCCTCACCGGCACGACCACCAGCGGATGTGTACGGGCCACTGCGGTGGACGCGCTGTCCTATGACGTGAGGGTGACCATTCCCCACGAGGCGGTGTTCGATCGTGGCGATCTCTCACACAAGGCCACTCTGTTCGATCTCCACATGAAGTATGTGGACGTGACCGGCCTCGACGACGTGCTTTCCTACCTCGAGGGCCTGCCGGTGGGTCTGTTCGACGACACGTATCCGCCGGCTGCGGAGGCAGCCAGGAGGGAGTCGCGTTGAGCCTCGAGTTCCCGATCCGCAAGTTCATCACCCAGACAGAGGAGGAACGCAGCCGGGAAGGAATCGCGGCCGATCCGCCTCTGCGTAAGGCGATAGTGGCGGCGGTCATCCGTAACCCGTACGCCGGCGGGTATCACGAGGATCTGTCCGAAGCTGTCGAGTACTCCGCCGTCCTGGGCAGGAGGTTGGGCGTGATGGCCACCGAAGCCCTAGGTGACCCGGTGCAGTCCTACGGAAAGGGTGGGATAGCGGGGCCGGCCGGCTCGCAGGAGCATGTGGTGATGTTCCTCTCCACCGCTTTCGCCAACCCGCTCCGGGAAGAGGTCGGCGGCGGGGTGGCCTGGATGTCGTCAGCCACCATTGTCGGTGCCGCCGGCGCCCCACTTACGATCCCGCTCGCCCACAAGGACGCACTCTACGTACGCGACAACTACGACGCTGCCACGTTGTATCCCGGCGATGCTCCCCGACCCGACGAGGTTGTGGTAGCGGTGGCGGTGGCCAATCGCGGCCGCCCGAACGCACGACTCGGAGGGCTGGCGGCCACGGACGTGATAGGCGAGGACGGACTCCGGTAGTGGCCACGGCGCAGCGGACTGCGGTTGTCAACATCGGGACCCTGGTGACCGGCGATCTCCGGCAACCGGTCCTGGACGCCGAGACTCTGCTGATCGAAGACGGTCTTATCGCCTCCATCGGGTCCGCGGAGGGGCAAGAAGACGCCGATCAGGTAATCGACGCCAACGGCGCCACCGTCGGCCCGGGCCTGATCGATTCCCATTGCCATGTGGTCATCGGGGACTTCACCCCGCGGCAGAATACGGTGGGATTCCTCAGTTCGTACGTGCACGGTGGGATCACGCAGGCGATCTCACCCGGTGAGATCCACGCTCCCGGTCGTCCCCACGACGCCGACGGTGTAGTGGCTCTGGCGGTGTTCGCACAGCGATCCTGGAGCAACTACCGGCCCAACGGCATGAAGGTCCACGGCGGGGCCGTGGTCCTCGAACCCACTCTGGAACCGAGACACTTCCGCTACATGGCGAAACAGGGTGTCCGTCTCGCCAAGTTCGGCTTCGGCCGGTACGAGGACCCGGCCGACGGCCTCCCGCAGGTGCGGGCTGCCCAGCAGGTAGGCATCCGGGTGATGTGCCACTCGGGGGGAGCGTCGATACCCGGATCAAAGCCGATCACCACCGGACACCTGATGCTGCTGAAGCCGGACGTGTGCGGACACATAAACGGTGGCCCCTCCTCCCTGGACGACGCCGGACTTCTCGAGATCGTGCGCAACACCGACCTCGTGCTCCAGATAGTCCAAGCGGGCAACGTTCGCAGCGCGATCAGCATCGTCAATGCGACCCTCGAGCGCGGGGACGAACACCGGGTCATCATCGGGTCAGACACTCCCACCGGGACGGGCGTGATGCCGCTCGGAGTGATCAAGACCATGGCCGAACTGTCCTCCCTCACCGACGCCGATCCGGCGGTCGTGTGGGCCTGGGCGTCGGGTGTCACAGCAGATGTCTACGACCTTGAGGCAGGAAAGATCGAAGTTGGCCGGCCGGCCGACCTGGTGGTGGCCGACGCGCCATGGGGATCGTACGGGGGCGATGCCCTCGGCGCGCTGGCCCGAGGCGATATTCCCGGTATCAGTGCGGTCATCATCGATGGGAAAATCCGTGCTCTAAGAAGTCGCAACACCCCAGCGGCGGCCCGCCAGGTTACGGTCACACCCGAAGTGGGAGAACTACCGGGTTCGGCTCATGTGTAGACCGCCGGCCGGTACAAGGGGACTGTGGTTGTGAGCCAAGACGGGCGAGAACATCTGATGCTGACGCTCCTAGGAGTGAACTCGAAGCAAACACGATACAGGTTGGACGGGCGAGAGGTGGAGACCGATCTTGCTCCGGTCGCTCTTCTCGAGTTGCTCCCGGCGTCGGAACGACCCGAGCGGGTCTTAGCCCTGTGTACGGCGGAAGCGAAGGAGGACACCGGGCGGAAACTCATCAAGCGATTGGCAGACAAGTGTGACGCGAAGCTTATCGACGTACCCTCCGGACATGATCAGGAACATGTCGAACAGTTTCTCCGCGCTGTAACGAGCGAAGTCCCGGATGGCGTGGATCTAACTGTGGATATCACCCACGGGTTCCGCCACTTCTCGTTCCTTACCTACGCCGGGCTGCTGTATCTGGCAGAGCTCCGGAGTGTTCGGATTTACGGCGTCTACTACGGTCTCCTCGAATATGGAGAGGATGGCTCGAGTCCGTTCCTGGACCTGCATCCGCTCCTGGAGCTTCCTCGCTGGACCCGGGCCTTACACACCTTGAGTACTACCGGCAGCGCCTTGCCCATTGCCGACCTTCTCAGCACCGGTAGTAAAGATCAACCGCGAAAGGGGATCAGAGAAGAATTCAGAGATCTTTCCGAAGCCTATCTAGCGGCTCTACCATTGGAGTTGGGGGAGCGTGCGATGAAGGTCAAGGACCAGCGTCTCAAAGCTTTCGGTAGGATATTGCGCGACGATCATCATCTGCCGCTTAGCAATGAGTTGGTGGGCCAGCTGGCCGAGATTCTCACTCCACAGGCACTCGAAGGCAGGACCTCAGGGTCTGGATGGAAAGGTAAGTTACCCCTATCGAAGAACGAGTTATCCAGGCAGGCCGGAATCATCGACTCCCTTCTTGGCAACGGACACGTACCCGCCGCCCTCGGGCTGATGCACGAATGGACACTCTCGTGGGTCATCTTTATCCAACACGGCGATGCGGACGACTGGCTGAGCTACCGGAAGGTTAGATCCCGGGCCAGGAACCTTCTCGGTGCATTCGATGCCATCGGCAAGGAACCCGATCTCAGAGGATACCTCACCGACCAGCAGCAAGGCCTTGGGAAGTACTGGGATGATCTCACCGAACTGCGTAACGGCTATGCCCATCACGGAATGCGCCCACAGGTCCTCATAAGGGATCCCAAGATCGAGAAGAAGCTCGAGTCAGTTGCTGACTATTGGAATGGAACCCTGCGCTCGGTCTCGGATATGCCGCTATCTATCGGTGGCGCTACCGGGGGACGGATACTGGTCAGTCCTATCGGCAAACGGCCCGGAGTCCTGTACAGCGCCGTCAAGGCATGCTGGCAGAGCGGCGGAGTGAAGGAACTGAACAACTGCCTGCTTATATGCTCGAAGGATACCGAACGGAGTGCCGGAGAGGCGCTGAAACGAGCCGAGTTCGAGGGCGACGTTACCCCGCTACGCCTCCAAGACCCGTTCGGAGGAGGCAGCCGAGAGATCGAGCGGCTCCCGCAACAGGCGCCCCCTCACCCGCTACGCCGCCAACCCCCGTTGGGAGGAGGCAGCCGAGAGATCGAGCGGCTCGCGAAACAGGCGCGCCGTCACCTGCTCGGCGCCGACGAGGTGCTGATAAATGTGACCGGGGGAACCACGCTCATGGGCCTGGTAGCCGAGCAGATCGCCTCCCAAGCGCGCCGTTTCGCGCGTCCGACCCGTCGATTCGGCTTGATCGATCGACGCCCGCCACAAATGCAGGATGCGGACCCCTACCAGCTTGGTGAGTCGTTCTGGCTTGATCAGAAAGAGGAAGCCGGTGGTTAGCGAGATCAAAGTCAGATACCGGGTCTCCACCCCGATGTTCTCCGGCGGCGCCGATCCAAAGATTGCGGAACTGCGCCTGCCGAGCTTCAAGGGTGTGCTGCGCTTCTGGTGGCGGGCATCCGCCTGGTCTCGGATGAATGGCGACCTCGGGACCGTCAAGGACGAGGAGGACCGACTCTTCGGCAGTGCCGGAGGAGGCCAGTCACAAGTGTCAATGTGGCTCGCACCCAACGGCCGACCGGATGCAGTATCTCACGGAGAGGTTCTGACAGTCGAGCCAGGAAGCAGGAAAGTTGTCGGAGAGGGTGCGCGCTATCTGGGCTACGGGGTAATGGAGGCCTTTGCCAGCCGGGGAAAGGGCACGGAAGCCGGCCAACTTACCCGCGGCTGTCTCAGTGGTGGGTTCACTTTTACGGTCAGGATGCGGCTTCGTGACAATAGGTGTGTGGGTACGCTCAAGCAGGCCCTAATCCTGCTGGGCCTGGTCGGCGGTATGGGTGCCAAGAGCCGCAAGGGATACGGCTCGCTGGTGTTGGAGTCTATACATGTGGATGGACGGGAGGAGTGGAGAACCCCGCGGTCCATAGATGAGTTGGCGGAGTATCTTCGAGGAATTGGACAGATCCATAGTCGAAGCGTTCTACCCGAGTACACCGCACTGTCAGGACTAACACGAGTCATACTAGCCGCATCTAGTCATCGGCACCCGCTTGATCTGCTGGACCTGGTGGGCCGTGAGATGATGAGGTACCGAAGTTGGGGGCATAACGGGAGAGTCCTACGTGAATCCTCGGAGCACAACTTCAAAGACGACCACGACCTGATGAAGAAGCTCCCGGTTCGGATTTCCCATCCCAAACGAATAGCCTTTGGCCTTCCCCACAACTATGGAAGCGTTAAGGCTCAGCAAGTTGGTCTCGCGGGCGGTAAGCTCGACCGGCGGGCCAGCCCCCTCTTCATTCACATACACATGTGCGGCGATAGACCGGTGGCGGTGTTGTCGTTCCTGCCCGCCCGATTCCTGCCCAAGGGTACCAGAATCTCTGTCGGCGGTCGGAAAGTCGGCCAAGCACCCGAGGGCGAGCTTTACCAACCTATCCATGACTTCCTTGGTCGCATGACAGATGGTGATCGGCGCATCGAGCCCTTCACCGAGGTGGTGGAGGTGTAGCTATGAAGCAGCGACTCGATTTCTCCATCGGTCCGGTGCAGGGCTTCATCTCCCAGTCACGCCGTACCCGTGACCTATGGGGTAGCTCCTACCTGCTGGCGTTCCTCTCCGCCCATGCCATTTGCGGCGCCAGGTGGGCGGGCGCCGGTATCGTGCAGCCTTTGGTGGATGACGATCCGCTGGTGAGGCGGGTCTGTGGCGAAGATACCGACCGGCCGCCCCTCGGCACGGTACCCAATCACTTCGTTGTCGAAACGATCACCGATCCTAGAGCCGTGGCAACCGCTACGGAAGGAGCTTTGCAGGGGGCTTGGAACCGAGTCTGCCGAGCGGTATGGGAGAGCTTCGTCGCTCCCGTGGCCGGCGCGGGAAACGGTACCGAAGCGATCTGGAAGCGCCAGGTGAGCGCATTCTGGGAGGTGACCTGGACCGCGGGCCCTGCCACCGACTATGCCGACCTGCGGGCGCGTCGCAAACACTGGCGTAGTTACCGACCGCCGGACGAGCCCGGAGATAAGTGCACCGTAATGCACGACCTGCAGGAACTCTCCGGGTACGTGAGGGTGAGGGAGGCTAGGAGGCAGGACCGGTTCTGGGATCTCATCGGGCAACGGCTGGGCAGGTTCGACCTGCGGGAGAACGAGCGGCTGTGCGCCGTAGCGCTGGTTAAGCGGCTGTTCCCAAAGGTTGCGCAGCCTGCGCTGGGATGGACGATCGATACCTTGAGTTGGCCCTCGACGGTCTACCTGGGCGCCGTTCCGTGGATCCGCCGGGTCGTCGCTGCCGCCCCGGACGCGGCCAAGGATTACGCCGAGATGGTCCAGATCTGCGCGCCGGAAGGTGTGATCCGGCGCTCTCCACCGTTCGGTGGCTTGGCAACCGGTGAGGCGGGTGACTTCCCGCGGCTCGAGGCGAACTACATGCACCGCCGAGATGTGCTGAACGAGAACCTCTGCCCGCTCGAGGATGATGCCGACAGGCAATGGCTGGCCGGCGCCCTTCGGTCGATCTACAGCGAGAAGGACGAGCGCGGTCGTCTAGGTCCGCCGTCCACGTTCTACGCGCTCCTGCTAGCCGACGGTGATCGTCTCGGGAAGCTGGTTGCAACGGTCGGCGGCGAGATTGCGAGCAGGGCTTTGGCCTCGTTCAACCGGCAGGTTCCCGAGATTACGAGCACCTACGACGGCGTCACCGTCTATGCCGGCGGCGATGATGTCCTGGCCATGCTCCCCGTTGATCGGGCGCTCCAATGCGCCGATGAGCTATCACGGGCATACAGTTCCTCCTTTGCCGGTTCCGGCGGGGAGGCGGATCGCGCCACCCTCTCCGCGGCGGTGGTGTTCGCGCACGTCAGGATGCCACTGAGCGTGGCACTTGCCGAAGCGCACCAGCTACTCGACGACGTTGCCAAGGACGGGAACGGACGATCTTCCCTGGCGGTCGGTGTTCTCAAGCCGGGCGGGCGCTACTGCCGATGGGTGAGCACGTGGGCGAGGCGCCATGGAGATACCGACAGGCGGGCGGTGGAAATGCTCAGACACCTTGTCGACGCCTTGGGCTCGGAGGATGGGGAGCCAGGTCTATCGTCGGCGCTGGTCTACCGCATAAGGGAACTGCTGGCTCTCCTGTGTGGGTGGGATCGTTGGGAAGTGGGAAGCTGGGGACGGGTACCCGACGGTCTGGACCTTGGTGCTCTCCTTTACGCCGAAGTTTCCCACAGCCTCGCAGTGAGGATGGAGAGCGGTTCCGCCGAGCGAGCCGAGACGCTGGCCGACCGCGTGGTCAGCCTGCTCTTCCGCGCGCCCAACACACGATCCGGCGACACATCCGGACGATTTCCGTACGACGGCCACGGGCGGGTCGCAGAGGCCGGTGTCGATGCCCTGCTGCTGGCTCGGTTCCTGGCTGATCCCGACGATCGGGAGCCAGATCGATGATCGGCGTGCAGATTCATCCGGTGGACACGTGGTTCTTTCGCGACGGTACACCGTTCGAGGACACTCCCTGGCTGACTGTTGAGAGCTTGTTCCCACCGCATCCTCCGACGATGGTCGGCGCGCTACGGGCCGCGGTAGCTCGCGAGAACGGCTGGAACGGACAGGGAAGTTGGTCGCCGGAGATCAGGGAGGTGCTTGGCGACGGTCCTGACGATCTCGGGAGGATTTCGTTCGACGGGCCTTTCCTGCTCCGCGACGGACAGCGGTTGTACCGGGCGCCCCGTCATCTGCTGGGGGTGATCGAGGATGGACTATGGCACCCCAAGGCACTACTAGGCCCCGGCGGACCGGTCCAGTGCGACCTCGGCGAAGTGCGTCTCCCGCAGCTGAGCCGTCCCAACGATGAGAACGAGCAGTTGGTTCCCGGCCGGGATCAGTGGCTCACCGTCTCTGGAATGAACCGGGTCCTCGCCGATGAGCTACCGGACGCGAGGGAAGTCGTACCTAGCAGGCACCTGTGGAAGTCGGAACAACGGATCGGTTTGCAGCGTGACGTCAAAACCCGCACCGCCCGGGAAGGCATGCTTTTCAGCAGCCGTCATGCCCGCCCGGCACCCGGTGTGTCCCTCGGGGCGCGCATAACGGGACTGCCTCCGATCTGGACGCCTCCGAGCTGGGGGTCCTCTAAGGGACAAGTGACTCCGATCGGAGGCGAGAGTCGGCTGGGTGCGGTACGCGGCTGGGACCCGGTATCGGATGTCGAATCCTCGTACCGTTCCAACCGGACGCGAGACAGATTCGCGGTGGTTGCGCTGACCCCTCTGGACGTCGACTCCGCGGTCTACCTGGGCGGAGCGAGGCTGGCTGAGTTGGCGGGCGCCCGGGTGGTGTCGGCGTGTATGGACCGCCCGCTGCGCATAGGCGGCTGGGATTCCCGGAACAACTTCGGTCCGCTTCCCATTCGGTCGGTCCTGGCGCCGGGTAGCGTCCTGTTCTGCGAGATCGACTCATTGCAGCCACCCGAAGTGATGGTATCGACAATCGGAGAAGGGCCGGTACGCATCGGTGCCCGAACCCGGCTGGGCTTCGGTCTCGTCGCGCTCGGAGTGTGGCCCGGACATGAGGAGAACACGTGATGGAAACAGCAATGATCGGCCTCCTCGCCGAGACCGCGATCCACCCCGGCGCCGGACGCGGGCTGGGAGTGGTGGATCTGCCGGTGGCGCGGGAGGCCGCCACGGACTATCCGGTACTAATGGGATCCGGCTTGAAGGGAGCCCTCCGTGACAAGGCGAGGAGCCTCGGAGGGATCGACACCCGGGTGAGCTTCGGCAGGCAGGACGCGGCGGGCGACCTGCTGGTATCCGACGGGCGCCTGCTACTCCTTCCCGTGCGTAGCCTGACGAGTTCGTACCGTTGGATTACTTCCCCACACGTGATCGAGCGGTATCGTCGTGATCTGGCCCGCGCCGGTCTGGCGGATGATCTGTCGGTGCCCGAGGTTGCCAGGGGATCGGTCCTCGCGGCGGGTAAGGGCAGCCTGTTCCTGGAGGAACGACAGTTCTCGAATACCGGACAACCTCAGCCGGACATCGCGGACGACATCGGACGGATGGTTCTCCACGATGAGACAAGGGCAAGACTCGCCCGCCAGATCGCGATTCTCAACGACGATGACTTCGCCTGGTTCGTCCGGTACGGTCTGTCCGTCCAAGCCCGCAACGTGCTCGAAGAGCGCACCAAGAAGAGCAATGACCTCTGGTATGAGGAGACGTTGCCGCCCGACACGGTCATGTACGCGCTGATCGCCGGCCGCAGCGCCGAAGCATTGGACGTGCTTGAGGCGCTCTTCCCGGATGGGGACTCCTATTTGCAGGTGGGCGGCAACGAGACGATCGGCCAGGGTTGGTTCGCCGTAAAGGCACGGCGAACCGAGATGGCGGGTGTGAAGTGAGGACGATCGCTCAGGAGCGGGCGGGCCACGCTCTGGAGCGAGTCAACAGCCTGCTCCGAAAGCCCGAGGAATTCAGGAAGTTGTACCGCAGCTACGTGGATAGCCTGGGACCCGCCATAGTGATGAACGGTCTGGGCCAAGCGCTCGCCGTTGAGCTATCCGCAGCCGGTTCGAAGTCTGACAATCCGCACCGGGCCGTCTACCTCAACGTCCAGAGTTGGCTCTGCCGCGCCGACGGCGTGTACCCGCCGGCAGGCGACTTGCTGTCGGCCATCATCGAGCACGACGAGGATCTCTACCTGCACGCCCAAGCCGAGGCCCTGTCCTGGCTGGAGTGGCACAAGAAGTTCTGTCGAGCCTACCTCCCCGCTAAGGATGGGACCCGCGAGTGACCCTGCCGCTCTACCGTCAAGTAAGCAAGCCGCCTCAACGCGATTCCAACGGCCATGCAGGCTTATGGTTCGACAAGTTCTGCGACAGGTGGCAGACATCGGGCGGAACATGGTCGATGTCGGGGGATGGCAACCCGAAGAGTGAGTGGCTGAACACGCTGACCGGAGGACCGGTCGGGGTCAAGGACGAGATCGAAGAGTTCGCCCTCCGGATGGTGCGCCTCGTCGACAGCACCCGAGGGAAATGGGTGGTCCTTAAGGCTGAGTCCCGCTTCGTGAGTGGTCTGGGTCGCAGCCACCCGGTCGAGAACGGTTTCGCCTGGCATCCGACTCTCGGGATTCCTTACCTACCGGGAAGCTCCGTCAAGGGGATGGTGCGCGCCTGGGCCTCGCTGGATGCGGATCCTCGTCCCGAGCAAAGGATCAGAGACCGCATCTTCGGCAGCCGGGACGTCACCGGGAACATCTGCTTTATGGACGCCCTTCCCATCGAACCCATCAGGCTCGAAGTTGATGTGATGACCCCCCATTACGCCGGTTGGACGGAACGTGAAGCGCCCGGAGACTGGAGATCACCTATCCCGGTTCCCTTCCTGGTCACCGCCCCCAAGACACCGTTCCTGTTCGGGATCGGTCCCCGCAATGCCGGTGCCGACCTAGATCTGGCTCAGGTACAAGGATGGCTCGGGGAATCGCTGGAGCAGGCCGGTGCAGGTGCCAAGACGGCGGTCGGCTACGGGCGCTTCGTCCTGGATGAAGCGAGAACCGCCGAGCTCAGGAAAAAACTCCAGGAAGCCGACCGGCGGCGGGAGGAGCGCATCCGTCGCGGGCGGGAGATCCGAGAACGTGAGGAGTGGTTGGCCCGGCTCAGCCCGGTGGAGCGGAAGATACAGAAGTTGATCGACAGTCGGGCAGATCCGAACATGCCCGAGGCGACTCTGATCTATGGGGAGATAAGTAAGGCGCGCTGGTCCGACGAAGAGAAGATCGAGGCTGCGCGATGGCTCAAGTCGAAGATGGAAGCAACGGGGAAGTGGAAGCCCACCACAAAGGCCAAGAAACCCGAGAAGGACAAGGTCTATCAACGGACCCTGACTGTCCAGCGGTGGCTCGATAGTCAGTGATGCTGGCCCACCCAACGCTATGGGCTAGCCGAGCTGCCGGGCTCCGGTTGGCCGATGACGGTTGACCCTCGATATGCGCTACTGATTCAGGAGGCCATTGATGAACAAACCAGCCCAAGCAACCGAAGTAGTAGTTCCGGCTCGGGAGGGCCGGGGTGTCTACGTGCGTAAAGGCCAGTTACTCGACATAGTCGACGTCGAAGGTCATCAGGTGGGTGATCTCATCGCCTGGTTCCGGGACGATCCCTCGGAGTACCTTTCGCCGACCCACACCGTCTCCTGCAACGCTTCGATCCTGCTCACGACCGGATCCCAGCTGTTCTCGAACCATCGCAACCCCGTCTTCACAATCCTCCACGATGATGTCGAGAAGCACGACATCATCGTTCCGTGCTGCGACCACGAACGCTTCAAACGGGACTACGACCTCGACGATCATCCCCACTGCCTGGGCAACCTCGAGCAGGCCCGCGATCTCCTGGGGGAGGATGAGGATTTGCGAGGCGAGACAGCCTGGAACGTGTTCATGCACAACCGGGTGACCGAGGATGGTGACGTGGTGACGGATCCCGCTGCCCATGATGCGGGCGCCACCATCACCCTGCTGGTCCACGAGGATCTGGTCGTGCTGCTGTCTGCGTGTCCGCAGGACCTCACACCCTGTAACGACTTCAACCCGACCTCCATGCTGATGAGGGTCCGGGACGATCGGACCTGATGGGAGGGGCCATGACCATCACAGAGCACGCGACGATGGATGCCCGGTGGGACGAGTCGGCGCGGAAGATCCGCCCGCCGTTCGAGTTGGACCCGTCGCTCCGGTTCTACTCACCCCAGGCCAATCGGGATGCAATGCATCATCCCGAGGTGGCCGCGTTCCACGAGTACGTCAAGGATGAATGGGAGCCACCCTCCACGGCGGCCGGCGAGCGTCGCGTTGCGGTGCTCATTCCGTGCACGAAGTTCAAGCCGTACTCGACGAGCCGCGAGCATCGGGCCATCAACGGGGCGCTCCTGGCCGGGGGTTGGGAACCGGAGGGTGCGTCCACCGCACCGGCTGGGCTGACCGACTACCTGGATGGAGAGGAGGATCCGGCCCTTCTGCACGATGGCCCCCTTCGGAAAGGGAACGTGCACCTGGACCGCTTCGTGCTGTCCGAACCGCTGGCCATCGTGCCCTACTCTCACATCTACTACTGGCAGGGGCGGCGGAGCCCGGCTGCTGCCTACGACGATCCCGGCCTCTTCGAAGCAAGGGGTACTTCGGTTTCCCCGGAGCGAGCCGACTGCACGGCCGTCCCGCTGAGAAACGGGAAGTGGAGATGGGGGCCTGGAGAACGGCAGGCATACGCCGAGACTCACAACTACCTCGCGGAGGTGATAAGGGAGGCTCTGATGCGCTTGTCACCCTTCTACTCAGCGCTGGGTGCCTGGGTGTCACCGGGTCTGACGCACCGCAGCTTCCTGGCGGACCGGGCGTTCAGGCGGGCGGAGGGGCTCCCTATGTCGAAGAACGGGACCGACGGACCCGTGAAGTTGGTCGGGGTCCTGGAAGAAGCACCCGGCCTGGTGACGGTGATGCCGAGCCAGGACCACCTCGAGGAGGCCCGTTCCCGGCTGGCGCTCCGGCTGCAGGCGGAAGGCCGCAAGGCGACACCGGGTGCGGTCCGGGCCGTCTACGCCCGGGGGGACGGCAATGACACACCGCTCGGTCTTCCCGAAAGCCTCACCCACCTGGTGGCCTGGCTCGACAACCGATGATCTCGATCCTCCGTTCCCGGCGTAGCGACGTGGCGGCCACCGCCCGGATGGTTGTATCCGCCGGCCTGGTCGAGGCGTTCGGGCACGTATCGGCTCGAACCGAACGAGGTTTCCTGATCACCAGCACCCGCCCCATGTCCGAGTGCACGGCGGAGGATGTGATCTTGGTCGATGCAGGCGTTCCGGTGCAGGGACCGGTGGACCGGCTCCCTCTCGAGGCGCCGATGCACGACGCCATCTACCGGGCCCGACCAGGAGTGGGGGCCATCTGCAGGGGCCACCCGCCCTTCGCGGTGACATGGGGCATCACCACCGAGCGCCTGCCCCTCCGGCACGGCCTCGGTGGTATCGCAGGGGCGGTGGTGAAGGTCCATCCCGAGATCGAACTCGTCAAGTCCGCCGACCACGCCCACCGGGTGGCGGCGACCCTGGGCGACGACTTCAGCATGCTCCTGGAAGCCAACGGAGCTCTGTCGGTCGGCAGCGATCTGCTGGAAGCCGCCACCCGTCTCTGGTTCCTGGAAGAACGGGCTCGGGTGGCTCTACAGGCCCGGAGTGCCCGCATCGGCGTCGAGTCCAGACCCGAGAGGCTGTGGAAACTGCGGATGGAGGACTCGGGGGCTGAACTTGTCCGAGCGAAGCGATGGATGCTCCAAACCTTCGGAGAGCCGTCACGCACCGGCCCGGGTCGAGGACCATGACGAGACACAAGCAACTCGACACCCGGCCGGTGATGAGCGCCACGGACGCCGACGCCTACCGCACCGACTTCGTAGCTCACCTATGCCAGACCGTGCCCGGGATCAAGGAGAAGGTGATCGTCGACGCCGCCGGTTGCTCTCTGAAGACCGCCGAGGGCCAGATCCTCCTCGACATGATCTCGGGAATCGCGGTCTCGAACGTGGGACATTGCCATCCGGTGGTCGTGGAGGCAATCAAGAGACAACTCGACCGTTTCGCGCATGTGGACGTGTACGGGCGCTTCACGCTGCCACCGCAGGTCGAGATCGCCCGCCGCCTGGCGTCGGTCACTCCCGGTAACCTCGACGTCGCCTTCCTGACCAGTACCGGAACCGAAGCGACGGAGGGCGCCCTGAAACTGGCCCGCAAGTACACGGGCCGTCCTGGCTTCGTGGCGTTCGAGCGTTCCTTCCATGGCCGCACGTTCGGGTCGCTTTCAGTTACGTGGAAGGAAGAGTGGCGCAAGCCCTTCGAGCCCCTCCTGCAGCCGGTCCGTTTCGTGCCCTTCGACGACCTCGACGCCGCCGCCAAGGCCATAGACGGTGACATCGCCGCGGTGATCGTCGAACCGGTCCAAGGGGAGGGGGGTGTGCGAATACCGTCCGACAGTTTCCTGCCCGGACTCCGGGAACTGTGCACCGAACGGGGCGTCCTTCTCATCTGCGACGAGGTGCAAGGCGCGATGGGGCGTTCCGGGCACTGGTTCTCGTGCCAGAACTGGGGGGTCACGCCCGACGTTATAACCATCGCCAAGGCTTTCGGGGGCGGCCTGCCGCTAGGGGCGTTCATATCCACGGCGGAGCTCTTCTCGACCTTCCTCGATCCCCCGCTGTCACACCTCACCACCTTCGGCGGCAACCCGGTATCGTGCGCCGCCGCCGTAGCCGCCTTCGACGTGATCGAGAAGGACAATCTGGTGGAACGAGCCCGCGAGTTGGGGGATTACCTGCGGCAAGGTCTGCGCTCCGTCCAGGACGACCACCCCGAGACGCTGGTCGGGATCAGAGGTATCGGACTGTGGTGCGCTTTCGATGTCGAGCCGGCCGAGCGCGCCCAGCCTCTGGTCGATGACATGGCGCGGCGGGGAGTGGTGGTCGGATCGATGCTCAACTCTGCAGGAACGGTCAGGGTTGCCCCGCCTCTGGTGATCCGGCGCACGGAGATCGACCGCTTCATCGGCGTGCTGGGTTCCTCGATCGCTGCGCTGGTGGGTTGAGGGTGACGCCCTTGCCGCCCCGAGAGACGGTGGTGGTAAGGGGTGCCTGGGTTCTCACCATGGGTGGGGGTCCTCCCATCGAGGACGGAGCTGTCCGGATCGAACACGGCGCTGTCACCGAGGTCGGTCCCTACCACCGGCTGCGAGCTTCCGATCCCTCCACTCCGGTAGTAGGGGATGGCTACGGGATCGTCATGCCGGGAATGGTCAACGTCCACACCCACCTCTCCGAGGCGCTGGTGCCGGGTATGGGTTCGGAGAAGACCCTGTACGAGTGGGGTGAGGACATCGTGACCCCTGTGTCGCAGAACCTCACCGCCGAGATGGCCCGCGAGGGAACCCGCCTGAAGGCGATCGAGATGATCCGGAGCGGGATCACCTGCGTGAACGACATGTTCGTGCACTCCAACCCCGGGACGAGGGCATCTCTTGGCGTCGCCGAAGGCCTCAACGAGGTGGGGCTCCGGGGGACGGTCAGCTTCGGAGCCGAGGACGCGCTCGGAGGTACTACAGATAACCCGCCCATGTCGGTGGACGAGGTTCTCGAGGAGCAACATGCTCTGGCGCAGATGGCCGGGGAATCGGAACTCCTCGACTTCAGATACGGGATCGGGACCCTGCTCGGCCAGTCCGACGAGCTCCTGGAGGCCGGTGCGGCCGAGTGTCGCCGGCATGGCTGGGGAGTGCACACCCATCTGGCGGAGGTAAGGGAGGAAGTGGTTCATGCCTCGCTGCGGTGGGGCAGACGGCCGGTACCCCAGGCCGAGGCACTCGGCTTCCTGGACGTTCCGATGCTGGCGGCTCACCTGATCTGGATCACCCAGGAGGACATCGACCTACTCTCCTCCCATGGCGCGTCCGTGGCGCACAACCCGGTCGCCAACATGATCCTCGGGTCCGGAGTCTGCCCGCTTGCCCGCCTGGTCTCGGCGGGGCTGGCGGTCGGGATCGGAACGGATGGACCCGCCTCCAACGATTCCCAGAACATGTTCGAAGCGGTGAAGATGGCCGCCCTGCTCCAGAAAGTGCATCACCTCGACCCGGCCGTGATGTCAGCCCAAGACGCGTTGGAGATGGCGACAATCGGAGGGGCCCGAGCATTGGGCATCGACAGCCGCGTCGGCAGCCTCGAGCCGGGAAAGTGCGGAGACGTCGTCCTACTCGATCCGACGGTCGAACTAGCCGCCATCCACGACCCCTTCCAACAGGTCGTCTACTGTGCCGGACCCCGGTCGGTGAGCAACGTATGGGTGGACGGGCGCCGGCTGCTGGCCGATGGCAGGCTCACCAACATCGACGAAGCAGCGCAGATCGCCCGTGGCCGCTCGCTGGCGAGGACCGTCGCGGGCCGGGCCGGGCTGACCGGCGTCCACTCCTTCCTATGACCAGGGTCGCCGTCATCGGCGGAGGACACAACGGGTTGGTCTGCGCCTGCTACCTGGTGAACGCCGGTCTCGACGTGACGGTCTTCGAAGCCAACCCGACGGCCGGCGGGTGCATATGGACGGAGACTCTCCCGTCGGGCCACCGGATCGAACGCGGGGCGATAGACCATGGCCCCATCCTGGCGGTAGCCGAAGAGCTGGACCTCCACCGGTTCGGGCTGGAGTACGCCTTCCGTGACGTCTCCGCCGGCGCCGCATACGGAGACGGGACACGGCTGCTCTTCTACCAGGATCTTCCCACCACGCTGCGGGGTCTTTCGAACCTCTCACAGGTCGATGTCGCCGGCTACGAGAGGTTGGCGCGACTCGGGTCGGACATTCTCGCAATTCTGGACGGTCTGTCGTCCGCGCCTTCGCTCTCTGACATCGCCGGGCTGGGTCCCATCGGGGGCGTCGACCCCATGCGCCTGATCGTGAGTTCGTCGGAGAAGGTCGTGGGTGGATTCATCGGCAACCCTCATCTGGCGTCCGCCCTCACCATGTACGGCGCATTCACGCAACTACCCCCGTGGCTCCCCGGAACAGGACTGTTCGGCCTCCTCCTGGCAGGATCGCATGGTCATGGGCCAGGCCGACCCATCGGCGGCTCGGTCCAGTTGATCCATGCGTTGACCGGGGCGCTGCAAGCCGCGGGAGGAACCCTGCGTACCGGTGAAGCCGTTGTATCGATCGATGGTTCCGGCGGCGATGTCGAGCTGAGGACCTCCCCATCCGGCGCCGAGCGGTTCGATCTCGTGGTTTCCACCCTCGACATCAGCCGTACGAGCCGCCTCGTCGAACCCGGATTGCCTGCTCTGGAGGCTGCCGCCCGCGAAGCTACCAGCGGGTCGTTGAACGTGGCCGAGTTCAAGGTCGACCTCGCTCTCTCAGCGCCCGCGACACCCGGTGACTCCGGTCCCCCGGAAGCAATCTGGATGCTCCAGCCGCGGCCTGGTTCCATGTCACGGACATTCGGCGAGCTGGCGGCGGGTCTGCTCCCGGCCGAGCCCCCTCTCCTGTGGGCCTCGCCCAGCGCGCTTGACCCTTCCGGAGCGCCAGAAGGCGGGGGGACGGCGTGGATGTCGACTTTCGTGCCGGCCCGGCTCCGGGACGGGGTCTGGAACGACAGCACCATCCTCTCCACGGCTGATCGGGTCATCGACAGTTTCGCCTCGATTACCGGTCACGATGTCAGGGATCGGATAGTCGATATGAGGGTCACCGGACCGCAGGCATGGGAGCGACGGACAGGCGCCGTGTCCGGTAACCCCAACCACATCGACATGACTCTCGACCAGATGTTCTCGCGAAGGCCACCAACCGGCCTCGGGTATCGTACGGGCGTGCCATGGCTCTACCTTTCCGGCGCCGGCACGTTCCCGGGAGGGGGAGTGTCCGGCCTACCCGGTAAGAACGCTGCGCTGGCTCTCCTTGGTGACCTGGGCCGCAAGGGTGTCGGGCGCAAGAGAGTCTCCCTTATCGCAGCCGCACGCCGGGGCTGGCGGTTGTACCGGACGCTGACCCGCCCATGATCGACAACGACTGGGATCTCATCGATCTGATAACCGGCTACCAGCCGGCGGCCGTGATCGCCACCGCCCAGCGGATCGGAGTGTTCGAATCCCTGGGATCGACCCCGGTGCCTGCCGAAGATCTGGCAGCGAAGTTGGCAGCGGATCACTCCAATCTTGCGGCGCTGCTCGAAGCGCTCCACTCGCTAGGCCTGGTTGAGAGGAGCGGAGGAGCATACGCCGCCACCCCCTACGCCTCCCGGCGGCTGGGCCCGGGCGGTGAGATGGCGCTCGTCGTGGCCAAGGAAGCCGTCTTCGCGCAGGCTTGGATGAGCCTTGACGAGGTGATCCTGGAAGGCCGCCCGGCCATGCACTCGTGGAAAGCCCTGCTGCGGACGCGTAGCGGGCAGGCACACGCCTTCCTCGAGGCACTCGACGTTCTGGCCCGGATCGGCGGACCGTCCCTGCAGCAACTGGAGGAGTTGGCGCCCGGGAAGCGGGTTCTGGACGTGGGAGGAGGTCTCGGAACCTACTCCCGCCGGCTGGACGCGGCCGGCTCAACAGTCACCCTGGTCGACCTTCCGCCGGTCGCCGAATGGGCATCGGAGCGCCTGGCAGCCACCGGAGTGTCGATCATCGGGCTCGATCTCTTCGACCATCCCTCGTGCGGTGTTCCAGCCGCTTCCATGGACGCGGCTCTGGTGTCGCATCTACTCCACGATCTGCCCCGCTCCCACGGGGTGGACCTCCTGCGGCGAGTCAGGAGAGTCCTGGTCCATGGGGGCCGGGTTGTGGTCAACGACTTCTCGGCCGATAGTGGCCCGGGTTCCTTCGGCACTCTCTTCGACCTGATGATGCGGATCGAGACCGGGGGAGCGGCCCATCCTCGCTCCGACCTGGAGTCGATGCTTCTGGAGGCGGGGTTCGTCCAACCCAGGATGTTGGCCTATGAGGATCCCCTCACTGTCCTGATAGCGACCAAGGAATGAGCCGAGCCTCGCGATCTGTGGACGACATATACCTGGTGATCCTCGAACGTCTCGGCTCCGGTTCCTTCCCGTTGGGGTCACGGCTTCCTTCGTGCCGCGCGCTCGCCCGGGATCTCGGGTCCAATCCATCGACGGTGAGTCGCGCGCTCAGACGCCTCGCAGCCAACGGATTGGTGCGGACGGAGGAACGGCGAGGCACGTTCGTCACCGCCACCCAACCGGCCCGGGTGGACTCCGAGTCGCAAATCGTTGAGGACTTGACCAGGGTCGTCTCGAGGGCCTCCGCGGCGGGGTACGACCGGTCGGTGATAGGTCGGATGTTCGAGAAGGCTCTCGCCTCGGCGACGACCAGCGCCAGGGTGGCCTTTGCCGAGTGCAACGTATTCGATCTGGCCCGTATGTCCCGGATGGTCGAGAACGCAACCGGGGTCGCTGTCGAATCGCTGCTCGTGGATGACCTTGCCGAGGATTGGAGGGACAAGTTCGACGTGGTTGCCGTCCCTCTGTTCCATCTGGCTGACGTAGCAGCGAAGTTGCGGGGCCTCAGCCGGGTCGTGGAACTCAACTTCGTTCCGGCCGCTCCGGTCCTCCGACGTATCGCCACACTTGACCCGGAACGCCGCGTCGTGGTGGTACTGCCTACCCGGAGAGGGATCGAACGGATCTCATCGCTGGTCCGGCAGTACTACGCGGGCTCCATCGAGACGCACATCGGCGGCGCGGACGACATCCCGCAGCTGGGAATGGAGGATGTGCTGGTGACCACACATGCGTTGGGACTCTCTGACGACCAGGCTGCTTCACCCGCGGAGGTGATTCGCGTGGACTGGGCATTGGACCAGCACTCCGCCCGGACGTTCAAACTAAGGGTCGAACAGGCCATGGCATGAACCTGGCGGAAACGGGACCGCGAGGCCCGGATGCAGGCTGGGTTCGTCAATGGGCGCTAGGCTTCGGTCTCACCAGACCCCACTGGCTCGTTCCCCGAATCCAAGCGTAGGTGCGTCCCTATGATCCTCCTAGCCCAAGCCGCCGCCGGAACATCGTCGGTATGCGGAGACCAACCAGGCCTCATCTGCGAGAGGGTTTACGAGTGGTCGGGGAGCAGGCTGCTCGCCGGACTGGCGTCCTGGTTCGTCGACCGGGGGTTGACGGTCCTGGTGATACTGCTGGCCGGATGGCTGGTGTCACGCATTGTCAATCGTGCTATACGGCACTTCAAGGAGAGGATCGACCGGCCTTCGCTCAGGGATGTTGGACGTGATCCCGCGGTCTCGGAAGAAGCGGAAGAGCTTCGATCCAAGGCCAGAGCAGAGACGCTGGCGGGAGTGCTTCGTAGCGTGGCGCTGGCAACTGTGTGGGGGTTCACCGGATTGCTGGCTCTGGGGCAGCTCGGCATCAACCTGGGCCCGCTCATCGCCGGCGCCGGGATCCTAGGTGTCGCGATAGGTTTCGGGTCTCGAGCCGCAGTTGAGGATTTCCTTAGCGGCCTCTTCATGATGATGGAGGACACGTACAGCGTCGGGGACGACATAGACTTCGGAAAGGGTCGGGGGACCGTGGAGAGGGTGTCTCTCCGGTCTACTTCGATCCGGACTCGCCAGGGCACCGTCTGGACGATTCCCAACGGGAAGATAGTGCACCTAGCGAACTTCTCGCAGCTCTGGGCAAGAGCACAGGTCGACATCGAAGTCTCGTACAACTGCGATCTCCGCCAAGCGATGCAAGTAATCCTGCAGGCCGGCCAAGACATGTGGGACGACCCGGAATGGGGCGCCGACGAGTTGATCGAACCGCCCCAAGTCAAAGGTGTCCAATCTTTGGGAGAGTCCGGGATCTTCATACGGGTACGCGCCAAGACCAGGTCCTCCGTCCAGTGGAGGACCGAACGTGAGCTCCGCCTGCGGATAAAGGAGGCCCTGGACGCTGCGGGCATCGAGATGCCGTACCCGCACAGGACGCTGACAGTCCGGCGCGATGACACCGGCCAGGAGGCGAAGGGAGCCGTCCCGCTGTAGCCCCGGTTCTTCATGCGCGTGGCTTGTCCGAGCGAATGGGTAGCCGTTGGCAAGACTCTTGACCTGGCGTAACGGCTGACTGGACCGCCGACTCGAGAGCGACGTTCACCCGTGGGGTGCATGCGACAAAATCCCGAGCACAGGCTTGAAGTGGCCTTTTTGGGTGGTCGGTGTCAGGCAGCATGAAGAGTCACGGCTAGCTGACGGGTCTGCACGTCCATCGCCTGTCAACTACGTGTGGCGAAACGGAACGTCGACCCTCAGACCAGGCCCGGGGTTTCGCGTCGCCCTCTCTCGCACATGAGTTCACCCCTCGTGAGTTCTTTGTCGGTGTGAGGGTCGTTCGATTCGGGTGCTACGGCATCAGCCTTACGGCACCAGTCAACGACAAGAGCGCGGAGCTGGATGAGGACGGGCCGGTCGGCTTCCCGATCAGGATCGAGCAAGCAGTGAATGCTCGCCGATTCCCGACCGTCGCGCTAGCTTCCGGGCGAGGGGACGTGAGCGTTCCACTACGTCGGTTGGATCGGCATTGGTGATTTGCCCGTTCGCTAACGAACGTGAACCGGCCACCCACACGTCGGAGACTTCGCGTGGTCCCGCGCAGTAGACGACCGCCTGGAAGGGGTCGTGGATGTTCGCCAGGGCGGGTGAAGAACCATCGAAGACCACCAAGTCAGCCTGTTTCCCTGCTTCTATCGAACCGAGCTCGTCGTCGAGGCGCAGGGATCGGGCACCCTCTATCGTGGCCATTGCCAGCGCATCACGGGCCGACAGGGCCGTCGCTTGGAGATGCTCGACCCGCTGGAGTAGCACCGCGAGCTTGATCGCTTCGAGCATGTCCTGGCGGTCGTTGCTGGCGGGGCCGTCAACCCCGATGCCCACCGCCACGCCGAGCCGGCGCAAGGCGGGGACCGGGCACACGCCAGAGGCAAGGATCATGTTCGAGACCGGGTTGTGGGCTACTCCAACCTGATGCTCGGCCAGGAGCTCGCGGTCGTTGTGGTCGACCCACACGCAATGGGCAGCAATCGTAGGACCTGCGAATAGGCCGAGACGGGCACATTGCTCGATTGGTGATCGTCCGGTTGCTGCCCTGACCGCGGTTACCTCCTCGCGGACCTCGTGGAGATGGATGTGGCTTCCGTGGTCGGCGGCCAAGGTGACGGAATGCTCGAAGAGTTCGGGCGATTGAGCTCCCATAAGGGCGATTCCCACGCGGAACCGGGACAGGCGACTTGCCTCGCATGCTTCCAGGAGTGCTTGATGCTCCTCGAGGATCGCCGACACGGACGCACCTCTCCTGTCGGCAGCACCGAAAGTCACCACCCCGCGCATGCCCAGCTCGTCGAGGGCCCGCACGACTCCGGGGGTTACCGGCCGGTCCGCGGGGTCGCACACGAACATGTCGCTGGCCAGCGTGATCCCGGTCCTGAGCATCTGTATTCCGGCCAGGAGCGTACCGACGTAGGCCATCTCGTGGTCGTGATGCGGAGCGGTGGGGTTGATCACCGCCTCGATCCACTCCCAGAGGGTGAAGTCCTCCGCGATGCCGGTGAAGAGCGCTTCCGAGAAGTGTCCGTGGGTGTTGATGAATCCGGGTGTGACGATCGAGTAGCGGCTGCCATGGACCTCGTCGTCGGGATACCTGTCTCGAAGATCGGACCAGGAACCGAGCGTGTCGATGGTCTCGCCGACGATGCGCACTGCCCCGTTCTCGATCATCTCCGGTGTCGACGAGGTGAGGACGTAGCCTCCGCGGACCAGGATCCCGCGATCTGTCACTGTGGCGGGGGAGGGGTGTGGAAGTCGTATAGGTCCGGGCCCGGCTTGATCAGTTCCTCGTACAGCTCGGGCCGGCGGGCCCGGAGCAGGCCGGGAATGGACGAGAAGCCCTTGGGTTCCACCATCGAGTCGTCATGGGACCTGAGCCACTCCACCCGGTCGAGGTCGAGCGTCGCCAGCAGCAGTTCCTCGGTTCCTGAACTCACCGCCACGTATTCGGGGCCGGCGATCATCGCCGCGCCCACCTCGCCGCGCCAGATGTTGTTGGTCATCGCCACGTAGCACAGGTTCTCGATCGCCCGGGCACGGACGACGGTCTGCCAGTTCTCCGTGAGGGATGTGAAGCCTCCGCCTGCCGGTGACAGGATGATCTCGGCCCCCCGGAGTGCAAGAGCCCGGGTCGGTTCGGGAATCCACAACTCCGAGCAGACCACGATCCCGACTCCGGCGCCCTCCAGTTCCAGGAACGCCAACGACTCGCCGGGCGCCACCCACACCCGGGCCTCGTCCGGCGGTAGTGTGGCGGGATGGGCCCGCTCGTAGCGGATGACCTGGCGGCCGTCCTTGTCGACGACGTACACCACCAACCGGTAGTTGCCGTCATCGCAGCGCTCCATCCTGCTCCAGCAGATGGCGACCGCGTGATCACCGGCGGCTGATTCCATGGATGGACCGGCTTCGTAGTCGTCCTTCGGCTTGGTGAGGACCGGGCCCGGGTATCCCTCCGGGAACAGGATCAGGTCCGCACCCAGGGTGGCGGCCCGGGCGGCCAGTTCGACCGCCCGGGCAACGTTCACCTCCGCGTCAGGCTCCACCACCGTCCGTGGCTGCGCTACGGCGAGGCGGAGGGTTCCTGACGCCACCGGACTACAGCCCGATGGAGTAGTCGATGAACTCGTTGGTTACCAGGTCTTCGGGTGCTAGCCCGCTGACGTCGGCGTCGGTGACCTGGGCGATGATCTCCAACAGTCCGACAACGCGGTCCATGTCGAAGTCGCCCAAGGTGTCGTTGTCGCCGTTGC
>MKWU01002724.1_pt1 | contig 25325 bp, 20 predicted proteins | sample 809101 | NCBI WGS metagenome assembly MKWU01 (sample SAMN05860141, study PRJNA318959) | sponge metagenome | host: Aplysina aerophoba | place: Slovenia: Piran, Adriatic Sea, Gulf of Piran | collected 2013-05-07 | reverse complement strand
TGGACGACGAGACCGTCGAGGTCGCGAGCACGGTGCGCGTGACGCTCTCCGCAACGTCCAGCTACAGGGTGGACGCGAACGCAGGCCGCGCCGAGGGGGGGGTCGAGAGCGAAGACGTCGAGCCGATGACGGCGCGGTTCACCAAGGTGGTGGACGAGCACGGCGGGTCGGGCACGTTCGTGCTGCGCTTCGCGTTCAGCCACGAGCCGGCGGGGTACAGCTACAAGACGGTGCACAACCACCTGTTCGACGTGACCGGCGGCACCATCGAGAAGGCGCGCCGGCTCGCCCCGCCGAGCAATGTCGGCTGGGAGCTGCGGGTCGCCCCGGACGGGTTCGGCGAGGTGGCGCTGTCGGCGCGGGCGACGACGGACTGCAGCGCGGACTACGCCGCGTGCGATGCGGCGGGCCGCATGTTCGACGGGGACTTGAGCACAACCATCGCGGGCCCGCCGACGCTCTCGGTCGCGGATGCGACGGTGGAGGAGGCCGAGGGGGCGGTGCTCGACTTCGCGGTGACGCTTTCGCGGGCGGTCGCGGAGACGGTGACGGTGGACTACGCGACTTCGAACGGGAGCGCCGCGGCCGGGTCGGACTACACCGGGACCTCGGGCACGCTGATCTTTGCGGCGAACGAGACCTCGAAGACGGTGCCGGTGCCGGTGCTCGACGACGCGCATGACGAGGGCTCGGAGACGATGGGCTTCACGCTCTCGAACCCGAGCCCTGAGCGGGTGAAGCTCGCGGACGCGAGCGCGCAGGGGCGCATCACCAACGTCGGTGGGATGCCGCAGGCGTGGACGGCGCGGTTCGGGCGCACGGTGGCCGAGCAGGCGATGGATGCGGTCCAGGGGCGCTTCACGGCGCCGCGCGCGCCTGGTCGCTCGGGCCGCATCGCGGGGCTGGACCTTGGCGGGTTGACGGGCGGAGCGGACGCGGAGGAGGCGCGCGAAGCGGACGTGGAGGGCGGCGGGGTCGGGACGCTGACCGGCTGGCTGTCCGGAGACGAGTCGCGCGAGCCCGAGGCGCGAACGCTCACCGGGCGCGACCTGGTGACGGGGTCGTCGTTTGCGATGACGGAGGGCGGTGCGCAAGGCGGCTTCGCCTCGTACTGGGGCCGTGGCGCGGTGACGCGCTTCGACGGTCGCGAGGGGGAGATGACCCTGGACGGCGAGGTGACGAGCGCGCTGCTGGGGGCGGACTTCTCGCGCGAGGCGTTCATCGCGGGTGTGATGCTCTCGCACGCGCGGGGCGCGGGCGGGTACCGCTCGCCCGCGGGCGATGGCGAGGTGGAATCGACCTTGACGGCGCTCTTCCCCTACGGGCGCATCGAGCGCTCCGAGCGGGTGTCGCTGTGGGGCATGGCGGGGTACGGCGAGGGGACGCTGACCCTGGCGCCCGACGGCGCGGCGCCGCTTCGCCCGGACCTCTCCTTCCGCATGGGCGCGGTGGGTGCGCGCGGGGTGCTGGCCGGCAAGGACGGCGCATCGGTGCTCGCGCTCAAGTCGGACGCACTGGCGGTTCTCACGAGCACCGGCGCGGTGTCGGACCCCGAGGGGGGCAATCTCGCGGCGGCCGAGGGGCAGGCGACGCGGCTTCGCCTCGCGCTCGAGGGGGCTCTCCCGGTGCGCCTCGGCGAGTCGGCGGTGCTCATCCCGAGCCTCGAGCTCGGGGTGCGTCACGACGGGGGCGACGCGGAGACCGGCTTCGGGGCGGACATCGGCGCAGGTATTGCGCTCTCGGACCCGGCGCGCGGGCTCACCGCCGACATCCGCGCCCGAGGCCTGCTGACGCACGAGGCCGGGGGGCTCGGGGAGCGGGGCCTGTCGGGGACCCTCTCCTTCGACCCGGCGCCGGGGACGGAGCGGGGATTCACCTTGAACCTCACGCAGTCGGTGGGCGGGGCGTCCTGGGGCGGCGCGGACGCGCTGCTCGGGCGCACGACGCTCGCCGGGCTCGGCGCGCAGGACGGCGGCGGGCTCGACGCCCGGCGCCTCGATGCGCGCATCGGCTACGGCTTCGGCGTCTTCGAGGACCGTTACACGGCCATTCCGGAACTCGGTCTCGGGCTCACCAACGCGGGCCGCGAGCTGCGGTTCGGGTGGCGCCTCGCCGGGTGGGTCTCGGGGGGGCTCGCGTTCGAGTTCGGGGCCGAGGGGACGCGGAGAGAACAGACCGGCGCAATGCGGGCCGAACACGGCCTTACCGTCGGCGCGGGCTGGCGGCTGGCCGGTTCGGGCGCGGGGTCGTTCGAGGTGCGCGTGGAGGCGGCGCGACACGACGCGGCGAACGACGATGGGCGGCCCGAGCACACCATCGGGGCGAGGCTCAGCGTGCGCTGGTGAGGCGGCGGCGATGCGCGACCGCGACCGCGGGAGCCGCGTCGAACCGACCGTCCAGCTCGACGTGCGCTGTTGCGCCGCCTGCGCCGTGGCGCGCGCCGCGGGCGTCGAACCGGACAGTGCCCGATCATTGCGACGTCCGCCCGATTCGTGGACGACGACGTCGCCCCGAGTCATGTCGACTTCCCCGCTCAGCTCTCCGTGGCCATGCAACCGGCGCATTTCGGATTCGGAGCATGAGCGGGTCCGCCGGGGCCGCGTCCGAGAATCGGGTGCCGGCGGCGTTTGTGCGTCGGGTCGAGAAACCTGTCGCTAGAGCCAGCCGCGAGACACTGACCGCCGTCGCGCCATCGCGCCGCGAGTGACGGAGCGAACCGGAAACCCTTCGCTTCGGCCCTTCTTTGGCCTATCCTCCCCGCCCCTGTCCGAATTGCGGGTTTTCCGGAGGATTTTCACCGTGGCTTTCACTTCGAACGTGTTCGAGACCCGAACCATCACGCTCGCCGACCGCGAGGAGACCATCGTCGCCGGTGGCCGCCACCTGTTTCCGCTCCTGCCCCGAGCATTCGAGGGCACCTCACAGATCGGAGTCATCGGCTGGTCGTCGCAGGGCCCGGCGCAGGCGCAGAACCTGCGCGAGTCGCTTGAAGGCTCGAACATCAGGGTCAAGGTGGGTCTGCGGGAAGGCTCGGCATCGATGAAGCAGGCCGAGGCGGTCGGCTTCACGAAGGAGAACGGCACGCTCGGCGAGATGTACTCGGTCATCGGCGAGTCCGACATGTCGTTGCTGCTCATCTCCGACGCTGCGTTCGCCGAGAACTACCGGCGCATCTTCGACGCGTTCCGGCCCGGCACGACCCTCGGGCTGTCGCATGGCTTCCTGCTTTCCCACCTGCAGGCCAACGGCGAGGATTTCCCCAGCGACATCAACGTGATCGCGGTCTGCCCGAAGGGGATGGGTCCGTCGGTGCGCCGTCTCTACGAGCAGGGTCGAGAGGTGAACGGCGCCGGTATCAACTGCTCTTTCGCGGTTCACCAGGACATCGACGGCCGTGCCACCGACCACGCGCTGGCGTGGGCCGTCGGGCTCGGCTCGCCCTACACCTTCGAGACCACGCTCGAGAGCGAGTACAAGTCGGACATCTTCGGCGAGCGCGGGATCCTTCTCGGCGCCGTGCACGGCATCGCCGAGAGTCTCTACTCGCGCTTCGTCGACCAGGGCGAGGCGAAGGACGAGGCGTTCATCAACAGCGCGGAATCCATCACCGGTCCCATCAGCACAACCATTTCCCGTTCGGGTCTGAGGGCGGTCTACGACGAGCTCGAGGAGAACGAGAAGGCGGCCTTTCGCCGGGCCTACAACGCCGCCTACCACCCCTGCCGCGAGATCCTCGAGGAAATCTACGACGACGTGGCCTCCGGCAACGAGGTGCGCAGCGTCATCCAGGCCACCCGCCGCCACGGCCGGTATCCGATGGGCAAGATCGACGGCACCGACATGTGGCAGGTGGGAGAGAAGGTGCGCGCCGACAGCACTCGCAACTACGCGCCGCTTCACGCCGAGACCGCGGGCGTCTACCTCGCGTGCATGATGGCCCAGGTCGATCTTCTCTCCAACCGCGGACACCCCTACTCGGAGATCGCGAACGAATCGATCATCGAAGCGGTCGACAGCCTCAATCCCTACATGGACTACAAGGGCGTTTCGTTCATGGTCGACAACTGCTCGACCACGGCGCGGCTCGGGGCCAGGAAGTGGGCGTCGCGCTTCGACTACATTCTGACCCAGCTGGCCTACACCGCCATCGACGAGAATCGGGTCGACGACGAGACGCCGTTCGAGGCATTCGAGAAGTCGGACATTCACGAGGTCCTCGCGGTCTGCGCCGAGCTCCGCCCGTCGGTGGACATCGCGGTCGTGCCGCCTCGCGGGTAGGCGGCCCCGCGGCACCGAAGACGTCAGCGGGTCCAGTCGAGGTGCTCGCCCGCCTCGGCGAGATCCGCGTGCGTCGGACCGCGCTTTCGCAGATACGCGTGGCTGATGTCTTCGACGCCCTTGTAAGCATACGGGTCCGTGCCGCCGACCATGATGATGTCCCGGTAGTCGCGAGTCGTCGGCCCGCGCATCACCTGATCCCACGGCAGCAGCGACTCGGCGCTCATGTACACGAACTGGACCGATCGCCTGAAGCGCGACTCGGACCGGTTCGGGTACGAGCCGTGCAGCAGGTAGCCGTTGAAGAACACGACGGAGCCGGCTTCGAGCTCTACGGCGATGCCGTCTTCGCGCGAATACGGAAATCCGTAGGCTTCCTCGGCCCGGTCCAGATCCGGATTGTGATGCCGTCGCATGGGGTACAGCACGCCCGCCCGATGCGAGCCCGGGATGACGTGCAGGCAGCCATTCTCGACTGCAACATCGTCGAGCGCGATCCAGGCGGTCGTGATGGAGCGGTCCCGGCTCGGGATGAAGAACTCGTCCTGATGCCACGCGTTGCCCGGTTCGCCCGGCGACTTGATGAAGAGCACCGAATGCACGCACTTGACGTTCGGCCCAATCAGCTCGAGGGCCACGTCGACGAGCCGCTCGTCGTGCAACAGGCGCCGGAAGCGCGACGAGATCTTGTGGGCGACGTGACAGGCGATGTAGCGCCTCAGCACGGCTTCGTCCGTATCGCGTTCGGCCACGGGCTCGAGCCCTTCGAGGGGTCCGAGCGCGCCGCGGCAGATACGGGTCGCTTCGGCGAGCAGCGGCTCGACCTCGTTGCGTGAAAACGCGTTGCGTACGACGAGGTAGCCGTGTTCGGCATAATCGCTGGCGGAAACCGTGCTCTGCATCGTGCTCGCTCCGGCAAGCTCGCTCCGGCAAGTAGACTGTCGGCCTTGGTTCGGGCGGCTCAGCTCGCGCATCGGGACACGATGATTCGACACGTGCGGCCAGGGGTGCGGCAGGCGGACAGAGCGGCACTCTCGGCGGAATCGATCGACTCGCCCCATGCCGCGCCGTGGCCGTTCCTGGCATCGACGGCCAACGCTCCGCAGGCGGCGCGAGCGTATCCGACGATGAGGCAGGCCGCCGCGCCTCGTGCATAGCAATCGTTGCGGGCTCGTTCGCCGGCGTCATCGTACCCGCGCATGCTCCAGGCGAGGCCCCACGTGGGATCGCCGCCGGAGATGCGTCCGAGCACGACCGCCCCGTAGGGATTCTGGGCAAGAGCGGGGAGGGCGGCGCCCGCAAGCGCGCCCGCAAGGGCAAGTGAGCGAAACTTCTTCACGATGTCCTTCCTTCCTGCCGCGCTCGGCAGCGGGACTCGTACCCTACCGCAGGTTCGACCCGGGGGCACATCCCGCCCCTCGTCAAGCGCTCCCGGGAGAGCCCCGGGTATCGTTACCCGATCTTCATCGTCGAGCCCGGACCAGGCGGCGGCATGGAGCCCTTCGTTGACGAGCCGGCCGTATCGGCCGGGGCAGCCGATAGTGCGTTACGGGACCGACCGTCACGGTCCAGGTCCGTGCACCCGCAATGCGGTCGAGGAGCGGCTCGAGGAGTCCGGGACGAACCGCCCGTGGAATGTCCGTGCGGATCGAGTGACGCCGGAATCCCGTTGCCCGGGGGAGCACCGCCGCGAAGAGAAGGGATTTCGGCTTGGATGGATCAACGCCGGCCCCTCCACCCGTGCAGGTGGCCCGATGCGGGCAGGATGCGTCGCATGGCGACAAGTCGCCTGTCGCGTCAAGGCACATCATGTTTCCGCTCGCAGGAGCCGACCCTCAAGCCATCAGGAGCGCGAAAATGAAGCAGCAACATGTCCGCAGAGCCGTCACCGCCCTCACCGCGACCTTCGTGGTCGCCGCCGGAATTGCGGCAGCCCAGGCCTGCTTTCTCGGGATTCCCTGCTGGTAACGGGTCCGACGAGGGCGCTCGCGAGAGCCGCCCGGCTCCCGAAGGGCGGCGTCTGTCGCCCCTCTGGCGAGCCATGCTCTCGTTTCCTATGATTCCCGCGAACGGGCGCCGCCCGCAATCGACGGGAGGGTAGCGATGATCAAGGTCACCGACATCTCCTACGGTCGAATTCGTTCGCCGGACCTCGACGCGCAGGAAGCATTCCTGACCGATTTCGGGATGGTGCGGGCGGAACGGACCAGGACGGCCCTCTACATGCGCGGCACCGATCCGGAGCACCACATCCACGTCACCGAGCTCGGCGAGCCGGGCTTCATCTCCCTCGCATTCAGTGTCGAGAGCGAGGAAGATCTCGACCGGGCTTCCAGAATCGACGGCGCCTCCCCGGTCGAGGAGATGGACGAGCCGGGTGGTGGAAAGCGCGTGCGCGTGGCCGAGCCCAACGGCTATACCATCGAGATCGTGCATGGCGTCGAGACCCTGGCGCCGATTCGGGTCCCGCGCTTCGCGCTCAACGTCGGGGCGCAGGGACTTGCGCGCAAGGGCGAGCTCACCCGCATCGATCGCGGGCCATCGCACGTGAAGCGCATCGGCCACGCGGTGCTGATGACGCCCGATCTCGACAAGTCCATCGCCTGGGTACGCGAGACGCTCGGCCTCGTGTGCTCGGACGACGTCTATGCCGGCGGCGACGAGGACAACATCATCCTCTCCTTCAACCGGGTCGACCGCGGCAAGGAGTATGTCGACCACCACGTGTTCCTCTACGTCCACGGGAAGATGGCCGGGCTCAACCACATGGCCTTCGAGGTCCAGGACATCGATGACGTGATCATGGGGCACGAGCATCTGCGGCGCGTCGACCGGTACGAGCACGTCTGGGGTCTCGGCCGCCATGTGCTGGGCAGCCAGGTCTACGATTACTGGATGGACCCCTGGGGCCGGGTGCACGAGCACTGGACGGATTCCGACCGCCTGAACAGCGACACACCGCCAAATCTGGTCGCGGTCGAGGACGGACTCGACTCGCAATGGGGCGAGCCCGCGCCCGAGAAGTTCATCAACCATGCCACCGAGTGATCGGACGCGACGCGCCCGGCGACGCAGTCGGTTCGAGCGCATCGACGAGTCGCGCGCGGCCCGGGACCGGTAGTTGGTCACCGGCAATCGCAGGCGTCTCCACCACGGCCGTCCCGGGAACGGGCGCGCTCGCCGGCCGGCGTTCCAGGAGGGTATTCCGCGACCGCGACGACACTGCCTCGCGGTCGCCCTGAACATCGTCGATACTATGGCGCGGCCGAAGCTCGGAATCCGCGCCGCGGATCATTGCGCCGGTGCCGGCATTCCCTGCCCGCGCGCGACGTGACCGTCCGAACGACCGCCCGTCGCGAGCGTCGACGTGTGGAGCCGCCAACATCGAGAGGAAACGAACATGCCGACTGGAACCGTCAAGTGGTTCAACGCAACCAAGGGTTACGGATTCATCGAGCCGGAGGATGGTTCGAAGGACGCCTTCGTCCACATCTCCGCCGTCGAACGAGCGGGGCTCGGTACGCTTCGCGAGGGGCAGAGGGTCAGCTACGAGCTTCGGCCGGGACGTGACGGCAAGTCCTCCGCCGAGGAACTGGCCGCCGTCGACTAGCCGACACCCCCGGAGCGCTCCCTTCGCACTCCGGGCGGCGCGAAAGGTCCCGCTCCCGCGTCACCGGCGCGGGTCCTGGTTGCGGTGGGTTTCGGGCGCGAATGCTCGGAACGCCATGCCGACCAGGATCGTCAGCCCGGCGGCCGCGACGAGGGCGGTGATGGAGCCGTAGCCGTCCACGAGCAGGCCGAGGACGATCGGTCCGATGACGTAGCCGAAGTCGGACACCATGCGGAACGTGCTCATTGCCGTGGCGTTCATGCCGGACGGGGCCAGGTCTGCCGCGTAGGCGACCGGTGCGGAGCCGCCGACCGACATGGCGGCTCCCCACAGCACGCACGCGGCGGTGAACCACGGATAGGTCGGCGCGAAACAGAACATCAGCAGGGAGAATCCGGCGAGCATGGTGCCGGGGACGACCACCGCCTTGCGCCCGAATCGGTCTACCAGCATCCCCGCTGGATAGGCGATCGCGAGCCCGATGACACTTCCGAGTGCAAGTCCGCCACCGATTTCGGTTACCGAAAGACCCAACCGAACGCTGCCGAGAACCGGGATGATGTTGAACAGGCCGCCGGTCCGAACGAGCGCATTGACCAATCCGACGAGGCAGACGAGGACGAATCCGATCTGTGCGGCGAGCATTCGCATCTGGGAGATGAGAGTCGGCCCGTGGCTCCATCCGCGTCCGCGTTGGGGATACGACAGGCGGCGGGTCTCGCCGACTGCGAACCAGGCCAGAATGCTTACGAGAATACCGACGGCGCCATACGCCCGGAAGGGAGCGGCGAGCCCCAGGTGGTCGGCCAGCAGACCGCCCGGGAACGGTCCGATGCCGACGGCGAAGATGAACACGCCGTGGTAGATCGCCATCGTGCGGCCGCGGCGCGCGGGCGTGGTGATGTCCGCCAGCACGACCTGCCCCGCGGTCAGAACGAGGCCCGCGCCGGCGCCCGCCAGGAAGCGGGCGACGATGAACTCCGAAAAGCCGGCGGCTTCCGCGCACCAGAGATTGCCGAGGGTCGAGACGACGCCTCCGATCGCCAGGGTGGGCCGGCGGCCCAGGCGGTCGCAGAGATGTCCCGTGGGCATCGCGACGACGAATCGCGCCAATCCGTACACGGCGACCGCCAGGCCGATGGCCGAGGCGGAGACACCGAACGACTTCGCGTAAAGCGGGAGCGTCGGCACGACGCTGCCGAAACCGAGCTGGTTGACGGCGATGAGGACACACATCCATATGAGGACTCGCCGCTCGAAGAACGGGTTGCCCGATCCGGTTTCGGGCTCGCCTGCGACGCGGCGCGATTCGCGAGTCACGCGGGCCCGAACCGCGTCCGGTCTTCCGGATGCCTCGACGGAATGCGGGGCACATCGTTCGCGGCGCGCGACTCGCGACGCCGTGTTCGGCGTACGAGGCGCGTGGCGCCACGCTCGTGCGGACGAGGGTGAAGAGTCGGATCAGTCGCGGCGGCCCGAGAGCCGCAGCCCCGTTTCGTCAAGCCTGATATCGGCCGCGGGCGTTGGCGAGATGGCGTTCCATCAGTTCGGCGGCCCGCTCGCGTTCGCCCAGCTCGAGAGCGTCGAGGACTTCCAGGTGCTCGGCCCAGGATTGGAGGTCGCGAGGTCGGTTCCAGTTGGCGTAGCTCAATGCACGCCGCAGGGAGCTCTGTCGCTCGATTGCCGCGAGGGTGAACTGGTTTCGCGAGGAGACGCCGATCAAGCGGTGAAACGCGGAGTCGAGATCCTCGAGCGCAGCGGGAGACGGTTCGCCGCTGTTCGGATCGAGAGCGGCCACGTGGCCGCGGCGCGCGACTCGCGCCAGGTCGCGGTCGAGCTCGAAATCCGGTGAGCGAATTGCGCCGGGCTCGACGTGCAGGCGAAATGCGTAGCTCTCGTGGCGGGTCGCCGTTGCGTCGGGGGAGAGCTCGAATCGCCATCCATGTCCACGGTTTCGCGATATGACGCCGTCTTCGGAGAGCTTGAGAAGGACTCGGGAAGAGGTCCACCTGCCCAGATTGTAACGCCGGCAGAACTCCGCCTGGGAGAATGAACGCGGGATCCGGCGCTCGAACCAGTCCTCGACAATCGAGGTGAGAAGCGTTTCCTCGGACGTCTGCGGGAGCTCGAGGCTGTCCAGGTCCAGCTCGTCGTTGTCCAGCTTGACGAAAAAACCTCGGTTGCGCCGCTGCTCGAGGATCCCCTTTTCGGCGAGGTAGGACATCGCGCCGCGGAGCGGGGAACGCGAGACCTGGAAGGCGTCCACCAGCTCCTGTTCGGTGAGGTGATTCCCGGCCCTCATGCCCTGTTGGCACAAGTACGCCACAATCTCGTGGGCCATCTTGATCTGGAGCTCGGTGGGCATCCTTTGCGGGCTCGGACTGGCGGCCACGTCACTTCCTTCATCTTTGGCACGACCGTTCATCGCGTCCGTTCCCGTCCAAGTCGAGTCCCGTGGCCCACAACCGCGGCCCGAGGGGTCCGGACCTTCCCGAAGCCGGAAGCCCCGCTTCGGGCGACACCGCCCGACGCACGAAGACCGAGGGGCTCGACGGGTCCGCTCGCCGCTAGGCTCCCTTGTTTCCTCGAGTGTTTCGCAACCACGGCAACTATCCTGATCTCCTCGTCCCGGAAGGTCGTGGCGACGTTCTTCGGGCCGTTTGCCTCACGCCGGACACGATTGCGGACAGTCTACGGACGCTATGCTCGACCAGATGCGCACGCGCTTTACGCGGCAGCCGATCCGGAACTCTCCGGCGAAACGAGGCGGGAAGTCGGAGACGGTCCAGCGACGAGAGACACTTCCACGCCGGCCGTCACGAGCTCGTAGACGGGGGGGGAATCCGCCGAAACGACTACCTTCTTTCCGACAGAGATCGAGAGTTGCGAACGATTGTCGAACCTTCCGCTGTGGACACATCGTCGATTATATCGACGATGTGTCGCCTGTCCATGATCGGAGTCAATATGTTGTCGGATATGTCATGTTCCGGATTTTATTGTTCTTGCCTTTTTTCTAGTACAGTCTGGGATTCGAGAATGGTGGAGCTGAGATGAAGTAAGGTCACAAAATTCGGCTTCAATACCGGAATAAACCGAAAAAAACTTCCGTTTGTCGAACCAAGCTTGAAATCGACAAACGATCACATCGTACCCGGAAATCGGCGCCTGCTCCCTGCGCGGCGGGCCTTGGGTCCGCACCCGCTCACGCGCCGCGTCCCGACACCGCGCCGAGGCGGTCGCGGGCGAGCGCAACGCAGAGCTCGATATCGGCAGGCAGCAGGTATCGCGCATCGGCGAGTAGCTCCGCCGCTGCCCGCACCGCGGTCAGATAGGCGTCGCGGCTCGCGTATCGCTCGGCGAGGGACGGGCGTGGATCGGCGGTCTTCGCGCGGGCGCCCGTGTCGGGGGCGAGCGGAACCGTGGACCCGAGGTACTCGAGGATCTGGCCTTCACCCCCGCTGTCGGGGTGGCGCGGATTGAACCCGGCGTGGGTCGCGACCGGGATCGCAACGTCCGGCATGCGGATCCCTGCGATTTCGTTCCCGGTCGGGTCGACGGCCGATACGCACGTCGGGTATGGCTCGCCGACGAATCGTGCCGGGAAGTCCGGAACTCCCGCTCCGGCGTGCTCGCCGAGGTCCATCGGCGCGATCGCGGGCAGTCGGTCCGCCCGCGGCAGGCTCATTCCGGGGATGGCGGCGAGGGAATCCAGCACCTCCTCGCGCGTTGCCGCGCTCCCGTTCTCGGCTCGGGGAAACATGCTCGCGGGGGGCTCGACGCCTTCCGCAATCCACATTCGGAGGTTCTCGAGCGCGGCCCGGAAGAGCGGGCGGTAGTCGACGACGTTCAGCCAGTTTGCGCCCCGGCTGCCGAACATGCTCGCGTCCACGAGGGGCAGCACACCGGGGCCGTGTTGCGTTCCGGCGAAGAGATAGCGGCGGACTTCCGGGGGCGGCTCCACATCGGCGCCGGTGGCGAGGTCGCGGTGAGCGAGTCCAGCGTCTCCTCGCCAGTACTCCGACGACGTGTCGGTGTAGAAGATCTTCGGCACGCAGCCGGTCGCCCGCAACCGGTCGAGCAGGCCGGACCGGCGTCCCGACCGGGGATCGGTCTGCGGATCGTCCGCGAACGGGAAGCGGTGGCCGAGGCTCGGGTCGGCTGCACCGAGGGCTGTCCGTAGCGGTGGTTGAATTCGCCGCGTCGCCCGCCCGCGACATGGACGAGCACCCCGTCGAATGCCGTCCGCCCCGCTTCATCGCGGTTGAGCCCGGCGTGCAGCAGGGTCCGCAGAAAGCGGCCGCACTGCGATACTCCCTCCGCGATCACGTGGTCGATGCGGCCGGCGGCGGGCGAACCTTCGCCGTGGCGAGCGAAGATGGCGAGGTCGCGAACCGCGAGCAGTCCGGCCCCGACCACCGGACACTCGGCCGGGGTGTAGACGAGGTCATATATCTTTCCCGCCTCGAAGCCGCCGGCGAGGGCGACGCGGTCCGAACCGGAAGCCGCCGGCTCCGCGCCCCGGTGCGCGAACGTCCAGCGATTGCGGGGAATCCGTTCGGGATCGGCGAACAGGTGCTCGCGTACCCAGAGCTCCGCACCGGGCTCGTCCGGATCGAGCGGCGGAATCGGCGCATGGTTCCCGACCGCGCCGACGTGGTGGTCGGTCAGCGCGAAGGAATCGGCATCCCGGTCGGGCTGGATGCGAAGCTGCATCCGGCCGGCGGGGGTTCGGTTCTCCGGCGGCACGGCGGGGGCGCGAAGCCCCATCCGGATCGACGGGTGGGGGACGTCCCACTGCCATCCGCACCACGCGATGCACCACCCGCGTTCGAGGAGGAAGCCGTCCCCGGGGGGGATCTCGTCCGTCGGCATGAGGTCGAAGGGCGCCATGTTGAACGAGCGCATGGCGATGCGGTTGCCGCGGTTCGGCACCTCGAGGAGCAGGGCGCGGTTCGCGCGCCCGGGGTCCGCCGGCACGAGAAAGGTCGCGTCGCCGCTGAAGTGAACCCTGCCGTCATCGTCCCGGCCGGCCCGATCGAGATCGACGATTCCCGCATTGGCCGCCTCCTCCGGGTCCACGGCGTAGTGCGCAACCGCGTCGATGCGCTCGTAGGGGCCGCCGGCCCCGAATCCGCGGCCGCCTTCGTACGGCTCGCGCCGCACGATCTCCATTCGCGTCACTGCCACTTCGGTCCTCCCGTTCGAGTGCCCCTTCGCGTGCCGTCGGCGTCTCCTCAGGCAAGGGGCTGCCGGCCGGCATTATCGCCGAGGGCCTGCTCGCGATAGAGGCCGAGCGCGCGCATCACCGGCAGATCGGACAGGCAGAAAAGGAAGGCTTCGTCGCTCTGCGAGCCGTTTGCGTGCTCATGCCAGGCCCAGGACGGCACGCAGAAGATGTCGTGCTCGGACCAGTCGTATCGCTTTGCGTTGATGATCGAATGGCCGCTTCCCGTGGCGACGTGATAGAGGAAGCTGCCGGTGTGGCGGTGCGCGCTCGTGTGCTCGCCGGGTCGCAGCATCTGCATGCTGGCGCCCAGGGTCGGCATGACCGGCCCGTTGGTGACCGGGTTCACGTATTCCATCAACACGCCGTCGAAGGGGGAGCCCTCGGTGCACCGGGCGTACTTCCTCAACGCCTCGAGGGTCGGTTGCCACTCGTACTTGAACATCGGCGAATAGCCCCGGTTCCAGCCGCCGCTTCCCGGCGTCAGGCCCGGGTTGCCCCACGTTCTCGTCGTGTCGTCGACTTCGAAGGCGACGGCCTGCCGGAGGTCGGGGTGCACCTCGTAGAAGTTCGCCTCCATCGCGTTCACGAAGGGGATGTCGAGGCCGTCCTGCCAGATGCACGGACTGCCGGTCGCTTCGACCCCGTGCTCATGCCACGTTCCGTTCGGCGTCAGCACGAAGTCGTTCTCGCCGAGAGTCATCTTGTGCCCGTCCACGACGGTGTAGGCCCCTTCGCCCTCCATGATGAGCCGGATCGCCGCGGCCGAGTGCCGATGCGCGCTCGCCACCTCACCCGGTTTCATCGCCTGCAACCCGGCATAGATCCAGCCCACCGCCGCCGCCACGTCGGTGCGGCCGGGATTGTTGAGGTACACGACCCGGCGTCCGGCCATTTCCGGCGTCACCAGCTCGATGGACCGCAGTACGTGCTCACGGAGATCGCGGTACCGCCAGACAACGGGAACGGACGCCGATACGGGCTCCCACGGCTCGATCCGGTTGGCGATCGTCCACAGGGCGGCCGCGTCAAGCGTGTTGAGCTCTTCGTAGTAGGCCAGCAGCTCCGGCGTGTCTGCCACGTTCGCCCGGCCGATGACGTCTTCCCGGTAGCTCTCGCGTTCGCGGGCCATGCGCTGCGACTCCCGTTTGGAGGTGGTCGACAACGTTCGGCCGCCGCGCCGCAAACGTCAAGCGCCGCAGGTGTGGAGTCATGTCTCGGCGCCGGGAGGGGGGCCTCGCGGAGTCGCAGGCGTCCGCGATCCCGAGCTCTGCCGCATTTTGGGACCGCGAGCATCTTCCTCGCGCGGACGGAGCCGGAGCCCTGGCCCATCGGGGGCCGCAAGCGAGCTATAGTCGAAACTGATGAACGCGGTGTCGTCCATGCATTCCGGCCCGGTCGCTCCACAAGCTCGCGAACGCTTCGGACCGCGAAGCGGCGAATCGCTTCTCGCTCATCCGGGCGCCGACGCCGGGGAGCCTTGCCGGGCGGCGCGAGCCGGTGCCGGAGGACGGCGGCGGGGGGCGCGAGGACGCCGCCCGCGAGCGAGCGACCGGTACACTCGCACGTCCCCGCGATCCGGACATCGCCGCGGCACGCCGATCCCGCGAAGGAGGGAGACATGAGCCTCCTCATCCGCAACGCCACCGTCCTCACCGTCGATTCGAGCGACCGGGTCATCGATGACGGAGCGGTGTTCATCGAGGAAGGCCGCATCGTCGCGGTGGGGCCGGCCGCCGAGGTCGAGGCGGCGCATCCCGCGCCCCGGAGGGTGGTGGACGGGTCCGGCCGGGTCGTGCTGCCCGGCTTCGTCAGCAGCCACAATCACGTCGGCCATACCTTCTTCCGCGGGCGCGCCGAGGATCTCGGGCTCGGGTGCGTCACCGGCCAGTACTTCCCGATGGCGACGGTCGCGACCCGCGAAGAGCGCCGCGCGGTCGGCTCCCTCACCTATGCGGAGCTTCTCAAGAGCGGGGTGACCACGACGTTCGAGATGGAGGAGGAGGCCGACGTGTTCGCCCCGTTCGTCGAGTCCCTCGGCGTGCGGAGCGTCATGGGGGTCTCCACCTGCGACGCCGACGTCGACGCGATGGCGAAGGACGAGTATCGCTACGACGGAGCGCTGCGCGAGGCGCAGCTTCGCCAGGCCGTCGAGTTCGCCGAGGAATGGCACGGTCGGGCGGACGGAAGGATCCAGGCCGCGATGACGCCGAACATGACCATCTCGTCGTCTCCGGAACTGCTCCGGGCGAGCCGCGAGGCCGCGGACCGGCTGGGCCTTCGCACGAGCATCCACCTCGGCTGGGGCGAGTACGAGGTCGAGGTGATCCGCCGCCTTCACGGGAAGACCCCATTCGAGTTCGTGCGCGACACGGGGATGCTCGCCGCGGATACGGTGTGCGCGCACTGCTACGTCATCGGCGCCTCGGACCCGGACGTCCTCGCCGCGTCGCGGGCGGCGGTCGCCCACTGTCCGCTCATGAATGCGGTGCGCGGCCACATCGCGCCGATCGTCGAGTACCGGTCCCGAGGAATTCCCGTCTCCCTCGGCATCGACAACATGTTCGCGGACCACTTCGAGGTGCTGCGGGCGTGCGTGAACATGGCCCGCATCAAGACCGGCGATCCGACCGTCATGCAGTCTCCGGAGGTCGTTCGCCTCGCGACGATGGGCGGCGCGGAGGCCCTCGGCATGAGCGCGGAGATCGGCTCTCTCGAGCCCGGCAAGCGCGCCGACCTCCAGATGCTGGACTACCGCCGGTTCGGATTGACCCCGAACCTCGACCCGGTGCGGAACCTCGTCTACCACGCGCATGCGTCGGACGTCGAGCTGGTGATGGTGGACGGCAAGGTCCTCGTCGAGGGCTTCGAGCTCGTGACTGCGGATGCGTCCGCGCTCATCGACGATGCCGGGGTGGCGGCGGCGGCGGCGTGGGACCGCTTCGTCGCGAAGTACGGCGGCATCATCGCGCGATGACCGGGCGCGGGTCCGAGGGACGATGGGCACGGAACGGGTGAAATTGCGGGGAGCAGGTGAATGAGCGACCAGGAGCGAGCCGCCGCTGCGGCGAAGCGTCTCTTCGACGAGCACCGCACGGGGGAGCGGTGTTCCGCGCTGCCGCCGGATCTCCGGCCGCGGAACCTCGACGAGGCTCACGCGATCCAGGACTGCCTGCAGCGGCTCAACGAGGCGCACGGTCTGGGTCCGCTCGCCGGCTGGAAGGTGGCGCTTACGACGCCGGTCATGCAGCGTCTCGCCGGCATCGACCATCCGTGCGCCGGCGGCATCCACGAGCGGTACGTCTACCGGAGCCCGGTCACGCTGGCCGCCGCCGACTACGTGCGCATCGGAGTCGAGGCGGAGATCGCGGTTCGTCTGTCCGCGGACCTCGCGGGCAGCGGGCACACGCGCGCTTCGGTGGCGGGCGCGGTCGCCGCCCTGATGCCCGCCATCGAGATCGTCGACGACCGGGGCGTCGACTACGATGCGCTCGACGGCCTCGCCCTGGTGGCCGACAACTCCTTCAACTTCGGGGTCGTGCTCGGCCCGGAGACGGCGTATCGGCCGGGGCTCGACCTGCCCGCGGTTTCGGGGCGGATGTCGATCAACGGCGAGGTGGTGGGGGAGGGCACCGGGGATACCGTCATGGGGCATCCCTTCGAGGCGCTCGCCTGGCTCGCCGGTGGACTCGAAGCCCGGGGGCGGGGTCTTCTCGCCGGGCAGATCGTCATGACCGGCAGCATTGTCGCGACGAAGTGGCCGGCGGCCGGCGACGAGGTCGTCGTCGACGTCGACGGAATGGGGGAGGCCCGGCTCCGGCTTGAATGATCGGCCCCCGGGAGTCGCGCCACCAGGGGCCGGCGCCCGGAGCGGCGTCGTGCTGCCGGGTACCGGAAGGGCTTCGCCGGGCTCGCCCGGACTCTCCGCGCCATCATCCCGGGCGGGCTCCGGGGGCCTTCGCGCTGCGCCGGGGGCTCCGCGCGCCGGCTTCGCGTCAAACGGACTACGGGATCCGATTTGAGGCACAATTCGCGAATGGAGATTCGTCCAATCTCGGAATCGCTCGGGGCCGAGATCCTCGGGGTCGACTTCGCGGCCGGCATCGACGACGGCACGTTCGCGCGGATCCGCGAAGCGTTCCACGAGCACGGCGTGATCGTGATCCGCGACCAGACGCTGACCCCGGACCAGCACCTCGCCGCCGCCCGCCGCTTCGGCGCAATCAACGTCAATCGCTTCTTCACCCCCGTCGCCGGCTACCCGGAAGTCGCCGAGGTGCGCAAGGAGCCGGACCAGGAGCGGAACATCGGCAGCAACTGGCACACCGACCATTCCTACGACGAGGTGCCGGCGCTCGGCTCGATGCTCTACGCGCTCGAGTTGCCGCCGGCCGGCGGCGACACCCTCTTCACGAACCTCGGCCTCGCGTGGGAGACCCTGTCGGACGGCCTGAAGTCCGTGCTCGCGAAGCTCCGCGCCGTGCATTCGAGCCGGCACGTGTTCGGTCCGGCGCGCATGGCGGACCCGGACCTGCGGGCCCGTTTCCGAAACGCCGAGCAGGCGGTGCAGGACGCCGTGCACCCGGTGGTCATCCGGCACCCGGAGACGGGCCGCCGGGTGCTCTACGTGAACCCTTCCTTCACCGTCCGTTTCGACGGGTGGACCAGGGAAGAGTCGAAGCCGATGCTCGACTGGCTCTTCGACCACGCCGTGCGCCCCGAGTTCGGGTGCCGGGTCCGCTGGCGCAAGGGCTCCCTCGCCCTCTGGGACAACCGGGCGACGTGGCACATGGCCCTCAACGACTATCCCGGCCACCGCCGGTTGATGCACCGGGTGACCATCGAGGGGACCCGGCTCTCCGCCTGAGAAAGACCCGCGTCGCCGCGCCGCGCGTGGCGGGCGGCGCTACAGCCGGGACATCACGAGGCGCGAGAAGTCCTCGGTGAAGCGCCACTTCTCGTCCACCCCGGTCGCGAACATGAGCTCCTGGAGCCCTTCCGCCTCGAGGGCGCGAATCCGCTCGACGAGCTCGTCCGGCGTGCCGGTGAGGCACGTCGCGCGGACGAGCTCGGCGTCGATGAGCTCCGCCTCGCCCGGGTGGAGGCGCGTGTAATGGTATTCGTGGGTGCGAAGGTGCCGGTGCTCGGGCGGGGTCTCCTCGACGAGCGCGCAGTACCGGTCCCACATCCGCTCGAGGAAGGGCGGCGGATCGATTCCCTTCTCGTGGACCTCGTCGTAGAAGTAGTAGACGCTCGCCATCACGTTGGGGCCGATGGTGCGGATGATCCGCTCCGAGTCGGCTGCCTCGCCCGGTTCGAGGAGGGCGACGTTGACGAGCGCGCAATTGAGGAACCCTTCGAGATCCCCCCGTCCTGCGCGCGCCGCCCCCTGGCGCACGTGGGCCATCGCCTCGCCGACCGGCACCCCGCGGGGCGGGATGGCGAACACCAGGCCGTCCCCGTGCTCGCCGGCGAGTCCCATCGCGCGCGGCCCGAAGCCGGAGACGTATAGCGGGATCCGGGGCTCGAGGTTCATGTACTTGAACTCGTGCATGAGCATCCTGATCGGCCGCCGCACCCCGTTGAACTCGTAGTCGACCACCTCGCCGTGCAGGAGCGCCCGGAGCACGCGCAGGTACTCGTCGTAGTCGCGGATCCGCATCGGGCGCTGACCCATCGAGCGCATCGCGGTGTTGCCGGTGCCGATCGCGAGATGGACCCGCCCCGGGGCGAGGCGGTTGAGGGTCGCCATCGCGGCGACGTGGACCGGGGGGATCCGGGTCCCGCAGATCGAGGCGCCGGTCCCGAGGCGAAGGCGGGTCGTCCGCTTGGCGGCGAGGGCGAGCACCGCGTAGCAGTCCGAGAACAGCATCTGGCTGTCCGTCGCCCACACCGAGTCGTAGCCGAGGTTCTCGACGTGGGGGAAGAAGCCGATCTCGTCGATGTCGGCCATTGCGCAGATTCCGAACTTCATTTCCGCCCTCCAAGCGTGCGGGCGCGATTCTAACGGGGCATCGCTCTCGACCCCGGCAAGGTCTTTCCGACCCTCCGTCGGGTCGGAACGCCGTACGCGGTTCCGAGGCCTCGAGACCCACTATGCCTCGCCGGCGCGCGCTGGCCAGGGCGAAACCCGTCGCCGCCCGGTCGCGGGGCGTCGGGCGCCGTTCGTGCGGGGCGAAGCAAGGCGGCGAGATGCAAAGGCGTCCGCCCGGACGCCCCCGCGACAGTGGCTCGGGTAGACTGTGCGCCGCGCCTTCGGCGGCCGGCGCGCAAGCCCGGCGTCGTATTGCGGAACCCAAGGGAACCCCGGATGGAAGACGGAAGAAGCCTCGTTGCGGAGACGTGCGAGCGGGTGTTTCGCGACTGCGCGGAACCGCAGGCCCTCGCCCTCGATCCGGAGGACGGGACATGGCGCGAGGCGCTGTGGAGCGCCTTCGAGGAGACGGGGCTCGCGACGGCCTGGGTGCCGGAGGAAGCGGGCGGCTCGGGTGCCTCGGTCCGCGAGGGCTTCGAGGTCCTGCACGCCGCCGGGCGTTTCGCCGCCGCCACGCCGCTCGCGGACACCCTCGTCGCAGGCCTCCTCCTTGCCCGAGGCGGGCTTCGGGTTCCGGCCGGGAAGCTCGCCGCGGTGCCGGTCCGAAGGGGCGACGCGATCGAGCTGCGGGCGGACGGAACGCTTGCGGGCACGGCGCATCGGGTCCCGTTCGCGCGCGAGGCGGCGCATCTCGCGGTGCTCGCGCGCGCGGCGGGCGAGGGCGGAGGTGAAACGCGCCGGGTGGCGCTCGTGGAACGCGCGAAGTGCGATATTGCCGGCGGATCCTCGCTCGCCGGGGATCCGCTCGACCGCGTCGACTTCGGCGGCGTACGTCCGGTCGCGGTGGGAGACCGCCCGGCCGCGCCGGACGAGGCGCGCATGTTCGGGGCCGCGTCGCGCGCCGCCCTCATCGCGGGTGCGCTCCAGGCGATCCTCGATCTGTCCGTCGACTACGCGCGCGAGCGGGTCGCGTTCGAACGCCCGATCGCGAAGTTCCAGGCCGTTCAGCAGGAGCTCGCGCGGCTCGCGGGCGAGGTCGCGGCGGCGAACGCGGCTGCCAACTCGGCGGCGTGGGCGCTCGAGAACCACGACCCGGAGAGCGACGCGGTGCTCGTCGAGGTCGCCTCGGCCAAGGTGCGCGCGGGCGAGGCGGCGCATGCGGGCGCCCTCATCGCGCACCAGGTGCATGGCGCCATCGGGTACTCGCGCGAGCACGTCCTGCACCGCTACACCCACCGGCTGTGGGCGTGGCGGGACGAGTACGGAGACGAGAGCGAGTGGGCGCTGTGCCTCGGCGAGCACTTCGTCCGTCTCGGCGCGGACGGCATGTGGCCCGCCCTCACCGCGGTCTGAGCCCGGTGCGGTCACCGGGCTCCGCAGGCGCCGGTACCGGCGCGAGGACCGGCACGAGGACCGGCGCGCGTCGGCGGTCCGGTCAGGTCCGGTCCCGCCGCGGGCCGTTTGCCGCGCCGCGCTCGGCCGCTCCGGTTGCGCGGCGACGTCCTTGCCGCTGATTCGCGCGGCCGGTTCCGGGGCGGGAGAGGACCCTCGGCACGGGTCGGGATGAACCTTTCGGGAGAGCCGCAATGTCCCAGGAGATACAGTTCGACCCCATTCGACTCCCGCCCGAGGCGGACCGCCTGCGCGAGGAGGTGCGCGAGTTCCTGCGCGCCGAGATCGAGGCCGGCACCTTCGATCCGCACGACCCCGCGGGCGACGCGTTCAACCGCGAGTTCAGCCGCCGGGTCGGCGCGCGGGGGTGGATCGGGATGACGTGGCCGAAGCGCTACGGCGGGCAGGAGCGTAGCTACCTCGAACGCTATGTCGTCAACGAGGAGTTCCTGCTCGCCCGGGCACCTACCCGGGCTCATTTCACGGCGGACCGGCAGAGCGGCCCGGTGCTCGTGCGCTACGCGCCGGAGGACATCCGCCTCGACGTGCTGCCCCGGATCTGCCGCGGCGAGGTGACCTTCTGCATCGGCATGAGCGAGCCCGACTCGGGCTCCGACCTCTTCGCCGCGAAGACCCGGGCGGAGCGCGATGGCGACGGCTGGGTCGTGAACGGGCGCAAGCTCTGGACGAGCGGCGCGCACCACGCCGACTACATGATCGGCCTCTTTCGCACCTCGCCGCCGACCAATGCCAATCGGCGCCACGGGCTGACCCAGTTCCTGGTGCCGCTCGGGACGACGTCCGGGATCAGCACCCGCCCGGTCGTGAACGCGGCGGGCGGGCACGATTTCAACGAGGTGCTCTTCGAGGATGCGCGGATCCCCGCCGACCACGTTCTCGGCGAGGTGGACGGGGCGTGGAAGCAGGCGACGAGCGAGCTCGCCTACGAGCGGAGCGGCTCGGAGCGCTTCCTCGAGACGATCCACGTGCTCGTCGAGCTGCTGCGCGACCTCGGCCCGGAACCCGGCGCGCGCGAGGCGGAGGGGGTAGGGCGGCTCATCGCGCAGCTCCACACGATGCGCCGCATGTCGATCTCGGTGGCCGGGATGCTCGCGGCCGGCAAGGAGCCGGTGGTCGAATCGTCCATCGTCAAGGACCTCGGCACGAACTGGGAGCAGGCGCTCCCCGACCAGGTGCGCCGGCTCGGCGCCTTCCTCGCGCGAAGCGAGCGCCTCGAGGCGGTGCTCGCCCACGCCACCATCGTCGCCCCGAAGCTCACCATCCAGGGCGGAACCCGCGAGATCCTGCGCGGGATCATCGCCCGCGGCCTCGGCCTGCGCTAGCCGCCCGGCGCGGCCCCTCGACCGGCACGGGGGGCGGGCCGCCCGCGGCTCCGTTCGCGCGGTCGAGACCCGTTCCCTCGGACCCAATCGCGCCCGGTCAGTCCTCTTCCTTGCCCTTGACGCGAATCCTCGACGCGAAGCGCTGCAGGTCGGTATTGAAGATGACGGCCGCGATGATGAGCGCGCCGAGCGCCATGCGGAAGAACTCGACGTCGACCCGCGCGATGATGAAGCCGTTGTCGATGGAGCGGACGAGGAAGACGCCGGCGAGGGCCCCGATCACCGAGCCCGCCCCTCCGAAGAGCGAGGTGCCGCCGATCACGGCGGCCGCGATCGCCTCGAGCTCGAGGCCGGTCCCGTAGGTCGGCATCACGCTTCCACCGACGCGAAACGTCTGCAGGATGCCGCCGAATCCGGCCAGGGTCGAGCAAAGCATGAAGCAGCCGAGCTTCACCCTCCGCCAGCGGATGCCCATGTCCTTGGCCGCCTCGGTGTGCCCGCCGGTCGCGTAGATCCAGTTCCCGACGTTGGTACGGTGCAGGATGATGCCGAGGACGAGCGCGAGCCCGAGGAACCACAGCAGCGACGCGGGAAACATCCCGAAGTCATACACGAAGACGTCGTACGGCACCGTGTCCGGCCGGGGCGGCCGCTTGCCGGTCAGCACGATCACCATGCTGCGGGCCATGAAGAGCATGCCGAGGGTGACGATGAACGACGGGATGCGCCGATAGACGGTCATGGCCCCGTTGAAGAGGCCGACGAGGGCGCAAGCGGCGAGCGCGAGAACGATCGCGAGCCACGGATGGAGGCCTCCGCTCGTGTAGAGCGCGTTCATGATCATGGGGGCGAGCCCGAATACGGACCCCACCGAGAGGTCGAACTCGCGCGCGATCATCAGGATCACGACACCGAGCACCACCACCCCGAGCTCGGGCACGATGCCGAGGATGAGCTCGATGTTGCGCGGCCTGAGGAAGATGCCCGTGTATAGGTGGAAGGTGGCGAGGATGATGATGAGGACGATGAGGGCGCTGACCCCCGGCGTCCCGATGACCGCCTTGAGGACCCTGCTCACGCTCGGGAAGCCCTACCGTGCTCCGGCGTGTCAAGCGAGGGCGTCATTGCTCATCCTCTCCTCCCGGGCCGGAAGGCGAACGTCGCACTTGCGGACACACGACCCGCGCCGGAGCCGCCGGGAGGTCCGACGGCGACGGCGCGGTTCATATCGTCCGGAAGGTCGTCGCGTTCGGCCGGCTACTGGAGGGACCAGATGCGAAGACCGGAAAGGGTCGGCGCGGCCTCGGCATCCACGACGCCCTTCAGCGCCCCTTCGGTGTCGACGTTGAACGGCGGCAGACCCTTCGTGAGGAGGTAGAGCTGCACGATCGGCAGGTATCCCTGGAGATACGCGCCCTGGTCCTGGGTGACCGCGATCCAGCCGTCCTTGACCTCGTCGATCGCCCACTGGAAGGCGCCGAACCCGGCAATCAGGATCTCGCCTTTCTCCCGGCCGTCCTCGCGCAGCATCTTCGCTATCTCGGGGTGCCAGATGCCGGAGGTGAGATACACGTTGGTGTCGGGTCTCGCCTGGAGGTACGCGCCCACCCGGCTCCTCACGATCGACGGATCGAGGGTCTCCTCGATCTGTTCCCAGGTGATGTTGCGGCCCGGGTTCGCGGCCTTCCAGTCCGCGAGCGCCTGCTCCATCCCCTCCGTGCGTGCGATGCCGACGTTGTGCGTCGGGTCGAAGTTGCCGACGAGGGCATGGATGTCGCCCTCGGCGGGGAACATCTCCGTGACCGCCGCGGCGACGTCGTAGGCGGCCTTGTAGATGTTCGATCCGGTGTACGAGAGGCGCGGGTTGCCGGCCGCTCCCTCCGAGTCGTCGGTGTTCGCGGCGATGACCGGAATCCCCTCGTCGAGGGCCTCCTGGATCGGCTTGTCGAAGATGCCGTCGTCGAAGATCGTCGTCACGATGCCGTCGACACCGGCCGCGACCGTGGCCTGGAAGTTCGCGAGGTGTTTCGCCGAATCGTAGTCGGAGCCGATCATCTGGCAGTCGAGGTCGAGATCCGCGCACGCGTCCAGCATGCCGCGGTACACGATGACCGCTGGAGGGGTGTTTTGGGGGGTTTCAGGACAACCCGTGAAGTCCTTTAACTTTCTGATAAAAAAACACTTTTAGGCGTTCCTCGCATCACCGGGGCACACTGCTTCTCAACTCTCCCTTGTAACCGAACGAGGAATGAGAAGTGAAAATTCGACCCCTCATGCTCTCCGCCACCTTCGTCAAGAACGTCAACGCCCCCGGCCGCTACGGCGACGGCCGCGGCGGGCTCGGCCTCGGCCTTCTGGTCAGGCCCGCCACCCACGGCGGCCTCAACAAGTCCTGGACCCAGAGCGTGCGCATCGACGACCGACCCACCAGCCTCGGGCTCGGCCGATACCCCGTCATCACCCTCGCCATGGCCCGCGAGCGCGCGCTCGACAACGCCCGCGCGATCGCCCGCGGCCACGACCCGCGGCGCACGGGGAAGTCCGTCCCCACCTTCGCCGAGGCGCTGGAGACCGTCATCGCGATCCACGCGGCGAACTGGAAGGACCGCAAGGGCTCCGAGTACCAGTGGCGCTCCAGCATGCGCAACTACGTCCTGCCGCGTCTTGCGCGCAAGCGCGTCGACGCGGTCACCACCGCCGACGTCATGGCCGTGCTCTCGCCCATCTGGTCGAGCAAGCGCGTGACCGCCCAGCGGCTTCGCCAGCGCATCGGCGCGGTCATGAAGTGGGCCATCGCGCAGGGGCTGCGCATGGACAACCCCGCCGGCGAGGCGATCTCCGCCGCGCTGCCGAAGAGCACTGCGGTGCGCAAGCACCAGCGGGCCCTGCCGCACGCCGAGGTCGGGACCGCGTTGCGGCGGGTGCGGCGCTGCGACACGTACCGGAGTCTGCGCCTCGCGTTCGAGTTCCTGGTGCTCACCGCCGCGCGCTCGGGCGAGGTGCGCAACGCCCGCTGGGACGAGATCGACCGGGACGGGGCGGTGTGGACCGTGCCCGCCGAGCGCATGAAGGCCGGGCGCGAGCATCGGGTGCCGCTCTCGCCCCGGGCCCTCGAAGTCCTCGACGGCGCCCGCGAGCTGGCCGACGCCGACGGCTGGGTGTTTCCGTCGCCGACCGGGCGCGCGTTGAACCAGTCGGCCCTGTCCAAGCTCATGCGCGAACTGGACATCGGCGCGGTCCCGCACGGGTTCCGTTCAAGCTTCCGGGACTGGGCGGCGGAGTGCACCGACGCGCCGCGCGAGGTGTGCGAGCTCGCGCTTGCGCACGTCAACAGCGATCGCGTGGAAGCGGCCTACCGGCGCAGCGACCTGTTCGATCGGCGCCGGATGCTGATGAACGACTGGGCCGCGTACGTCGGGTGACGGATCGCGCCACAACGGG
>MKWU01002721.1_pt1 | contig 25362 bp, 18 predicted proteins | sample 809101 | NCBI WGS metagenome assembly MKWU01 (sample SAMN05860141, study PRJNA318959) | sponge metagenome | host: Aplysina aerophoba | place: Slovenia: Piran, Adriatic Sea, Gulf of Piran | collected 2013-05-07 | reverse complement strand
GGGAAAACACGGTCGTGTTCACCCGCAAGCGAACCTCTCGGTGGTCGATTGTTGCCTCCATGGTGAGTGTTTCCGCATCTGGGTGGAATTTTTGTCCTCCCATTTTTTCTACGGGACAGACTCCTAGGTCGGGCGCAGCCCGGGCGCGAAACCGGCGGCCACCCGGCGATCAGCCCGGGCTCTTCCGCAGCCGGGTGGCGCGCTTTTCCAGTTCCTTCCGGTAGCGCCGGCTCGTTTCCCGGCCCATCTCGATCCGCGGGAGCCGCTCCAGGGCGTCCTCGACGTGGATGAGCGCCCGGGCCGGTTCCTTCCGCTGGTGCTCCTCGTGCTTGGCGAACCAGACGAGGACGTCCAGTTGCTCCCGGGAGTCCGAGGTGCTCACCTGGCGCCAGAGGTCGAGCGCGCCCTCCCAGTCGCCGAGTTGCTTGCGCCGCTCCCCGAGATCGAGCAGGCAGCGGTCGCGGTTGTGGCCGGAGAGCCCGGCGGATAGCGCCCGCTCCAGCAGCGGGATGGCCTTTTCCGACTCCCCGCGCCGCCAGAAGTGGTGCCCGGCGCCGTGCAGGTCCGCCGGGTCGTCGCTGTGCCAGTCGTCGGCCATCCGCTCGAGCGCCCGCAGCGCGAGCGCCGCCAGCGTGACGATGTCGTAGCGGTTGTGCGACAGCACCGATTCCATGGCGGGGTGGTGTCCGTAGCGGAGGAAGTCGAAGAAGACCTGCGGGATCCGGTCTCCCGGGATGTCGTCGTCACGTTCCACTTCCAGGACTTCGCGCTCGAGCGTGCCCAGCCGGGCGTTTTCGTGCCGCGGCTTGAACAGCCGGCGCGCCGGGTGGAGCAGGTCGAGATGACGGACGCCGCGGAAGGGGGACGGCACGCCGTTGAGCGCGAAGCGGGTTTCCAGCAGGGGAAGGTCGAAACTGCCCCCGTTGTAGGTGACGAGGTCGCGCCGTCCCGCCGCCAGCACCGCCAGTTCCTCGAGCATGGCGGCCTCCCCCACCGGACTCCGCATGAGGAACTGCGTGACCCGGAAACGGTCTTCCTCCACGTAGCCGACCCCGATCAGAAAGGCGAAGGTCCCGGTCCCGCCCGCCAGCCCGCTGGTTTCGGTATCCAGGAAAAGCGCCCGGGACAGGTCCACCCCGGGCTCCTCGGGCCGGATCTGGAGGCGGGCGCATTCTTCCTCCGTGATCTCGGTGAGCCGGAGCAGGGTCGCGCCTCCGTAACGGGAGCCCAGCGGGAAGTCGTGGTGTTCCCGGGAAAAAGGCTCCTGTGGCTCCGCAACCGGCCCTGCCGGCGGCCCTGCGAATTCCGCACCCTCGCCGGTCCAGGTCCCGTCGCCCTCCCGGCTTCCGAACGAGGGAGCCCCCGTGGCCGCCGGGGCATCCGGCGGGGCCGATCCGGTGGTCCCGGTTCCGGCGACCCTCAGTTCCTTCCAGCCGCGCTCGGTGCGCCGCAGGAGTTCCCGGGCCCTCTCCAACCGAGCGGTCTTGGCGTCCTCCCCTTCGGCATTCCCCGAAGCCGGTGGGGGAGGGGAGTCCCATCCCGTCCCGGCCGCCGGCTCCGCGGCCGCTCTCGGAGGACCGGGAGTGACGATCCGGGCGCGCTGCCGCCGGATCCGTTCGGCGAGCGACGTCCGGTCGGGCGTCATTGCAAGGCCGGCTCTCCTGGTCAGGGGGCGCCGGCGGGGACGGCGGCGAACGCCGCCTCCCGGCTCCCGATCCCCTCGAGGATCGCGACCGCCGCCGCCTTGCCGTGACGTCCGATCTCGCCCACCGGCCCCACGCAGGACGGGCACCCCGCCTGGCAGGGACAGCGCTCGATGAGTCCGAGCGTTTCGACGAGCAGCGTGGCGCGGGACTCCCAGAGCGGCTCCGAGAAACCGATCCCGCCCGGATAGTTGTCGTAGATGAAGATCCGGGTCACGGCGTCCGTTTCGCCGGGATTCGCCTCCCTGGCGTCTGCGAGCGGCGTCCCGGCTTCACTCGAACCCGTCCCGATGGCAGACCCCAGGTCCTGGGCTTCGCACATGAGGAAGGTCGTCGCCACCGCCCGCATCGCGTTGCGGATCCCGCGGATGCCGTCCCGCCGGTCTTCGGGACCGAAGGGAACCGCTTCCAGCACCTCGGGCGGGGCTTCGAGCCAGAACGCGGTGGTGTGCATCTCGACGGCCGGCATGTCGAGTTCGCCGGAGCCCACGTTCTCGCCCGTGAAGAACTTGATCTTCTTGAAGCCGACGACCTGCTTGACGACGTGAACTTCGCCGTGGGCCGCGGGCGGGGACGGCTCCGGCGCGGTGGAGAAAGTGTCCAGGATGGTTACCTTCGTGTGGGTGACCGCGTCCGTGTAGTAGTCGCTCTCGATGGGACGGACCTCCGCCCGGCGCTCCTGGTGGTCCAGTTGCTCGACGTAGTAGGTGTCGCTCTCGAGCATGTAGATGGCTTTCTCGTGGAGCGTCGAATGCGCGCTCACGAAGTCCACCTCCGCGATGACCCGTCCGCGTTCCCGGTCGTGCACCACGAAGTTGTCGGAGCTGATGGAACGCAGGCTCACGCTGTTCGCCGGGTAGGAGTCGGCGGTCCAGAACCAGCGGTCGCCGGCGCGGTAGAGGATCCGCTCCTCCTCGAGCACCCCCAGCAGCTCTTCCAGGTTCTCGGCGCCGAACCTCTCACCCTTCCGAAACGGCAGCTCGAAGGCCGCACACTTGAGGTGTTCGATGAGGACCTGGAGGTTCTCCGGGTTGATCAGACCCCTCTCGGGCGTCCCTTCGAAGAAGTAGTCCGGGTGCTGGATCACGAACTGGTTGATCGGCGTCGAGTTCGCCACGAGCACCGCCGCCGCGGCGCCGCCGCGCCGTCCCGCCCGGCCCGCCTGCTGCCAGGTGGAGGCGATGGTTCCCGGGTAGCCGGAGATCACCGCCACGTCGAGGCTGCCGATGTCGATCCCGAGTTCCAGCGCGTTCGTGGAGACCACGCCGAGGACGCTCCCGTTCTTGATGCCGTCCTCGATCTCCCGCCGCTTCTTCGGCAGATAGCCGCCGCGGTAACCGCGGATGAGGTCGCTCCGGTCGGGACGGGTCTCGATGTCCTGCTTCAGGTACTTGACGAGCACCTCGGTCTGGGTCCGGGAGCGGGCGAACACGATCGTCTGCAGGTTGCCCTTGAGGAAACCCCCCGCGATCCGGCGCGTCTCGCCCATCGCCGAGCGGCGAATCCCGAGTTCCGGGTTCACCACCGGAGGGTTGTAGAACAGGAAGAAGCGTTCCGGCCGGGGGGCGCCGCTCCGGTCCACTAGGGCGATGGGACGTTCGGTGAGTCCCTCCGCCAGCTCCCGGGGGTTTGCGATGGTCGCGGAACTGAGAATGAACCGGGGGGTGGCGCCGTAGTGGGCGCACACCCGCCGGAGCCGCCGGAGCAGATTCGCCAGGTGGCTCCCGAACACCCCGCGGTAGGTGTGCATTTCGTCGATGACGACGAAGCGCAGGTTCTCGAAGAGCTTGGCCCACTTCGTGTGGTGGGGAAGGATGCCCGAATGGAGCATGTCCGGGTTCGTGACGACGATGTGCGCCCGGGTGCGGATGCTCCGCCGGGCATCGCCCGGGGTGTCCCCGTCGTAGACGTCGGCCCGAACGTCCCCCCCGGGGGAGTCCCTCAGTTCCCCGACCAGGCTGAGGATTTCCTTCTTCTGGTCCTGTGAGAGGGCCTTGGTGGGAAAGAGGTAGAGCGCCCGGGCGTCGGGCTCCGTGAGGATCCGGCTGAGGACCGGCGCGTTGTAGCAAAGCGTCTTGCCGGAAGCGGTCGGGGTGACCGCCGCGACGTCCTCCCCCGCTTGGACCCGGTCGAGCACTTCCCGCTGGTGGGAATAGAGCTGCTCGACGCCCCGGCGCCGATAGGCGTCGCGAAGCCGCTCGTCGATGTGCTCCGGAAAGTCCCGGTAGTCGCCGGGTTCCGCCGGAAAGTGGCGGAGCGCGGTGACTCCCCGGAGGGCGGCGCCGGCGTCCAGTTCGGCCACCAGCGCCCGGATGGCGGCGCGCCGCTCGGGCGCCGTGAGGGCGACCCCGGAAGCACCGGAGCCCCCTCCGGAGCCGTCCTGCAGTTCAGCCGGTTTCATGGTCTGGGGTCAGGTTCCGGAAGAGTCCGATGAGTGGAGAAGTCCCACGGATGAGCGGCACTGTATCCGGCCTCGGTGACAAATCCCGCCACCCTCTCGGTCAAGCGGCTGGCGGCCGCGCGCCGGAGGCCCAGGCGCCCTGGCGGAAGCGTGTGGGAATCGAACCCACCATCCCGGGGGTTAACCCGGAATCAACGGATTTGAAGTCCGCGGAGGCCGCCAGACCCCATGCGCTTCCCCGGTGCGTTCCGGGCCTGGCCCGGAACGTGAAACCCTGGTGGAGCTGACGGGGATCGAACCCCCACCAGAAGTCATTGAAGACAGGGGACCGGATCGAGAGCCAATGGAACCCCACATTTGAGCCCACGCTGGACGGCAGTTAGTTCGACGGCGTCGCGCGCGATCCCCTGCGACCCACCAGAAAAGCCGCCACCAATCCGAGAACCGTGGTCGTTCCGATCCACCTGGCGGCGTCCGCGTGTCCGAAGTATCCAAGCAGTGCAACCACCGTGAGTGTGAACAGGGCGGCGACCAGAGCACCACGTTGACCGCGCCATATCGTCGTGTGAGCCGCAATTTGCTCCCTTTCGGCCATCTGCATGATCCGGTCAGCCGCACCTGGTAGGACTTGGTCGTACTGCGCGAGAATCTCAGGCGGCGGGACTGGGCCACTGAAGCTCCTCCGCTCAATATGAACGGATGGAGCTTCGGCGAGGTCAGTGGCGGGCTCGGGCTTCCTGGCTTTTTGGAGGCTCTGCCTTGGTCCCGATTTCCGGCCTGTGCGCGATTTCGGCATCGTAGTACGTGTTCATGGCCCAGCGGAGGTGTCCCCCTACCTGCCTCCAATGGTCGGCAATATGGTCTTCGACCGAGCGATCATAGGTGCTCGGATAGAGGTCCATCAGACTGCCCGCGCCCCGGAGCAGCAACCGCACTTTTTCTCCCATTCGAGGACCAATGCTAGCAAACAGCTCTAACACGCGCATTGCGAACGCTCTCGACCACGGTGGCCCGTCCCCTGGTGGAGCTGACGGGGATCGAACCCGTGACCTCGTGAATGCCATTCACGCGCGCTCCCAGTTGCGCCACAGCCCCAGCCCAGGTTGTCTGGAAGTGGCGGAGTTTACCGCGCACCCAGGCGCCGATTCCCGGTCGGGCGCGGAATACCGCGGTGTTGGCCGGCGGAGATTCCCCGCCCGGAGTTCTCGAAACGGAGTGGTGCGATACTGCCGTCCGGGCTGCTTGTGAGGGGACACCCATGACGCTGAACATCTGCGATCCGGAAGCGGAGGAACTTGCTGCCGAGCTCGCACGGATCACCGGCGAGACGAAGACTGCGGCGGTAGCCATTGCCCTGCGGGACCGGCTGGTGCGCGTCCGGCAGGAACGCGACACGATGAGGCCTGCCGAGCGATTGTTGGCCATCGGACAGGAATGTGCCGGCCTGCAGGTCCTGGATGAGCGATCCGACGAGGAGATCCTGGGGTACGACAAGGACGGCCTGCCTCGCTGACCTGTCAACGTCACTCTTCAAGGGCGACGACTTCGCTCGCGGAACGCCGCGTTCCCTTGACGGCGTAGCGGCTGGGAACCCCGGCTTCCAGGCCGGCGCCCGCGGCACGAGTTCGGAGCGCCGGCCTCCGGCCGGCATCGACCGCCGCGAGGCGGTCGAAACCGCACCTCGCGACCCACTTTCGCAGCACACCGGCTTGTACCGCTGGCCTCCACGCCGGCCCCCGCTGGGCGAGAGCCCAGCGGAACGGGTATCGCCAATCGCGGGGACCACCCAAAACGGCAGGATGCCGGAATCACGAGCCGGCGGCCTTCCCGAGAATCAGGTCCGGCAGGAACAGGCTCACCTCCGGCCAGAAGGTGACGATCCCGAGCACCACCAGCAGCGCCGCGATGAAGAACACGTTGACCTTCATCACCTCCGAGATCTCGGTCTTGGCGATCGAGCAGGTGGTGATCAGGACCGAGGCGACCGGAGGCGTCTGTTGGCCGACGGCGAGGCTCACGGTCACCATCATGCCGAAGTGCACGGTCCCGATCCCGGCGGATTCCGCGAGCGGCAGCAGGATGGGCACGAGAAGCACGATGGCGGCGGCGCTGTGGAGGATGGTGCCGGCCAGCAGCAGCACGCCGTTCAGGATCAGCGCGACCGCCCAGGGCGCGTCGGCGAGCGAAAGCACCCACGCCGTCAGCCGTTCCGGGGCCTGCTGGTTGGCCAGGTACCAGCCGAGGATCGCCGACCCGGCGACCAGCAACATGACCACCGCGGTCTGCCGGGCCGATTCGGTGAACGCCTCCCGAATCGCCGCGAACCGGACGGTGCGGTAACCGGCGACTCCCATCAGCAGCGCGAGCAGCACCGCGACCGCGGCCGCCTCGGTGGCGGTGAACCAGCCGAGGAAGATGCCGCCCAGGATGATCAACGGGATGAGGAGCGGCCAGGCTGCCGCCCGGGCCGCGGTTCCGGCCCGCCGCAGGCGGAAGGGCTCCGAGTCGCCGAACCCGCCCCGCTTGGCCAGCGCCCGGCTCACCAGCATGATGAAGGCCCCGGCGAGCACTCCCGGGACGAACCCGGCCAGGAAGAGGCGGGCGATGGAGGCCCCGGTGACCGCGCCGAAGAGGATCATCGGGATGGACGGCGGGATGAGGATCGCGATGGTCGCGGACGCGGAAAGCACCGCGGCGGCGAAGGCGGCCGGGTAGCCCCGCTCCTTCATCGCGGGAATCAGCACGCTCCCGAGGGCCGCCGCGTCGGCGACGGCCGACCCGGACATCTCGGAGAACAGCATGCTCGAGGCGGTGGTCGTCATCGCCAGGCCTCCGCGCATCCAGCCGACCAGCGCGGCGGCGAAGTCGGTGAGGCGCCGGGAAATGCCGGCGTGGTTCATGAGCGCCCCGGCGAGGATGAACAGCGGAATCGCCACCAGCGGGAACGAGTCGGTCCCGTTGAAGAGGCGGAGCGGGACGACCACCAGCGGGGTGTTGGTCGTTAGCCAGATCGCGAGCACCGACGCCGCGATCAGAACGTACCCGATCGGAATCCCGACCAGGATGAACGCCGCCGCGGCGATCAGCGCGACCAGGATCTCCATGGCGTCCGATCAGTCCCCTGACTCCCGCAGCAGCGCGAGGAGCCGGCGCGCCTCCATCGCCCCGGTGAGCACGGCGAAGAGCGGCAGGACCAGGTAGAAGGCGCCCATCGGAATCGGCATGGTGATCGAGCGTTCCCCCAGGAAGCGGAGCACCAGCACGGTTCCGAACCAGGCGAGGACGAGGTGCAGGGCGAGGACCGCGGTGTGCTCCAGGATCCGGGCGACCCGCCGCGGACGGGGCGAGAGGCGGCTCACCAGGTCCCGGATGCCGATGTGCGCCCCGTCGCGGCGCGCCATCACCGCCCCCAGGAAGGTGAGCCAGACGAGGGCGAAGCCCGCGAGTTCGTCGTAGAAGCCGAGCCCGCCGCCGAACCCGTAGCGGAGCGTGACCTCGATCAGGCAGAGCGCCGCGATGCCCGCAAGCAGCAGCGAACAGGCGATGGCCAGGGGATCCCGGCGTCCTGACTCCGGAATCAGTGCGCCAGTTCCCGCGCCGCTTCGATCCACTCGGCGCCGAATCGCTCCTCGTAGTGCTCGAAGACCGGCGCTGCTGCGGCGGCGAAGGCCGGGAGATCCACTTCGTTCACGGCGAGCTGACCTTCGAGGTCGGCGAGCAGGCGCGTGTCCTCCTCGGTGAGGAAATCCCGGAGCCAGTCGCCGGTCTCGATCGCCGCCTGCCGCAGTCCGGACTGGAGATCCTCGGGAAGAGCTTCCAGCCAGGCGGTCTGCACCACCGGGTAGGCCGGCGTGTAGACGTGGTTCGAGAGCGACAGGTAGCTCTGTACTTCGTGGAGCCGTGCCGCCGTCAACTGGGCGAGCGGGTTCTCCTGGCCGTCCACCACCCCCTGCCGGAGCGCCGAGAACACCTCTCCGAAGCTCATGGACGCCGGGCTCGCCCCCAGCGTCTCGAAGAGGCGCACGCGCTCCGGATCCTTCGGAGTGCGCAAACGAATGCCCTGGAGGTCGGAGGGCGTCACGACCGGGCGCACGTTGTTCGTGATGACCCGAAACCCGTTCTCCCAGAAGGCGAGCAGGGTGAGGCCGTGATCCCGCCGGAGCGTCTCCTCGAGACCCCTGCCGATTTCGCCGGCGGCGATCCGCTCGAAGTGCGCCCGGTCCTCGATCAGGAAGGGCAGGTCGAAGATGCCGAACTCGGGCGCCACCGAGTGCATCACCGAGGAGGGAACGTGCATTTCGAGCGTTCCCAGGCGGAGCCCCTCGAGCATCTCCTTGTCCTCGCCGAGCTGGCCGGTGCCGAAGATCCGGATCTCGACCCGCCCGGGGAAACGGGTCTCCACCAGTTCCTTGAAGTGCCTGGCCCCGTGATCGAAAGGGGAATCCGGGAAACCGATATGCCCGAGCCGGATGACCGTGGGGCCGGACCCGTCGCTGCCACAGCCGTCGGCAGCGAGTCCCGCGACCAAGGCGATTGCGAGCCTCACTGCCAGTGCTGGGAGCCGTTGCATGGCTGAATTCAACCATGAATCGAGCGGCATGGTCAGAGTGAACTGGCGGCCCGTTCGTGCGGCCGCACGAGCAGAACCGGTGCGGAGCGGCTGCTACGCTTGATTGGTGAAGCCGCCTTGGTCGATCAGGCTGTTTTCTACTATCCCATGACCGCCCCATGACCGTTCTTCGCTCGCTCCCATCCGCGCGGATATCCCGTCTGGCAATCCAGGGATTCCGTTCGTTTGAGGATGTGTGCATCGAGGAACTCCCGGCGTTGGCCGTACTGATCGGTGCGAACGGTTCCGGCAAGTCGAACCTGATCCATTTCTTCGAAATGCTGAGTTGGATGCTCAAGACTCGCCAACTTGCCCTGTTTGTCGCCAAACATGGCGGAGGTAGCGACCAACTCTTCGGAGGAAGCTCGAGGACAACCCGGATCAAGGCCGCTCTCCGGATCGAAACCGAACAGGGGATGAACGACTACAAGTTCGCTCTTGAGTACTCGGATGCGGACCGCCTCATCTTTACGGAAGAGAGGTTCCGCTTCAGCCGTCGCGGTTGGCCGACGGAGGCTCCATGGCAGTTCCTGCCACCGGGGGATCGCGAGGCTGCAGTCCTCGATGTCGCGCACTCCGAAATGGGGACCGGAGTCAACAAGACCACGGCGCGGACGATCGTGGGCCTTCTGAGGAACTGCGCCCATTACCAGTTTCACAACACGTCGGCCACCTCCTCGTTCAGGAAGAAGTGGGATGTCCACGACAACGCCCGCCTCCGAAGCGATGGCGGCAACCTTGCGGCAGTGCTCTACCGGCTAAGGGATGAGGACCTGCGGCGGTACGAATACATCTGCCGCCAGATTGCACGGGTTCTGCCAGTTTTCGAGACCTTCGAGATCGAGCAGGAGTATGGAAAGGTCCTTCTTCGGTGGCGGGCGAGGGATACCGGCCAGACGATTGGGGCCCATCTCACTTCGGACGGATCACTCCGTTTCTTCGCACTTGCGACTCTCCTCAATCTGCCCCCTGAGGCTCTCCCGTCGGTGATATTGCTGGACGAGCCGGAACTCGGACTGCATCCGTCTGCCGTCGATCTCGCGGCGCGGATGATCCGGGGATTGGGAAGCACCAGGCAGGTCGTCGTGGCAACGCAGTCGCCCCTCTTGGTGGACGCCTTCGACGCGGAGAACGTGATCGTTGTCGAGACGGACGGCTCACGGAGCACGCTCAAGGCGATCGACACCCGGGGTCCCGCTTGGGAGGAATGGCTGGAGGAGTACACCGTCGGGCAGCTCTGGGAGAAGAACCTGATCGGTGGACGGCCTTGATCCGGGTGGGTATTGCCGTCGAGGGAGAGACCGAGGAGGACTTCGTTCGGCACGTGCTGGCCGGATACCTGGTCCCCTATGGCGTTTGGCCTCATCCGGCTCTTCCAGGGCGCCGCGGAGGGAACATTTCCGTCCAGCGCATTGCCCGCGGCATGCGCGAGCTGCTGCGGGGTTTTGACGCCGTGACCACGCTCGTGGACTTCTATGGGTTCAAGCGCAAGGAAGCGAAGACGCCCGTTGAACTCGAATCCGCAATCGTGGACCAGTTAAACCGCACGGTCGGAAATCCCGTTTCGACACAGCGCGTGTTTGCCTATGTGCAGCGCCACGAATTCGAGGCGTTGCTCTTTTCCGATGTGGAGCGTTTCCGTTGCCTGCCGACAGTTTCTCAGGAATCCGTCAGCAGCCTTGCCGACGTGCGGAAGAAGTTCGACACTCCTGAAGATATTGATGACGACCCTGAAACCGCGCCGAGCAAGCGCCTTCTCCGATCGATTCCTGGCTATGACAAACGGGTCGATGGCCTGGTCGTAGCGGCAGAGATCGGCGTGGATCAGATCCGTAGCGAATGTCCTCGGTTCCGGGCCTGGCTCGAAAAACTCCAGACTCTGCCGGCGGTGCTCGGCCAACAGTCTCAATAGCCACACCTGTCGATAGTGCGGCGTCAGACCGCGCTCGGCCGCCGGATGCCGGATCGGCTCGATTCAGATCAGGGTTGCGAATCCCCTGCCGCGGCTTCCCCCGTCACGTGGTCCCAAAGCTCGAGGGCGTGGCGCGTGAGCGCCGGCAGGTCCTCGCCGAGCAGGTATCCGGCCTCGATCAGGTCGAGCGCGGCTTCGGTGAACTGCCCGAGGTAGTCCTCGCGGCTCGAATACCGCTCCAGGACGGACTTGCGCGGGTCTCCCGCGGCCTGCGCCTCGGCGGCGGTCTTCGGGAACGGCACGAACGAGCCGACCATGCTGGAGATCTCGTCCGGGGGTCCGGACTCGGCGTTGAACAGGTTCCAGCCGGTGTAGGTGGCGAGCGGCACCACCACCTCGGGCATCCGCACTCCGGAGATCTCGTTGCCGTCCTCGTCCACCGCGGAGACCCGGATCGGGAAGCGTTTGCCGATGGCCGGAGGTTCCTGGGTCACCATCCCCCTGGTCAGGAAGTCGGGACCGTAGTCGGCGCGGTACGCGTAGTGAACGCGGTCCGAGGACTCCACCCCGGGAATGTCAGGGAAGCCGAGGTTTTCCGCGGCGACCGCGGTGCCGTCTTCAATGCTCGGGTACTGGCTCGGCGGCGGCGGTTCGCCGCCCCGGGTCCACCGGTCCATGGCGAGCAGGAGCGCCCGCTGCCCCCAGCGGAAGTTGTTGGGATTGGCCCGCTGCTGGCCGATCGTCACGCCCGGAGGGAATCCCGCGGGACCGTGCTGGGAGCCGGCGTACATGTAGACGCGCACGTGATCCGGGATGCGGGCGTCCTCGCCGGCGTCGATCGTGGTGTGGATGAGGCTCGCGGCGCGGCCCCAGTACTCGTAGGACGAGTTCGTGTAGAAGACCCGCGGATAGAACGCCTCGCGCTGCCGGCTGAGAAGTCCCAGGGTCAGTCCGGTCTCCGGGTCGCTCTGCTCCACGTCGGTGAACGGGAAGATGTCCGTGGGGTGGAACATGTTCATGTAGGGATGGGCGTCCCGGGAGGCCTGGGCGAAGCGGTGGTTGAAGCTGCCGCGGCCGCCGCCGGCCACGTCGGAGACCACGCCGTCGAGCACCCGGCGTCCCTTTTCGTCGCCGTTGAATCCGTAGAACAGGAACGTACGGAGGAAGCGGCCGCTCTGGGAGATCCCGAAGCTGAGGGCGCTGGTGATGTCGCCTGCCGCGATCCCGAGTTCCTCGGACCCGTCGTGGCGGAGCAGCGTGATGAAGTCGCGTATTCCGGCCGGCCCTAGCCCCACGAGCGGCGGGTTGTGGGAGCGGTACACGACCTCATAGATGCGGTGCGGTTGGAACCCGCCTTTCAGATACACCGTGCCGGCGTCCGGTACCACCGAGCCGTTCTCGACCCGGCCGAAGCCCCACTGGTCGCGCGGAATGACCTCCCGCTCGTCCTCTACCCGATGCCGCACGGTCATCACGTTGTCGTCGTCCTCCGGGTCCTTGACCTGGTAGGGCCGGTGATTCCTGTCCGCGAGCGAGTGGTGGTCCTGGGCGCTCCGGACGACGAAGTCCGCCCGCACCAGCCCCTCGATGGCGGAGCCGTCCGGGTTCTCCGCGATCGGCGGGTGCATGCGCATCCGCAGCGGGTCGTCATCGGGTACGTCCCACTGCCAGCCAAGCCAGAGCAGGGTGAATCCGTGGCGCATCAGGAATCCGTCGCCGAAGTGCGCCTCGGTCGAGGGGGCGAGGCTCCCCTGGGCCATGTTGAAGTAGCTGAGCATGCCCTTGCGCCCGCGGTTGTTGACCTCATGCAGCAGGGTGCCCCGGCTCTTTTCCATGAACCTGGGGCGGACGAGATGGAAATCGGCGGACATCTCGACCCTCCCGTCGGCGTTTTGCGGCGCGAGAGCGATGTCGGTGATGATCCGGTTGGCGTCGTTTTCGGGATCGAAGGCGAAATGGACCACCCCGATGATCTGCTCGTAGGGGCCGGCGAGGCCGAAGCTCCTGCCTCCGAGCACGTCCGACCGCTCGCGGATCTCGAACCCCACCACCTCGGCGGCGGCGGGAACCGCAAGCGCGGTCAGCAGACACCCGAGCGCGATGACAGTGCGCGTGTTTCCTTTCGACATACCCGAATCCTCCCGAAGGATTGAGGAGCGAAGATACCGCAGCCCCGGCCGGGCCTGGCCGGCCCGAACGGTCGGACCTCCCGGGCCCGGAAGATCAGACCTCGAGGTATCGCGCCAGCGACGCCCGCCGCGGCCGGCGCATGCCGCCGCCGAGCCGCTTCGACAGGTAAACCTTGGAATCGCCGTTGTGGATCGGGTGTGGCTCGTACTTGACGACGTCAAAGTGCAGGTGGGTGAGGGTGCTGCGCATCTCGTAGTAGCGGTTCTTGGTCTTGACCACGATCTCCCGGAAGCCCTGCTCGATGGCCCACTCTTCCTGGAACTCGTCGAGCGCGCGGAAGTGACCCTGGCCGCGCCAGTCGCTTCTGGTCCCGCCGAGCCAGGCGTAGAGAACCCGTTGCCCGGAGAACCGCACCGCTTCGCGCAGGCGGGCGACCAGGTCCGCGAGTTCCGGGTCCGTCTCCTCGCTCCGGATTTCGTGAGCCACCCGGTAGGAGACCGGGGCGAAGCGCGTGGGTTCCTCCGGCAGGCTCGCCTCCACCATGAAGATTCCGTGCTCCCGGCCCTTGAGGCGCTCATGGATCTGGGCGGCGGACTTCTTCCGGTCGAATTCGCCGAAGAATTCCTCGATGAACTGGATCTCGAGCGCGCCGGTCTCCAGCGGGTACTGCCGGATCCGGAAGGGCTGCTCCACCAGAAACCCTTAGCTGGCGGCCGCGGGATGCGGCCAGAGACGTCCGCGGTCCTCGAGCTCCTCCTCGATCCGGAGAAGCTCGTTGTACTTCGCGACCCGCTCGCCGCGGCAGGGCGCCCCGGCCTTGATCTGTCCGGCGCCGGTAGCGACGACGAGGTGGGAAATCGCGGTATCCGGGGTTTCGCCGGACCGGTGGCTCAGCATGGCGCCGAAACCCGCCCGCAGCGCTTCCCGGACCACCTGTACCGTTTCGGTCAGGGTGCCGACCTGATTGGGCTTGATCAGGATCGCGTTGGCCGCCTTCTCGGCGATCCCGCGCCGCAGGCGGTCTTCCTGGGTGACGAAGAGGTCGTCACCGACCAACTGGACACGGTCCCCCAGCGCCGCGGTCAGCGCCGTCCAGCCTTCCCAGTCGTCTTCGGCAAGCCCGTCCTCGATGGAGAGCAGCGCCGGAAACCGGTCCAGCCAGCCGGCGTAGGTCTCGATCATCGCGGAGGCCGGCCGCGCCGGTCCGTCCGCGGGAAAGCGGTAGCCGTTTTCGTCCCCGAACTCGGTGGCCGCCACGTCGAGGGCCAATCCCATTTGCTCGCCGGGCGCGAAACCGGCGCTCTCGACGGCTTCCGTCACCAACTCGAGCGCCTCGCCGGCGTCCGAAAGCGCGGGGGCGAAACCGCCCTCGTCGCCAACGGCCGTCGAGTGACCGCGCTTGCCGAGCACGTCGCGGAGCTCGTGGTAGACGGCGACGCCCGCCTGGAGCGCGTCGGAAAAGCAGCCGAAGCCCAGGGGAGCCACCATGAATTCCTGGACGAGCAGGGCGTTGTCGGCGTGGGCCCCGCCGTTCAGCACGTTGAAGTAGGGAACCGGCAGGGTGTCCGCGATCGCGCCCCCGAGCGACCGGTAGAGGGGCAGCCCCTGAGCCGCGGCCGCTGCCCGGGCGCTCGCGAGCGAAACGGCCAGGATCGCGTTCGCTCCCAGCCGTGAACGGTCATCGGAACCGTCGAGTTCGATCATCAGCCGGTCCACGGTCGCCTGGTCCGCCGCGTCCTCCCCGGCGAGTTCGGGGCCGATCTGCTCCTCGATGGCGTGGACCGCTCCCAGCACTCCCCGGCCCCGGAAGCGCGTTTCGTCCCCGTCGCGGCGTTCCACGGCTTCGTGCCGGCCGGTGGAGGCTCCCGACGGCGCCGCGGCGCGTGCTCTGGCGCCCCCGGCGAGCCAGACCTCGGCTTCCACCGTCGGGTTCCCCCGCGAGTCGAGGATCTCCCGGGCCGCGATGCGGTCGATCCAGGTATCGCTCTCGTCCATGCGCAGGGTCAGCGACCCGCTGCCGCCGTCTCAGTCGTCATGGCCGGCGGTTTGGTGGCTCTCGAGGTAGTGCTGGCGCAGCAGGTCCTTGCCGTAGTCGTTCCCGTTGGGGGTCCGGATCACGGAATGGACGTGCTGGCGGGTGGGGACCCGCGGCAGGGGCAGGAAGACCGGTGGCTGGTGATCGAACTCGATGAGAACCACCGGGCTGTGGACCCGGTAGTAGAAGACCCCCTCGGGATCGACGTCGCCGACCCAGGCGAACCAGGTTCGGTCCAGATGCTCCCGGACCTCCTCCATCTTCACCCGGGCGTGACCGTCGGCCATGCTCCCGACGAACTCCCGGATGACGGCAAGGAGAAGCTCCTTTTGCGACGCATCGAGCTCGCTGCCGGGAACGCCCGCGTAGTCGAGGACCAGATTGTCGCGAAACGCCTCCGCGAGAGCGTTCCTCCCGTCCTTGGAGGGTCCGATGCGGGCCTTGAGGCGCTGCTCGCCGTTCAGCGAGAGCACGAGGTCAAGGCCCCGTTGCTCTTCCTCTTTCATGACCGCGACGCCGGCGAACGCCCCGGACTCCGCCGCGGTCGGTTCGGATCCCATGAAGGTGGGGGTCATGACGACCTGGTCACCCAGAACGAAGTAGTTGACGATCAGGTGGTGGCCGTCGAGTTGCCATCCCCACGGCTCTTCGGCGGACGGTTCGCCCATGACGGTGAGGTAGTAGAGCCATTCTCCCAGCTCGTCGAGCCGTCCGCTGATCTCCCCGAGGGTGTGGTTGAGGCGCATGATGTCGCGGCTCTTCCGAAAACCCTCGGCGCTGAGGCCCGCCCTCAGCAGACCGAAGGCAGCTTCCCGCTGCCGTTCATCCAGTTCCTCGAAGGACACCCCCTGGCGCGGCAGCGAGTGCTGGTTCGCCCAGCGCCGCCACTCGGGGTCGTCCACGCGGAAGAGAATCCGGTCCCGCTGCGCCTCACTCAGGGAATCGAGGAAGCTCCGGGCGGCGTCCGCGACCGGCTCGGTCGAAACCCCGGTCGCGCGGACGGAGAAGAGGTCCGGCTCGATGCCGTGGCCGGTCGTGACCCCGGAGAAGGGCTCCGCAATCGCTCTTTGTTCCAGATCGGCAAAGCGGTTTCCGCCTCGCTGCCAGGAGGCCGCCGCGACGGTAAGCACCGCGAGAGTGAAGATGGCGGCGACGGCGCAGACGCGTCCAAAGCGCCGCCGGGAAGGCAACTTCATGACGCTCCGAAACATAGCAGTCCCCGCCGCCCTCGGCGCCCGTTCATCCGGGGTTCCGCTGCCGTTTGACAACGGGGGGGTGGCGCGATTGACTTCCCGGGTATGAATCCCCGGAGTGTCGGCGGACCCAGGTATCGGACTCTTTGCCTGATCGGGGGTTTGCTGGTGGCCGCTCCGGCCCTCGCCGTCCCGGGTCCCACGTTCGAGGAACCGCCGGTTCGCTGGGAGGCCAACGAGGCGGGAGTGGCGAACGCCGCGTCCGCCGGCGTCGTGGTCCTGGCTCAGATTTCCGGGGTGGTGGCGAGCGAGGACGGCAACCCGCTGCCGGGCGCGCTGGTGTCGGTGTTCGCGACGGACAGCGACGACGGTGCGGCGCGCTTCGCCGTAACCGACGAAGAAGGTCGCTTCGAGGTCGGCGAAGCCTCCCCCGGGCTCTACAGCCTGCGCGCCTACCTGGCTGGGTTCCTGCCTTCGCCGCGGGCGCAGGTGCTCGTTCGCAGCGGCGCCTCCCTGGCGGACACCTTGCTGATCCAGATGGCCGCTATCGGATCGGAACAGGGTTCCGGCACGCTCTCGGAGCTGCGCTGGCTCCTGCAGCGCGGCGGACGGAACGTCCTGAAGGACCGTCGCGCCGGAATCGATTTCGACAACATCTGGGAAGGCCCGTGGAACGACGGGCCGCGCTTGCCGGCGCTGGCCTCACTCGAGGGCGAGTTCGGCTTCTTCGCGGCGTCGGGCAGCTCGCTCGGGCTTGCCGAAAGCCGGGCGGTGGACTCCGGAATCGCCTACACGCGTTTCGAACTGCCCTCCACGGCGCGCGGAAACTGGGAAGCCGAAGCCCGCCTGATGGAGTCGGCCTTCGCCTCCTGGGCCGCGAACCTCTCCTACACGATGGAGGAGTTCGACGGCCACGAGTTCGCCGCCGGGATCGCCTACCAGCGGCACGTCTACGGCGACGCACCGGACTACCGTCCAGCCGCGGCGCCCATCCTGAACCTGGCGCTGCTTCAGGAACCGCAGGCCGAGTGGGACGGCGCCGTCTTCGTCGCCGATGACTTCACGCTCGGGCGCGCCAGCCTGAGCACCGGCCTCACCTATCGTCGTTTCTCCTACCTGACCGGGCACCGGGGCCTCGCTCCGCGGGCCGTCCTGGAAGTGAAGGCCGGGCAGGACTGGACGTTGATGGGCGGAGTGGCGGTTCGCGTGGACGGACCGATCGGGGAGGACTCCGCTCTCCTGTCCCGGGTGGCGCACGGGGACCTGCTCGCGCTCGACCCGTCGTGGTTCGGGTCGGAGGCCGCCCAGCGGAACACCCGCTATCAGGCCGGCGTGCAGTTCGAGGCGTCGCCGAACCATGTCCTGGCGGCCCGGTTGTTCCGGGAAGTCACCACCGACCAGTTGGTGCGGACCTTCGAATCGGGCCCGGTTTCCGGAGGGCGTTTCGATGTCGCGAACGCCGGCGACTATTCCTCGACGGGTTTCGCCTTCGACTGGATCCGGGAGATGGGCCAGGTCAACCGGCGGCTCGATCTCGGTGGCCGGGTCTCGTGGCTGGTTGCGGTCGTCCGGAATCCGGGCGGAGAGGCGTCGCTCGAGACGCCGCCGGACCCCGTCGGCTTTGTCGGTTCGGCTGGTCCCGGCATCACGAATGCGGCCCGGCTCCTGCTGCCGGTCGGAGGTAGCGCCGTCGTCCACGACCTCTCGGCCGAAATCGTGGCGCGGCTTCGTCCCTCCGGGACCCGGCTGGGCGCCGCGTACCGCGTGATCCGCCATCCGGGTCTGGCGCCGACGCATCCGGCGGTCGCCGCGGCGGACGAACACACCGCCCGTTTCGACGTGGAGCTGGTCCAGCTCATCCCCTTCGCCGACTGGAGCGGGACCGAGTGGGAGCTGTCCCTCGCGGTCCGCGATCTCTTCTTCCGGGAGATGCTCGGCCGGTCCCTGCTGGATGAGATCGCGGTGGCGCACGCGCCCCGGCGCATCGTGGGCGGTCTCGCGGTCCGGTTCTAAGGGAACGCCACCCATCAGGCCGGGAGTTCGGAGCGCCGGCCTCCGGCCGGCATCGACGGCCGAGAGGCGGTCGCAACCGCAGCCTCCACCGGCCCACAGCGGACACCGGAGGGGAACATCACGCCCTGTAGACGGGACCACGGCTTGGAACGCCGGCTTCAGCCGGCACCCGCTGGGCGAGAGTTCGGAGCGCCGGCCTCCGGCCGGCATCGACGGCCGAGAGGCGGTCGAAACCGCAGCCTCCACCGGCCCACAGCGGACACCGGAGGGGAACATCACGCCCTGTAGACGGGACCACGGCTTGGAACGCGGGCCTCCAGACCGGCACCCGCTGCGCGGGAGTTCGGAGCGCCGGCCTCCGGCCGGCATCGACGGCCGAGAGGCGGTCGAAATCGCAGCCTCCACCGGCCCACAGCGGACACCGGAGGGGAACATCACGCCCTGTAGACGGGACCACGGCTTGGAACGCCGGCTTCAGCCGGCACCCGCTGGGCGAGAGCCCAGCGGAATCGGACAACCCCACTCTCCTTCACACCCCACCCGGTACGGGAACCCCGGTCTTCGTCGCCGAGCGCATCCATCCAATTCATTGAATCTCCCGACGTCGATCCGTCACATTGGATAAGATGGCGAGTCCCGGTCCTACCCACCGGGCGCTGACCCGTATGCCCCTCCTCCGCGGGGTCACCCGCTCCACCCTGGCTGTCGCGGCGACCGCGCTGCTACTCGCCCTCGTGGTGACGAACGTTGCGCGCCAGGTGGTCTCCGGCGTCATGGACGACGGTGTGCTGTGGGGCGATGAGTTGGGACGGGTGGTCGCGGTGCGCGTCGAAGAGGGCGGGGCCGGGGATCAGGCGGGCATCGCAGTCGGTGACGCGCTGCAGGTCATTACCGACCGCAGCAGCGGCGCGACGATCGAGGTGGACAGCGCGAACGACGTCCGCAGCGTTCTCGACGACGCTTCGGAGGGATCGCGCCTGCGCTACGTCCTGATCCGGGAGGGCGAGCGTCGCGGGATGACGCTCTCCGTGGTGCCCCTCCCCACCGGGAACGTCTCGCTCTATCTGTTCCTCGCCGCGGTGGGCATCTTCGCCGGCGGGGTCGGCACCTTCGTCTACGCCTTCCGCCGCGGCGCCTCCGCCTCCGCCCATTTCTACGGGCTTTGCCTCCTGTGGCTGCTCGCCTTCTCGTTCTCGTTCACCGGGCAACTGGATCTCTTCGACCACCTCTTCTTCTGGCTCGACCGGGTCGGGGTGCTGTTCTTCCCTCCGGTATTCCTCCACTTCGCGCTTACCTTCCCGGATCGCAGCCGATTCCTGGAGCGGTGGCCGAAGCTGCTCCATTGGGCATACGCGCCGTCCATCGCCCTGCTCGGCCTTTCGATCGGCTCCCGGATCCTCTATTTCTCCCCGTTCAGCCCGGGGGGAGGGATCATCACCGGCAGCGAGTTCGTGGTGGACCGCCTCGAACCCGTGCTGTGGGCGCTCTATTCCCTGGCGGCGTTCGCGGCATTCGTGGACGCCTATCGCAACGCCGAGAGCGTCACGGTCTCGAAGCAGCTCAAATGGATCGTCTGGGGGACCGGCGCGGGAATGCTGCCGTTCGCGCTGATCTACGCCGTTCCCTACCTGGGCGGGCTACCGACGACGCCGGAAATGGAGCTTTCCCTGGTGCCGGTGGTCCTGGTTCCACTGTCCTTCGCGTACGCGATCGTCAAGTACCGGCTGATGGACGTGGAGGTCCTGTTCAAGCGCGGGATCCTGCTGGCCTCCTTGATGCTGGGCATCGCCGCGATCTTCCTGGCGGCCTTCCTGGTGGGAACCACCTGGTTCGGGGGCGACGAGCACTCGTTGATCATTGCCGTGCTCTCGGCCATCGTTGCGGCGCTGGCGGTCCCCGCCTTCCGGACCCGCGCCGAACGCCTGATCGACCGGCTCTTCTATCGCGAGCACTACGACTTCCGGCGGGCCCTTGCCCGGTTGGCCGGCGAGATGAACTCCCAGCTCGATCTGGTTCCGCTGGCGAACCGGTTGGTCGAGCGCATCGCCGAGACCTTCCGGATGCAGCGGGTGGCGCTGCTGACGGCCGTGCACGACAAGCCCGTTCCGGAGTTGAAAGTCGTCGCCGCCCACGGCCTCGATGACACGGAAATCACGGCCTCCGAACGGTTCATCGCCGCCGCATCCGTGAGGAAGCGGCTGAGCGCGGGCGCCATCGCGCGCGCCTACCAGATGCCGGCGCCGGTCCGGGAGGGCGTCTGGGTGCTGAATGCCGTCCCCTGCTTCGCGCGGGGCGAAGTGGTGGGCGCCTTCCTGCTGGGGGAAACGGTAGACGGCGAGGATCTCTCCTCCGAGGATCTGGACCTGCTCCGCACGGTGGCGGCGCAGGCGGCGACCGCGCTCGTGAACGCGCGTCTCTACAGTTCGCTCCAGGCCAAGCACGAGGAGGTGGTCGCGCTCCGGGAGCAGAGCGAGGACACGATCGAATCGCTCGCGGCCGGCGTCGTCGTACTGGACCTCAAGGGCCGGGTCGTCCGCTGGAACCGGTCCATGGAGATCATCTATGGGCGGAGCCGGCACGAGGTCGCCCATTCCTCTTACGCGGCGGTCTTCCCGAGAGGTCTGCGCCAGGCGCTTGACGCCGGGCTCGGCGAGGGATGGCTCTCCCGCAGCGAGGGGGGCGGAATCTCCCGGATGAACCTGAGGGCTGCCGACGGCCGGGACCGGGTCGTGAACGTCAAGGCCGCGCCGTTCATGTCGGGAGCCGGGCAGCGCCACGGCGCGATCCTCATCTTCGAGGACGTCACCGAGCGGGTCGGGATGGAAAACGAGATGCAGCTCCGGGAAAAGATGAGCTCCCTCGGCGTCCTCGCGGCGGGTGTCGCGCACGAGGTGAACACGCCGCTCACCGGGATCTCCAGCTTCACCCAGATGCTGCAGGACCAGACCGCGAAGAACGATCCGCGCCGCCCGCTCCTGACGAAGATCGAAAAACAGACGGAGCGCGCCTCGAAGATCGTCAACGGCCTGCTCAACTTCGCCCGCCACGGGCAGACGGACTTCCAGATCGTGAACCTCAACCGGGTGCTGGGGGACGTGCTCGCCCTCCTCGATCACCAACTGAAGAGTTCGCACATCCGCATCCGCAAGGAACTCGATCCCGCGCTGCCACCGCTCAGGGGCGACGAGAACAAGCTCCAGCAGGTGTTCGTCAATCTGGCGGTGAACGCGTTTGACGCGATGCCGGCGGGTGGCTGGCTCACCCTCACCACTCGCAGCGAGGGCGGTCAGGTGATCGCCGAAGTCGCCGATACCGGAGAGGGCATCGCGCCCGAAGACATCCGGCGGATCTACGACCCCTTCTTTTCGACCCGGAAAAAGACCGGCGGGAACGGTCTCGGACTCTCGATCAGTTACGGAATCGTCCAGGAACACGGCGGCGCCATGGAAGTCGAAAGCAACGTGAGCACCGGGACCCGTTTCCTGATCCGTTTTCCGGCCGCGGCTTCAGCGGGTGAGCGTCCGGCGCCCGGAGACAGGTCCGTGGCGGTTCCGAAGGCCGCCGGTTCCCGCGGCGAGACCAGGAGCCTGTCCTGACCATGAGTCGAAACCGCGGGACCGTCCTCGTCGTCGACGACGAGCAGGTGATGCGGGAGATTCTCGAGGCGCTGTTGCGCCAGGCCGGCTATTCGGTGCGGCTTGCCGAGGACGGCGAGCAGGGAATTCGGATCGTGGATCGTGAGCCGATCGATCTGGCGGTCGTGGACGTGATGCTTCCGGACATCTCCGGGCTCAAGGTGCTCGAGCGGCTCCGGGAGATCGACCCGGAGATCTCGGTCGTGATGCTGACCGCCTTCGCGTCCGTGGAAACCGCCGTAACGGCCATCAAGTGTGGCGCGTTCGACTATCTGACCAAGCCGTTCAAGAACGATGAGGTGCTGAACCTCGTCGGCAACGGAGTGCGCCAGCGGCGGCTCGCGCGCGAGAACCGTTCGCTGCGCGAGCAACTCGTCCGCCGGGAGCGATTCGAGGAACTGGTCGGCAAGGCGCCGCGGATGCAGGAGGTGTACGCGCTCATCGAGCAGGTCGCCGGATCCAGGGCCAACGTCCTGATCACCGGCGAGAGCGGCACCGGGAAGGAACTGGTCGCGAAAGCGATCCACCGCCTCAGTCCGCGCAAGAAGCGCCCGTTCGTCACAGTCCACTCCGGGAGTCTTCCCCCCGAGCTTCTGGAGAGCAATCTCTTCGGCCATCTCAAAGGAGCCTTCACGGGCGCGGTGGCCCCCAAGAAGGGCCTCTTCGAGATCGCCGACGGCGGCAGCATCTTCTTTGATGAAATCGGCACCGTTCACGTGGACACGCAGGCGAAGTTGCTCCGGGTGATCCAGGAAAAGGAGTTCATGAACCTTGGCGGGGTCGAGACCATCAAGGTGGACGTCCGGGTCATCGCGGCCACGAACACCGACCTGAAGCGGTTGGCCGATCAGGGCAAGTTTCGCGAGGATCTCTATTTCCGGCTCGACGTCATCAACATTCATCTCCCGCCGCTCAGGGATCGCCGGGAGGACATCCCGGCGCTCACCCAGCACTTTCTGAGGAAGTACGGCAGCGAGAACGGGAAGACCCAGCTCTCCTTCTCCGCAGACGCGATGCAGACGCTGCTCGACTGTCCCTGGCCCGGAAACGTGCGCCAACTCGAAAACGCGGTGGAACGAGCGGTGGTCCTGACCCCCGGCAACGACATCGACGCCTCCCTGCTGCCGGACGCCGTACGGAGCCGGACATCGCGGGCCTCGGTCTCCTCGGTCCCGCCGCTGGAAGACGGCGTTACGCTGCGCGAGTACATTTCCGAAGTGGAACGGCAGCTTCTTCTCGAAACCCTCGACCGTGTCGGCGGCGTCCAGAAGCGCGCCGCGGAGGTACTGGGCCTGAAGCCCACCACGCTCAACGAGATGCTCAAACGCCACGGCATACGGTTCGGCCGGCGCGCTCCGGAGACCTTCGTGTCCGCTCTTCGCGGGGTTCGGTGATGATGACGCGACGAGCACTACCAATCACGCTGCTGGCGTTTCTCCTGGCCGGCGCGCCCGCGCTGGCCGCGGCCGCCCAGGAGGAACTCAGTCGGGACGAGAAGCTGGAGCGGCTGCGGGAAGACCACCGTGACTGGCTCGAACAAGAGGTCGTCTACGTCATCACCGACCGGGAAGAGGACGTGTTCCTCAGCCTCGAGACCCTCGAGGAACGCGTCCGCTTCATCGAGGTCTTCTGGGAAAAGCGCGATCCGTACCCCGCCACCCCGGAGAACGAGTTCAAGGATGAGCACTACGCCCGGATCGAGTACGCCAACAAGTACCTGGGCCGGGACACGTTCCGCGAGGGCTGGCGGACCGACCGTGGCCGCTACCACATCCTCTTGGGGGAGCCGCGCGAACGGCACTCCTTTGACGGCTACAACGAGGTGGTGTCGTCCGAACTCTGGTTCTACCAGGGAGACGTATCCAAGGGGCTGCCGTCGTTCTTCTACCTGGTCTTCTTCAAGCGCCACGACATCGGGGAATTCCGGCTCTATCACCCGGTGGTGGATGGGCCGCAGTCGCTGGTGCGCGGCCAATACACCCAGGGCCCCGGCCCGGAAGGCAACGTCCGGGCCTACGAGACGCTCCAGCGCATCGACGCGGAACTGGCGAACGCCTCGCTCTCGCTGGATCCGTCGGAGCCGGGCGACTGGACCTCGGGCCGGGCCTCGCTGTCGAGTGACCTCCTGATCGCGCGGGTCGAGGATTCGCCCCGGCGCGCGATTCGGACCGACTATGCCGATGCCTGGCTGCGCTACCGGGATCGGGTTTCGGCCGACTATTCGTTCAACTTCGTTCCGAGCCGGGGAGTGTTTGCGATCACCGGAGGGCCCGATGACACCCCCTTCGTTCACTTCAGCGTCGAGATCGATCCACAGAACTTCACGCTGGAGACGGACGAGGACCAGACCCAGTTCTACACCACGCTCGATATCTCCGTGGAGGCGGTCAACGAGGACGACGTGACGGTGCTGGCGATCGACCGCCCCGCCTACCTCGAACTCACCCGGGCCCAGGTCCAGGACGTTCAGGCGTCGCCCTTCGCGTACCAGGACAGCGTGCCGCTGCTGCCCGGCAAGTACGACCTGAGCGTGATCGTCAGAAACCGCGCGGCGCAGCAGTTCACGGTGGCCGAGACGACGATCGACACCACCCGCCTGGGTGAAGCCGGCGCTTCCCGGATCGCGGGAATCGTTGCCGGGTTCGACGGCACGGAGCTGGTCGAGGCCTCCAGCCCGGACGCGATTCGCACGTTCCAGGTCGGAAGCGTCCGCGTCCAGCCGGCCGCGGACGGTCTCTTCGCCCTCAGCAACACGCTTTACGCCTTCGCGCACGTGATGGACCGGGCCGAGAACCAGCAGATTCGGTTCCAGTTGCTGGCCGATGTCTCGGGGAGCCCGGAGGGAGAGGCCCTGGTCGAAGCGACCGTTGCCGTTCCCGGGCCGGGCGCCGTCCTCAGCCGCATTCCGCTGGATCTGGGAGTCGGCGGGAGCTACTGGCTGCGCGCCCGGCTGGAGGGATCCGACGGGACCGTGCTGGATCAGCGGGACCGCCGGATTCAGGTTTCGCCACGGGCCGGGGTCCCGCGCGCGGGATTCGTGTACCGGCGCGGATTCAACCCGGAGACGCCCGGCCTGCTGGCGCTCGTCCGGGGTGACCAATACCTGACGCTGTCACGCTTTGATGACGCGCTTGGCGAGTTCGAGGCGGCGGTGGCGTCCGGAAACCCGCAATTGCAAGCCGCCCGTTGGAAGCTCGCCCACGGCTACATCCAGACCAGTCGGGTGGCTGAAGCGGCGGCGCTGCTCGAGCCCATGGTCGAGCAGTTCCCCGAGGTGTTCGAGGTAGCCAGCGGCATCGGGTTCGTTCGCTACTTCCAGGGCCGCTACGACGAGAGCGTGACGCACCTGGAGCGGGCCCTCGGGCTGCGGACGCCGGGGTTCGGGCTCCTGAACGTGCTCGGTGACGCCTACGCCCAGGTCGGACGGCTGGACGACGCCCGCGCCACGCTCGAGCGTTCCCTGGAGCTGAATTCGGAGCAACCGCTCCTCCGCCAACGCCTCGCCGAGATCAACGCGCAGTCCCCTCCCCGGCAGTAGCGGGACCGCCGGCCTCCGCCCGGCACCCGCGGGCTAAGCCCATCCCTCCTCCACCGCCCCCCCGGTACTGGAACGCCAGCCCTCCGGTCGGCATCGACCGCCGAGAGGCGGTCGAAACCGCACCTCCCCACCCTCTCTCACAGCCCACCCGGCTTGGAACGCCAGCCTCCACCAGGCCGGCACCCGCGGGCCG
>MKWU01002720.1_pt1 | contig 25372 bp, 17 predicted proteins | sample 809101 | NCBI WGS metagenome assembly MKWU01 (sample SAMN05860141, study PRJNA318959) | sponge metagenome | host: Aplysina aerophoba | place: Slovenia: Piran, Adriatic Sea, Gulf of Piran | collected 2013-05-07 | reverse complement strand
TGATATTCGATCCCCAAGCTCTGTAAGTCGGATTGGACTTAAGCTGGTCGTAAGTAAAGGTGGAAGTCGTCCAAAAATTTCTTTTATGTCTTTACGAGTTTCTTTTATGTCTTTACGAGTTTCTTTTTTGTCTTTACGAATTTCTTTAATAAATTCTTTAATGGTATTGCGGTCGGTATTGACTTCTCCTTGCCATTTACCATACTTGTAGGTAAAATTAATCGCTGTTATGACTAAGGTCACCAAAACGCTTATAATTATACCAAATATCCAGTAATCCAAGCTCATATCAATCACCCCATCAATCAAACAATTAATCCATCTAATATAGAAATTCTGGATCAATTGATAATGATTATATGACATTTAGTCCTTTAATTTCAATGACCAATTGTTCTACCTGTTCTGCGACCCACATCAAAAAATTAATTTTTCTGTTCTGGCAATAATATATTTTTGATGCTTTAGAGGATTGAACAAACAATTTCATAACCTTCTTAAGGCAGTATTGTTCCAGCCTTTTCCCCCTTCCATTGTCTACAATCAAATATCACATCAATATCAATCATTGGATGCGTGAAACCCGAGCCGCAATCTGATGGTGGATTATCACCGTGGTGCAAACTGATTCGAGGTCGGAGCGAAATACAGGCCTGACCCTTGACCCGTGCTTATCCCGCGGATTCATTATGATAACAGACCAGTCACTCATGAACCGAACGTGGGGAGGAAAACGTGCGGCAGAGACCACGTCGAAAACTGCCTGTGAGGTTGGACTGTTCTAACCAAAGAGCTAGAGTTCAAGTGCGCAAATCACATCATCCAACACCTTGTCATCCACTAATTGATCAATGTCCGAGATCCAATCTCAACCAAAAATGTTCAACAGTGTTAGTCCTAACTTAATCTGACCATCAAGCCACCATTGGATACGGGTTCATTCACTCGGAATTAGGGAAAATATTTTCCTGTCATAGAAATCGTTAAAGAAGAAAGAATGCCACCTCTGGGTGGGATATCTTGTCTTGAAAAAATTTTACCTTGAAGAGAACGGGCTTTTTGTTAACCATACTGTTTGAGATTCAAATAAGTACTCAATAGTTTGAAAGTTCACCATAGTAAAAACCCAACTACTTTGGCATTTTCATAATCTATGTTATTTGATAGTTACCTCCCGAGCTTTACTAATGACATACAGCGAAATACTCACTGCTAAAAATCTTTATGACTAGAACTTAAGTATCTCCCTAAAATGGCTACTATTATGAGAATTGTAAATGCAAAATTATATTATTCCAAGTCCTCCTGTCGTTTGTATTCCAACAATTGACGACCGGCATTTTCCAGTTCGCAGGGTTTACTGTATTGGACGAAACTACCCAGCCCATGCCTCTGAAATGGGTCATGACCCAAACAGGGAAGAGCCATTCTTTTTTCAAAAAAATCCTGATAATCTCTCACCAGATGGGTTATTCCCCTATCCTGCCCATTCAAAGGAAGTTCATCATGAAGTTGAGCTACTCGTTGCTTTGCAAAAAGGCGGAAGTAACATTGCACCAGAAGATGCCATGGATTGTGTTTGGGGCTACGCTGTCTGTTTAGACATGACGCTACGCGACCTCCAATCACAATTGAAACATTCGTCAAGGCCTTGGGAGGTCAGCAAAGCCTTCGAAAAATCTGCTCCCGTCGGTCTGCTTGTAAACCGACGAGAAGTCGGGGATTGTCATGAAGGAGATATCAAGTTGGAAGTTAATGGTACAGTACGTCAAAGCGGAAACTTAAGCCAAATGATTTGGAAAATCCCAGAAATAATTTCTCACCTATCGAGATTTTATGATATTATCGGGGGCGATGTTATCCTGACTGGCACTCCATCTGGAGTTGATTCTGTATCTGTAGGTGACTCTATCAGAGGCTCTATTACGGGATTGTCTGATCTAAAAGTTAAGATCGTCTAATATATTATGTTGTAGGCTGTTAGGGTGATAAAATTCTAAGCTAAATGATGCAGTGAGGTAATCATTGCTCAAGCAATCAACGGTTAATTTTATGGAAACGGTTAACTTTACACTGAATGGGAAATCTATCAATTATCGATGTGATCCCACCACAACTCTTTTGGAGTGGCTGCGGGAGGAAGTCGGTTTAACGGGGACAAAAGAGGGTTGTAATGAAGGAGACTGTGGAGCTTGCACAGTCTTGACTTGTTCCCAATCCCAAGGTCAAGTTCACCTCAACGCTATCAATGCTTGTATACAATTTCTTCCTCAAATTAACAACAAATCAATCATAACTGTTGAGGGCGTTGCTAGTCCAGCCGGTAAATTACACCCTGTTCAAGAAGCCATGATCAAATTCAATGGAAACCAGTGCGGATTTTGTACACCTGGATTCATAATGTCAATGGTCGCAGCCCACGCTAATCACCAGCATGACCTTGATATCACTCTTGCTGGCAATCTTTGTCGATGTACTGGCTATGATTCAATTTATCAAGCTGGAAGGGAAGCCTTTGACCACCCCATTCCTCCATGGTTTGATATACGACCAAACGATAAAGAGTGTGATCCTCAGGTCAACACACCTACGATCCAAAGCAACTTGGATGCCTTTGCTTTGTGGTATTTTAATCATCCAGATGCAACACTTGTTGCCGGAGCAACTGATGTTGCTCTATGGGTTAACAAACAACTTAAAACCCTCAATCGCCCCTGTTTCATTGGAGAGATACAAGAGCTTAAAACAATATCAAAGTTCGAAAATTCTTTAGCGATTGGGTCAGCAGTTAATCTCAATGATTTTGAACAAACTATCAAAGAAATTTATCCCTCATTAAGTGCTTTAATTTTACGCTTTGGATCTGTCCAAGTTCGTAATTCAGCCACCATCGGTGGTAACATTGCTAATGGGTCACCAATTGGTGATCTTCCCCCGGCACTCATTGCTTTGGGATCAACCCTAATTCTGAGGCAAAATGATACACGACGGGAAATCCCCATTGCCGATTATTTTATTGACTATGGAATACAAGACCGAAAACCTGGCGAATTCATTGAGAAGATAATTGTTCCAATGAATATGCCTAACTTACGTTGTTACAAAATCTCAAAGCGTTATGATCAGGATATTTCTGCCTTGTGCGGATGCTTTTCCATCATAGTCAAGGATCACTTCATCATCCAGGCTAGAGTTGCTTTTGGAGGGCTTGCGGCTATACCTAAACGAGCCACAACGGTTGAACAATTCCTTTCAGGAAAGGAGTTCAATAGCCACACTTTCAATGAAGCGAGCCAACTCTTCAATGAAGATTATAAGCCTATAAGTGATATGCGCGCCTCAAGCCAGTATAGGCTTAAAGTAGCTCAAAACCTTCTATTGCGTTATTATTTCGATTTAACTGAATCCCCGTCCAAACATGACCTGAAACTAGCAATAGATTATTCATGACTACCCCCTATACATCCCAATCTGTTCCGCATGATTCAGCCCATCTTCACGTTACAGGCAAGGCACAATATGTTGATGATATACCCACTCACAGGGACACCTTACACCTCGCATTTGGGCTTTCTAAAATTGCCAAAGGGAAATTACAATCCATTGATCTCGTTGATGTAAAAAATGCTCAAGGGGTAGTTAAGGTTATTACCGCGTCGGATATTCCAGGGAAGAATGATGTTTCTCCGGCTCACTCTAACGAACCATTGCTTGCTCAAGATCAAGTTGAGTACATCGGACAGCCTATTTTTCTAGTTGTCGCTGATACTTACACTAACGCCCGAAAGGCTGCTCGATTAGCCAAAATCGTCTATGAACGAGAACTTCCCGTCATCACTATCGATCAAGCCCTAAAAGCGGAAAGTTTTTTTGAAAAACCCTTAGTTTATGAAGTCGGGGAACCCGACTTGGTGATCAGCAAAGCACCTCATAATGTTGAAGGACAAATCGAACTTGGAGGGCAAGAACAATTTTATCTTGAGGGTCAAATTGCCATGGCTATACCTCAGGAACAAGATGGTATGATGATTTACGCATCGTCTCAACACCCTTCCGAGGTTCAACATAAGGCAGCGGATTGTCTTAATACTCCGATAAACAATATACGCGTTGAAGTGCGGCGAATGGGAGGGGCTTTCGGAGGTAAAGAAAGCCAAGCAACTCCGATTGCATGTGCCGCGGCTATTGCGGCGAAGTTAACTGGCAAACCATGTAAACTCAAATTTGACCGCGATGATGATTTCATGATTACTGGCAAGCGTCATGACTTTTGGATCAAGTATCGTGTTGGCTTTGACCAAAGTGGGAAAATCCAAGGAATTGTATTTCAGCATTACATTCGTTGTGGCTGGTCTCTAGATTTATCACTTGCCGTCTGTGACCGAGCTATGCTTCACATTGATAATGCTTATCATTTACCGCATGCACGGGTCGAATCTTATAGATTAAAAACTAACACCCAATCTGCAACTGCCTTCAGAGGGTTCGGCGGCCCCCAAGCGATTGCTGGAATTGAACGAGTGATCGATCACATAGCACATCACTTGCGGGTAGATCCTTGTGAGATTAGGCAAACAAATTTTTATCCATCACCGCGTTCTAGAAAGTTAAAGAAAACCCACTACGGGATGATTGTCAAAGATTGTCAACTCAGCGAAATCTTTTCGGAATTGCTCAGTACATCAAATTACTATGAGCGCCGGAAAGCAATTAGAGAATGGAATCAATCAAGCCCTATCCTCAAAAAGGGTATCGCGATCTCGCCAGTAAAATACGGCATCTCTTTTACCCTAAGCCACCTCAATCAAGCAGGCTCGCTAGTCCATGTTTATCAAGATGGTTCCATTCATCTTAATCACGGTGGTACCGAAATGGGTCAAGGGTTAATGGTTAAAATTGCTCAGGTAGCTGCTCATGAATTTGGTCAGCCATTGCATTCTGTTCGTATTTCTCCAGCTGACACCGATAAAATCCCCAATACTTCGGCAACTGCCGCTTCTTCAGGTGCTGATATTAACGGTATGGCAACTAAGATTGCGTGTAATAAAATCGTTGATAGACTTAAAGACTTCTTGGCCCTTGAACATCAGATACCAACTGAACAGGTCACATTTATTGCAGGTGAGTTTCAGGTCCGTAATGAAACCTATACATTTAAGGAAGTTATCGCCAAAGCATATACAAATCGCATATCGCTATCGGCAACTGGATTTTATGCCACTCCAAAACTCCATTGGAATCGGTTTAAAGGTCAAGGCCGACCCTTTTTCTATTTTGCTTATGGTGCCGCAGTTTCTGAGGTGATTATTGATACTCTCACAGGCGAAAACAAAATAATCCGAACGGATATCCTCCATGATGTCGGCCGTTCAATTAATCCAGCTATTGACTTTGGTCAAATTGAGGGTGGCTTTGTACAGGGTTATGGATGGCTTACCACTGAAGAATTATTCTGGGATAACAAGGGAGAGCTCAAAACCCACGCTCCTTCTACCTATAAAATACCTACCTGTAGTGATCGTCCCCTTGATTTACGGGTTAAACTTTGGGAGAATGGATGGAACAAAGAGCAAACAATTTATAACTCCAAAGCAGTTGGGGAACCACCTCTCATTCTCGGAATTTCAGTCTTATTAGCAATCTCTGATGCGATTGCTGCTACAAAATCCTCCTATCCATCTCTTAATGCTCCAGCAACTCCTGAAAGAATTTTGACAACCCTACTTCAATCCTAAAGATAGCGGTATGTCTTTTGATTTGAAAACACTTACCAATCTTGTTTCCAAGCATGGTAAAGTGGGACGTGTCAGCATTATTGAGACCAAAGGCTCAACCCCGCGTGAAGTAGGTACCGAAATGTTCATTTGGAACAACGGTCAAGAAGGAACAATTGGTGGTGGTGCACTAGAATATTCTATCTCTGCATTGTGTCGTAAACGCCTTTTGAATACAGAATGTTACCCCACCCTCCTTAAACAGCCCCTTGGTCCAGGACTTGGTCAATGCTGCGGAGGGTCATTAAAACTTCTGATTGAAGTGTTTAATCAAGAGAATCTTACTAAGGTCAGCGAAATAATTAATGAACACGGAGTTTATTTCAGAAAGGTTGGAAGTTCTAAAACCGTCTCCTTTGCTGACTTACCAGTGAGTACAAATAAACTCGCCAAGTTCAACAATTCTAGTGATTCAAATTTACTTATCACCGGTGACTGGATTATTGAAAAGTACCAATCTACAATAATGCCCCTGTGGGTATTTGGTGCCGGTCATGTTGGTCAGGCACTTGTTGAATTAGCATTAAAACTACCCCTATTTGAACTGAACTGGGTTGATTTTGCTGATGATCGCTTCCCTGGACACATTTCGTCAAAGATCAATAAAATCGTGGTTCCAAATCCCGAAACGATCGTACCCTATTGTCCAAAAAATGGTCAATATATCATTCTTACTCACTCGCATGACCTTGATCTGAAAATTCTTGACAGATTACTCAAGATCAACCCGTTGACAATTGGACTCATTGGCTCACAAACCAAATGGAAACGATTTAGCAAAAGATTATCCGAAATGGGACACTCTCAAATGAGCCTTGCCAAGGTTACGTGCCCCATTGGCAATCCAGCTCTAGGTAAACACCCTTGGCAGATTGCTGTGGGTGTAGTTGCTGAACTAACTCTTATAGCCCAAGCTAATCATAACGGGTGACATATCTAGAATTTTTAATCGTGACAAGTAACAAGAATTGCGCAGTTTTTAATTCCCCTTACTCACTTCCATTACCTCTTCATATGTCTTAAGACCTGGTTTGGGAGAACTGACCATGACGGCCATATTGCCAGGTTTATGTTCATTATTGTACATTTTCATATGTGCGTGAGGAATTTGATTCCATGAGAATACTTCGGAAATACACGGATCTATTCTTTTCTCTAAAACAAGTTGGTTTGCCTGACTCGCCTGTTTAAGATTCGCAAAATGAGAACCTTGAATTCGTTTTTGGTGCATCCACACATAGCGTGCGTCCATTGTGAGATTGTATCCCGTTGTGCCCGCACAGATGACTACCATACCGCCGCGCTTGACCACAAATGTGGAAATCGCAAATGTTGCCTGACCAGGATGTTCAAAAACGATATCAACATTTTTTCCTTTCCCGGTAATATCCCAAATGGCCTTACCAAATTTTCTGGCTTCGGTGAACCACGCTTTGTATTCTTCAGAATTCACTAATGGTAATTGTCCCCAGCAGTTGAACTCCTTTCTATTGATCACCCCTTTCGCCCCCAAATCAAGAACAAATTGCCTTTTACTGTCATCAGAAATTACACCGATGGCATTGGCCCCTGCTGTATTGATGAGTTGGATGGCAAATGACCCGAGACCTCCTGAAGCCCCCCAAACCAAAACATTTTGCCCGGGTCGCATAATATGGGGTCGGTGACCGAAAAGCATGCGATACGCTGTTGCAAGAGTTAAGGTGTAACAGGCGCTCTCTTCCCAAGTCAAATGTTGCGGTCGGCGCATTAGTTGTTGCGATTGCACGCAAGTAAATTGTGCGAATGAACCATCAGGAGTTTCATATCCCCAGATTCGCTGTGAAGGTGAAAACATGGGATCGCCACCGTTGCACTCTTCATCATCGCCATCATCCTGATTACAATGGATAACGACCTCGTCACCCACTTTCCAACGTTTGACTTTATCGCCAACAGCCCAAACAATTCCCGAAGCATCTGAACCCGCAATGTGATAATTTGACTTATGCACATCAAACATTGATATTGGGGTTCCCAAGCCGGCCCAAACACCGTTATAGTTCACCCCTGCTGCCATGACCAATACAAGAACCTCATGGCTATCAATTGCAGGGACCTCAACAACCTCAATCTGCATTGCTTTGGTTGGTATCCCTTGCCTTTCGCGGCGAATAACCCAAGCGTACATTTGCTTTGGGACGTGCCCTAACGGGGGAATTTTGCCAACTGGATAGAGGTCATTGTAAACGTCGCTTTGATTGGTTTTTGGATCTGCAGTAAGTGTCATCTTTATTTCAAAATTAATAAGTAAATTGGATGAAATAATATTAGTTAGTTTATGCTGCAGTGCAATAAATGGTGAAAAAAACCTGCAATAAAATACTACACTTCAACTTAATATGCATAATCAATAAAAAAATTTCATTTGAATAATGACGATTGCCAAATGGACAGAATTATTTTTTGAAAAAGCAATTGCCAAGCGGGAATGATTGTAATAAGTTTGAAAAGTACATGGAAATATACTCATTCAAACTATCCACCTTCCAGCAATAATAAAGAATGGAAGGGTAATTGGAACCAATTACATCTATCCTGATTGAACTGGTTCTGTTTTTAAAATAGTTAAATTGAATGAACCTCCCAATAAACTAACCTTTTTGAATTTTTGATACGGTATGGATCTCAAACATTTAAAATTAATTGAGTCACAACTTCTTTGGACCGCATGCTGGATGATTCATAATGCGAATCATTTGCGACCTAAAGAAGACAATGAAGTCAAAGTGGGAGGGCATCAGGCATCGTCCTCCTCAATTGTTTCAATTATGACAGCTCTATACTTTCATGCCCTCAAGCCTGAAGATAGAATCGCTGTAAAACCGCATGCTTCACCAGTTTTTCATGCCATTCAATATTTGATGGGCAATCAAACCCGCAGCAAACTGGAAAACTTTCGTGCTTTTGGTGGGGCTCAAAGCTATCCCTCTCGAACCAAAGATATCGATGATGTTGATTTCTCTACTGGTTCCGTAGGGCTGGGTGCCGCAGTTACAATTTTCGCTTCCACGATTCAGGACTATCTCATTGAGCGAAACCTAGGTCTCACGAAACCCGGACGAATGGTTGCCCTTGTTGGCGATGCCGAACTTGATGAGGGGAATGTATATGAGGCTCTCTTAGAAGGTTGGAAACTGGATGTTCGTAATGTCTGGTGGGTTATTGATTACAATCGCCAATCATTAGACAGCGTTGTACATGAAGGACTTTGGGAACGAATTGAAGAAATTTTCCGAGCCTTTGGTTGGCAAGTCATTCGCTTAAAGTATGGTCATAGTCAGCAACAGGCGTTTAAAGAGCCGGGTGGCGAACATCTCAAAAATTGGATTGATAACTGCCCGAATTCACTTTATTCGGCATTGACTTTTCAGGGTGGCATGGCGTGGCGCAAACGTCTGATGGATGAAATTGGCGACCAGGGATCGGTATCGGCACTTCTTGAGCGTCGGTCTGATTCTGAGCTTGCTCAATTGATGGAAAACCTAGGTGGGCACTGTCTTAAGAGTTTATGCGAAAGTTTTGATAATGTTACCGATGATAATCCGACAGTATTTTTAGCCTATACCATTAAAGGTTGGGGCACTCCCTTAGCTGGGCATAAAGATAACCATGCCGGGTTGATGACGCAAAAACAAATGGCCGGATTTCAAGTTTCAATGGGGGTTTCAGAAGGTCATGAATGGCATCGTTTTGCAACTGTATTGACACAGTATCATGAGCAATTGCAAACAGAATTGTCTTCTGTACCCTTCTTTGCCAGAGGGACACGGGTCTTTAAAGCAAGCTTGGTCAAATCTAGCAAGCCGATTTTTGTAAATGATTCCGATATCTCTACACAAACTGCTTTCGGCAAAATACTGGATTCACTTGCCAAGGAAAACTCAGCAATTGCTCAAAGAGTTATAACTGCATCACCCGATGTCACGGTTTCAACCAACTTGGGTCCTTGGGTTAATCGCCGTGGTTTATTCGCTCGAAAAACGGTTGAAGATACTTTTCGTGAAGAGCGTATTCCTAGCTTGCAAAAATGGAAGTATTCACCCCAAGGTCAGCATATAGAGTTGGGGATATCGGAAATGAACTTAGCTCTCTTTTTAGGTGCAGCAGGTTTATCACATAGTCTTTTTGGGGAAAGATTAATACCTATTGGGACATTGTATGACCCTTTTATAATGCGAAACTTAGATGCTCTCAATTACGCATGTTATATGGATGCCAGATTTATTATGGTTGGGACTCCATCGGGCATCACCTTGGCCCCCGAGGGCGGAGCTCATCAGTCGATTTGCACTCCACTTATTGGTATTAGTCAAGATGGTCTTGCCTCTTTTGAGCCAGCTTTTGCTGATGAACTATCAGTTATTTTGGACTGGTCATTTGACTATCTTCAACGCGAGGAAAAAGACTCTCAGGCAAAGACACATAACTGGTCAAGGGATGAAGGTGGGGGTTCAGTTTATCTCAGACTATCAACGCGTAGTCTTGAACAGCCACGATTAAAACAAAATGATCAATTCTATCAAGGGGTTATCAATGGTGCTTATTGGATGCGAAAACCAGGACCAAATGCGGAGATTGTCCTCGCTTATCAAGGTGCAGTTGCCCCCGAGGTCATTGCTGCGGCAGGAAGAATCGGACATCGCATTAGAGATATTGGCGTCCTTGCAGTGACTTCTTCAGACCGACTGAATGCCGGATGGACTTCGGCGAAGATAGGACGACGAGAAGGGCGTCCTGTCGTGAGCCACATTGAGGAACTTTTAGCGGACATCCCATCATACTGTCAATTGATTACTGTTTCGGACGGTCACCCTTTAGCACTTGCATGGCTTGGTTCAGTTCACGGTCATGAAGTGCATCCTTTAGGGGTTGAACACTTTGGTCAATCAGGAACGATTAACGCACTGTATCGTCACTTCGGAATTGACACAGATACGATTGTAAGAACGGCAAATCGCGTACATTTATAAGCCATAAATATGTTGAATAATCAGCCCCTGATTGTAGCGGTCAATCCTATAATGATGCAAATGAAGACATGAATTTGTGCAAGTTCTAAGATACTTACTGAGCGACTTTTGTAATCTGGGCGATTCCAGGAACCCTAGCGGTTGATAGTACTCGTAGAATTGATTATCCGACAAAAGCCCTTTCAATGACAAATTCTCCCGGCGAACTATTTGAACCCTCTGCAAAACCTTTCTCAATAAGCATTGCTTTAAGATCCTGCAAAAAACCCATCGAACCACATATCATTACCCGGTCTTCAGCTGGATTTAATTTGGGTAATGAGAGATCTTCATCCAGCTTGCCTGAATCAATTAAATGCGTAACTCGACCAGTCCGTTTGAATTCATCCTGTGTAACGGTGGGATAATATATCAATTGATTTTGAGCTTCCTCGCTGACCAATGGATCACTCAAAGTTAGCTCAACTAAGTTCTGGCCGTAGGCAAGTTCTGGAACCTTTCGGCATGTGTGGGTAAGAATTATTTTTTCAAATTTTTCGTAAGTTTCTGGATCTCTAATAATGGAAGCAAACGGTGCAATGCCTGTTCCCGTAGACAATAAATACAATCGCTTGCCATCAAGTAATGCGTCATTTACGAGTGTTCCCGTGGGCTTGGGGCGCATTAGTATTTTATCACCTAGTTTTATATTCTGTAGGTGCTGGGTTAAAGGTCCATCGGGAACTTTAATTGAATAAAACTCCAACTCATCATCCCAACTTGGACACGCAATTGAATACGCCCTGTATATTGGCTTTGTTAACCCAGGTAACCCAATCATGACAAATTCGCCCGATCGAAAACGAAATGATTGTGGTCGGGTGATTCGAAACATAAACAAACGATCTGTGAAGTGATTTACTTGGACGACATCCTCACAAAAAACACCTTTAGGAATCTTTAGATCCTCTCGCGGTTCAGCAACTTCTGTATGCATAACAATTATCTATTGAACTCAATTAAAATTGGAGTGGTTTCAAATTCGATACTCAAGAGATGGTTCGGAAAAGAATCAACTCTTTAAAATATCTAGGATAAAATTCTCCTAAGAACAATGTAGTAAGTGATTTATAAAATTTTATTCTAAATCATTATTTTTCAGGTATTCATTCACTCTTTGTCTGCTTTCAGTGCACTTTTTCTTTACCTGTAAGCTCTATCCATATTGACAATACAATTGTGCATGTAAAAATATTTTGAATTCTTTAGTACACATTATAATTTCTGCATTGCAGAAACCTTAAGATATATTGGGAAATCTCATGGAAGCAATAGACCGCCCTTGGATAATCCGGACCTACTCGGGTCACTCCTCAGCAAAAGATTCAAACTCACTATACAAAACCAACCTATCTAAAGGTCAAACAGGTTTATCAATTGCTTTTGACCTCCCGACTCAAACTGGATATGACAGCGACCATCCACTTGCGAAGGGTGAAGTCGGCAAGGTTGGAGTACCAATTTGTCACCTCGGAAATATTCGAACCTTATTTGAAGGACTTCCCCTAGACAAAATGAACACCTCAATGACTATCAACGCCACTGCTCCATGGCTATTAGCTCTTTATGTCGCTCTCGCCGAGGAACAAAATGTGGATCCAAGCAAGCTTCGAGGAACAGTTCAAAACGATTTAATTAAAGAATACCTCAGCCGCGGCACATATATATTTCCGCCTGAAGCTTCTTTGCGATTAATGGGCGATGTGGTCACATATTGTGCCGACCATATACCCAAATGGAATCCCATGAATGTGTGCTCATATCATCTTCAGGAAGCTGGTGCAACACCTGTTCAAGAACTTTCATTCGCTTTGGCAACCGCCATTGCGATTATTGATGAAATCAAACCCAGAGTTACTAGCAAGCAGTTTCCAATCATCGTTGGCCGGATTTCATTCTTTTTGAATGCTGGAATTAGATTCATTACCGAGATGTGCAAAATTCGAGCATTTGTCGATTTGTGGGATGACATCTTACTTAACCGTTATGGAATCAAAGACGAAAAATACCGTCGCTTCCGCTACGGGGTACAAGTCAACAGTCTTGGATTGACCGAGCAACAACCAGAAAATAATGTTTACCGTATTCTGATTGAACTTCTGGCTGTAACTATTTCCAAAAGAGCGCGCGCGCGTGCTGTTCAACTTCCAGCTTGGAATGAAGCTTTGGGGTTGCCCCGTCCTTGGGACCAGCAATGGTCACTCAGGATGCAACAAATCCTCGCCTTTGAAACTGACCTGCTTGAATATGAGGATTTGTTTGATGGCAGTGCAGTCGTTGATGAAAAGGTCAGGTCAATCAAAGAAGAGGCTATGATTGAGTTAAATCAAATTTTAGCTAATGGTGGGGCGGTCAAGTCGATTGAGTTCATGAAAACTCGGCTTGTTGAAAGTAACGCTGAACGTGTAAGACAGATAGAATCTGGTGAAATTAAGCGCATAGGTGTGAATTTATACCAAGAGACTTACCCCTCCCCTTTTGTAAATTCGGAAACCTCTGTATTGACAACCAAGATTAATGAGCATGATCAAATTAAGGATTTATGGCACTGGAGAGAAAACCGCAATGAAGATCAAGCTCAAACCGCCTTGGCTAAGTTAGCAAAAACAGCAAAGCTGGGACAAAATATCCTTCCGCCTTCTATTATCGCAGCTAAATCTGGGGTTACAACAGGCGAGTGGGCCTCTGTTTTAAGGCAAATCCATGGCGAATTTAGAACACCTATTGGTATTTCCACCTCTCCTTCCAATAATGTTCAGGGTCTTGATGATTTGCGAGCATCGGTTGATGCAATTTCAAGTAAGCTTGGCAGACGATTAAAAATATTGATTGGCAAACCTGGACTTGATGGACACTCAAACGGGGCCGAACAGATCGCATATCGTGCACGGGATATAGGTATGCAGATTGTATATCATGGTATTCGGTTTACCGTTGATGAGCTTATTGCTAGGGCTGTTGATGAGGATGTTCATATTATAGGATTATCCATACTTTCAGGCTCACATGTCGAACTCGTCAGTGAATTAATGGCCAAACTACCCGATTATGGTATTGAAAAAACACCCATAGTTGTTGGGGGTATTATTCCGGATAGTGATCAAGAAGATCTCTTGGAGTTAGGCGTTTCGGCAGTGTTTACGCCCAAAGATTATCACCTAAATGAGGTATTTCAGGATATAATCGCGATCGTGGAAGCACAATTATCCAAAGCGAATGCCTAGAGCTTGGCAATTCTTTCGAGACTCTTGGGATAAAAATTCATCAGTTTTTCTTGGCAAGGAGCCATAGAAAAAAACTTCCGCCAACCAAACCAGTTATCACACCCACGGGGATAACTTGAGGGGCAAGAAGCGTTCGAGCCAGTAAATCGCTACCAAGTAAAAACAAAGCTCCTATAGCTAATGAAACTGGCATAAGTAAGGAATTGTTACCCCCTACAAAAAATCTTGCAATATGTGGGACCATGAGTCCAACAAAGCCAATAATCCCTGAATAGGAAACTAAAACTCCTGTTAATAAAGCCCCTACTCCAAAAGCAACCAACCTAAAATGAGGGACCACTATCCCTAACGTTGATGCAGTTTCATCGCCCAATGAAAGTGCATTAAATTGCGGCCCGTTGATCCAAAAATGGGCAAATGCAACACACAATACCAAAAAACAAATTGGCAAAATGCTCCAATTTGCTGTTCCTAATCCACCTAACATCCAATACACCACCAAGTGTGTTGCTTTAGGATTACCAAGAATGATTAAAAAATTTGTTGCTGCCATAATTACAAAAGAGAATGCCACGCCAGTCAGAACAAGTTTGGAAGAGGAATGCGATTGGGTCAAACTTGAAAAGCCAAGCACAAATCCTGTGACAATAAGCGAACCCATAAAGGCAAAGATAGGCAAAGTAAACTGCCCAAAAATCATCCCAACATGCATAATTGCCAATACAGCGCCAAAGGCACTGCCTGAGGAAATCCCCAATAAGTGAGGGTCGGCTAAATGATTGCGCGTGAGAGCTTGAAGCGAAACACCAACAATTGATAGTCCTGCGCCAACCATCATTGCTAACAAACTTCGTGGTAACCTTATCTCCCATATTATGGCTTGATGCCCGGCCGATATAGTTGAGCTCGTTTCATCAAAAAGAAGCTGGCTCCATACAATTTGCCACACTTCTTCAAAAGGTATTTTGACTCCACCAAAGGCAAGCGATGCGATAAACGTACACCCCAATAGACCTAATAGAAAGAGGCAGTATAGGAGAGTGGTGATTTGTATCTTGGTATCCACTAGAACAAATGCCTATTGAAACTCTTAATTGTTCCAAAGAGCTTGACCAATCTTCTTAATGGCTTCTATGTTCCTAGGTCCTGGAGTCACTTCAGAGTAGTCAAGAATAAGAAAATTTTCATCTTTAATCGCTTGGATATTTTGAAAAGCCGGATGGTTGATTAAGAAATTGCGTTTTTGTACCGCTGTTACTTCTCCATAATCAACAATAATTATTAATTCGGGATTACCCGAGATGATTTCCTCAATGCTCACAGTCGTCCAGCTGCGATTAACTTTGTTCATAATATTGCGTCCTCCTGCAGCATTGACCAAAGCATTGGGCATCGCATAACGCCCAGCCGTAAATGGGTCACTTTCGCCGCTATCATATACAAAGACCCTTGGGGGGATTTCACCGATATTTAACTCGGCTTGAAATGACTGTAATTCTTCTTCGTATTGAGCAATTAATGCTTTGGCCTTCTCTTCAACGCCAAATATAACTCCCAAGTTGATTAAGTCGTTATATAAGGATTGAAGTGTAATTTCAGGCTGATTAATAATATGAATGCATGATTCCGTTAATTCGTACACCTGAATCCCAAACTGTTTCAGGCTGTCTGGTGTGACTTCTCCATTGATCTTGAGGCCATAATTCCAACCTGCAAAATAAAAATCTGCTTCCGCACCAAGTAGATCCTCTTTTGTGGAATAGTCGGGAGAAATTTCTTCAAGGTCAACGAGTTTGCCTCTGAGTTCAGGGGAAATTTTATTCATATTTCTGATACCACTGTACCCAACCATATTATCTTCCAGCTCTAGAACCAGCATTATCTCGGTCAAATTAATATCATTAGACACAGCTCGTTGAGGTGGGGATTCAAAAGTGACATTCCGATTACAGCTTGGAACGGATACTGGATAAGCTTGGGCTTGAATTGCCATGACAATAAGCATTAACAAGTAAAAATTTGATTTGATTAATTGCATAATTAAAGTCGAAATGAGTAATGAAGTGACCGGTCTGGGTCAAGAAAATTTTTATAGGATTTCACCGCGTAAGTATTGTTAAACACTGTGGGAGTCAGAGTTTCCTCATAGCTTCCGAATCCGATTTTTTTGCCTTGGTCAAGAATGAGAATCTTATCAACAAGGTTGGCCGCTGAATTCAGGTCATGTAACGTGCATATTGTTGTAATACCCAAACCCTGAATTAAAGAAAGGATTTCCAGCTTATGGCGGATATCAAGGTGATTCGTGGGTTCATCAAGGATTAATATAGTGGGTTCTTGAACTAATGCTCTTGCGACCATGACCATTTGCCTTTCACCCCCTGAAAGCAAGTTTATTTTACGTGACGCAAGGTGCTTTAGCTTGAGGCGTTCTAGGATAACGTCAATGCGCGAAGAATCAGCTCCATTCAATGCTGATTGACGCTGAAATGGAAGACGCCCTAGACTGATAATTTCACGAACAGTCAAAGGAAAATCAGTAAAACTTTCCTGAAGTACAACAGCAATTTCACGAGCAACAGATTTGGCATCAATACTCCAAATGTCCTTATCATCAACTAATATAATGCCCTCTTTTGGCTTAAGGTAGCGGTAGATCAATCTCAACAAAGTTGATTTACCCGAACCGTTAGGGCCTACAATTCCTAAAATCTCTCCAAGATGAACTTTGAAGCTTATATTGGTTAATATCGATGGATTATCCGGCACTCCCCAAGAGACATTTCGTACTTCAAGCTTAACATTGGTCATGACTTCACCCTACCCAAACAAGGGGTTTCGTTTCAAAACTTATCTCGGAGGGGTACGAAAACGGATTGGGCCATTCCAACCGTTGTCCACTTCGGCACACCCCGTCCGTTAGACTTGCTCATCACGGTAGGTCTCCTGACTCGCGGGATTAACGTTCTACAGACCTTCCCAACTAATGTCAGTGGTTTATTCTGTAGAAACTCAACGCTTACAGTTGCGGGGGCAGTTTCGGCATTGGCGCCTGATGGCTATTCCGCACCGAATTCCCTTTTAATCTCCCATCTCAGTTCTGGAATGGGGGAACCGTACACAAAGAAATAGTCAAACTCCACTCGATTGTAAAGATGTCTGTCACAAAAATAATGAGAGACTAGATACTGTGATCAGAGAAAATCATAGTGCGGTCTCAGATGAGCACAGAAAATATCCATACATTATCATGATTTCGTATTAACTTATCGCTAATTCACGGATAATTAACAATTCTCGATAAAATTTGTTATATCGTTGCTTAGTATTTAAATTTTAGCGGAAAATACTGAGGTGTAATCAATTGAATGATTGTGCCCAATTAACCAGGGTCTCGGCGCAAGGCTTGACAGAGACAGTGCACTCCACCGCCTCCAAGAGTAAACATTGACATATCGGGTTCGTATACTTTGAATCCAAGGGAGCGCATTTTTTCGTTGAGAGACGCGCTGCCATTCATAGACAATACACGGTCATTGCCCAGAGCCACAAGGTTAACGCCGAGATCTTTTGCTTCTGCGTACCCGACATCCACGAACTCAAAATGCTTGGATCTCATCCAATCCACAAGCCAGTCTTCCAGTGCATCCAAGCAAGCCACTAATAGTTTTGGAGCGAGTGGAACCACAAGCCCATCCATGTGTACAAACTCGCGTGAAATTGGTGCCACCTGAACGTCCCAGCCCTTCTCACGCACCCATGACGCAACCTGTTCAGCTCCTTCTTCCTCGGACCGCTCGCCACAGTAGCCTATAAGTACTGTGCCGGGCTCAAGAATAACAAAGTCTCCCCCTTCAAAATGACCGGCAGTCACATATTTCCAGATCGGAATACTGTTTTTTTGGTAAAATTCTATCGCTGATACGTAGTCTGCTCGACGGCATTTCAGTTGCATGTGACAGACCAACGCTCCCCATGGTGTCATTGCGCTCGAATCTCTTGCAAAAAAGTTGCGGTGCAATACTTCATCCGATGCAAGATAGTGACAGGTTACTCCGGCATCCTCGTAGATACGAACCATCTCGGCGTGCTGAGCCATGGCTGTCTGTAGGTTGAAGGAAACTCCTGTTTTCGCTTGGTTTTGTATAGTGCGGCGGGTAATGGGTCCAGCATCTACCCACCGATAATAATCCGGCCGCCCCAAGAGGACATCATGCAAAGTAGCATAGTCGTTGTCAATACCCCAATCGGCATCAGAATTCACTTCATTATTATACACTTTTATCTCCTTCCTCCACTAATTGCCAAACCTTTGTTAGGTGTTTTCATGACCCTATCTGAACGTGCTGAGGTAATGGCTACTGTCGGTGTGTAAACAATCCAAAAAACTAAAACAGAACTCTTCAAAAACTTACCTTTGTCGGTTTTCTTTCAATAAGGCAATCATAAAGTAAAATTACGATACTTTTTAATTAAATTTGTCACTTTTTCATATTGAAATAATGCGAAGGAATTCTTCAATTTAGTCGCTGTGAATCGCTTGAATACATAAGATTTTTGTCATCCTGTCAACTTGATTGACGCTCAATAAATTCCTAAGGCTCGTTTATCGTTATCTCCTTCATTCAAAAAGACATAAGAATGACCATGCTCTGTTTAGCAGATAATTCAGAATTCGTTTGATTTTTTGATTCGCGAAACTTCATCAAGATAGCTGAATTTGGACCGAGCATCGCACAGCACTGATTTGAAAATCTTAGCATAAATCAATTCCGGCAGGTCGGATGAAGCCCTTACGAGTTCTGCTCCCAAGGGATCAAAAATCGCACTTTTACCAATAAAGTGCAGGTCATATTCTCGACCGATGCGATTGGCATAGGCGATGTAAAGTTGATTTTCAATTGCACGGGCCGGAACTAAATGGTTCGTGATGTGATCATTTGGCGCCATGAGTGATGTTGGAACGACAATTAGGTCAGTGCCCTTGTGTGCACATTCTCTCGCGAGTTCTGGGAATTCAATGTCAAAGCAAATGAGGACTGAAATTTTGAAGCCCTTGTAAAATACTTGGGCATGCTGGTTGCCTGGAGTGAATACAAGGTGTTCCCAGTCTCCAAAAAGAGTGCGTTTCTGGTAATTGGAGAGAATCTTTCCATCTGCACCAATCAACATTGCGGAATTGTAAAGTTTGGTCTTCTTCGCCTCATAATAACCCACCAAGATAGCGGTCGCATTTGATTTGGCAGTTTCCTGCAGGTCGGATACCGTATTCTGGTCAATCTGTTGGGCAACACTTACGGCAGAATCCCCATTGAAGTACCCGGTAAGGAAACACTCGGGAAAGACAAGCAAGTCCACGCCACAATGAGAAGCACGTTTCGTAGCCTCGGATATGATCTCCAAATTCGAGTCAATGTCGCCGGCTATGCCCGAGTCCTGCCAGATGCCTAAACTAAGCGAAGCTTCCGAATCAGCCATGTCTAACTACTACGATGAGCGCCGAGAAGTCGTGGGAGATCGCCAAATCGGGCAACTGCTCCAAAGACGGTGACGGCAATGAAAACGAACAAAACTGCGGCCGCGGCCATGACTGGGGTGTATCCGTAGCGAAGGGAATTGAAGACCTTTATCGGAATGGTTTCAACAGAAAAACCCGCTACCATGTAAGCAATTATGTACTCGTTCAAACTAAGAACAGCGGCGAAGGCAAATCCAGAAATTAAGTAAGGTCGAATCAAAGGGAACACAACTGTCAGAAACACCGTCCGGCGGTTAGCACCCATGGTGCGTGCGGCCTCGACTAGAGACCGGTCTATTCCCTCAAGGCCTAGCGAAATTGTCACAAGCGGAAGGGCAACCAGAAACACTCCGTGAGAGACAATCGTCGCGAGGATATTCCCGTAGAGACCTAGTGACAACCAGAACACTAGAAACCCAAGTGCCGATATCACTGGCGGTAACATGAAAGGAGCGATACCAAGTCCAAACAAGGCATGGCTTATCGGGCTTCTACGAGACCACGCCAGATGTGCAACTGGAAGTGCAATACTTACAGCCAACAGGGAGGCAAAAATGGCGATCATCATTGAGTTTGTTAAAGAAGAAGTCCAGTCGTTTTTAGTGAAGAGTTCGCCATACCACCTGACAGAGAGACCCTGAGGTGGAAACAGGAGCTGTTTTTGCTGGTTGAGAGATACACCGGTAACTACCACAAGCGGTGCAACCAAGAACAGCAGCACGATTGCCACGAACGCTCTACCAATCATATTTTTCATGCTGTCTGACCCTTGCGGTCTGTGCTAGCGGCGAGGAAAAGACCTACAAGTGCAAGGGACACCAGCAGAAGAAACATAGCCATGGAAGCTGCAAAGGGAATATTTGACTGAAATATGGCCTGATCGGTGATATGCACGGGCAATGTCCAGTGTTGAGGCCTCCCGAGGACTTGGGGAAGGAGATAAGCGCCTAGGGTGAACACGAACACGAGTATCATGGCACCGGTGATTGTACGGCGCATGATCGGTAGAATCACGGTAACAAACGCGAGGACCGGTGAGGCACCTGACATGTGGGCGGCATCTGTGAGTTCGGGGTCAATCCGGGACACAGAAGGATAGATGGTAAGAACTGCGTAAGGGAATCCGAGATAGGCAAGCCCAAGCATGAGTGCCAAGAGACCTGGTGTATAGGCCTCTGAACTGCCAATTAGGCCCAGAAAAGCAAACAGGTTGCCTATCCCTGCTGTCTGCGAAAGGAGCGTTGACCAAGCAAAGCCGATGATGACCTCCGACAGTGACAGAACAGAGAGTATGAACACCAGTATGACCGACTGTGCTCGCGAGTTCATCCGGCTAACGATGTAGGAAAAAGGAAAAGCAATCGCGACAACGATTGCCGTCGTGCTAGCAGCCAGTGCTATCGAGACAAGTAAGATTCTTCCAAAGAAGGGCGACAGGAAACGAATATAGTTGGTTAGCTCAAATGAAGGCTCAAAGAGGCCTCCTTCAACTCTTGCGAAAAAGCTGACGGATAATATAATTGCGAATGGAATAACGAAGAAGACAACGAGCACAGAAAAAGGCAGGATAGCCTGTGTCCAGAATACCGCCCCTCCCCGTTGATCAATCATTGCGCCGTTACCACAGCGCGACTCGAGTGAAAACTGATACCAACACTTTGACCGATCTCAACTTGTGGGCGATTTTTCGGTGTGGAGACGGAAAGGACTGTCTGTTCCTGCACCCTGACAGAAATCTCAATGCTAGCACCTAGATCTCTGATGAATTCAACAATACCTTTAAAATCATCGTCGCCGACGTTGTGTTTGAGTACCACATCTTCTGGCCGAATGTTTAAGGTTCCTTCTGTACCGACGGATATAGCGGAAGCACGCTCATTCGGAATGACGATACTGTTTCCGAATACCTCAACAGCGTTATCACTGACCCGACGACAACTCAGAAGATTAGTCGTTCCAATAAAACTTGCAACAAAGGAGTTTACGGGATTGCGGTAGATTTCGACCGGGGGTGCTGACTGAAGGATCCGCCCGCGGTCCATGACGACAACCAGATCCGCCATGGTCATGGCCTCTCGTTGATCATGGGTTACAACGATAGTCGTGATGCCAAGCCTTTGCTGCAGCAGGCGTAATTCAACCTGCATTTGTTCTCTCAGCAAAGTGTCTAGCGCTGACAATGGTTCGTCCAAAAGGAAAAGTGCTGGTTCTATGGCAAGGGCGCGGGCAATCGCCACGCGCTGTCGTTGGCCGCCGGACAATTGATGAATCCGGCGTTCCTGTACACCGGGAAGCTTAACGAGTTCAAGCAGTTCATCCACTCTTATATTTCGGTCAGTCCGGTCAATTCCCCGGATTCTTAGTGGATAAGCGATATTCTCAGCAACAGTAAGATGAGGAAACAGCGCGAGTGACTGGAACACCATTCCGATGTTACGATTGTGGACAGGAAGGCCTGACAATTCCACGTTGTCAAACATTATTCGACCAGCGGTTGGAACCTCAAGTCCGGCAATTATCCTCAGGAGAGTCGTCTTGCCGCAGCCAGAAGGGCCGAGCAGGCAGACAAACTTGCCTTCTGGAAAGTCAAATCTCACATCGTCAATGGCAACTACGCTGCCATAATTTTTGAAGAGTCCCTCCCCTCGGAGGGACGTCATCTCTGCTCCTTTAAATGCACCGAGTCCTCGGCAGTCCAGAATAAGCTATCCGACGACCAGTTCGGACCACTTCTGGTTAACCCAATCGCTACGGACCTCGTACAGGTCATACCGAGGTATAATTGGAGGAATATCACTTGAGACAGCAGCAAACTCATCCTCGGTAAGATCTGTCATCTCTCGATAAATGGTCGGGGCGGTTCCAACAAGGCGCGACATTTTTGACTGAATGGATGGCTGACACATATAATCAATGAATACGTGGGCTTCTTCCAACCGTTCTGACGCTTTTGAGACACTCCAAGAGCCGGAATCCAGAACACCACCCTCCTCGGGGAAAGTCGACCTAACGGGCTTACCGTCAGCCGCTGCTAGGCCTGTCACATCATGATAGTACTGGCCCATCGGTATTTCACCGGTCTCTAGCGCTTGCTGGAACTGTCCTTCGTCACGGTACCACAATCGGACATTCGGTTTCACTTCCGAAAGCTTGTCCATGACCTGAAGAATGCCTTCTTCTTTATCAAGAATTCCAGTACCTCCGAACCAAGTTGAAGCCGTGATTTCCAGTAGAAATGAGTTAGTTGCAAGTGCTAGTAGACCGAGTTTATCTGCATTTGCAGGATCCCAGAGGGCCTCCCAGCTTACGGGAGCGGTGGGATAGACATCAGTATTGGTCACAAGGGTGATATACCATGACACGGCACCGATGCCGCTGATGGTTCCATCATCGTAGCGATGTACAAAATGATCAGGTAGGTTGCCGGAGTTCGGAAGAGTGGCTTCGTCAAGAGGTGCCCAGAGTCTGCTTTTCTCTCCCTTCAACCGGGGAGTTTGTGCCATCATTGAAACATCCGCTGGTGCTTGACCCGCTCGGGCTGCGGCTTCCAACTGAACAAGCCAAGCCTCTCCCGTAGGTTCGCCAATTGATTCAACCGGAATTCCTGTATCTTTGGTAAAATCTGGATAGATATGAGCGTCAAACGAGTCTTGGAAATAACCTCCATAAGTGCCGACACGAAGCGTTGAGTGCGATGCTGCCCGCCCAATGAACGGTTTAGACAAAGCCGCTGCACCTAGGGCAGCAGATGTACCTGCTAAGAAAGTTCTTCGTCTGATTTTATGTTTATCCTGCATGTGATCCTCCCTCTTTAATGAAGCGTTAATCAGTACGAGAGCAAATAACGCTGTTAACTTTATGATAATTATAGAGTCAATTTAATTTTTTAGCAATACATTAATTGAGATTCAAAAATACTCTCCCAAGATAATTGAGATTTATCTTCCAACCGTTCACCTGACTTTTCTAACGAGCAACTGCTGGTCTGTTGTAATCCCTTCATGCATGATGAGCTCAGGCGAAACCACTATAACGGACTGATAGTGAACGAAGCTGATATCCGGTCTCTAGTATCATAACTTCATTGAATTGATGGATAAAGGCGAGATACTAGGAAGAAATACTGCTCGCAATTAATTGGTGTTGACTGTTGACAGAATGACAGAGAATAATGCAAGCAAACTACATCATTTCAATGGTTTTGTGATACTAGCCCTTCGACACGCAAAGAAAATGATATATCTTGGTGAATGCAATCGGCAATTTGAAACTCTCAAGCTGCACAAGCATTTAAATCACATGTGTGATGTTTAACCGAGTTCCTTCTCTTACACCCGCATGGAAGAATCCATTCCCATTAATCGCCCCTCAAAATCGTCCATACAAAATGTTTGAATTCTATACAGCTAGATAAGAAAATCTGTTTTAATTATATTTGTTGAATGTTTGTGAACTGTACAATTATCAATTCAAAGGGGAATGAATACTTCCCTGTACGTACCAATTAATCCATTGAATCACTAGTAAAATGTCGCATTTAACCAACACCAATGCACGTCATACCCCCAAGAGAACGCCAACTTATGCCAATTCAAGTATTTGACATTATTATTCACCGGGTCGGTCATATCGATTATGCTATAAGGGAATGAGTAAAATGTCGCATTTAACCAACACTAATGGGCGTCATACCCCCAAGAGACCGCTTCCTCACGCCAATTCAGGTATTTGACATTATTATTCACCGGGTCGGTCATGTCGATTATCCAATAATGGGCATGAGTAAAATGTCGCATTCAACCACCATCAATCTGCTTCATACCCTCAAGAGAACGCTTCCTCACGCTAATTCAAGTATTTGACATTAGTATTCACCGGGTCGGTCATGTCGATTATGCAATAAGGGCATGAGTACAATGTCGCATTCACCCAACACCAATCTGCTTCATACCCTCAAGAGAACGCTTCCTTACGCTAACTCAAGTATTTGACATTATTATTCACCGGGTCGGTCATATCGATTATACAATAAGGGCATGAGTACAATGTCGCATTCACCCAACACCAATCTGCTTCATACCCTCAAGAGAACGCTTCTTCACGCTAATTCAAGTATTTGACATTATTATTCACCGGGTCGGTCATGTCGATTATGCAATGAGGGCATGAGTAAAATGTCGCATTCAACCAACATCAATCTGCTTCATACCCCTAAGAGAACGCTTCCTCTGGCCAATACAGGTATTTGACATTATTATTCACCGGGTCGGTCATATCGATTATGCTATAAGGGCATGAGTACAATGTCGCATTCAACCATCATCAATCTGCTTCATACCCCCAAGAGAACGCTTCCTTACGCCAATTCAAGTATTTGACATTATTATTCACCGGGTCGGTCATATCGATTATACAATAAGGGCATGAGTAAAATGTCGCATTTATCCAACATCAATCTACTTCATACCCCCAAGAGAACGCTTCCTCACGCTAATTCAAGTATTTGACATTATTATTCACCAGGTCGGTCATGTCCATTATGCAATGAAGGCATGAGTAAAATGTCGCATTCACCCAACATCAATCTACTTCATATCCCCAAGAGAACGCTTCCTTACGCCAATTCAAGTATTTGACATTATTATTCACCGGGTCGGTCAAATCGATTATGCAATGAAGGCATGAGTAAAATGTCGCATTTATCCAACATCAATCTACTTCATACCCCCAAGAGAACGCTTCCTTACGCCAATTCAAGTATTTGACATTATTATTCACCGGGTCGGTCAAATCGATTATGCAATG